>BNJU01003206.1_pt1 | contig 128173 bp, 177 predicted proteins | sample 8539281 | NCBI WGS metagenome assembly BNJU01 (sample SAMD00202456, study PRJDB9452) | human saliva metagenome | isolation source: human saliva | place: Japan | reverse complement strand
CAAATTAGGACAAATCACTCCTTGACTGGCCCCAATACTTATTCGACTGGTCATTGGGTTGGGGTGGGATAAACTCTGGTAGTATTATCAGCTTTTCCGTGATTACATAGCTTACACTGCACAGGACCTATTCACAGACCTTGGAGTTCTGGGTAGCCTGGCTGATTAGTGTTGCACCAACTCTGCCCCTCAGTACGGATGATGAAGAGTACCTCTATCGGCACCAGCAGATCAGTGAGTGGACGCCGCTACTTCCCAGATAGGATTACCCAGAATGGTACGGATACCTGCATGTGGTATTTTGGTAGCCAACCAAGCCAAATATATTTAAAAGAGACGTTCATATCCCTCGTATGATGATTAGGGGCTATGCTCTGTCAGGAGATCTTACAGAAGATGGAGGGAATGAGCCCCTATCACTCCGCTTGAAACATAAGCAGGAAGCGAGATGCACATGTGCATTTCGTTTTTGCTTTCTCTTCTTACCTACGTGTTCTGTGTTACTTATCTACGATTGTTCTGCATTTGTTTTCCCTCGTATTTCTGCATTTGCGCAATCGTATATTATTTAATATCTAAGCGTGATAATTAATTATCTAAGTGTACTTTATCACCTTAGATAATATAAAACATACATATTTCGTAAATACGAAAACGCACAAGTAAAACAGATTACATTAAAAGATACAAAACAGCAAATGGCCTGAACGAATAGGTAATGAAGAGTTAGAATGGCTACAATTTCATACACAATAAGTGTCAAACGAAAAGAATTATATGCTGTGTACATACCCTCTTCACTGTAATATATATATTTACTCAAACTACTAAGATATTTTATCACCTCTTGCATATCGGATGCAAAATTGCTATGAGTCAACAATCCTTTTCACCAGCTCCCTGGTTTGTCATAAAGGTTCCTTATTACATCAGGTCAACACTTTTACGAACTGGCATACTCTATATCCTTTTTGCCCATTCCTATACGAGAATGCATGCACCTGATACTTCTGATGAGAGAAAAATGACCATCGCATCCTATACATCTTTTTATTATCATATTACACATTACTTTACCTATCTATTCTGCTGATATCATTAACGCTCCAGCACTTCATTGAAAATTTTAATTGGTGCGACCAGCCAGTGCTTATAGATTTTCTTACAAGCACTTATCCTCCTTCCGCTTTCGTGCATGAGAAAACCTCTATATCTTGATCTCAGCCAAATGTTGATGACATCTTCTTCACCCCACAGGCATAGAAACAGTAATAAGAGATTATCCATCACTGATTTAGGGCGATAGTCTTGTTCTTACCACTGCCACCAGATATAACCAATTCTTCTCCAGTTCACGTTGTACTGCAGCGTGCAGGGTTCTTCACCCGCTTCAATCACACCACAAATCTCGGATTTGAGACAGCCCCAGCCCATATTGAAATAGTACTGACGTTCCTAATATAATGTCTCCTTCCTCAGTCTCTACAGTGACGGCTGATCCGATGGATAAGAGTACTGTATTCATCCATAAATCTTGCCATTTTGGGAGTTCACCGTGTCGCAACGTACCTTCAGCCAAAGAGGCAGTTATTAGGTTGCTTTGGAAAGCAATATACCGTACCATTTTCTTTATCGTTCCGTACCATACTATCATTCATTTAATTGATTGTCATTGTTATACATCCAGCAAAGTACAAAGGTTCACACTTGAATGGCAAATATATATTATTCCTTAAGTAATGACTTTATAACATCTATTCCGTGCAACATATACGCCTTGAACGGCATTTCGTGTTGGCCGACCCAACACTCATCTTCATACTATCTTTTGTACGAGCAAACCGGGTCCGATACCTCAATCACAGAATACTACTTCCATCACCCTGTCGGCCAAACTAATTGATGTGGAGAATACAGCTAGAAAGAAAACGTAAGATGCACAATAGACGTGAGGTTTGGGCTTGATAATATCTATCAAGATGATGAACATCAGCTTGACATTGATCTGCCTTTTGAAGGCTCAATAGATAAAAGGATGAAGCTGTATTAAAAGGCTGAACAAGGATACCTAATGGGAGCGTATACTCGATACGGTCAGCCTCTTTCCTAACTCACTGACCACAATTGCTATTGCTGGGAACAGGCTTAATTCTCTTTACACCCGTCAATGATAGGTCGCAGACTTTGATATCTTACTATTAGCACATCAACACCCACTGGCAATATTAATCAACTAATTATTGTTAACAAACTAACATTTATCGCAAGGCTGTCGTATAAGCAGAAAATTATAACACCATCCCCATTATGCCATGTGGGCTCAGAACGGTACTGGATGGATATAGCCGCTTGTCAGTACAAACCGTTTTTACAATATAACATATGCACTGGTTATGAAATTAACGGTCAACAGTTTAAAGGCAGAGGAGGTAAAGAAGCTCTTCATCAAACCACATCAGGATGCGGAAAGGAAGGTAAAGCTGTTGGAGTTTGACAAGGTCTATTGTGGAATATGTAGATCTATCACAGTAGAGTGCACCAACTGCCAGAAGAATTGCAAAAGTGGTAAGCTAAGTTGCCAAGCTCCTCTAGTAAAGGGCGACAAAGGTTATCGTCTTCAAGATGAAGTGACATCTTAAGGACTACAGAAGAAGAATAGTCATCTGCCCACTTGCTCAGTGAAATTAAATCAATTACTTGTAAGGACTTAAAATGGCACATAAAAAAAAGGTGTAGGTAGTTCTAAGAACTAAGTCTGAATCAACTAAAGCGTTTAGGTATTAAGATCTGGGGTGGTCAGAAATCATAGCTGATAACATCATTTGTACATAAGCGCAAAGTATGCATACTACCGGTGAGAATGTACACAAGTAAGGACGACACATTAACATATGCAGACGGTGTTTACTTTACAAGGCAAGTAATGAAGTACTGTATCTGTTCTTTCAGAAATTTGCATGCAAAAGACTGTGAGCCACAAACAAGCAGAAACAAAACAACTATTCCAAACAAACAACATAATCCCAACCATTGGAACTGGGATTTATACGTTAAAGGGTAGACAATTAGGGTGACAGGTAAACGAGTGATTGGGGAATGAGTTGAAGAAAGATTATCAGTTAATAAAGTTGACAGGGGATTAATGAACAAGTAGACAAATTTATAGGTAAGACTAATGCAACTATCAAAAGTATTAAATGTATGAAGAGATTAAAGAATGAAAGAGAACAAGTACTACTAGAACACACTTAACAGCCGTCATTAATCAATAGTCCCAAACCTTTGCTGCGAGCTTTGTACTCCACCTTTCCCATCAATATAATCCAATGAAAATGCTAACTGCTTTATTTACCCATCTATTAAGCGCACGAACCACAACGCCCACAAGAAGTGCCTTACAAGCCAATAACAGTCTTGTATAAACTCAAACATTCCTCTCTATCCCGATATTCTATTTGTGGGGTACCATCATACCATTTCAAATGTTTTCTAAATAAGCTATTTCATAACTAGATACAAGTTGCAATTTTCCAGCCATGAAACAAGAAGCTTAACGTATCGAATATACTTATAATACCATCCACAAAGCAATAATCATATCATCATCTAAACTATAAGATTTTTTGCTCCATACTTCTTTTATCATAAGTGAAACCACTATAATTCAAATATCCAATACCAGAAAGGACTACTGATAGGATGGTCGCCTTAATTCATCATAGTTCCCCATAATGAACCAGAACTTGCTGGCACAACATAACCATATAACAGCATGGTTCCCTCCTCAATACAGATGAGCTGGTTGCCTTAGCCATACAGTCTGCTTGCAGAACCCCGCCAGACCACATCTTCAATCCCAATGAGAGTTTGTTACCTTGTGATATCAGCGATAGTTATATCCTCAGTCTCACCTGAACTATTTGATTCGGTTAATATATCGCAGCGATGACCATCTCAATAGCTAAGTGTCTCTGTCAATAGACCAATCTGGTTAACCTTGTGAGATAGAGTTAGCTGCGCCCATCTTAATACCCTTCTCGAGACTTAGTAGTGAACAGAGTCATCACCAGCAGGCTGGCAGCGATCACTGGATAGCTGATATTGACAACAGTTCTCCCAGTCGATTTCTCATCGGGACCATCCTCCAATAAATTCGATAGGATGCTTTGCAATCCAGGTAACCTGAATAAGCAATCTGCTCATCTGGGTTAACTACACCATTGGATCCTTTGTATACCATTTCTTTAGCTGACGTGATGTGGTACTTACCACCCTCACTGACGAACTCGAAGCAACACAGTCCTTGGCAATCTGCATCTTTTTGGCTCATACTGCATCCTTGGTAAGCTGAATAGTTAAGATCTGAAATTACATCCTCAGTACAGCTGAACTTAGAGCAAGAACCACCTTCATCACCTACTGCAGTAGAGACCACTTCTTCAACAAACCCTTAAGTACGTGGAATACCTCAGCACCCATACGGATACCTTCTTTCTCTGTGGGGCACCAACTGGACTAGATCATGAACTCACAGAAGCGATAGGTGCATCAGGTAGGCACCACCATCAGTAGTAGCCATCATAGGTGCTGGCAGCCACATAAGTATAGCACCCACCAGTATAACGTCAATGGATGTTCAATGCCTTAGCAGCTATCTGGCGACTGCCAAAAGCTACCAAGGATAGCGTTAGCACCAGGAAGCACTCTTAGTTGGGTACCGTCGAGTTCAGGCGTCTGTAGTCAATAACACTGATTGGGTACAATCACCTGCCCTATTACTGGAGCAATGAGAGTTGTTTGCTGTAGCCTTAGGGACGCCTTACCCAGAGCAGTTCTTATCGCCATCACACAGGTTCAGAGCCTCATTCTCACCAGTAGAAACTGGTGGAACACTTTTTGACCCAGCCACCATTTCGAGAGTTGCCTCAGCCTCAACTGTCAAAGTTGCGTGGATCAAGATCTCACGGTATGTCTTTTTCCAATCTTCACTGCTTATTTTGTTTGTATTAAAGACGCTATATTTTATATCCTTCTCTACGGAATACAAGAGATGTAATAAAAAAGTTAGAGCATGTACCAACCTTTTATATTTATGTTTTGACGCAAATTAACATTTAATCTATAATTATATTAATGCTTGCCTCTTGCCTAGGCACTGTGCTTATTCTCTCTGCTGCTCCTCAGCACAATTATCAGCATCATAACCATAGTCAGTCATGTATCTTCACTGCCAGAGCTTCGTGCATGTGTAACAATTTCTCCACGATGAACAAATTATAACGGGGTTCTCAGAATAAACAAACAACTCTCTCTCCTTCATAGTTTTGAACCCTTACACCATTCTCTACAGCAATATCACTAATAGCCTGACATATTATTGGTCTTGTGCCTCAGAGCTACTTATCAGATTAATATCCTTCTCTAATCTACATTTGATGCTACTCTGCTACTGGATTGTCTTACGGATGGTTCGTTAATATCATCATCAACCTTTGCCTCAATGGCTTCACTCCACATTACGACTCATATCAATAAATTGCTAGCACAACATCACCAGTGCCATTCCCTTCAACAGGGGTTTTCTGGCACTATCAAACTGATGTGTTAAATATGATTTTGCTTAATAGTTCTTCCTTATTCCTTCCTTTAGATAACCCCATTTAAGATAACATTGAAAGGCTTCCTTGCTTGGGGTGTAGCGCAGTATATCCAATACTCCAAAGTTCTAGTTTTATATCCATCAACTTAGGTATGTGATTGTGGCAGGTGCCGTAAGGCATCAGACACAATTCTCATAGCCCTCTGCATGCCTTCTTTTGCTATTCTCTGTGCCATGGCTATAGACTGGCGCAACGATAAATACAGCCTACTGCAGAGCCTTCATGGACACACAATCACAACTCAAACTGGTGAACCTGACACATTTGCTATGTTTCTTTTGGGCTCTTCAGCATACCGAGTTGTTTTGTAGGCCGGGCCAAAATAGCTATACAGATACCCCCAGACGACGATAGACAGGACGGAATTTAATACATACTAACGAATACGCTAACGTCTCCAGTGTTCCATTATTGGAGCAATGTCCACTACGCCGGTATCTGCAAGATAGCAGCATCTCTCTGGACGGGCTTACAGGTGAGAGTAAAGCCAGCCAGATGGCTGACCAGTACCACTACGGGCTAATAATCGTTGAAATACTGCTAAGCATCGCAATCGGATGGCTTTCTCAATGCCATGGCTGCATTATGCAATTTAGGCACCGATGTGACATCAGCGTACCCTCAGTGGTGCAGACAACACAATCTCCTGTTGAAACGCTGAGAAGTTGCAACCTGTCAGACTGCATCAGCATCATAAAGTCTCTCGGAGATCTTCACGTGCGCATCTTGTAAGATAAGCGGGATCGTTTCCTTTTCATGATGTTAGCACATCAAACATCTCCCCCACTCATCCCGTGTCAAAGTGAATTGCAGGCATAACGATGTGTACTGGCTTTAAAATGCATTGGTTGAAAGATACGCTCACAGGTCTGAGTTCAACCACATTGATGCAACGCCTCCTGTGAGATAAGTTCATCTCATTCCTCAGTAGCTTGATGATTTCGATTTAACGACTTCTTAACTTTGTAAGGACTTGATATCTCATAGCCATCTCATTAAACTCTTGTACATCACTTTGCAAAGTGAACGTACTTCATTGCTCTAAACAATGAAATTGCTCTAGGTAGTCAGCTAGTAACTGCTATTATCATTCTTTAATACGACTAGCATGTTAGCGTAAGTCCTCCCATTCAGGTAATACAGCTGCTGCGGCATCTCCTTCTGTACCGACCAAAACAGCCACGATCGTGTTGCTCAACCTTCTTGAGTCTTGACTCTTTAGCTCTCTTTGAATGGTATGTTGTCATAACCGTTACATACCAACAGCACATATATGTCAAAACCAGCAGCTAAAATCAGCTACGTACATAAACTTAATAGGATAATGATTCTTTGCAGCCACCCTTGCATAACTGCATCAAGCAGGAATATCAGACCTGCTTGATAAATTCAGCCCCTGTTTCCATGCGAGCATTTCACCTTGTCATTACCCATGTAGCACTACAGCGTGGCTCTTCTTGCAAACGCTACCAATACAACATTGTCTGCGATCAGGCTCTTTGTAGGTGATACGCTACTTGAGTCTCAATAAATCGAATTATCTTATTAAAGGAAACTTCTCTTGCGTTTAAATTGCCCTCCAGTCTAACCACTGCATGATGAGGTTGTGCTGAAACAACATGAAACTCTGGGGTTCAACCCACCCTTCAAAACATCATGCAGGAACTCTACAAGTTCCATTGTAACCTGGGGTCTGACACTCCTTGGTCAAATGTTGTGAATTATTTACACGCACGAAGCATTTAAGACGCTCGCGTGCCACATAATCAAAGTCTTCGACCTATCCTCAAATTAACTCAGCGGTGACTGACTATTACGCTGAAGCCTGTTTACCATAGTTTGCCCACAACAAGTCTGCCCGTTCAGGATGAATTTCACATCTAGGTGAAACTTTCGCAAAGCTTGGTTGCTACGCAACATGTGGATCACAGAGTGCATCGACGTAACATGGAATAAAGGTCAACTCTCATAAATTTGTCTTCTCTTGTTCGTTTCTAATATACAAATTTAGATAAAATAACTTAGATAGGAAAAGAAACGCAAAAAACATAGCAAGATATATTTAATTCTCCTGTAGAATGTTTTTCCTTAACTTTGCAGGGGGTGAAAGGAGGTTTAAAAATGGGGTAAAAAGAAGATACATGAAAGTTTGCACCTTAGAAGAAACCCTGATGTGCAAAGATATTGCCCCGTATCCTTAGCAAAATGGTGCACTGCAGGATATATGGAGGAATGGATATCAGGTAACATGGACTTTGTACCTTTGCAGGCCTAAAAGAACCCGCGCGATTATACCCTCAACTTCATTACCAAGTCTTGGTTCATTACCAAGCGTGCCTTCTCCTTTGGCATCAAACCTAATGAAGAGACAGAAGGTATCAAAACAAATTCAGTATCATCAAAATGCCTAGCTTCCAAGCTGGAATGATTATTGGTATGGTGATGCTGGTCAGGAAGGTAATTGATACAGCGTTTAGGTCTTGTGCAGAGGCTAGTGCAAAATGCCCTGTTAGACGTCTTTGGATGCTCATCCGCAATGATGAAGCTATAAAGAAGGCTTTGCTAATCAGAATGAAATCAATACAAACCCTCTGTACTGGACTTTCAAGGCAGTTGGTGATTGGCTTTTGGGAATGAATGCTACACGCCTTTATACACTCAAGTGGCGGGAATTCATACGGAAAAGGACAAATACTATCTAACGGAAGTGCAGCTCCACTACCCTTGCACTCATCATTGAAACACCGGAAGAGATCGACAACTTCAGGCTAGGCCTTGTGGGTACTCACCCGGCCATCTATCAGGACACTGAATTTACGGCTACAGGGAAGTTTACATCTGGAAGAGGCGAAAACTTTCTCAACCATTGAAGGAAAACCTTTTCTCGCAACAGTATCACTAAAAGAAGGTACGGAACAACCCAAACGCTCTACTGATCTCACGTCATTTGCAGGTGGTTATGACAAAAATATGGTTATTCATTTTGAAATGACGCTGAACACAATCCAAGTTTATATGAAAGCTCACGACTTATCACCAGCGATGATACCCAGCCTCCCATGGACATCCTCAAAGTGCCCGCAAACCATGAGCAGGCTTTCAAACAACGTTTGCGACGGCGACCTTATACCGAGTTGGTTAAGACATTACAGGAGGAAACCACTTGAGAAGTCACGTGTGTTTGATTCTTGGTAAGCAATCACCGCCATCATCCAGGTGTTCCTCACGGGGACTGACAGATGTTAGGCAATGTATGATCTCATTGCGAGAAAGATTCATGCAGCCTATCGGTGTAAATTTTGCCACGACGGGTGTTGGGTAGAAGTGGATGAATTGAATTTAAGGTTTCAGAAGGAGATTCTGATAAAGGATGGCGTGTAGTGATGGAGTATCCAACCCGCAGTTCACTCTCAAGGAGGAAAACAGAACAACCAAGAGGCACTGGGCAAGGATAATCAAGAGAAGCTACTCTGTCTTGCTTGTTTATTCACAAAAGAGATCAGGCACACACACACCGACCTTGCAGAAACAAACTAACTACCAAAGCACCACGAAGCATCATTGTTGCGTGCCATGGAAACAGCTGGTAAATTGGTTGAGGATGAAACATTGCGTGCTGAAAGAAAAGTAGAGTATAGGGCGACCTTACTTCACGTGCAGAGTCAGCAGAGACACTCTTTCAGAGACGTATATTCCAGCGTAAACGCAAGGAACATTGAGGCTACTCAGGCGGGGATTGCACTCGTCAGCACAATTCATAGAAAGCTCCACAGCATCAGCTGAATTGACGGGTATTTGGGAGAAAAAGTTGCGCGTGATCTTAGAGGCTAGAGTATGATGCTGCGCGAAGTTTATCAACGGAATTAAAGACTGAAATCAACAGCAACGTATTGGCAGCTCTGTAGCCGATCAACTTCTAACGAAAGATTGGGTAGTAGACCGCCCCAAACCCTCTCGAAAAGGAAGATGACAACTTGACGCGCAGTATAAGAGGTGCTTTCTTTCATGCAAAGAAGGCACCTTTTCAACAGAGAGAGCATGTTTTCAGGTTGAAAAAGGCATCTTTGTTTTAGTGTTTATGGCAAAGAGTAATTTAGAGCCATCTCCCAGAATTATACACGTATACACTTCTCGCATTATCAAAGATGCCTATCATCTATAGCTATCTATGAATCTCACATTTATCTTAATCAGGACAGAAAAGGTGAGACAAAAGGACTTCCCAAAGGAATAAGCAGAAAGATATTTAGACTATCATTCTGTCGCCTATTTACACTACAAGACACAGAAATCAACATATTAAGTGCAAATGTTAAAAGGACAGCAGCGCAAATTAAAACTAAGTTCATGTATTCGTGATTGATTTTTATGCCCCCAATACACACCTAAAACAGCTAAAGTTAATACTACCTACACGAAACTCATCTTCAAACAGAGCATTTTAATATATTTTCAAACCATCTTTTACTGATACTTAATATATATTACTACCTTTGCACAGATTATTTCGAAATCAAACATTTTCTGCCCTTCTCCAATGCTGATAAGTGGCAGATTGTAAATACTAATCGCACAAATGAAACAATTCAGACTGGTGGACAACATCGTTGGATGGGTGGCTTTCTTAGTTGCCGCATTCGTCTATTGCTCCACAATTGAGCCGACAGCCAGCTTTGGGACTGTCCGGAATTCATTACAACAGGCTATAAGTTGAGATTGGTCACCCTCACGGGGCACCATTCTTCATGCTTACTGCTAATTTATTCTCACACTTTTGCAGTGATCCAACACAGAGTTGCAAAGATGGTCAACACGATGAGTGCATTGTTGTCGGCTACTTGTATCATGTTCTTGTTTGGACTATCCCCATCTCTCACGCCGTCTTATCGTTCGTGATAGCGATGCTCACGTCACTTGCAAAGACTATTGCTATCGAGGGTGCAGGCCTTGTTGGTGCACTGATCTATACTTTCAGTGACACATTCTGGTTCTCTGCTGTCGAGGCGAGGTGTATGCTTACTCATCAGCCTTTACTGCTGTTGCGTTCTGGTTGATATTTAAGTGGGAAGATGTTGCAGACAAACCACATTCCGACAGATGGTTGGTATTGATCTTCTATATGACTGGTCTTTCAATCGGTGTACACCTGTTGAGCCTCCTCTGTATCCCTGCCATCGTTCTGATTTACTATTATAAAAAGGGTGCCAGATGCTAATCTTAAGGGTTCGTTATTCGCTCTGCTCATCTCAGTAATATTAGTTGCTGCAGTCCTCTATGGCGTTGTTCACGGTATTATCACCGTGGGTGGATGGTTCAGGTGTTCTTTACTAACACCCTAGGCATGCCTTTCAACACGGGTACCATTATATATATAGTACTGCTTGTATCCGCCTTTGCATGGGGCATCTATGAAACTTATCAGGATAAGAGTCAGCTCGTCAGAACATAGCATTCCTATTGGCTTTCCTTTAATTGGTATTCCTTTCTATGGTTATGGTTGGAGTGCTTTCATCATTGGTATTATAGTTTTTAGCTGTTGTTTTACTTCCTTTTTGCGTTGGCGTCGACCCGTTAATAAGGATGGTAAGAGACAATCAGTAATGTTGGTGACTGCCCGTCTAAAGAACACAGCCTTACTATGTATGCTGATGTTGATAATCGAGTTATTCATCTTATGCTGTAATGGTTATTCGCTCTACAGCTAACCCTCAATGGATCAGAACTCACCAGAGGATATTTTCACACTGGGTGAGTTATCTGAGTCGTAATCAGTATGGTGATTATCCCTACTCTACGGTCAGGCTTATACGAGTCAACCAGCAGTGGCAGAGGATGGTATGCACTATAAATTTAAGGAGGAGCACCTATCTATGAGCGTAAAGAGAAGGCTTCTAAGAATGAGAAAGGACTCTACTTCCTCGTTAGAAATAAGGCTACACAGGTGTTCCAACAGAACATGTTCTTCCCACGTATGTATGACGATGGTCATGCTGCACAATATAACAATGGATGGGGAGGCGTTCAGGGGCATACTGTTGACGGTGTGAAGATGCCTACACAATGGGAGAATCTAAGGTTCTTCTTCTCTTATCAATGTAACTTCATGTACTGGCGTTACTTCATGTGGAACTTTGCTGGACGTCAAAACGACCTACAAGGCAATGGTGAACCAGAGCATGGTAACTGGATAACAGGTATATCTTTCATTGATAATGCACTCTATGGAGACCAGAGTAAATTGCCAGATGAGCTGAAAGCAAACAAAGGTCACAACGTATTCTATTGTCTTCCATTATTGCTCGGACTACTTGGGTTGTTCTGGCAAGCATGGCGTGGTAAGCGTGGAATACAGCAGTTCTGGGTGGTATTCTTCCTGTTCTTTATGACAGGTTTGGCTATTGTCATCTATTTGAATCAGACTCCTAGCCAGCCACGTGAACGTGATTATGCTTATGCGGGATCCTTCTATGCTTACGCAATATGGTGTGGTTTAGGTGTTTTGGCACTCTATGATTGGGCAAGAAAACTGAAAGATTGCACCAGTGCTATCGGCATCTGTGATTTCACTCGTTTTGTTTGCTCGTGCCAATTCAGATGGCATCACAGACACTGGGATGACCATGATCGTTCTGGTCGTTATACATGTCGTGACTTCGGACAGAACTGTCTGATGTCACTTCAAGATAAAGGGGAGCTCCTATCATCTTCACTAATGGTGACAATGATACCTTCCCACTTTGGTACAATCAAGAGGTTGAAGGTGTGAGGACAGACACACGTGTTTGTAACCTTTCTTACCTACAAACTGACTGGTATATAGACCAGATGCGTCGCCCTGCTTACAACTCTCCGGTGTACCAATATCATGGCCACGACTTGATTATGTGAGCGGTACGAATGAGATTATACCCTATTCAGCAGGTACAAACAGCAGGTTTTGGACTTCTATAAGCAGAATCCCGCTGCAGCAAAGGCTCAGTTTGGCGAGGAACCATTCGAGTTAAAGAATATATTGAAGTACTGGGTACGTTCTAAGAACGCTGAGACTCACCTCATTCCAACCGATACCATCTACATGACTATCGATAAGGAAGCTGTGAAACGAAGTGGTATGATGCGTCCAGGTGACTCTATTCCTGATCGTATGGTCATCTCTTTAGCAGGTAAGCAGGCATTATATAAGAATGATTTGATGATGCTTGAGATGATTGCTAATTGTAATTGGACTCGCCCACTCTATGTAGCTGTTACCGTAGGAAGTGAGAACTTCATGAATCTTGGTAATAACTTCATTCAAGAGGGATTAGTAAATCGCATCACACCATTCAATACGACACAAGGTGGAAACAATCCATTGGGAATCAATCTACGTAATTTCGACACAGAAAAGACCTATAATGTCGTGATGAATCGATTCAAGTGGGGAGGTCTCAATAAGCCTGGTCTCTACATTGACGAGACTGTTGCACGAATGTGTTATACGCATCGTCGTGAGATGGCAGACCTTGCGCTCCACCTTATTGCTAAGGGTGAGAAGGCGAAAGCACTGAAGGTTCTACAGAAGGCAGAGAAAGAGATACCTTATTATAATGTACCAATAAGTTACATGAGTGGCTCTGGTGATATGGCAGAAGCTTATACATTGTTGGGACAGAAGGCAAAGGCTCGTCAGTTATATGACGCTCTTTGGAAGATTTCAATGCAGTATGCTAATTACTACATGTCGCTTCCTTCACGTTACTTTGATATGTCGCAAAGTTCATGCAAGATGCACTTCCAAATTATGATGAACCTTGTTAATGCTAATGATCATACTGACAGAGCATGGGCTAACAAGCATGCTCAACAGTTGAACGGGCTGATGAACAGATTTGCAAGTCTAGGAGGTACATGGCAACAGGGTGAATAATCCAACTTTAAAAGAAACTATTTCTTGATAAAGATGGAATAAATAAAACTGGAGCGTGGTCTACCTTATGTGGATGACCACACTCCAGTTTCTTCTTATATCATACTTCATCACTTCTTAAAATCAGCTATAAGTAACAATGTTAATAGAACAACCAGCACGATGGCTACGCCTCTTTTATCCGCACGCATTATGGCGCATGGATAAGAATGACCATTCTGTATACCTTACCTTTGATGATGGTCCCATCCCAGAAGCCACTCCTTTCATCCTTGATGTGTTGGATGAATTCGGTGCGAAGGCTATGTTTTTTATGGTGGCAGATAATGTAAGGAAACATCCAGACCTATATAAAGAGGTGATAAGAAGGGGGCATAAAGTGAGAAATCACACCTATCATCACCTCGGATCATTTAGACATTGGACGTTAACTTACGCTGTTGATGTCACAAAAGCTGATAACTTGCTTAATACTCCCTACTTCCGTCCACCTCACGGATGGCTTCGACACACTGTTTACTGGTGGGTGAAACAGAATTACAGGGTTGTAATGTGGGATCTTGTTACACGTGATTACTCTAAGTTATTGACTGCAAAAGATGTGGTGGAAAACGTAAAACGATATGCAAGAAACGGTTCTATCATCACCTTTCACGACTCTTTAAAGAGTATAGACAAGCTCCGTACTGCACTTCCAGAGTCACTTCAATGGCTCAAAGAACAGGGATATGAGTTTAAGACATTCCCTGATAATCCCGAAGAAACAAGATGATTAGTATCAACGCAACATGGGTAAAGGAAGAAGCAAAGCATCTTGGATTCTTCACTTGTGGGGTTGCAAAGGCAGAACCAGTTGATGAAGAGGTTGCAAAAGGGTATCGGAAATGGCTGGAGAATGGTGAAGAAGCAACCATGGCATATATGTCGAATTATTTAGAAAGCGTCTCGATCCTCGCAAACTGGTTCCGGTGTGCGAGTATAGTATCTCTTGCCCTCAATTATGCCCCTTCTCAACACCTACCTAAAGGTGAATATCAGTTTGCAGCATACGCTCTTGGAAAAGGATTATCACGACTTGATGAAGAAAAAGATGCGGGAGTTGACTAATAAGATAAGGGAATCAGAACCTTATCTTAATGCTTCTCAAGAAAACAAGGAAGGGGCAAGAGGAGGAATTAGAAATACGTTGTTTCTGTGATACAGCACCTGTTCTTGAACGTTATTGGGCACAGAAAGCAGGCTTAGGATGGGTTGGGCGGAATCATCAACTTATCATTCCTCATGCTGGTTCGATGTTCTTTCTCGGGGAGATATTTCTTCCTTTCGACGTTGATAAATATGACGAACCTATGGAAGTAGGTGCGGTAACTGCCATAGATGTATAGATGCTTGCCCTACGAAAGCCATCATTCCGAATGAAGACTTTCATGCAAATAGATGCTTATCGTACCAACTGATTGAGAATAGAGGGGACTTGTCAGAGGATGCAAAGGCAGCTATGGGCGACACAATCTATGGTTGCGACAGATGTCAAACAGCCTGTCCTTGGAATCGTTTTGCCATTCCTAACACCGAACCAAGCCTACAACCGAAGGCCGAACTACTCTCAATGAGTAGGGAAGCATGGCACAATCTTTCTATTGAAGATTATCGACGATTATTTAAAGGGTCAGCTGTTAAGCGTGTAAAGTTCGAAGGTTTAAAACGAAATATAGCTGCAACACAGCATAAAGAGAACGAGTAACATTTGTTACCAAGGCTTTCTATGGCATTGTAATTGCTTATTAGAAGATAGTAAACAGTTATAAACAATTTAATTATAAAGACATGGCAAAACTAGAGAAAGGTACTATCTTTTCAACAAACAAGGTAATTGATTACGCTGATGGTGGTGTAATTAGCAAGGAATTAGTACATAGCAACGCAGGAAGTGTGACACTCTTCAGCTTCGATGCAGGTCAGGGTTTATCAGAACACTCCGCACCTTTTGATGCTCTCATACAGGTGATTGAAGGTAAGATGGAGCTAACCGTCGAAGGCACAAAGCACGTTATTAGTGCAGGTGAAAGCTTCATCATCCCTAGCAATGCCCATCATTCAGTAAATGCAGCAGAGCGTTTCAAGATGATTATTACAATGATTAGAGGTTAAAAAAATACTTCTTCAAAACAAAGGTAAAAGTCTAATAAACAAATTTCCGAGGTATCCTAGAATCCCAATAACATCCTATGATACCTCGAGAAATTATATCTTACCAAACTTCAGACTACCTATAACCTACTTTATAATTGCTTGATAGTCTTTATCAAAAGGACGAGGATGACGACCAATGAGAACTGTATTAAGCAGACAATTAGCCACTAACTCCTCATTCGTGAGATCTACTTTCGGTTCCTTCTTCACTTCCTTGCCTAATAACACATCCCATGGACTATTGAAATCATGGTCGTCAGCACCAAAGAACATCTCATTTGTGTCGGGATCCTCCATCAGTTGATATCGGATCTGCTTCTTTGATAACACTGGATTAATGCTCAATAACAAGTCATAAGCATTACGGAACTCATTCCGCAAATGACGACCTTTAGGAAACATAAGACCTATCTGTGGATAAATCTCATCAAACTCGTAGGCTTGAAACAACTCTTTAAGTTTCATAATATATTGTTGTTTAATTATCAGAACAAATCTTTTATTCATCAGAAGATTACTCTTACTAATCAAGAGAATAAGAGATTATGTCTGCAAAGGTACATTATTTTTTTGATACGCTTGCATGTTAGAACATTAATTCGTATATTTGCAGCATATCACTAACCCAGAGTTCGTCTAGAAAAACACGGGCTCTATTAAAGCTATTGATACACATGAGAAGAGATCAAGAAATTTTCGACCTTATTGAAATGGAGCATAAGCGACAGCTAAAAAGGCATGGAGCTGATTGCATCTGAGAATTTTTGTTAGCGATGAAGTAATGCAAGCTATGGGTTCTTACCTCACTAACAAGTATGCAGAGGGTTATCCCGGCAAACGCTATTATGGTGGTTGTCAAGTGGTTGACCAGGTTGAAACACTTGCTATTGAGCGTGTTAAACAACTCTTCGGAGCAGAGTATGCCAATGTTCAGCCACACTCTGGCGCACAAGCAAACCAAGCTGTTTTGCTCGCAGTACTAAAACCTGGTGACACATTTATGGGTCTTGACCTTGACCAAGGAGGGCATCTCTCTCATGGAAGTGAGGTGAATACATCTGGAATCCTTTATCACCACGTTGGTTACACACTGAATCGTGAGACGGGAAGAGTCGATTATGATGAGATGGAAAAGGCTCGCTCTTGAACATAAGCCAAAAGCTAATTATTGGTGGAGGATCTGCTTATAGCCGTGAATGGGACTATAAGCGTATGCATAAAATAGCTGACAAGTAGGTGCTTTATTGATGATTGACATGGCACATCCTGCTGGTCTCATTGCTGCTGGATTGTTGGATAACCCAGTAAAAGTATGCTCATATCGTTACAACAACAACCCATAAGACACTTCGTGGACCACGTGGTGGTGTCATTCTAATGGGTAAAGACTTTTGAGAATCCATGGGGACTTACTACAAAGAAAGGCGTTGTAAAACCAATGTCAATGCTCTTCAACTCTGCAGTATTCCCTGGTAACCAAGGCGGACCATTAGAGCATGTCATTGCAGCAAAGGCTGTTGGCTTCGGTGAGAACCTTCTTCCAAGTTGGAAGGAATATGCAATGCAGGTAAAGAAAAACGCTTCTGTTCTTGCACAAGCACTCGTTGATAAGGGCTTCAGTATTGTTAGTGGTGGTACAGATAACCATTCTATGTTGCTCGATCTACGTCAGAAATATCCAGACCTTACTGGAAAGGTGGCAGAGACGGCACTTGTCGCTGCTGATATCACAGCCAATAAGAACAAGGTACCATACGATGAGCGTTCAGCATTCCAGACAAGTGGTTTGCGTCTCGGAACAGCGGCTATGACAACTCGTGGATGTAAGGAAGACATGATGTTGCTCACTGCTGAACTAATTGATGAGGGTTCTCGCTGATCCAGAGAACGAGCAGGTAATCAAGAGAGTACGTGAGAAAGTAAACGAAACGATGGCTGCTTATCCTCTCTTTGCTTACTAATAGTAAAGGCTTACTAGCATTTAAAAGATTACAAGAAGGGAGCTATTAAAAAGTAAGGATATAATAATCTATGTCCAACGGATAGCAATCCATCAGTACTAGCAAGGCTAGATAACTAAAGAAGATTGAATAATCCATACTTTTAATATCGCCCCTTTTTGTATATAATAATCTTATTACGTTCTTTAAAGTTACACACTAAAAGAAGATAATCACCTTAATTGATACCTTATATACTTCGCCCTTTGAATCTCATCACTACCGAGTATATTATATCTGTCAGGGATATACAATGCACCATCAAGTATTATGTATGGCTCAGGAGCATCCCTCTCTATCCTATAAGCCAACTCCTTTTTATTATCCATCAACTTTATAAAGCTTATCCAAGGTCCCGTTATTGTAGCTACATCTTCTAACGAATACCTCAAACTATCTATAGAATCAACTACAAGGAGCGCTCCCGTTGAAGGGTCGCAAGGCTTAATTGATGACAAGCGAAGCCTTACTTCCTTTGGTAATTCTTGATAGGAAAGTTCTATACTTGGTAGCGATGAAACTTTATAGTCATAAGAGTTACAACTATAAAAAACTAACAAAAGACTAAAAAGAAAATATCTCATTGCTATGAACTTATCTTTACCTAATCATTATACAAGCATACATCATTATAGAATATATGTTTAATAAGAACGTACAAACTTACTTAAAATAATTGAGTGCAGTATAAATTACTAAAGAAAAAAATACACCCTATCTGACCACAAAAAAACTTAATTTAGCTTTTAATCATCATTGCTTTCACTTTTAACATTTAGCATAATAAGCTGTGAAACAACACTTTGAAGTATCTGATAGGGGTGACAGGAATGACTGTAAAAATGATTTGCTTTTTATAAACGAAATCCTTCATCTATCCTTTTTCATCACCATTAATATTGTGTGATAGCCCAGCCACCTCATGAGTCAACTATCAACACTTATCTAGAAGATGCCTAAAAAGCATTAAAGGATATCTATGAATTAGTCCTAAAAGAAATAAATATCTCAAAATATTTGGTATAGTCAAAAAAACTTAGTACCTTTGCAACCGCAATTAACAAAAGCATAGGAGATCCGCTAGCTCAGCTGGTGAGGCACAACACTTTTTAATGTTGGGGTCATGGGTTCGAGCCCCATGCGGATCACTAAGCACTAAAAAGAGGATTTCAAAAGATGAAATCTCTTTTCCGTTTATACACGGCACTTGTTAGCTAAATGGCGCATTTAGAGGAAGTTATGCTAAATGTTGAACCTGGCTAACAGGACATAACGGAATTAAAAAGCCTTTATCGGGAACGAAATGTGTTGCCAAAATGTTACCACCTCCCAAAAATGTGTTACCACTTGCACATGATGACCTCGAAAATCACTCCTTTAGCCGATTTAATTAGTTAAACTATGCTAAAAGAGAATGTAACAGTCATTTTTGACAGAAAGAAACAAGCGGCAAAACGCGGCTCTGGAAAAGTAGAATTACGCATCTATCTTGGCAGAACAGAGCGTAGCACATTTCTTTGGGTGACTTCCTGCTGAAAAGTGGGAAAAAATTTGCTTCCTCACCACAAGTGAAAAGCCGAACGAAGAAAGTGTGAACAGATTGTCGGAGCTATGGAGCTACTGGGCAATGAGATGACGATTGCCACCTTCGATGCTTATTATTATGGTGAAGAAGAACAGCCATCATTCATCTCCACCCCAAAGAAGGTTGTTACTGCAAAGCCCAAGACAAAAGTTCAACCTTCCATCAACTTCATAGAATATATGAAGGAGCATATCGAGGCTGAAGATATTAGTGAGGGGACTCGGAAACATAAGCAATGCACGCTGAACGCATTGAAGAGATTTGGCAAGATTCAAAAAGCTTACAGATCTTACGAGTAATAATCTGGTGGCTTTTTGATGAATGGCTACACGACGGTACGCGATCAGATGTTGGAATACATACCTATCACAAACATCTGAAAAGTATTCCCACCTATTATATATTGAGGGTAAGATTGGAGTTGATCCATATACTCAAGTAAAATTCAAGCGTGGAGAGTGCAAGGAAAGAGAACCACTGACAGAGGCTGAGCTGCAAAAGTTGAGAAAGATTAAGTTGGACGATAAATTAGACAAGGTTCGCGACCTGTTCGTCTTTTCTGCATACACCGGGCTTGCCTATTGTGATGTGCAGGCCTTCGACTTTGAGGAAAATGACTGAACAGCAGGGAAAGTTGTATTACATAGATGGAAGCCGCATCAGACAGCATCGAAGTTTTTCACCCCTATCCTGGGGACCAGCCATGGAAGTGCTAAAAGTACAAGTTCGTTCTTCCTAAGATTTCTAATCAGAAAGCTAATGACTTTCTTCACCTCATCGAGACTGCCCTGAAGTTGAACAAAGCCGTTGACTTTTTCATGTCGCCAGGCACTCTTTTCGCAACACTGGTGCTTGCCGCATGACATACCTATTGAGAACGTCTCGCGCATGCTTGGACACAAAAATATCCGGACTACACAAATCTACGCAAAGGTTCTAAAGACCACGATTAAGCGGCACGCTGAGAATCTTCAGCGAGCAATCAGATAATTTGATGACACACCACATTGAGCCATACGCTCTCCTCTTCCGAGGCATGGCTTTATGTTTTACGCTCCATCAGATAGTTCACCAAGTAGGCGATGCCGCCAAAGAGCATCCACAAAACATACAGAAAGCCTTGAATCACCCAACCTATCAGCTGGAAGATGGCTCTGAACAGGATATATGAAGAAATACTTGCATCTTAAAACATTATTAGCTATACCAAAGATACGAAAAATATCCGAGAAAAAGCAAATAATGAGCATCTAAAGCATTGACAATCAGCAAAGTATTTTATGACTACATTTTCTCGTAATATCACTATCTCACGGCTTCATTTTCTTCGTCTTTTTCTCGAAGAAACGGACTCGTAACTTCGGTTTTTCCCTCATATCGCTAAATCGGGTTTCATTATCCCGATTTCACGATAACATTTTTCTTGAATCAGTTATCGAAGGACACCACAGTCCATCATTTCTTGCTAACTTTTATGTCAGACAAGCAGGTGGCGAGACTACATTTCCCTTACGGAGTTTGGGTAGCAAGTTGTACTTTTGATGCGGACAAAGTAACTTTGCCAACTCTCGTCAAGTTGAGGGATTATTCTTCGCAACTCAGAATATAAACAGAAGAATATGGAACGGAAAACGAAAAAGACTCTGGATAAGGATTTCTGCACAGGGATGCCGAGCTGATTGAAACAGAAAGGCTACTAACTACAAAAACGGTAAGTAGCATGATTTGGGATGCTATCAAAGCAGTTTGACGATGTTGGCACAAAACGTAAAATCGCCACGCTCAACGAAATGATGACCTTCTATAAGAAGCATCAGCAGGACTTGGCATGGATGGGCGGTAACTTCAACCAGGGTGGTCAAGCGTGCCAACGAACTGGCGATAGCCAATGAGCTGACACTTCCCTATTTTCGAGAGAGTGCTCATCCTCAAATCGTGGAGCTGCAAAAGCTCTTAACAGCGATAAAACAGGAACAGCATCAGATAGCCAAACGATTAACACGATAAAAGCGAAAAGCCGTAATCGGTAAATCCGGATTTATCAATCCCATCTTTTCACGAACACACAAGAAAACGATGATAGCAACCATATTACCCTCCAGCACGACATTCCATGCCGTTGAGTACAACAGAGCGAAAGAGTTGCCAAAGGTCAGGCTGTGCTGCTTGAAATGAAGAACTTCGGTTATGTGGAGAGCCGCTGATGGCTATACTCCCGAACAGCTGCAACAATACCTGATTGACTATTCGGCAAGAAACGAGCATATCCGCAAGGCGCAGTTCCATGTTGCCATCTCCTGCCGAGGGACATGAATATTCCCCAGGAGCAGCTTCTGGATATTGCCCACCAGTATCTTCATGAAATGGGCTATGATGATGAAGGCCAGCCGCTTCTATCTATGCGCACAATGACACCGACAACAATCACCTGCACATCATCACCAGTCGGGTGAATCCCAATGGGCAGAAGATAGACCATAACCATGAGCGCATCCGCTCGCAGGAGGCTATCAACAAGATCGTCGGCGAAGATGAAGAACTGCGTGCCGACCTATTCTTGAAGGAAGCCCTCGGTTACAAGTTCAATTCTCTCTCTCAATTCAAAGCTATCATGGAGGCATCCGGCTATGAATGTTTCGAGCGTGACGGCAACCTCGAAATAGCACGCGGCGGTCGTGTACGCACCAAGATTACTAAGGATGACTTGATAGCAGGGATTTTCAACCATTGATGAAAAGGAATCCTACAAACGTCGTAGGCAGTTGGGGGCTATAATAAAGAAGTACCGTAACATGGTTTCCAGCCGTGGCGAGTTGTCAAACATCATGCAAAAGAAGTTTGGTGTATCGCTCGTCTTCTTCGGTTTAAAGGACAAGCCATACGGCTACATGATTGTGGATCATCACAAACAGGCGGTGTATAAAGGTGGCAGTGTGTTCTCCATCAAACAGCTGCAACACTTCATGAGCGAAGAGGAACGTATCAATAAGGTGGAACTCTATGTAGATGCCATGCTGGAGGATAATCCCCGGATGATTGCCTACGAACTCAATAGAATGTTGTGGCGACAGTACGGTACCCGCATTGCCAGGGGCGTTTCACTGCTTGGTGGCAGGGAGGTTGCCCTGAGCGATAACGTGCAAAAAGGTGTTGAAGTTCAACTTCATGCTGCGCCGTGTCCAGGGCATTTTTCCTACCAACGAGACCGAGCGTGACATTCTCTGCCATATCTGGAAGATTGAGAATCCCCACCTTATTTATATAGAGCCACACAACAAGCCCAATAATGGCTTTGCCGTAGAAATGCTGAACAATCTGGCAGTATCAACTGAGAAGCAAGACTTGGAGGTGGCATTAAAAGAGAATCACCTCGCCATTTTCAAGCAAGGTGACCAATATTATTGTGTCGATTTCATACACAAGTGCATCTTCAATTTAGTTTCAGAAGGCATCGACTTCAAAGCACTCCTTCCGGCTCTGCAAGAACTTCGACCTATGGCAGCTCGAAGAACCCATCCTTCTAACAGTCTCCTCAATAATGTTCTTTTCGCACCATACCTCGGCATCCAACCGCAATGCTGAATGGGAAGTGGGTAGCAACGGTGGATATGAGGTAGATGGAGAGTGGAAGCTGAAAAGATAGTCGTTTTTACCACTCCACCTTCAAGTCCTTAAACATAACAGACTCCTTGTTCTCTCCATTGAGAACATCGAAGCGCAGCAGTTTAATTTTCTTAACCTTATTTATATCCACATCGTTGAAGACGATACGACCATTGGTTGGGGTATCTTTGAATACCCTGACCATAACATCGTTGCCTACGGTAAGATGCTCTGTCTTCTGTCGTTCTCCATACAGATCTACATAGGAGGCTTCGTAGCCGGAAACTATCATATCTACCATTTCACTTGTGGTGGACATCTGAAAAATTGCCGTGATAGATTTCTCCGCCTTATTACCCTTCAGTGAGATTAGTTTGTAGGTAATGCCGTTGCTACCCTGCATCGTTGTGATGGCCTTGCCAAAGTCCATCGCTTTACGCAAATCGACATTCAACTGTTCTACCTCACTCACACGTTGAGAGAGTCCATTCAACTGTTGCTGCTGTGCTTCTATCTTTTTGTTTTAACTCTGTAATCTGGCTTTCAATGGTTTGCTGCGCCATCGCTGAAGCCGACAACATCAAGGTACATACGACAACTAATAGTTTTTTTCATAGACAGAAAAAAATTATGATAATGATTTTTATTTCCAATGACAAAGATACGACAATCTTCGTATATTCTCCTTTGACTGCACCAAAAACTATCCGTATATTTTTCACCACTTGCGGATCTCTAACCGTTAAATAGTCCTAATCTTTATTCTTCGTCTGATTTTTGGTCAATCCCCACACATCGCTTTCCCTAATCCTACATCTTATTACATTTACACAAATGGACATTAACCATCTATAAATGAGGACATTCTGGGATGAAAGACCATTTGCAAGTATAAAAGCGGAAACACTATCTTTGCCAATGATTTCACGATTTAACATCTTCTTCATTTACCTACTTCTTAAGATGCTTATTTCACGAAATAACGCTACTGGGGCCCAACTCCATTTGATAACCGGCCTTCCAAAAAGGAGTTTGTTATTATCTATTATCTCACAACTAATAACAACCTCGACAATGAGAGACAACATCATGATAACCTTTGCCAATCAGAAGGGCGGTGTCGGAAAGACCACGCTCTGCACCATGTTTGCTGATTATCTGGCAGCAAAGGGCGAAAGCGTACTCGTTGTAGATTTCGACCGTCAGCAGACTATCTATTCCAAGCGAAATGAGGACGTGGAAAAGTACGAGGGTGTGCGACTGCCTTACAGCGTACACACTTTCGACATCAAAGACGCTAACAATGTGAGAGAGTTCCTTACGAACCCTACGCAACGGCTATAAAGGTTTCGTACTGATGGACACTCCCGGCAATCTGTCACAGCAAGGTCTGGTGCCTATCTTCGCCCTAAGTCATTACATTGTTTGCCCCTATCAGTTCGAGGCAACCTCCATCAGTTCCACGGCTACTTTCATCGGCTTTATCGCCAAGCTGCAGCACATGCTGCCCATCATGAAGAGCCGGTTTATCTTCGTTGTGAACAAATGGGATAAGCGATATGGCAGGAAGGCAGAACTGGAACTGTGGGATAAGACAGAGGAAAGGCTCCGCCACTTTCGGACTGGTTGCACCGCGCATAGAGGTCAAGGCGGATATGCAACGGTAGCAATACCATCGAACTGATGGGTACGCAAAACGACATCGTGTCACCCACCTTCGACTTTTATGTATCAACAGATCTTCAAACCTAAAGTGCCAACAAAATGAAAACGAATACTTCCCATTTGCAGGCTGCACCTACCAACGACCTTCTCAATCTGCCCGATATAGACGGTGTGTTTAATGAGGTGAAGACATCAACTTCCCATCGTCTTCTCAGCCAATGCTAAGAGCTGCACAGCAAGACATTCCCCAGACAGTCAGCAGTTGGCAGCTCTTCCAGCAGTATGCCCAACAGTACGGCTACCGTGTCAGAAGTACGTACCGCAAAAACTATGAGATAGACAACGAAGTGGTAGAGTTACTGAAGCCATGTAACATCAACAATATGTCGGTTACCGACATCATCAACGCTGCTCTCCGTGCCTTCATCGGCACCAACGGCAGCTACCTCAAAGAGTTTTTTTGCGCAGAAACGATTGCATTATCAATAATCTTCAAGATCATGTATAGACAAAGTATCATCTGGACCGCCGCTATGGTGGATTACCTTAAAGACCATTATAAAGCGATGAGCAACGCCTCGTTAGCAGAGCATTTAGGTATTTCCCTAAGTTGCCTTCGTAAGAAGCTGCATGAGTTGGGCTTACACAAATGCCCTGTCACCAAAAGCGATGACAGTGGCAGATAGGATCGAGACGGCTATACTGCAGCCACTCTCATAGTGAGATAGCCCGGCTACAGGCATATCCACTCGGACAGTATCACGGGATGTGAAGAAGCACCATCTTGTCAGGACGGCAGACGATGCCCGGCAGATACGGTCCCGTAGCAGAAGGAGCATCATCAAACGGGAGAAGGCTCGCGTGTTGTTCGGTCTGCCACAGAAAACCAACATCAAGGTGGTGGGAAACAAGAAGCGGGTGGTCTTGAAGAGCATCCTGAAGTCATTTGGCTATTTGGTCATCCCCGGGCACAACACCTTATATTATAATGAAGAGCTGAAGCGCAGGCCGATACGTGAGAGCAACGGACAGAAGATGGGGTTGACATTTCAGCCTATGAGTGTCTATCTTTCTGCATCAGTTCCATGTTCATCATTCACTTAATGCCTATTGCGTATGAATTTTTCAAATATTCTTTGGTTTTATAGTGGTTTGCTACATCTGCTATTACTTAGGAATAGTGACTACGACCTGATGGTAAACAGCAAGCGGGCTGCCAGCGAAGACGACAAGGCGCAGGATGAAACGGTGGACATCTCCGATGAAGTAAGAGAGTTTACGCCCATCCTTATCACTCGGCCCATTATCAAGAAGCAGAAGGCGGCTGCCCTGAAACGGAAGCAGACCAGCCAAATGCTAATGACGGGTGGCATCGAGGTGAGCGTCTCGTGCCCAAGGTGGAGGAACTTTCACAAAATGGAGAACAAAGCGAGCTGGGCGGACTGTTACAAGATTGGAAAGAAACATCCGACAAACAGCAGGATTCTTCATAACAACATACCGACCTTTATCTTTAACATTTTCAGACGTAGCTCTTTAACTTGTTTCACTTACGGCTTTAACATGGAATTGAATTTGAAATTTAATCCATTCTATTATGTCGCAATTAAGAGAACAAGCAATAGCATGCGCAAAGAAAGCTTGGAGTTTTGCAAAGCAACAGTCTTTGAAAGTAGCAGTGGGCGTAGGGAATGTTCACCCTGAGTACAGGAACAGCATTGGCAAGTAGCAAGGGAGCTGGCGGTTTCACCAAAAGCCACCACGGAGATTTCTTCGTATCAGACCCCTGTTTCCAATCTAATGAAGGCCATCGCAGCCGTCATCGTACTCGTGGGTGCGTTCAATGTGTATTTCAAGATGCAGAACGGCGATCAGGACGTGAAGAAGACCATCATGCTCACCATCGGTGGCTGTGTGGCTTTCATCGCCATGTCTGAGGCACTTCCGCTCTTCTTCAAGTAATCAACCGGTGGGAGTCGGATGATAAAACACATCTGGCTTCCATCTTATTTAATATTTCTATGGAAGATTTCTTTCCTATATACAAAAGGCATACAGAAACCGTTGGAGTTTATGGGCATCAGAGACCGCTTCCTGACCTTTGCCGCGATTGCCATCGGCGTGTCCTTCCTCGGCTTTTATCCTCTTCTCCATTATCTTGGGTAAGTTGGCTGGCTTCATCGCCATGATTGTTCTTGCCCTTGTCGGACTGGCTACCATCTACATCCGGCAACGCAATGGGTTACACGCCAAACGCCATGATAAGGGTATCTATATCTATCACGGAATCTTCAAACACTAACGGTTATGGCACAGAAAAGAAGACCATTCGATAAACTCTTTGCCCAGTTGCAGGACATCAGGGAGAAGGACGGGAAAGTGCTTAACACGGTGCTGTGGTCTCAAAAAGGCAATCCATCAGTCTTTTTGAGATAGAGAATCCCTGTGCAACAGTATTGTACAGATGTCGACCAGTATCGGCTCTTTCAGGACGTACTGACCAACATCGTCAAGACACTCGGCGAAGGCTATGCCCTCCAGAAGCAGGATATTTTCTGCAAGCAGGAATATCACCATGAGCCGGAGGGAGAACAGGAGTTCCTCACCGAAAGTTACTTCAACTACTTCGAGGGACGGCCTTATACCGACATACGCACCTTTCTCATCATCACGCAGGAATGTGCGCACAATGCCTTCGTGAAATACGATGCCAAGCGATGGGAGGACTTCCATGTAAAGGTGACAAGGTAGCCGACATCCTGCAGGAGAAAGGTATTGCGCACCGTAAGCTGAGCAAAGCCTGAGATTGTCGAGTACCTTCATCGCTTCATGGCGTTCCAGTTCAAGCAGGGACCATTCTCCATGACCAACTTCAAGTGCTCGGACGAGAACCTGAAGATTGGCGACCGCACGGTAAAGTCCTTCCCCTTGGTGGATATAGACGAAATCAACATGCCCAACTTCGTGCGTCCGTTCCTCTCTGTGAATATCAACGGTACTCACATTGCCACCGACCTCTTCTCCTTCCTGACGGAGATTCCTTATACCGATTGCGTCATCTACAATCAGGGTCATCCAGATACCTGCTCAACGAAAACTCATGCGGAAGCTGCAAGGCAGAGGCGAAAACGTCATGGCTCCATGCCCGACCCGTCCAACCGCATCGCCAAGGAAGATATAGAACGATTACTGGACACGTTGGCCGTGGATAGCAAACTGATGGTCTATACCAACTTTAATATCCTCGTCAGCTGTCCACACGATAAGATAACCCCAGTTACCTCGTATATCGAGACGAAACTCTACGACTGCGCCATCATGCCTTCTCGGTCAGCGTATAACCAGTTGGAACTCTTCACATGCAGTTTCCCGGAGCAACAGCTATGCCTTCAATCCCGACTACGATCTCTTCCTTACGTTGTCGGACGCCGCACTCTGCCTTTGCTTCAAGGGAGCATCTGAAACACTCGGAGGAGACGCCACTCAAAACCTACTATACAGATCGGCAGGGGACTACCCGTGGCGATGAGACATTACCGGCAGGGAAGGTGCGCACAAATATACCAGACAATGCCAATTTCTTTTTGTATAGGACCTTCAGCAGTGGCAAGAGCTTCCACATGAACAGTGTGGTGCGCCAGCTTCTGGAGCAAAACACGGATGTGGTGATGGTTGATACTGGTGACAGCTACGAGGGAATATGCAGCTACTTCGGTGGCACTTATATCACCTATTCCAAGGAGCATCCCATATCCATGAATCCGTTCAAGATTACCAAAAACGGAGTACCGACAGAACTTCGGGGAGAAAGAACTTCCTCAAATCCCTCATCTTCCTGATCTTCAAGGGTAGCGAGATGCCCTCAAGATTGAGGATGCCATCATCAATCAGGTCATTGTAGAGTATTACGATGCCTACTTTCATCCTTTCCGTGGCTTTTCTTCCGAAGAAAAGGACAGACTGCGCCACCGACTTTTGCTGGAGGATAAGAAGAACGGCGAGTATGAGAAGTATGGTGAGAAGGTGGAGCATCGCTATTATCAGGACTTTTGAGGAACATCAGAGCGACATTTCCACAAAAGGACTATGCAGAGGGTAAGGACGACATCTTTTTCAGAAACAGAGGTGCGGCATCAGGGTCAAGGCAAAAGCGTCAGGTGGAGAAACTACATGCCTTGGTCAATGACAAAGCTGCGACCGAAGGCGAAAAGGTGGCGGCCAACCGTCAGCTTATGCGCATCATGGCGGAGGTGATCGAGGGCAGCTATCTTATGCGTATCGAACAGAAGATAGAGAAAATGGAACAGCGCAGACGGAAGATGACCGTCAGGAAATTGTCTTTCAATACTTTCTATGAATATGCCTTGGAACGTATTCCACAGCTGATGGCCGAGAAAAAGATAGCCTTCAACATTGACAACTTCGCTGCCATCCTCGAACAGTTCTACCGTGGCGGTGAACTGGAGAGTACACTGAACAACGATTTGGAGCAGTCGCTCTTCGATGAGCGGTTTATCGTCTTTGAGATAGACAAAAATCAAGGACGACCCCGTGCTGTTTCCCATCGTTGTGCTCATCATCATGGATGTGTTCCTCCAGAAGATGCGTATCAAGAAGGCCGAAAGGCACTCATCATCGAAGAGGGCATGGAAGGCCATCGCCTCGCCTACGATGGCAGAGTATATCAAATATCTGTATAAGACGGTGCGCAAGTTCCACGGCATCGCCGGTGTGGTGACGCAGGAATTGAACGATGTGATTGACTCGCCCATTGTCAAAGAGGCGATTATCAACAACAGTGATGTGAAAATCCTGCTCGACCAAGCAAAGTTCAAGGACAGGTACGATGATATTGCGGCCATCCTCGGACTGACAGCGGTGCAGCGACAGCAGATTTTCACCATCAATGCGCTTAACAACCACGAGGGCGTAACTACTTCAAGGAGGTGTGGATATGCCGTGGGCAGGTGTCGGATGTGTATGGCGTGGAGGAACCGCCGGAATGTTACTGGGCCTACACTACGGAACGGGCAGAAAAGGAAGCCCTCAAAATCTACACAAGACATTATGGTGGCAACATCCAGCGTGCCATCACGGAGATAGAGAAAGACCGCAGACAGGGCAGGGGATAAATAAATATCTCGACTTCGCGCGGCAGGTTAATGAACATCAAAAACATTATGAGCTTATGGAAAAGTCAAAGTTAATACTCGTTATGGCGATGCTCCTTGCCTCGCTGAATATTCAAGCTGGCTGGCGTGTGGTGATGAGACAGGAAAACCACAGCTGCCGTCGTGTCCAATGCAGCCTCGCAGAAACTCATAGAGGATAAGCACAATGGGCGTTTGGATTCCATCAAGTCCAAGCAGGAGAAATTGATGAAATACACCGCTACGATGGCAAAGCATCAAGGAACTTTACCAGCTCTCCATGCAGAACATTACAGGCTTTGGGGAGGAAAGCAAATATTATGGCGAAAATCGTTTCGCTCACAGCCGGTATCTTCAAGGATAGTGCCCATCGTGCTGAAACAACTCGGCAAGTCGCCGGGCAAGAACTATGTGGTATGCCTCAATGAGATGACCAACCTCGTGTCCGAGACGGAAGGACTGGTACACGACTTTGTGGATATTGTAAACAACGGTAAGATACGCAATCCGTTGGGTACTGCCAAGGAGGATGGTAAGGACGATGGATATAACCTGCTCAATCGTTATGAACGGCTGACGATGGCTAACAAAATCTACAGCCGTCTGCTTGAAATCCACTACAAACTGGAGGTCATGGTGATGATGTGCCAGTTCGGTAACAGCTGGGGCGATGTACTCATGGCCATCGACGTGGAGTCGTGGGCTGCCTATATCACCGCGCGAAACTCCGTGGACGGACTGATTGACAACTGGAACGGATTGGGTGTCTAATGGAGATTGAGCCTATGAAAAGAGCATGGAATATAAAATGGAATATAAGGAGGTGCTGGTTGTTGCTCTTATGTCTGACCTTGGCAGCTCCCACCTTTGCCGATGTCATCCCCACACCGAGGGATCCGGCCACCATCGAAAGCCCCTCATCAGTTTGCACAAACTCATCAAGGGTGAAGAAGACAAGGCTCTGGCGAAGGTAACAACGAGCTTTGGCGAGCAGAGCATCATCACAAAAGGTGCCACCAAGTTCAACAATGTAAGGACGACCTTGGACAGCAAACTGAATAACGGCTATTCCTACGTCATCTTAGCCGGAGCGTTGGGTTCGACGGCCAACAGTATGTACCGCCTGATACAGGAGTATTCTCAGTTTACACGCTCCACCTTCCAATACACGTTCAAGAAACCGATGGTGGCATGGTATTATACCGAAGCGAACATGGCGTGTGCAAGGGAAAATCAAGAACATCAAAAGCCCTCTATGCCTCACTTGCCGCCAGCGGCATCAATGTGATGAAAGCCTCGATGGACGAGAAACTTCACATCATTATGGAACTTAAAAACTCCATTGAAACAATGAGAGGCATTATTGACAGTGCCAATGTATGGTGCAGCCTTATTACCGTTGGTGGCTTCAGATATGACTACATCTGGGACATTCTCAACAGTGAGGTGACGGATAAGATAGCAGAAGGTGTAATCAATAAATGGAACAGCGTATGAGAAAATATCTATTCGCCATTGTGGGGGTTGTTATATTTCTCTTTCCCTGCTTTGGCTCAACATCCTACCTACGACGACCAGAAGGAAAAAGCAGTGGAAGTCGATGGAGAACGGTCCATGGGACTTTTCCCCGGATTGGTATTATTACCTGCTGCATAAGAAGTATAGTGGCGGGTGAGACTTATTGGCAATGGAGATTCCTCAAATCCGGCTGGAGAGTACGGTTCAAGGAGAGTAAATCCAACGTGAAGCGGATTATGCCCACCCGTATCACCACCGAAGAGACGCAACGGCAGAAGGTGAAGAAAGCCGAAGAGGAACGCATGAAGATAGAAGATCTCTACAAAGAAGAAGTTGCTCGTGCAGCTGACAGGAATGTCGATTTGGTTTATTCTTCGTTCAAAGTCGACTTTTGACCGTATGCAGAAGTCCATTACCGATGGACTGCTCTTCTGTATGCAGCGAAGCAAGGGGAAACTGAAATTTCAGGTCGATGAGCTGACGCGGCAGAATGAAATGATGTGCCAGGACATCGCCTACATCCATCGGACAGGTGCAGGGTATGAACTTGAAAACGCCAAGCGGCAGAAAGCCTACCAGCAATACAAGAAACAGATGGAGGAGATGGTCAGCCGGGTGGCGCACCTTGTCGGCATGGCGCAGAACTATCACAAACGATAACATTATGATTTAAGAATATGGTTACAGACATCTTATTGAATATCACAAGTCAGCTGCTCACGATGGGATTGCCTTCCATCGACGAGAGCCTGGACAAGCTGCTGGTGGCGATGGAGACCTTCCGAAGTCGGCGGTACTAGGCGACACCGTGGGCTATGCCCGTGTCATCGGCCTATGCCTTGCCCTTTGCGTGGGTTCCTACGAGTGCTGGATGATGATGCTTGGGCGTAGGGCGATGGACGTGATGAAACTTCTCCGCATCGTGGGATTGTCCATTTGCATCACTTACAGCTCATGGATCTGTCAGAACTGGCACCCGGCCGGGCAAGGCATTGGAGGCGACCACCAAACAGATGGCAAGCAGCAAGAACAAGGAAGTGGCAGCTTTGGAGCTAAAAGTGGCGCAAAAGCAGTCGGACTACCTCAAACGGCTCCGACAGGTGCAGGACAGCATCGAGACGGCAGAAGCAGGTACAGGAGATTGGCGAGGATGCTCATTGGTGGGACAAGCTCATCTACAATATGGAAAATCTGGGCACAACCATCAACAACTATGCGCAGCGAGCTACCGTAGCCGCGGAGACAAAAAGTGTCGGAATGGATCAACGACGTGATACGCTTCATCGGGGAGCTGATATTCCAAATGTCGTATTATGGTATTTTGGTGGCCCAGCGTATCTTCATGACGATACTGGCGATCTTTGCTCCTATCATGTTTGCCCTGTCCATCGTTCCGCCATGGAGCAGTGCATGGTCTCAATGGATCAGCAAATACCTGTCTTTGTCGCTATGGGGATTTGTTACCTATATGTGCCTGTACTACATTGACTTTATCCTGATGTATAACCTCGAGAAGACCCTAACCGCTTACGGTAGGCTTTTGCAAGGTCAGGTGAACTCCTGGGGGCAGATTGGCGCACTGGGTATTCAAGGAATTGGCTCAAACTGTATGTATGCCATGGGTATGCTGGTCGGGGCGTATATTATTCGCTTCGTCCATGAAGTGGCATCATGGCTGATACCGGGTGGCGTGAGTTCGAGTGCGGGCAGTGCCGCAGGTGGTGTCGTGGCCGGTGTCGTTGGCGGAGCTGTGGGCAGTGCCGCTTCTGCAGGAGTGGGCATCGCTTCGGTTGTTACGCCAGTGGCAGGCTCGGCGGTATCCGGGGCTGCTCATCTCGGAGCGGCAGGTGTGCGCGAGCCGTGAGTGGTGCAAGTGGCTATTCCGATGGCGGTGCGGCTACTTTAGCTGGAGCGATGGGCGGTGCAGCTTCAGGTATGGCGAAAGAGGCCAAGCACATGTTCACCGAAAGTTCTGCTGGCAAGGCGGCATCGAAGATGGGCAGTTCCATGAGGGATTCATATAACAGAGGAAAATAAACTAAAACGACAGGATATGTTAATACAGAGTTTGGAACAGAAAACAAGGCTTGCGCTGATGACCGTACTGCTGACCATCATAGGCAGTACGGTGGTATGTGCCTGCTGCATCTTCTACTGTGCCAAGTTGGTAACGGAAGAGCGTAATCAGATTTATGTCCTAGATGGCGACATTCCTTTCCTCGCTGAAAAGGAGTAAGCAAGAGGCGAATTTTGTCATGGAGGCAAAAGCACACATCCAGCTCTTCCATCAGTATTTCTTCAATCTGCCGCCCGATGACGACTATATCAAATGGACACTGTCCAAAGCCATGTATATGGCGGACGGTACAACACTGAAAACAGAAACAGGCGATGGAGAAAATGGTTTTTACTCGGACATTGTCTCTTCTTCGGCCGTGTGCATGATCATCTGTGACTCCATCAAGCTGGACGAACACACTCGGAAGTTCAAATACTACGGTACGCAGATTATTAAACGTCGTTCACGCGACATGAAACGCTCTCTTATTACGGTGGGCAGCATCGAGAATGTGCCCCGTACAAGGAACAATCCGCACGGTCTGCTGATTACCAATTGGAGAACATTGGAGAACAAGGATTTAGACTACTAAGGGTATGAAGAAGAAAATGAAACGTGCGAAAGAGGCCAAGACCAGATGGGGAACAGGAAACCAGGGATAAGGTGAAGTCCTTTGTAAGGAAGCTCTCTTTGCAATGGAAGATACGGGAGCGGATAGATGCTGCCAACGCATGGGCAGTGAAACACCCGAAACATACGGCAGCCATGACCGTCGGTGCGCTGGTCTGCTCGCTCTGCTTGGGGATAGTCGTTTCCCTCTATTCTCCACAGTCCAGCAAGGATATTGTGGGAGAGATAGAGAATGTGCAGCCTATGTTCGCCGGACTGCAGAGCATACAGAATGGCAAGAACATACAGGTTCGGGAGGTCGGACAGCTGGTCCTCAGAGGTCAGCGACTGAAAGGGAGTTGGATTCTTTTGCGTGTATTCCTATCAAGACGCATCAGGATTCTGCGCTTATCATCTATAAATACAAGCAACTCGAAATGATAGTGGCAAACTTAAAACATCAATGATATGAAAGAACTGATAAAGAAATTCTTGTTCAAAGTAGGACTGGGAAAGGAGAGCGAACCATCGGCTACGGTAGAGATGGAGGTTGATGCTGAAACGCAGGATGATAACAAGGCTAAGGGCGACGAAAGGGAAAAGACAAGTCCGAAAAGAGCCGCCCGTGGCGAAAGCCCTATCATCAGGGCAAGAGTTGGTGGCGCATCGACTTCAAAACAGCCCAAGTACATCTTTCCTTTGGCCATTCTTCTGCCTATCTTGTTCTTAGGGCTATGAGTTGATGAGGGGTATTCGGAGGTACGGACAATGCCAAGAAGGGTGTGCTACGGACAGCATCAATGCCTCCCTGCCCACGGCGGCCAATGCTGATATGGGTGATAAGATGACTGAGATGAACAAACGCTATAACGAAGAGGATGCGGCATCGGCAGTGAACGGCATCGGTGAGGACCAGCCACAGCAGGACTCGCTCGGCAACGGCTATCAAGAGCATGAACTGGATGAGATAGACCGCCAGAATGCCATCAATGCCCAGCGGCAGAAGGATATGGAAGCCTTGCAGCAGCGGCTGGCTCAGTCACGGAAGCATATCAATGCCTATGAGGGTGGCAGTTACGGAGGTGCATCTGGCTATGGTTCGGGCGGCAGCTATGGGCGCAGTTCCAGACAGACAGAGATGGATGACTATGCCAGGGAGGTGGAGGCGATTCAGAAGAGAAGCCTTGCCCGGCAGAAAGCGTTGGAGAAGAGCATAGGTATCGGCGACGAGGATGAAAGTGCAAAGTGTCAGCGTCACATCCTTTTGGTGCGTCCAATCGTAAGTCCGAGAGAAACCGGTCATTGTCAAGAAAGTGATGGAGGGTAATGCGGAGAAGTTCAACACCGTCAGTGCCGAGCCTACGACGGACGTTCCGCTGATCCGCGCCATGATAGACAAGACGACGAAGGCACACGAGGGTACGCGCCTCCGCTTCAAGCTCCTCGATGATGTGACGCTCAAAGGGACAAGACTGAAGAAGGGCACCTACCTCTACGGTACGGTGACGGGATTCGGACAGCAGCGTGTCATGGCGACCATCACCAGCATCCTGGTCAGGGATAAGTTCATCAAGGTGGGCTTATCCGTCTATGACAACGATGGTATGGGGGGCTTTTACGTTCCTGAGTCTGCTTTCCGCGACCTGATGAAGGATGCCAAGGCGAATGCCTTGCAGAGCAACATCAACTTTGACGGTGGGTATGGCGGTGGACTGAGTTCCGAGGCAGTGGCTCTGCAGGCCCTTCAGAACATGTACCAGTCGGCATCGTCTGCCGTGTCTGCCAATATCCGCAAGAATCAAAGGCCGAATCAAGTACAATACCATCGTCTATCTGATCAATACCAATGCAGAGTAGCTTTCAATAATTCATCAAACATTTAGGAAATATGAAAAAGATTTTAGTTCTCATGGTTTGCCCTCATGGGATTGTGTGGCAGCCTTCAGGCACAGAAGAAGTATAAGAACATCGAGGCAGACTCGGCTTCGGTGAGGTATATCCGCAACGCCAAGCCTACGGACAGCTACATCTTCGACGAAAACAGGCGCAAGGACGTATCTTTGTCAACGAAGAGGTGACGACACACCTGCTGATGCCTGAGAATATCAAGCTCGTGGACATTTCTACGAACAAGATAGTAGGGAATCAGTGTACGGACAATATCGTGCGTATCAAACCCTCCGGGAGAATGTACGACAACGAGCTGGTGGGCACGATTACCGTGATTGGTGAACGGCATATCGTACAGCTCAACGTGGTTTATACTGCCGGACCTGCCAAAGCCAACTCTATCTACCGCATCAAAGCCGGGGACATGGGCAGGTATGAAAATCCCGACGTAACGATGCCGCGCAAGGAAATGGCGGCCTACGCCTGGGCCATCTTTACCAGCAAACCACGCAAGAACATCCATTCTAATGAGAACGGAATCAAGGCGAGGGTGAACAACATCTACAGTATCGGTGACTATTTCTTCATCGACTACTCGCTCTACAATGCTACCAAAATCAAGTATGACATCAGCGAGGTACGTATCAAACTCACGGACAAGAAGGAACTGAAGGTCACCAACTCACAGACGATTGAGCTGACACCGGTATATAGTCTGAGCAGTGCCAAGAGTTTCAAGAAGGCATACCGTAACGTGCTGGTGCTCGATAAACTCACCTTCCCTGAAGAGAAGGTGCTGAAGCTGGAAATTTCGGAGGAGCAGATTTCGGGGCGTATCATCACGCTCGATATCAACTACAAGGATATGCTGCACGCTGACGGGGTCAGTGAGCAGATGGTATCGTATCTGCCAGTGTTTTAACCATCAAATTGTAAAGTCATGGCTGTAGAAGAGACAAGAGAACAGCAGCAGATGTACAACATCTTCAGGAGCTGCATCTATCTTTTCCTGATAGTGGAACTGATCATGAATCTGCCCATCACGGCGGACAACCGTGTCACAGGATTTATTTTGGAACTCATCGCACGCTTCAAAGTGTTCAACAATGTGGCATCGTGTAAGCTCGTCGAACTGATCTGCATCGGTGTGACATGTATCGGCACACGTCCGCAGAAGGCACTGAAGTTCAATGTCAAAACGATGGTGCTTTATCCTATCGGCATCGGCATCACATTCATCGCACTCTGCATGATGTTTCATAAGGGCATCTGGGGAGGAGTCTCTTTTGGTTTTCCGACCAACCGCATCCTTTATGCCATGACTTCCATCATCGGTACAATGCTCCTGCATCAGGGGCTGGACGGTATCTCGCGCTTCTACAACTATAAGTTAGGAGAGGACCGCTTCAACTTCGAGAATGAATCGTTCCAGCAGTCGGAGGAACTGAATGAGAATCCGTATTCGGTCAATATCCCGATGATTTACTATTTCAAGAGACGGATGCACAAGGGCTGGATTAACATTATCAATCCCTTCCGTGGAACCATCGTACTGGGTACACCCGGCTCTGGTAAGTCCTTCGGCATCATCGACCCGTTTATCCGTCAGCATGCGGCCAGGGGGTTTTGCCATGATGGTGTACGACTATAAGTTTCCGACATTGGGAAAGACGCTGTTCTATCAGTACTGCAAGAACAAGAAACTCGGTAGGTTACCAGAGAACTGTGGTTTCCATATCGTAAACTTTACCGATGTGGAATATTCCAAACCGCATTAATCCTATTCAGCGAAAGTATATCCCTGATTTGGCGGCGGCAGCGAGACGGCAGCGACCGCTTGAATCGCTCAATAAAGGGGCGACAAGAAGGGTGGCTCGGAGGCGTTTTTCAGAACTCAGCCATTAACTTCCTCTCTGCCATCATCTATTTCTTCGTAAACTTTCACCCGACAGGGATTCAAGGACGGCAAAGAAAGCTCACGAGGTATGTCAAAATACAGGGCAAGAAACTAAGGCTGATGACAAAAGAACTGGCATGACTACCGGGCTGTCGATAGGGACGGTAACATGATTCTCGACTTTGTGGATGAGCTGAGCCACGATGTGTCGGTGGATGAAGATGGCATGTTCGTGGATCTGAATGACTTCACTTATACGAGCCGTAACGGACAGCGGGTGCATATCACTTCGTCATGGTACGAGGATGAGCAGGGGCAGGTGGTGGAGCCGGACACCATTACGGGTGAATACTCGGACATGCCGCATGTGTTGTCCTTCTTAAGCAAGCAGTACAGTGACGTATTCGACATCCTGATGCAGGACCAGAAGATTCTCTCGCTCATGGCTCCGTTCCAGTCGGCTTATACCAACAAGGCGATGGACCAGCTCGAAGGTATGGTGGGTACGCTCCGTGTCAATGCGGCTCGGTTGGTGTCGCCCGAAGCCTACTGGATATTCACGGGGGATGACTTCGACCTGAAGATTTCAGACCCTGCCAGCCCCTCGTATCTTGTGATTGCCAACGACCCAGAGAAAGAGCAGATAGTGGGTGCGCTGAATGCGCTGGTGCTCAATCGTCTAGTTACCCGTGTGAACAGCAGAGGGAATATCCCTGTTTCCATCATCGTGGATGAGTTGCCAACCTTGTACTTTCATAAGATTGACCGACTGATCGGTACGGCGCGAAGCAACAAGGTAGCTGTTACGCTTGGTTTTCAAGAGTTGCCACAGCTGGAGGCGGATTATGGCAAGAACGGTATGCAGAAGATAATCACCACTTGCGGTAACATCTTCATGGGTGCTGCCCGGAACAAGGGAGACATTGGAATGGGCGCAGAAACGATGTGTTCGGAAAGGCGAAGCAGACGTCAAAGTCCATCACCATCAATGACCAGAAGGTTTCCACGTCTATCTCGGAACGGTTTGGATTATCTGGTGCCAGCCGCCAAGATAGCGGACATGGCGACGGGCTGGCTCGCAGGTCAGTCGGCTCGCGACTTTCACACCGACAGACGGCAGTATGATGCAGGGCTTTGACATCGAGAAGTCGGAGGAGTTCAAAACCTCGAAGTATTTTTGTAAGACGCACTTCGATATGGAGCAAATCAAGCAGGAGGAAAGTCTATATGCCGACTTGCCGAAAAATCTATCAGTTTGCCTCCGACCGTAGAAGGAAAATCATGCTGGGAGCGTAACTTCAAGCGGGTCAATGACGAGGTGGATGCGATGATAGCTGAACTTTTGGGTAAAGACAGAAAAAAGAAACAGGAAAATAAACAGTAGTATGGTACTTGAGCAGTGGAAAGGTTTGTCGGGCGGTGCCCTGAAAGCAATAGCGTTGGTGTCCATGACTGTAGACCATATCGCTTATTACCTGATGGAACATGGTGCCCTGGACGTATGACATGATGCGGACGGTGGGAAGAATGGCGTTCCCCATCTTCGCTTTCTACTGGTAGAGGGGTATGCCATACTCGTTCCACTAAGGAAGTATGCGCTAAGCCTCTTGGCTTTGCACTTATATCTGAAATACCATGGTGGCTGCTCAATCACGATAGTACCCACAACGTATTCTTCACGCTTTTGTTGGGATTGATTGCAATAGAAGGTATGAGTAAGATTGACAATAAACCTTTGTTATGGTGTGTTTTGATGATTACCATTTGCGCCATAGCTACATTTCTACACGTCGATTATGAGTATTCCGGCATCCTGCTGATATGTGCGTTCCATATCTTTCAGCCAGACAAGGTGATGAAATGCCTTTTAGCCACCCTGTTCATGTACCAGTACGGTGTAATCGGTTTGTGGTTGGGCTTGGCTGTTATACTTTGCTATAATGGGCAGAGGGGATTTATAAAAAGGCAGTATGCGAAGTATTTGTGCTACGCATACTATCCTTTTACACTATATTGCTCTTTATTATACGCAAATTTTTCACGATAGCTACATATTGGTAGGCCAGAAATCATTGGAATATAATGCTCCAAAAACTTTAGAAAAAATCACCTTTGGGTATATCTGAGAATCTTGCAAATTTTGCTTCAAACTTCAAGGATAACTGACCAGTATAACCCATGCGATGCTTTTGCAATAATAATCTGTGCTATACCACGCATATCATTGCCCTTTTCATCAGAGTAAAAATGATAATATTCAGGACGATGTATAAAGATTACGATATCGGCATCATCTTCGATTGTTCCCGATTCTCTTAAATCCGTTAATTGAGGTAAGTTATAAAATGATTGATCGCGGTTTTCAAAAATAGCGATTCATTTGAGACAATACTATTATAGGAATATTAGTTCCTTCAAGAGTCTTGAATGAATGCATAATATAGCAAGTTCATCATTTCGTGTAAAATTTGCTGATATTTTGAATGGTGTTTGTATCAACTGAATATAATCTATAATAGCTATCCTTGCATTATTGTGTTCAACCATATTTCTGATACCATCGCAAATTTGGTCAATATCAAAAGTTTGATCGTCTAAATAAATTGAGCTGTTGAGATTTCTTGAGTAAATTTATCAAATTTCTCCCAATCCCTGGGGATAATCTTCCTGACATCAATCCAGAGATTGGAATATCGGAATAATTTGCAATGAGCCGATTAGCAACTTCGCGTGCTTTTTGTTTCCAAACAGAAGTATACACATGGAGTTGATTTTCTACTGCAATATACTTTAGCATACTTGTGGCAAATGAGGTTTTACCCATCGAAGCTCGACCTGCCACAACAATGACGTTACCATCTTGCCAACCAGAGGTTAACTGGTCTAATTCGTGAAATCACTCTGAATTCCACTTAATCCAGATGGATCATTAGAAATCTTAGCAAAGTTTTTCTATTGCTATATTTATGACCTTATCCATTGATACAGGCTCCGTGCTGTACATTTTATTATTCGCATTTTCATCTCTATCCTATTTGTGAAGTAATTCTGTTTTTCTTAACGCATTTAGTAACTATAGTCAAACTCACTACAGCCCATTGGAAATACGAGATTATGCTTTATCTCGGTATTATGTTCATTATCTAAACACCAAACAAAAGATAGTATATTATTTTCCAGTTTCCAAACATTTCCGCCACTCTTTATGCAAAAAGTCATAAGCTCTCGACAATTCTCTTCACTTTAATAAGATATGCTTGATCCTCAGCATACCCAATCTTATTTAGGAAATCGTAATAGCTACCCTCTCTGTACTTGTACTGCACATAGTCCTTGTATGCCTTCACGCTTTCTTCCCATGAGTTGAAGGTGTAGTAGTTGCCGTTGCTGCAGGGCGTAGTCCGAAGAGGTTATTATTCTCTAAGCACACTCTGGAAGTGAAATACCCTGTTTCAAGTAGAGCTTGCGCGGCTACTATATGTGGGAATTTCACATCATACTGTCGGATAACGGCCATCAGGTTCTCGATGTTCAACTCCTTGTTGGGCTTTTGTCCCTGAATCTGACGTATGCCATCTTATCCTGTAGCTGCGTGATGTAACCGTTAAGATAATCCACGAAAACATTAGGGATCGACGCTCTTTCCACCTTTCCTGATTCTGATATGGAGATGCGGTCGGGTGCTTTTTGCCTGTGTTTCCTGATATTCCCACGATGGTTCCCTGCCGAAACGGCATCGCCAGTTCTTACGGTTATCTGGTCAAGATAGTATAAAGACATTCAAAAGATGCCATGTTCCAAAACGACATAGTTGCCATAGCCTCTATTCCCGAAAATGTACCTCCTTGATGATGCCGGGCAGCATCGCATAGACTCGTGCATGGTTGCATTGCGGGTCTATGCCGTCATGGAAAGCCGCACATCTACTTACAGGGGTCTTTTGCGATAGCCGAAAGCTGAGTTGAGTTTCAGGAAGTCGAGCGGAAGGCAGACATTCATGCGCTGGCTGATCAGATTGAAAAGCAAGAGTCCTTCACATTGACAAACAGTGGTACATCCTTCTCAATGGTGATTTCCAAGCCACGACTGTTTTGAAAAGGTCACATCAGGTTGTTTTGCGCCTACGCTGTCCTTCTTTTGCTTTTGTAACTACTTGTATTCCAACCTTTACCCGTTTTGCGAACTACCTCCGGACGGAGAGTATAAAACTGCGCTGCCATCTTCATGCTGATAATCATGGTGGCAAAAACCAATAGAAATAATCTGTATCGTCTCATCTTATCATCTTGCTTTTTGATAATTTTGTTCGGTGAGAAGTGAATGTGCAAGACTTCTCACGACAAATTTACCGATAAACATTCAACGTATGGAAGATGTGATGACTTTTCAAGCTCAGGGAGCTGTCTTAGAGAAACTGATGCAGTTGGGTATCGACAGGGAAAAAACTGGAGTTGATGCCTGATGGTCTGAAAGTTTCACTGCTTCGTGGAGAGATAACGCCTATTTTCGTGGCCAGCATGGAAACATCAAATGGCAAGGTGATACAGTTACCGCTCAAAGCCCAACTCGTGCTGGATGAAAACAACCAAGTGATGCTGATGACCTATCCGCTCCGCAAGAAAATTGCCAACGAACTGAACCTCAGCCAGAATGAACTTCTGCGTGTGCAGTCAGGTAAAGTGATCCGTAAGGAGGTGGACGTGGAGGGAGAAAGGAAAGTAAGATTTATCCAGTTGGACAAGGAAACCAACTCGCTCATGCACCGTGACGTGGCAAGCGTGCCCTATCGAAGCGGAGCTACAAACACGGGATAAGGTGAAAGACATTGACTTGAGAGCCCAACCAGAAGGAGGCGCTTTCAGGAAGGGAAGCCCATAGAGCTTTCCATTGGCGACACCAAGGTAACGGTGGGCGTTGACTTGCGAGGCCACAGGGGCTTTAAGGTTGTCGATGGCGACATGAAAAGAGGTGAACGGCTCCAGCAGATGCGCTACGATGATGCCCACGAGGATTTTTATGGGTTATGTGATGACCGACGAAAAACCGCTGGGAATACCAGAGGTGGTGGAACGCCAGCATGACCAACAACCCTCGAGGTCTATCGAAAAGAAGCAGCGTACCGGCTTGATTCGATAGCAAAAAACTAAAAACCATCCTCCCCAAACAAAGGGATTCTTTAATATTCTGCTCCCGGCTTGTCACTTTCATAAGAGCCAGCGAGTGCTTTAACATTCTTCTTTGTTGGCGAGTTCTTCTGTTGTAGAACCGTAGCGTTAAAGCATATCACGACAAGCAAGGTGGGTAGAAAGAAATACAAAAAAATCTTGATTACGACTACATCGTCAGCTCCGTGGCTGGCTATGCCAAGGTTGCTCCCTATTGCCCGAAAGGTAAAGGCTGGGGACGATATGGCTATTGCCAAGGCAGCAGCGATGATGACGGCTGCCGTCAGGAATGTCATGCCCTAAGGACAAGCAGGTGGTACTGGTACCCATTCCCAACCGCACGGGCAGGGCGGGTTACACCAAAACGCTTGCTGAGAAAATCAGCGAGGCACTGCATCTACCTGTCATCGACGCATTAGCAAGCAATACCCACGAGCCGCTTTATCTGGTGAAGAAAGCCAATGGCTCGATCGATGAAGTGCCGCTCTACTTCTATCGCATCCGAAGGGTGCCCAGAGACAAGATACCCATTCTCATTGATAATGTACTCGACACCGGGCACACGGCAATGGCGGCCTACGAAGCGCTGGGCAGGCAGGATACGCTAATGGCGGTGCTCGGTGATACGCATAAGTTCACGCCCAACAAATGGAAAACGGATATTTACCCTTTAATTGACAACAATATGGCAAGCAAGAAAAAAGAAGAGGTGCAACAGCAAGCTACCCCGAAGGAAGAGCCGAAGGCTCAGACTGAGAAAAAAGCTGCAAAGAAAACCGCGAAGCTCCCGAAGTCAAAGACGCTGGCAGAGCTGTACGAGAACATGAAGGAGAAGCATCCTGATGCCGTCCTGCTCTTCAGGACGGGAGATTTCTACATGGCCTTGAACGCTGATGCCTCCAAGGTGGCTGACACATTGCGTGTCATAGGCTACCAAGCCAGCCAAGGCTGGAGACGGCTCACTGCAGTTACATTTCATCATGCACTGGACACGAATCTACCCAAACTCATCAGGGCTGGTCTTCGTGTGGCCATCGTGGATAGTCTGGAGAAGAAGCAGAGTGTGGAGAAATCCGTATCGGAGAAAGCGGAAACGAAAGCACAGGAAAAGAAAGAGGAAGGAGAGACCGTGGAGAAATCGGCTTCCGCCAAACAGGGAGCATCAGCCGCGTGAGCCGCAGATGGTAACGGTCAATGGCGACAAAGTTTCCCATGCCCATGCCTTCCAGTCCAGGTGAATCCTGCCGACTGGTTCTATGTGGCTCAGCTCAACGGCAAGCAGCTCAACCCCATGAAGATGGATGCTGCCGACATCGCAGCCTATCAGAAACGGGAGGCGAAGGTGGAGGACATGATGCAGAAGTATTATCCGACCAAGCTGGTACTCAAGGTATCAGCCGAGGAATACAAGGCTGCCAACATTCTATCCGACGGCAGGGTAATCGACAAGATGACGGTGTATAAGGAGAAAAGATGAGCAGCGTGCCGACTATGGCGAGTACAAGCTCTACGCACAGGTGGGCGACCAGCGTATGTCCGTACCAATGACCAAAGCGGACCAGAGTGCTCTTCGACCGCGTGACGACACCGGCGGCATTGGTAGAAAAAGAACTTTGGTGAACGGCTGCACCTGGCATCCGCCTACGCCATCTATCAGCTCCCAGCCAACATCAAGGTGGAGGACATCCGGGTGGCGAAGGACAACATGGACGGCAAGTGGAAGATTTCGGCTGCCGTGGGTGAGAATGGTCGCACGGACAAGAAAGCAATTTCTTTGACGACGGCTTCTCTCTCTTCCAAGCCAAGACCGTCACTCGTGAGCAACTGGCAAGCCAAGTATCTCTCGGACGACATCAAGGTGCTGTCGGGACAGAAACGAGGCTATCAACAATGGCCTGAAGATGTAGCCCAAGGCGGTGTATTTTTTTAGAATGACACAGATAACATAAATTCAAAGAAAATGGCATATAGTTTTGAAAGAGCTGGTCCAGCTCAAACAGGACAGACGGATCGGATGGCTACAGTTCACGCTCGAAAGGCGAGCATGCGGATGACTTCATGCAGTGGTGCAAGGAACACAACACCCATCCGAGTGAAGATACTGCTGAGTTCTACATGGAGTCAGTGGAACTGAGTATGCAGGACAAGCAAATCTTGGTAGAGGACGACTATGACTACAGCTGAACTGAAACAAAGACGCTCGGTCAGAAAGCCGTGGACAGGTTCACGGAGATGATGATTGAGCGCATGGAACAGATGAAGTCCGTTGGTTGGCACAAGGGTGGATTGGCGGTGCCACCGCTCCCGGTGCCATGCCGCAGAATGTGTCCGGGCGTGGATATTCGGGAAGTAACTCTTTCTTCCTTCAACTGGACACGGCTCTCGTGGCTACTCCATGCCCGTATCTCACCTTCAAGCAAGCCAATGACTTGGGAGCGCATGTCAAGAAGGGCGAGTCGGCACCATGCCGGTGCTCTATTGGGACATCATGGCAAGGGACAAGGACGGACGCAAAATCACCAAAGACACCTACCGCAAGATGAGCCTTGCGGAGCGGATGCAGGTGCAGACCATTCCATTCCTAAAGACTACAATGTGTTCAATGTTGATCAGACCAATCTGGCTGAGGTGAAGCCTGATAAGGTGGAAGCCCTCAAAAAGCTGTTCTGCCCTGCCGGAGCTGCGTGATGCCGAGGGGATGTTTACCAGCAAAGCGCTCGACCGTATGTTCGAGAAGCAGGAGTGATATGCCCTATCCAATACGACAAGCAAGTGCCGGGTGCCTACTTCTCACCCTCCAAGGACATCATCGTCATTCCAAGGAAGGAGCAGTTCAATATTGGCAAGACATCAGAGGAAATATATAGGACGGTATGGGAGTATTACTCCACTGCCTTGCACGAGATGGCTCACCCACGGGACTGAATCCCGACTGAACAGGGGTAGCTATGAGAAGTTCGGCGACGCAAAAATACGCCAAGGAGGAACTGGTGGCTGAGCTGACGGCGGCGATGGTGGGCAACTCGATGGGCTTTGACAAGCGTATCCTGAATAACAACGCTGCCTACCTCGACGGTTGGATCTCCACGCTAAAAGAGAATCCAAAGTTCATCGTATCGGTGATAGCCGACGTGAACAAGGCTGCCAACATGGTGCTGGAAGAGGTGGACAAGGAAGATGGCATTGGGCGAAGAGCCTTTGCTCGATAAGAACAGAAATCTATCCGCCGATGCTACAAAAGGATAAGATAGTTTTTCGAGAACGCTTCCATCATCAAGCAGAATAGCAGAGACTATGCGGTGCGCGCCTCCTCCAAGGCAGGGAACTGGGGGTCAAGCCGATTGACAAGAGTCTCGGCATGCTTTTATTTCTCACTGTCGGAAGGGGACTGAAAAGAATCGACTGCTCTTCCAGACTTTGGAAAAAAAGCTATGGCGATGTGGTGCTGTCGCAGTCCCGAAAGCGTTCGCATCAGATGAAAGTCTAACTATAAATACTACAGGTAGTATGGAACAGACCGTAAATTTCAAAGACCTGAAAACGAAGGTTGGTGTTGATGACATTGCCTCATTATCTGGGCTATCGCCTCGACCGCTCGGCTGGCGTGGGCAGATACATCGAAATGGTCTTGGCTGACACCACCGGTCATGAGGATAAGCTCATCATCAAGAACCCGAAGGAAAAGGCGGCGCAGACCTATTTCCGTCGTAACGGGGCGAAAGGCGGCGATGTAGTGTCGTTGATACGTGAGAACCTTAACAGCTTTCACGAGTCTGGCAGGAACGAGTGGGAAATCATCAGCAGGTGATGACCGCTTGCCAATGAGCCGATTCCTGATTATGGGGATAGCCAGTATCTTGCGAAAGCCGGATATAGCGATAGTCGTGTATTCGATCCGAAGCGATATGAGACAAAAGACAATAGACGGCGAATTATCGGAGGTGATGGCGTTCTTTGCCCAGCGTGGCATCAATGAGGAAACGGCGAGTGTCTTTGCACCTTTATCAAGCAAGAGGACAGCAACCATACCACCTATGAGCAGTTCAATATTGGTTTCCCTCACACGGAGGCTGGTAAGGACAAGGTGGTGGGCTATGAAATTCGTGGCTTTGGTTCATTCAAGAGTAAGGCTGCCGGTACTAACTCGACAACGGGCGCATGGATAGCCGACCTGTCAAGAGGTGGTAATCCAGCGGATATTCGGAATGTTTATTTCGCAGAGAGTGCGTACGACATCATGGCGTTCTATCAGCTGAATCACCTTCGCTTGGATGCCGCTCATTCGGTGTTCGTATCGCTGGGTGGTACTTTCTCCGACGGTCAGGTCAAGGGTATCATGGCTCATTACCCGGAAGCCAGAGCGATGGACTGTTTCGATAACGATCTTGCAGGACGCATCTATGGCATCCGTATGGCTGCCCTATTGGAGGGCATCCGCATGAATGTGCATAGGGAGGATAGTGAGTAATGATTACCGTTGGTGATAAGAACTTTGCCATTCCTAACGACCAGTTGTCAATCCGTGAGCTTCGCAAGCACATCCATATCCGCTATAACGTGGGGAATGGAAGGCTGCCGAGAACTACAAGGATTGGAATGACCAGTTGATGGGCAAGCAGATGGAAGTTGTGGCGGTAGAGAACAAGTTTACAAGGGACCGGAATCTGGCTGACCGTCGAGAGAAAGGAGTGGGCTTATGAAACGGTTTCTTATGACAATGGTGGTTGGAAGTATGGCTTTCTGCCCTCTGATGGCGCAGCAGACGGATCCGACACTGACAGGTGCCGTGGTAGCGCAGAGCGAGATGCTGAAAAAGATTTTCAGGACCGCGAGAAGACGCAGAAGAAAATCATTGCAGCGGAAATGGCGGTCACGGTGGCCATGGACAGGATGCACAAGGTGGAGGACAAGATGCTGGAGTATCTTTCCAATGCGCAGGGTGCGATGCAGAACCTCTATCAGATCAAGCGGGCGGCAGAGCTGACGACGGTGGAGATTCCTCGAAACATGAGCCTATTGCGCCAGTCGCTACCTGGTCATCTGAAAGGAACGGCCATTGCACTGCTAGTGTCTGACGAATTGACGGATGCTGCCACGCAGATAGCTTCGCTCTATCCGTTCATGAAACAGCTGGTGACGAGTGGCACATACAACGTGAGTGGCTATGATGCCACCGGCAAGCCCATCAATAAAGAAGCACAAGGTGAACCTGCTGTCATCGGCGGAGCGGTATTACATTGCCAATGAGGTGGTGACGAAACTGGAGACCATCAACACCGACCTGTGGCTGCTGGCATGGCAGGTAAGAACGTACTCGTGGAATGACCTGTGGTTCGGGCTTGATCCTGAAGGCTGGGCTACGGTGATGTCGGGGAAGGCGATTGTGGATGGGGTCTATGAGTGGAAATACATCTGACAGTACCTAAATATGGGCAATTTTCTGTACTTTTGCACTTTGCTACACTTTGTTATTTCGAGGAGGAGCGGTGCAAACGGCGGATTGCAAAAAGATAGTGTAAATATAACGTAAAGAAATAACAAAAATGAGTGATACTGACAATTTACTGACCTGCCGGTCTGTGGCAGGAAAGGTGGAGCATAATGAACATGGATGGACTTGCAGTGAGCAGTCCTGTGGATTCGTTATCCCTAATCGTGTGTTTAATCTGGAGATGACGGAGGAACTGGTGCAGCTTCGTCAAGCATGGTATACAGGGGTGCTGTCACTGCAGAACAGGGACGGCCAGCATTTCAAGGCAGCTCTTGTCATCCGTAACGGAAGGTTGATGCTTCGTCGGGTGTGCATTACATCGACGGAGCATGTCCTATATGTGGTGGAAAAATGCGTAAGACCTCGAAGGGCTACCGGTGTGAGAACTCCATCGGCGAGCATCCGTCGTGTGACTTTATGATTCCGGGTATCATCTGCAACCGTAGGATTACGGAGCAGGATGCCGTAGCGTTCCTGAATGGCAGACATATCGCCTTGGAGGGCTTTGCCTCGAATGAGTGGAAGATGTTTGCCTCGTCGCTGTCGATAGCCGAGGGCAAGGTGAAGCTGGAATCGCGCATTGCGAAGTGTCCGCATTGTGGGGGCGACCTACATGTGGGGCTGAAGGCGTACAACTGTGCCAACTATCGCAATACCGAGCATCCCTGCAAGTTCTCCATTTGGCGTAACATCAGCGGTCATGCCGTGTCGGTGGAGGAGGTAAAGCAGATTTGTGAGCAGGGCGTGACCAAGGACAGTATAGAGTTTTACAAGGAGGACGGTACGGTGTACTACAAGCGTCTGCAACTAACTCCTGAAAAGGACAGGATTATCATGATTTAAGATGAAGCACATCACAAGACAATTCTGTCTGCTACTCGGCATTGCTGTGCTCATGGCATCGTGTTCGGACAAGAAGAAAGAACTGCAACAACTGGCGGAGGAGAACCTTCGTCTGTCGGTAGAATACCCCAAGCAACTGGACATTGTGGCAATTTCCGAACCGGATTCGGCATTTGGCTTCAGCTACTTCTCTCAAAAAGAGAAGGCGGGCATCGTCCGTATCATGAAGTCGGTTACGGACAGTATTATGAAGCGTACTGATAATATGGAGTCGCTGGACATCAACGATTTCTATGTGATGGATCTCGCTGAAAGGCAGATGCGTGCCAACTCGGACATTCGGCAGATGCTGAGTCTGGCTACCGACAAGCAAGAATGGACAGGCTGGAAAGTGAAAATCGACTATCGGGCGGTAACACATCATGGCATGAAATACAATGCTGAACGGTGGTTCTTCATCAGTAGGGACGGTAAGGCGGTGGTGAGGACATTTGAGCTACCGCTGCCATAATGATATTGTATGTTTGGTTGAATTGGATTAACACTCTTTTGTTTAGGTGGAGGTTGTCGTGAGATAGTCTCCATTTTTTGTCTATCATTTCCATGCTTGCAGTTGCCTCCTTGCTGCAAGTACTCATTTTCTTTGCAAAGTTACGGCATAGGAAAGAACGGCAAGTACCGCTGCGGCTATGCGCAGAAAAATAGACGGCAGCCTTCCTCAAATCATAGATTTGGGTATTCCGTCGATTTTTCCGTGCATTGCTTGCCTTATCTTCCCCGCTTATGCCGTCCTGTATTGCTCGAAAAATTAAGTATCTGCAAGAAGTCTAAAGACTTCACAAAAGGGAAAAAGATTAAGATTTATAACCTCTTAAAATGATAAGTTATGCACGCATGGATTTTTCAATTATCGGAAGAACGCATCGAGGACTATCTCTGTGAAGATACCTTGTTGCAGGGTGATGGCAGCGACTACGACTATTGTGCCGCCATATCAGAAGAAGAACGGAAGAGAGCCGTTTACTCGCTCATGGCTCATATTCTGCCATTGGGCATGTTTTCGTCTCAAAAGATGAAACGACTTTGGTGTATCAAGGCGGTTTTGAGCAGTGGAAACGTGAGTGGGTGGAGCGTATTCAAGCGAAAGCAGCAAAGGTAAACACGGAAAACGTGATGAACTTTTGTGGTGAAGTGTACCAGTTGGAAACCGAGCTACAAAATCCGCTTGGCACCGATGCCCACTTCTACCTTTGCAACGACGACTATCAGACCTTTGCGGAGAAGTCGGTGGAGTTGATGCGAATGGTGGAGCATCTGACGGAGGGCGACGAACTTTACATTGGTGGTATCATTGATTTTCCTTTCTAAAGGTATGGATAATATCAGTATTTTTTTCGATAGAGGGCGTTGATGCAAGGGAGATTTGCAATGCGCAGTTGGGCGATGCCCTGTTTGCACCCTGTAGTGTGTGCGACAAGTGGAAAGGCAACTTCCCATCAGTGGACAATCTGTTTTACGGATATGTGGAAGATGACATCTTCATAACTATTCGGATGACGAGTTTGAGACCCACGTCAATGCAATGTTTGATTAGTAGAACCAGGAGTATGCCGAGTTTCGGCATACTCCACAAAAGAAAATGCGATGAAGAAGATTTATAGTGTACCGGTTCGATACATCTTCGAGGGTACTTTCAAGGTGGAAGCTGAAAACAGCGAGGAAGCTAAAGAAAAATTTTGAAACACTGTGGAATGGTCATGGGCAGTGGCATACAAACTACTTTGCCAGACCATGAGATTGATTGGCTATTCTGCAACCACCCTTGTAAGCAAGTGGGCAGAATAAGCAGGAGAAATAATGCACAAGGGTTGGGCATATCTGATAAGTATGCCCAGCTTGAGAAAATCGGGCAGCGGTCACAGTCCGCTGCCTGTTTGGGAGAAAGATGTCCAGCTGAATAATGCTTTGTTGAAGTGAAAGTCTTGTTTTTACGTCAAAAACAAGACAAATGTATTAAACAGCTTTATTTTCCCTGAAAGCCGTGTTTCGCTATCACGTCATAAATGAGTGTGATGGCTCCACACCGCTTTCATCGCCCCATCGGGACACGGAGCGACAAGGGAGAGGTTGGGACGTTTTGTGCTGAATGGAGGTATTGAGCATGATACAGAAAGGATAGGGCTACCGCTGTTACGCAGGTGATGAACTTTTGCCCATAACCACTTCACTACTCCACCTATCTTACTTTTCTGCTCCGTGCCTATACACACCATATCGCACATCAGTGTAACGTCAGTGTTTCTCCAGTGTAACCCAATTCTTGCGTTGCACTGGGGTTACACCGACTATCTTTGCAGGTTTTTACCCATATTGCAGAAGGCTTTTTCCTGAAAGCCGTATCTCCATTCATTGCGCATAGAGCAGCAATCATTACGATATGCTTTTCATCATTCTTTAGGGACAAAGAACGACAAGGAGAGAGTTAGGTTATTCTGTGCGCAGCAATACTGAGTAATGAGTTGAAGAAACTACATTGCATTTCAGACTTGCAAGCAAAGCCCAAGCATCATTGCATGCAGTTCTTCCATTCCATTTTCAGCCCTTCAACTCTTCACCTGCCTTAGCGCACTTTTATATTTTTGAGAAACAAACCTTCGGTAGATCATCCATTTTCTTCGCGAAGTTCGCTATTGGCACATTCGGTCAAGTACCAGTGCCTTATTTTTCAGGTTTTTATTGCTCTTTTAATCTGATCATGGTATGCTAATAAAAACTTGAAAATTCGTCCCTTGAATGAATGCTGATAGCAACTGATTGTGTTGAAAATAGTTTTTCCTCGAAGAAGTCGTAGACTTCACAAGAGGAAATGAATCGAAATGCTTTTTGCAAACGAGCGCAATAAAGTTCACTTTTTAATTGCCGAGTGCAGCTAAGTATTATACAAAAGTAACGGGGTAGCTCACCACTGCTCCACAAAAAGCATTTTATATGACTAATCGACTGATGACGGCAGAACTCGCCGAACAGCTGAAGGACTTCCCCTTTATTCTCAGGACGGGAAGCGAAAAGGACGCCACTTATGTCTGTGTTTCGAGATTGGACTCATCCGTTGGTATGTACTGGAGGGGCAGCCAGAAGGCGACGACTTTACCTGTTCAGTATCGCCGTAGGAATGGCAGAAACGGAGTCATGGTTACGCTCTGTTAAGGAGATGGAAGGTATCACTGTAGATGATCCCAGTATGGATTGGGCATGTTGAATATAAACAAGTACAGACTTCAAGCCCCTGCCCACTTGCCAAGATACAGGACAAAGCGGCTGCAGGGACTTCCTGTCAAGGCTTTACGACGAACAGTAATGAAAAGACTTTGCAAGCGAGTAAAAAAGCTCGCTCAACTTATGCTGACTGCAGCTAAACATTATGAAAAAAGGCGGAGCTCCGCCTTTTTATTTTTTGTAGGCACATATATTTCTGTTGTCTTTTCTGTCTTATTTGTCTATTTGATATAATTCATTGATAATCAGAAATATAGTATTCTTTATTGTTAGACAAAAACTTATATTATATGACTAAAACAGAAAAATCTCCACTTCGTTCCTTTTCTAAGACAAGCTATGACAAGCCAAGACAACGCTGGTGATATATAACCTCTGATACTCAACAACAAGACATATAAGACTAATTAAGACAAGGAACACGGGTATTCCTTTATGCAAAATACAAAGATACCATGTAGGTACTATATGGTTACCACATGGTATCAAGATGCGAAGAACTCTGATCGAACTAATTGACATGAGATATATAAAGACTTTTCGTTATACGAAGCCAAAGCACTTGAAATCTCCATCTAAAATGAATCTTCCTTTTCCTCTTTCATCTGTCCGGATTGCATCTCTAAATTTATATCGAATGATTGAACCAGCTTGTCATAATCGAAGCAATAAGAACGTTGCTGGACGAGACATCTTGTGGGCATCCCTTTTGCGTCTTTATGCTCGAAATCGAGTACCTGATTGCCCTTCTTGACGACGTGGTAGGTCATGCGCTGCTCGCCCAGGTACTCCTTTGCTGTTCTCCAAATAGTAGCGAAGCGACTCTTCGGGCAGGGAGGTCTCACCGTTGCGGTGGGCATTGAGTTTGTAGAGCATGAAGATACGAGTCTTCTGAAGACAGAGTATCTTGCGAGGCTCAGCCCATTCCGTTTCACTAATGGTGCTGGAGTGGGAACCGGCTGACGGCTCTAATCCTGAAATCAGCATCTTCGTAAATTTTCGCCCTCGCTATTGAGGAACTGCACCATACGCCAGAAACTGCCTAACTCGTCATCAGTCTTGCACTCCATATTCTGGTGGATGATGCCATCTACCGTGATATTCAGTATCTCTGAATATGAAAGGGGAGATCCAACCGCTTCCAAAACATCGGAAGGCTGTAAGTGGAATCACCCAGTTTTGCACAATTCGGTCAATGACATTCCTGCTGCCCAATCGTTTGTTTACATCATTCAATATCAAATGATACTGGTCATAAAAAACTTTACCAAACTGATCCCGATGGGCTAACAGTTGCAAGGTAAGATGCGTCAATCCTTTGGAACGCATCATGAGTAACTTTGGTAATTTTTCTTTTCGTCATCCGTAAACTCTGACTTGGGAAACGAGAGGAAAGATGAGTCGGCTGAAGAGGGGCGATGTCGGTACATGGGCATCTCCTGTCCGGAGATAATCACGCCTGCATCTACGGCGGTGGTCTCCTTCTTCTTGTCGGTGCCCATGTTCATTCGGGTGCGCCCCGTGCCGTCCCAAAACGGCTCTTTGATAAACTCAATCTTGGCAGTGTCGATACCGTTCTTGTATTCGTCGATGTGTACCAGGGCATTGGCGGCGGCAGCCACGGTGTCGTTGAGGCCGGAATGGTGGAGTTCTGGATGTTGGGCAGTATGTTGTCGATCACGAAGAATGACATCAACGGTAGTCCAGTTCACTCTTGCCAGAACCTTTCGGACCGAACAGGTCGAGGATGGGGAAAGAGCGGGTTGTGAGAGTGATGATGTCACGGAAGATGTGGCGAGATAGAAGCAAAAGCCTATCTTGCCATTGTCGCCAAAAGACGAGAAAGAGCTGACGGGTGAAGTCCTGGAGACTGATCATGGAGAAAGTGAAATGCACAAACTGACGCTCAGAAGCGGAAATAGTCGGTGTTCTCCTTATAAATCTGGAGAAAGCTGGCAGGTAGTAGTTGCCCTTTTTCGCCCAGATGTACGATGCCGTATTCATTAACTTCGCTGAACTTCCCTCCATAATAGATGCTGTTGCCAAAGGTATAAAAGCCTTTTCTTGTTCCAGCCAAGCTGCTTGATCTGGGCTGCCGTCTCGGTCTTTTTCATAGAGGAAACTCTTCAGTTTGATGAGTTCCTTCTCACCCCAGCCTTCCAGATGAAGTTGCTTGAGCGATTCAAGCTTCTGACGGAACTTCTGGAGTGAGATAAGGTCTTCTGCTCCATCTCACAATCTCCTTCGTGCCCAACCTCGTTAGTAAGCAGGTAGAGTCGCTTACCATGAGTGGGTCCTCTGATGTGGAAGAGGGGTGTCAGCGTAAAGTGCTCCCATTCCAGCACGCCGCCCTTCTCTGTGGTGGAAAAGTATTTGCCGTGGTCTATCCAGAAACCATAACGGCGGTTCAGGTCAACCTCTTCCTCCTTCGGGCTGTCGCGCCTTATCTTTTCGTTCTCGATTGCCTTCTGCCAGAAGAGCTGCCCCGATGGTACTTGGTGAGGGCATCAATGTACATCGTGAGTTTGGTGTCGTCGTCGATAAATGACAGCAGATAGGGCTACCTGCTTCACGGCATCGCTCTTCTCTTCAGTGTTGCCATAAGTTTCAAACAGCTTGGCAGCCAGCCACAATACGAAATCTACTTCCAGTACGTCCCTGAAGATGCTGATATGGGTGAAATAAGTGTCAGGATCTTCTTTCTTGCCTCCTCGGTGTGGGTATCTCCTTGACCGACACCGTAGGGTGTTGCTCGGTGGCGAGCTTACCTGCTTTCATCACGGCTTCAACGCCCGTTCCGGAAAGCGGCACCGTCTTTGGGTGGGTCGTTGTCGGAATGAAGCATACCTTGCAGGCTGCCCTCTTGATGAGTTGGAACTGCTCGCGGTCCATGCCGAACCAAGGTCGGCCACGGCATTCTGCACACCAATGGAGTGCAGACGCATACAGTCAGGCGCACCCTCCACAAGGGTACATCTGTCCGGTCTTTTCCTGCAGCTCGCCACGCCACATCTAAACCAAAAGACCGTGTTGCGCTTACTGTAGATGAGGGATTCTTGCTGTTGAGGTATTTAGGCTGACTGTCATCCATCACTCTTGCCGTAAAAGCCGATGATGTGCTGGTAGCGGTCCTTGATGGGGACGACGATACGGTTCTGGAAGAAATCGTAGCCCTGTGGGTTGGTAAGTCCCAACTCCTGAAGAAACTCCTTTTGCAGGGGCAGGTGAGCGAGGGCTTTGCCGTCGATGGGCGCAAATCCCTCTATCTCGTCGCAGTATTTCCTTCCCCAGCGGTGGTAGGCATAGTCCTGGGCTGGCTTGTAGCGCAGGAACACCTCACGGTAACACTTATGCACGGCAGTATTGACAATCAGCAGCGACTCGCGTTTCAGCCGGTTCTGCTTCTCGTCGATGGTTTCCTCGCGTTCCTCCACCTCAATGCCGTACTTCCTTCCAGCCACTTCACAGCCTCCGGGTAGTATGTTCTCATGCTCCATCGGAAGGTAATCGCATTGCCTCCCTTATGACAGCCGAAACAGTAGAACATATTCCGATTGGCGTAACCGTGAAGGACGCTGTCTTCTCTGATGGAAAGGGCACAGCGCACGATGAGATAGAGCCACGCTTCTGAAGCGGCAGGAACTCAGCCACAACATCTTCTATATGCACTGTATCAAGTATTTTTTTCTATAATAGTCTTGGGTATCATTTCATCCTCTAATAAAGTTTGGTAACATTAAAAATGCCTTGACCGACTGGCTTCTGCAGCTGGTCGGTCAAGGGGCTTCTACTAGTCACTTTGTTATTTAGAGGATTGCTAAGTTTCACGTAGTCCTGCCACCAGTTCTGATTTCAGAATATACCAGCAGCGTCCCATCTTGTGGGCTGGGATAAGTCCTTTCTCTATTCGGCGACGAATAGTACACTCCTTACGCTGCAGCATTTTTGCAATGTCGGGCACTGTATAAACTGTATCCGTAGCATCAACAATCCCATTGGCTGTGAGCATTGCCTTTAATCGTGCTCTGAGCAGTTTTTCCCATCTGTCTCTTCCAAAAGAAACTCTTTGGGAATTTGTTCTTCCATGCATTTCTATCTCCATTTAGTTCTTTCACACGTTCTCTCTCTGAAACCACATAGATTCCGGGATTCTTTCAGCCTCCACATTATAAGTTACATGGATAAACTTTCCTGTTCTACGACCTTGAAAAACGATTATACTTACTAATAACGTTTCTCACACTGTGCTCGTCCTCAAATGACACATTGGCGACCTTTATGTCACCAATCTTGGACTTCTGCACCCACTCTGTAGGATGAATAGCCTTTTCTACTTTAATTTTTAACCATATTATTGAATATTGATTAAGACCAGTACACCGTGCACTGTGCTTTAAAGTAAAAAAGCTTTGAGGTTCCTCAAAGACATCGTTTTGTTCTGCAAGAAATCGTTGATTCTCCATCGTCTAATACTATTTGATCAATCACTTAAAGTGGTTTCACGATTTATTGCTACAAAAATATAGACAAAAAAGATGATATAAGAGCATGAATTCCGCAAACTCTGCCAACCAACCAACTATTTAACGTTTGAGAATGGGATTCTACAGGATAAAATGGGTATTTGAGGGATATAATATAGTAAATAGTGCATACACCTACTTGCTATAGGAACATATCAGTACTGTTTATATGTTTTGGTATGTGGAATATATTGTATTTGAGTTATAATTCTTCTATTTAGAAAGCTTTTCCCAGGCTTAATAGATAATATACAAACAAAGAATTATGTCCAACCTATATGAGTGTCCCACACCTGTGAGTGACTATGGAGAGATTGACATGCCAAACGTATTAGATAAGGTATATAAAGATAATTATCATGGTGGCAATCATCAATGGGCATCGTCGCTGATTTGTCATCAGAAAAGGCACCGAAAAACGGCAGATGATTAGCAAGATAGGGAGTACTAGCATCACGGAAGAGGTCATTAAGAATATGACAGATATGGTATTTAAGGATTATAGATCATTATATTTCTCCATCAATGGGGATCCTTTGCTACCCAGCAGAGAAATCCCATTCTAATTTATTGTAGATTATACACCACAAAAAAACGAGAGCTATGTTGTTCCAACATTCCCTATACTTCAGGCAATGCGCCCTGCTTCAAAGTTATTTTCGTGGTATGTCCTTTTTCAAGTTTGCACCGTCCGTTATACATCAGATCTTCTTCGGTATATTTCATATCGGGACTGGCAAAGTAGATTTTTAGGTCATAGTCGCCAGCAGATAGGCGGCTCATCTTGAAGCTCACGTCATAGTTGCAGATGCAGTCGGCAAGGGCTTCCAGCTTGTCATGATATACTACAAGCACAATCTTGTTGTCGTCATTGGCAATCTGGACGTGGATCTTACGCACGGCGCAATTTCCCTTGACATCTTCCAAGACACCCTTAACGATGCCGTCTCCCTCTAACTGTAATGACAGAGAGGCTGGTTTAACGATGTTTGTCTCATAAATATCCGGCTGAGTGTCCGTTTCTGAAAGATTCAATTTACAGGCACTATTTACCACATCATAAACTTTCATTGCGTCAAGGGCTATATGCTCCGACGAACATGCTGATAGTCCCTAAAGACATACCAGACTGAAAAAAACAAATGCTTTTTCATCGTTTTTATCGGTTTAATCGTTTTTACACCATATATCATTCTATTTTCATACCATTTTTCGATGATGATGCCTTTTTCTATTTGTAGAGTATTTTGTTCCGTCCAAGGCATAACGCCCTATCAGTTCTGAGGTAGATTTGGAGACTTTCTGTTTTTATGCCCGTTGAGAAAGCAGGGCACATAACCACTTTTCCTCCACAACGTTTTGTTCATAAGAGCTCGTCAAATATTCAAATAACTTATAAGCCTTTGAATCTCTTGTCTATGTCCGCTCTTACGGATGCACAAATCTCTGATACATACGGATAGCTTCATCATTGATCGTTACCTTGCTTGGTGCAATCCCTTCTACTGCAATAACTTTCGCATAATCCTGGTCACGGGTCATAATATTATAATAATAGAATGGAGTGTAAGCGATGCTATTAACATCGTATCGCACTTCATGAAAAGGTCCTGCCATAGTTTCTGTGATCATTTCAGTACAAGCAATCATCTTTAGGTCCCTTCATCACCATAGTTTCCATCTTTCCTGACTTCCAGAATTGGCATTTGAATGTATGGATTGATGGTACCTCTCATTGCCCTCAACCTCTGTCCAGTTCCGTTTTAGTCCCCGATATATATCCTGAATATTCTGGATAGTTAATGAATTGACAGGATTAGACTTGTTAACGATAAACACAAAACCATCTTTACCTATTGGACGAGTTATCAGATTCACCCCTTATCATCTGCGTATATTCCTGTTCCGTTCTTGAGATGTCCTGAGAAGCAATGATAAGTTCCACCTTGCCATCAATTAAATTTGTATAAGAACCATGCGTCGTGCTGCAGTTGAGTTTGCTTTCCAGTTCCTCACGCTGCGATTGGGTAAGGGAAGCCTTATCCCAATCAATAGAAAACATACCACACCTGAGTAACTAGCTCATTCTTATACCATTTGTATGGCAATCCCAAAACCTTAGATGCAAGAATAACGCTGAGCGGCTGTGTCGAGGTGGAACAATCTATCGAAGGAAAATCTCGAAAAGACATCTTCAAATCATCACATATATCTGGCTCTTCATGGCCATTACATGCTACTAGTACGAGCGAAGTCATGCAACAGAAACAAAACTTTTATTTGTTTCAGAACACTTTCAAATGTAATCATCTTACCCATAACTATAAATTTGTTGTCACTTTTGGTCTGTAACTTTTGACAAATATAGTCAATTTCTATGTTTTTGCAAGGTTATCAGCTTAAATCACTATCATATCTTCAATTCCTTTTATCAGTTCGTATGTGCTGCGTGCACGCTTTTCAAGCCTGAATTCTCCCATATTCTCCTGCCAGTCTCTTCACAATATTACAAAGTTTCTATCTCGGAAAAAGAAGCCCTGAGAATATATTTGATTGTTTACAATGGTGGGAACAAACTCGTTTCTTCCATAGAGTCTGAGATTTATAATGTTCCTATGCACCACTTTCTAAAGGTAGTCCCAATAAAGCTCCATTTTTGGAGTAAATCGAGTTGTTCCATCCTATCCAATTACAACATCCCTTATTAAACGTGAGTTCGATATAAGAAAAGTTGTTTTAAAAAGTTGTAGGAGTGGAATATTTTTGTACCTTTATACTTGTAAACCAAAGAGTTGCAAATAAATACCCACTCCTATGACTGATACAAATTTAATAGAAATATTCTGTATATTCGACGATTTTTGCCAGTATTTTTACTCCAAAGTTGAAAAAAACATACGCTTCAGAGTACCCGGCAAGCGGCACCGTAACCGTGCTTCCCGTATGTCGGACAGTGAAATCATGACCATTCTGGTCCTGTTTCACACTCACCGCTTCGAGACCTCAAGTCCTTCTATCTGGGCTATATCTGCCAGCATATGCGTGGTGACTTCCCACATCGGATTTCTTACAACCGCTTTGTCGAGCGACAGGCACAGGTCGCACTACACCTGTTGCTGTTTCTCCAGACATGTGCACTGGGCAAGCGTTCGGGCATATCCATCATTGATTCCACACCACTGGCTTCCTGTCACATCAAGCGTGAGAGCAGCACAGAACCATGAGGCTGGGCGGCAAAGGGAAAGTGCACGATGGGTTGGTTCTATGGCTAAGCTCCATCTTGTCATCAATGACAGGGGAGAGATTATCCAGTGGAAGCTCACGCCAGGCAATGTAGATGACAGGGAGCCATTGAAGGATAAACGCTTCACCGAGAGGTTGTTTGGAAAACTCTTCGCAGACAGGGGGTATATCAGTCAGAACCTCTTTGAGATGCTCTTTGTGGACAATATACATTTGGTGACTAGATAAAGAAGAACATGAAGAACTCCTGATGAGCCTCGTATGATAAGTTGTTGCTCAGAAAGCGTTCTGTCATTGAGACGGTGAACGATGAACTGAAAAATGTATGTCAGATAGAACACACCAGACATCGCTCTTTTTGATAACTGCAACAAATCTGATAGCAGGGACTCATTGCATACAATCTGTTGCCAAAGAAGCCAGAAATGAACATAGAAATAATTGATAAAAGCAGAATAATTGCATAGAACTTATATCGAGACTCACGTTATAATAGAGTTTTTCTACGGTAAATATCAGTGGACTGATAACAGACATATAACATACACAAATCACTTCAAGAATATTTCATCTTAAGCAATATGGATTATTTGAACAAAGTAATGAGGCAGAATACAGGAATATCCGAAGCAGTGAAAAGCTTTTGGAAAGTCTATAACCACCAATACGCATTGGTAGGAATTGGCAACCATTGTATGAGCAACTTACTACCTGTTATTCAGCATCTACAAATACCTCTAAAATATATATGTTGCACTTCGGAGAAGAAAGCTGCGTTAATTACAAAAATACAGAGGAGGTGGAAGGTATCAAACCCCTACAACAGATATTGGATGACGAAGCTGTTGACGTTTGTGTGTTTGTATGAGTCCCCGCGCACATTATGGAATAGCGAAAGAAGTTATCAAATCTGAAAGGCTTTATTCATAGAAAAGCCTCCATGCAGAAATAATGACGAATTGGGAAACTCGCTCATCGATTCACAAGGCTCTATGGTGTGTTTCTCGTCGTTGGATTGCAACGCCGATTTGCACCTGCAACACGAATATTACAGAAGCGGTTAAGAGAAAGACATGTGCTACACTATCACTACTGCTATCTTACGGGGGTTGTACCGGAGGGAGATGCGATGACACGACTTGTTCATTCACCCAATAGATTATGTCTTGTTTCTTTTCGGCAAAGCAGAAATTGTGTCAGCGAATATGGTCAAGTCTCTGATGGAGGAACACCTTGCTACTTACCTTACAGCATAAAAAGCGTTTTGAGTAGTGGAACTATCTACTGCTTATTCTGAATGATGCAAGAGAAACGCTGAATATCAATACTAATAAGGACGTGAGTTCGACGGATTCAGAACGATGTGAGGGGAGTGTAAATGATGCTTTGTGCATTGATGGACGCTTCTTTTGGAAATGAGTGGTAATTGCCTATAATAAGTTGATGATGAAGCGGTCAAAGTATCTATGTATGGAGTGTTCCACCTGCGAAATGTTCTTAAGTTCATCATTCACCGTTTCAATAAAGCAACGATAACCAGAATCGTGGAAAAAGGATTATTATCAGCATAACTTCTGCCTTTGACATTGTAGAATTTCGATGATATTTCCTTTTTCCTGTAGGTTTTCAGTGTATATTTTGCTGTCATTGCATCAAAAAAACTTGCAGGAATCGACTACCATACAAAATATTTCAGTAACTCCTCCATAGGTGATTATTACGGTTTTTATTTATAACTATTTGTATATTAGCTCCTTAATGCTACAACGATTTTCACTAATTACCAAATCCATAGACACTTATAATTCGTCGAGATCACGGTAACATAAAAGCAAAAACAAGAAAGACTGCGATCTATAAGAGGCTTTACGCAGATACCATCAGTAGTGAGAACATTAATCTTAATATAAAGATTTACACGCTCATAACAGCTGTTTTTAGGAATCTCGCGCTTTCTCTCCTCGCATTAGAGCAGAACGGAGGAAGGGAAGAACTGTTCAGATGTAAAGATTATTCCCATCTGCTTTTTAATCTACGATCTTTTGATGTGTAAAAGGGCATGTTTTGCAATGTAAAAAGGGCACCTTTTACAAGCCCGTTTGTAACCTATTGATATCTTGAAGGTTACAAAGGAGATAAAGAAGGGATATGGTAGGGAAAGTGAAAGATAGCGAAGTGAGAAGTGTAAGGATTTTTGTTTCTGTTCGTTCCGTTGTGTTTTTTTCAAAAGTAAGCTCAGTGTGCTTTGTCATCAGGGTAGCGGCTTTACCGATTCAAAAGGTGGGTGAACAGACTGAGAAACGGACGTGAAGAAGACGAAAGAAACGGCGGGATTGGCAATCAAAAATGTGCCTTTCAGTCGGTGATTTTTAACGTTCCAACGACAGTTTACAAAGAATTAATTGTGTTTCAGCAATAGAACCATGACCAATAATATGGACCATTATGGATATACTGTAAGCTGAGAGACTACTTAATAGATTCAGCTCGCACGCTCTATGTCCTCCTTTAAAAAGGACAAAGAGCTTCACGAGCTGTAGAAGGAGAAGTTTTCAATTCAACATATCACTTCTCAAAATAGATTACCGATATCCATATGCTATAGAAGAAGAAGTTTTTTATCTCAACTTATAGCCCTTGAATGCATAGAAAAGGATATAAGAGAAGCTGACAAAACAGATCCCATACGCATATTGAATGTTGCTAACATCCTTAATAAGTCCGAACAACACAGTGATAACAGCACCACTGATAAGTCCCATTGTCATTAGTGATGAGCCTTCCTTGGTATGTTACCCAAGTCCATAAGAGCCAAAGGGCCAGAATGCTGGCCACATCAATGAGCAGCCTAATGCCATGATACCTACAGCATAAATACTATAAACACCCGGGAGTAACAATACAAGTAGCGTTCCAAACAGTGCAACGAAGGAACAGATCTGTAAGGCTTTCGTCTGTGAAAAGATACTTAGGAATAAGAATAATACCGCGATATATCCTATACTGATGCTGATTGGGGTAATCCATGAGTACGTATGAGGATGAGGAAGACCTAATTCACTTGCATAATCTATAAGTGTACCCAAGACGATGGTCTCTGAACCAACATAAAAGAATATGGCAATTGCTCCAAGAACAAGATGTGGGAACTGGAAGACAGAATGCTTACTGTTTGCGTGAGTCGGATACTGCTGAATCTGCATCAGCGTCATCTTCTCCAGCAGCTTTCACCTCTGGCAATGGTGATATAAGTGCTACGACACCTAAGATTACAAATAAGCAGATTATAACCAAGAACGGTTTGTCAAGATCTTCCAAGCCAACACCTCCACTATTACTTGCAAAAAGAGCAATAAACAAAGGTATACAGAGCCATGCTAACTTGTTTATCATGCCCATAATAGAGATTCTTTTTGCTGCACTCTCCGTTGGTCCAAGGATTGTTACATAAGGATTTATAGCAGATTGTAGGAACGTATTAGCTGTTCCACAAAGGAAAGATGCCAATAAAAGATAATGAAACTCCTTTCAGCTGCAGAAGAATAAAACACTCCGAAGGCTATAGCAAACATGGCAAAAGCTGCAGCCATCGTACGCTTATATCCAATTTTACTTATCAATAAGCCTGCTGGATAACCAAAGATAAGGAATGGTAAGAACGTAGCACCTATAAACATATATGCTTCTGTGGACGAAACAGCTAGCGAAACCTTCAATACTGGTACTAATAAGAATTGATTCCCAATGCAAAGCCACAAGTAAAGAACATGAAAGCAAGGAAAAAGCATTGGTATAATGAAGTTGTTTTTCTTTCATAGAGAATCTTTTTGAATTAAAAGATTAATTGTTATGTTTTAAAAATCCGCTTTTTGACTATAGTTATCTTTAAAATGTAAAAGTTACTACTTGTTTTAATAATAACATACACTATCTTTTGCGTTGTTATAGAGTATATTTACTTTGCAGAAAAAGATGGTAATACTTGATAGAAAGATAGTACATAATGTACAAACCATATGCAGTCACATTACATACACTGAGTTTAATCTACCATTTCATAGACATTCCGAATATGAACTCATCCTGTTTACCAGCGGAAGTGGGACTGAATTTGTTGGAGAGGGGGTTGCTGACTACAAAAAGGGCGACGTTGCACTTATCGGAAGTAATATTCCCCATCTGCATTTATGCAAAAGTAGAATGGGAAATAGCCAAGAAACAGAAGCTATGGAACATAGTACAAGTGAAACAATACAGTTCAGTCCAGACATGTTTCCACCCGATATTCTTAACCTACCAGACTATGAACATATTGCTGATTTGCTATCGAAAAGCCAGTATGGCATACGTTTCTATGATGAAGGATTATATGAGGACCTCCTCTCAAGGTTATCTTTGTTCGATTCACAGTCCTATACAAGGCGTCTGATTGCTTTGTATGAGATTCTCGAAAGATTATATAACTGTTCACAAACAAAGCTATTATCACCAATAGCATTCAGCCATTACAAAGCTCCTAATACCGATACTGCCATTGACAAGGTATTCACCTATTTATATAATAACTTCCAGAAGAAGATTGTTCTCACGGAACTTGCTGACTTTGTTAGTCAGAATCCGACGTCACTTTGCCGATATTTTAAGAAATGTACCAACAAGAGTATATTCCAAGTACTTGCCAACATACGCATTAAATATGCTTGTAAATTACTAACTCATTCGAACCTTACGGTCAATGAAGTGGCTTTTAACTCGGGATACAATACACCAACACTGTTTTACGAACAATTCTTAAGAGAGATACATCTAACCCCAAATGAATACAGACAATACATTAACGCTGAGAAAATCAGCAACCATATGAATATAACAATTGGTTCGCCGCAAGACTCAACACATAGTAAATAACGTGAGTTCGACGGATTCAGAACGATGTAAGGGGAGTGTAAATGATGCTTTGTGCATTGATGGACGGCTTCTTTGGAAACAGGAAATAGGTGGTAATTGCCTATAATAAGTTGATGATGAAGCGGTCAAAGTATCTATGTATGGAGTGTTCCACCTGCGCAATGTTCTTAAGTTCATCATTCACCGTTTCTATAATGGCTCTTTTTCTGAGTAAAAGTCTGTCTGAAACGCTCATTAAGGCTCCTTTCATGTTACTTTTCAATTTGGTAATAAGCTGTATTCCGTCAACGAAAAAGCCTTTGAAATAGGTTCTCTGCCGATGTAGCCCTTGTCACCGAATAGCTACCATATATAAAATCTATGAATGCTTTGTACTCAAAAGGCTTACGGTCATCAATATATCCCGGCGTTATCATAAAGTTGAGAAGCTCTCCTTGCTCATTGCATCAAAAACTTGCAGAAGTCATCTGCCATACAAAATATTTCAGTAACTTTGTCCTCGGTAATCATAGAGGTTTTTGCTTGTAACTGTTTGTATATTAATTCTTTAAAGTTACAACAAATTTCGCTAATCACCAAATTTATAGACACTTATAATTCGTCGAACTCACGTTATTATACGCTTGGGCAATACACGTTCAAGACTTCTCAAAAGAATAATATCGTACTTCCGATGATAGTTGATCCAGCACTGATTACATTCACGTGAATATCTACATTGTGTTCGACAGGCTGCAGGTGAGTTAAAAATCTCATCGAGCGTATTTTTATGAATATTGCCTCAAAATGACATCGAGATTTTGGCACAGAGGAACGTCGCCATTAGAATGGATGACTAATTCGCTGAAAATACTGTGGCATCTAAGCTGTAACCGCCCATTCTTCCATTCATCATAGAGTGCCACAAAATCGTAGTTTTCTTCCGTTTGATGGATGTCAGGAGGGATCTGCCCGATATAGTCTTTATCGTTTGCATCAATTAGTTCTTTGCTTGTATCGAAAAAAGACATAGTGCCATAAATTCCAATGCGGACATCAATTCCATATTGTTTGGAAATTTTGATAACGTGCTCCATATCATTGAACGTGTTCCACGGCGATAAGCAAAACATCAGCGAGATCGGAACAAGTTGTTTGCATTCTTCAATAACCCTTATCACTTTGTCATACCCATCCCTTCCGCGCATATAAAGGTAGGTATTCCTGTCGCCATCAAGTGATATATATAGATGCTTGGGGCGATGTCTCTTAACTGCTGCAATCAACTTGTTGGGGGCGAGACAATTTGACAATAGGGTGTAATTGGGATGATTCTTATCAAACCATCCCAATATCTCGTCGTATTCTGGATGAAGGATAAACTCCCCGCCCTCCAATCCCACAACTGTATGTCGGGTTACACATCTGCTACTCATCATTCTCTTTATATCTTCTAAAGAAAGATGTTCCTCTGGCTTTTTCCAAATGGAGCAGTGCTTGCATCGTGACTGACAACTTGTTGTGGAATAAATCATCAATGACGTCAATTTTTTACGGCGACGTCTCATCATGTTGTTTGCAAACACCAATCCACTGCGGACATAGTCATAAATACTGTACATTACCGTTTTTATCTATTGTGTCTTTATATGTAAAGAGCTGTAACAGACAAAAAGGCTGCAAGTATTATATTATTTTTTCTCGTTTTTTTACCACGTTAGACGTAGACCGAAAGGCACGGTTAGCGTGAATGGATGCTCCGTGCGGTAAGTCTCCAGTCCGCTACCATTACGGAAATAGTAGAACATATTAGGTTCCACATATATGCTGAATGGCTTGAACAAGCGATACTGCACGCCTACACCCATGTTGACAGACCATTGATAGCGTGGTCTTATTGTTCCTTTCAGTGTGTAAGACGAGTCGGCGGTAATGATGTATTGCTTGTTGAGCGAGCTGCGTACAGGCATCTCAAATGTTACACCACCTGTGGTATAAGCATTGAAAACGTCCCTTGCTCCAAATACGATAAGTCAAACGCAGCGGTATGCCGATATAGTCTATCTTCTGCACCTTATTGAGTGTGGCACCATGGAAATCACTTTCAAATTCCGACTTCAGATGTGTATAGGTGATGCCGGTGCCAAAGATCCAGTGTGGGCTAAGCTGCTTGTTGAGTGACAGGCTGAAGGTTAGCGGACGGTGATGGGTAGCCTTCTCGCTCAGCCCTTCGCCGCTGTCCCCATCTGTCATGTTATTCCAGGCAATCGTTTCATCTTTTCCCTCCACAGAGTCCATCAGGGCACTGTTTCGTGTCATATAGTCCATATACTCGTTCCATGTATGGAGCTTAGCTGCTGCTCCTCCATTGGCATAGTCTATCACGGACAGATAGTTCATGTCTGACAATGCGTTTCCTCCAGTATTAGAAGAAAATCCAAAGTTAAATGCCCATGGATATTTCTTCTTAGATTTGTTGACCAAAAAGCTCTCACCTGTGCTATGAGCGGAGCGGGAGTAATCTGTGAATATGGAATAACGTATCATCCCAAGTCCCATCTTCAGGTGCCAGAACCTTCAAAACAGAATCTGGCAGATAAGCTCGTCATCGTGGCAGTAGCCTGAGTGCTATCTGCAGTCTGCATACATATCTGTCATGGCGACAAGATGTGACTCTAGGCTCTATCTCTTCACCATTTGAGTTCATGGGCAAAACCTCTATGTACTCGTCCTTGCTAATATGATTTTCCTTAGCATCAGTCTTACCCTTTCCCCTACGAACCTTAACTGCTTGTGATTTGTCCTCTGCAATATTTTTCTGTTTTCCTATACCTAAGCAGATACAGGCATATAGGCAAGACATAGGCGGTAACAGAAGTACCCAATACTTATACAGCATCTTCTGTATTGTGTCTTCGCGCGAAAAGTTGTGAAGACGAACTATGTGGAGCTATGTGGAGCATCTGCCCTGATTTCTATATGAGAATAGCCGTCTAATACAGATAATTTGAATACTTCCTTGCTTTTTCCGGAAGTTTTTCGATAGCATCAAACAAGATCTGTAAATCCACCTCTTTTTGCTCCTCCGTGCAATCGGAACAAAGATGCTCTGTAATACACTCTAATGGTATCTCCTTTTACCAATACTTCATGGTATCTAAAGCATAGATTTCTTGCAATGGTTTATCATCCATCCTCGATCTTCGACGTGTCTTTTCAAGTCTTTGATGGATGTAAAATAATGATGAAAGCGTCGTGGAGAACATCCTCCGCAGCTTTCATCTTTTTATATAATGTCGGCATATCAATAGCTTTCCAGCGTATTGCCTATATAGTTGTTCGAGAGCTTTTTCTATCCTCGCTTGCAATCCTCTATCTGTACATTGATGGACATTATAAATCCCATATTTTATAAAAGAGTCTAAATGTAAAAAAGACTGCATTGTATTTTTCACTTTTTACTTTCTTTAACAGTGGAGACCCTGTCCAATGGCATCCCATAAGTACCACCAGGTAGCCTCCACCTAATTCCACCTTCATTGAACCAAAATAATCTTGCTTCTGGTAACGTGAGTTCGATATAAGAATTAAATGAAAATATTTCGTTTCTTATTGATTATAAGCATATTAAGTTATTATCAATTTTTCTTAAAATGGACTTGATTAGATAAAAATAGCTCACTATAACCCTTTTAAGTGGTAATAAATACTCGAATTACAAGATTATTTCTTTATTTTAGGGTTTATAAATCTCTAAGTGCCTTATAGATAATATATTGGAGAAATTTCTTATATCGAACTCACGTTCGGTACTATCGTTTTCTCGAAATTTATCCTCTAACAATAGAATTCTTTTCCCGCAGTTGGTCAAACGTCAATGGATTCTCGTTATAAATGAATGAATCTATCATTGCTTTGTAATCATCCCGAACAAGTTTTTCTATCTCCAGTAGTACCAGATTTTAATATTCTCTCGCTTATCAGAGTCATAATCCACAGAACTGATATGATAGAATTTCTTGCGATGCTCTATGATACTTTTATAAAGTTCTGAGTCGTTGATAGCTGTTTCTGAATAGGTATCCATCAATCTCTCCAAGTCATAAAGGTGGCGGCTCATTCTTTCGCTTCTGGGCGACTTCTTCTGATATTCTTCATTGAGCAATAATGCCTTTTCCAAAAAAGTCCGGATGGGCAGTACCGTAGGAATTAAGCATTGGGTAGCATCATCCACTTCGTTAAAAGCATCATAAATCAGTGAAGTTAATGCTCGATTTTTCAAAAGGTTCGTCCATAGACATACAGCTGATTTCGATTTTGACCTTGGGCTGAATGTATTCATTCGTTTCATCTAAGATGCTGGGATAGGCAACATTCAACACTACTGGGTCACGATCTGTGTCAATAGGAACTTCAACTCCGTCTTGCATGATACTCTTTACATTCTCGACGTTGAAATCTTTAGCTCCCAATTTTGCAAGTTGCTCATTTAACTCAGGGGAAAGACGCTCGAAAATAACCTCCCTCGATGCCTTCCGCAAGCTTTTCAGTTGATTATTATTCTCGCACTTGGCAAAAGGATATAGCTTCTGTTTTTCTTCCGTTTCAGTAAACCAACTTCTGCTTAGAGATATGTCTATATCCTCACTGAACCTTTCTTAAATCAATGTTCTCCCATTTACCTTTTAGAAAGACTTGTTCCGCCTTTGAAAAGCAGGAACTCCGAAAATGACGTAGAGAAAAGTGCTTTGAGGGTAATCGTTACCCACCAGTCCTTCTCTATAGCCAAGTCCTCTATATTTGTTCTCAGTGCTGTATTCTGTACGATTGCGATACGCTCTTCGATGGTCTTATCTTGCCAAATGCTCATACTTTTTCTATTATTGGTTTTTATATACTTGCGAACCCAGACTGGCGCTGTTACCAAATCCGTTTTTTTATCTGTTGCTTTTTCGGTTGAGTCAGAGATTAACTTCTCAATTCTATTTGTATCAGCAGAAGTTATGTTTGATTGCCCCTTTGCCTTGAGTGCTAAAACAAGTAATGGCATTAACTTGCTGTGATACGAATATGTGCTGGGAGATCTGTGCTTCAGTCTTATTTTCTTGTTCCCTATAGTTATAATCCTCAGCGATCCTGTTGTTAGATAGATTGCCTTCATCGGAACCTCGTGTTGACAAACCAAGGGCGTTCAAAAGCATATTCTCCTGTTGGTAGAATCTCCGCATTTTCATGTTCTGCGATCAGTTTTACAATCTTCTGCTGAAGGATATACATTGCATAGTTAGTTACTATCGGCTTATAGTATATGCCTTTTATGAGGCGTTCAAGAACACCAAAACCTTTTCATCGTCGATAATAACTTACTGACATATTCATTATCAAACTCAGCAAAGTCATTGACAAAGAAAAACCGTTCCTGGTTCAGCTTCGTCTATCCGTTGTTTTATCTGTTCTTGAATGGTCATATTAACATATTTTTAGTCGGTAACTTTGAAAAGTTATGGAAATTATCTGTCTTTGCAACAATATCCCCTACTTTTTGGCTTTTTGGAGGTAAATTAAATGTTGTGCGTTAACATATTTTTAGTCGGTAACTTTTTGCAAAGTTATGGAAAGCAATTCGCAATGAAAGAGGAATTAAAATTTCACAAGACATAGTACTGTCAACATCTAATGAGAGGTATTGAGAATACTCGATACTCGTTAGTTAAAGGAACTAAAATGATTTGGAACTTTTCATGGATATTGGTTATCTTTTGTATTGTTATTTAGAGGATTTTAGTTGTGCCGATAAAGTTTCCTTCAAAGAGCTTCATTTAGACTTTTTCCAGACAATGATCTTTGATTTAATTAACGGCAGATTTCTTCTTCATGTGCTATATAACTAAATGGCATTGCGGGTCAAAAAATGTGTTACCAATGAGGTATTTGTGTTACTAATGTGTTACCACTTGATAAAAATCAGTCTTACCATCGTTCTCAAAAAAGTAGTGTACTTTGCTGATTACAAACATATTACGCTACCTGCCACTCAACGCAACCATCTTGATCCCATATTGTGTTACCACCGACCCCATGTGGATCACAGAAGAGTATGTCTAATGACATACTCTTTTTCCTTTTAAATACAAACCTACAAAACTATAATATTGTTAGAAACTTTGAATAAGCTATGGCTCAGTAGAAAAAAGTGGGAGAATCTATCTACCGTAATTACCCTTAAAACCTCTCCACGAATACGACCACGCACAGTATCTGGCTTGGTCTGTCTGTCATTCATTGTCTTTCCTCATTATAATTATGACTTTGGAGTAGTTCTTCCTTTCAGGACAAGGATCTTTTGTGGTATAAACTGCGGTTTGTATCACAAAGACACACCAACTATCAAGAGCTGATGCAATGAAGTTTCCCTTTAGGGTGTTTACTTCAAGGAGGTTAACTCCACTTTTTCTATCCACCTGCAAAGTTACGACGTTAATAGTCCCAGACCTTTGCTGCGAGCTTTACATACTCCACCTTCCCATCAATATAATCGGCAAAAGTATTCTACAGCAGGTACACCATCTGGCAAAGCACACGAACCACATCGCCCACAAGAAGGGGCTTTACAATGATAACGGTCTTGTATGAACTCGAGTCGTTCCTCTCTATCAGAAATATTCTATTTGTGGTGCCATCATCTTATTTCAAAAGTTTAGTTTCAATATAAATTATTCCATAATAACGGGCACAAAGTTACTATTTTCTACTGATACCAACAAACATCCATAGTTGCAAACACACCTTGTATTCCATTAGCTTAGTCTTTCCTCCTTGCAAGAAAGCCTTTCTTCAAATCTAAACAAGCCTCTCTTCCCATCGAAGAAAGCCTTTCCTTGCATCAAAGAAACGCCTCTTCATTTACAGGCAATGCTCCTCGATCCTCGCCATTCGGAGAGGGGTTGGAGGAAAAGGCTTTCATTGCCAATAGCTGAAGGTTTGTGCCTAGTGGCAACCGATTGAGAGCGATGGAAAGAAGAATTTACTCGGACTGACATAACATTCTTTATTTTTTTGTTGTAACTTTGCAGCATGAGTAAAAGGTAAACTACAGAAATTTGCAGAGATGGAGACGTTTAAGAACGTCTTCAGTATCCTTTCGGTGTGATCAGTGAGGTTCCTTTTTGATATGAAAGGGCATTGAGGGAGCAATACTCCATAACGACAACCCCATTGTACTTGAGTTAGGATGCGGAAAGGGTGAATATACCGTCGGATTAGCGCGTGTTTATCCCGACATCAACTTCATTGGTGTTGACATCAAGGGGTGCTCTGCATCTATACAGGAGCCAAACAGGGCACTAGAGGAAGGGCTATCGAATGTAGCGTTCCTACGCACGAGTATCGAGATAATCGATCGTTTCTTCGATGCAAATGAGGTGCAAGAAATATGGTTAACCTTCTCTGATCCACAGATGAAGAACTATCACAAGCGTTTGACATCTACGTTCTTTATGAACCGATACCGCCACTTCTTGGTGGATGGAGGTATCGTTCACTTAAAGACAGACTCGAATTTCTTATTCACATATACCACTTACATGGTGAATGGAATAGCCTCCCAGTACTCTTCCGAACGGAAGATCTCTATGGAAATGAGTTGAAGGAAGGTGCGAAAATGGCTGAGAATGAGATGGACGAGAAGACTCGTGAGATTCTTGGAATCCATACTTATTATGAGAACCAATGGATTGAACGAGGCTTGAATATTAAGTATATGAAGTTCCAACTACCGTCAGAAGGTGAACTGAAAGAGCCTGAGGTGGAAATAGAACTTGATGATTACCGCTCTTACAAACGCCCGAAACGTAGCGGGATTGGCTACGAGCAAGTAAGCAAGAGAAGCCTTTTTCTAATTCAAAATTCAGAGTTCATAATTCAAAAATTATGATTAGGTAGAGTTGACGAGTGGACAGGTTGACAAGTTAACGAGTTGTTAGTCCCTATGGGAAATGGTACTATCTACTCCTCTCCATTCGAGAGAGGTTAGGAGGTGACGCTTGACAGTAGGGACAGACGCCCTCGTCTGTCCGCTCCAATATTCCACCCACATTACAAGCAGCCTCCTTATGCGGACAGACGAGGGCGTCTGTCCCTTACTGTGTGCATTCCTTTGGATAGAAAGAACCATTCAAATAGGTTATCATTAGGCGTTCCTCCCTTGGGGAGGCTGGGAGGGTTTCAGACGAGGGCGTCTGTCCCCTATTTTGGTGACACTATCTTCGTATGCAAAAGAACGCTTTTTATCTCCTCCAAATGCTCTGTGGCAACCTCTCTTCCATGGTCGTATGTAGCCCTGCATGTCGTCTGGTTGTGCGAAATATGCCCTATGGTAAGAGGCTTCTTAGGTCGTATGACGAGTGTGTTGGGCTTTTTCTCTTCTTGACGAACATACTCTAACTGATTGTTATACATGATATGTCGCTGTTCTAAAGCACGTATGATGCGAGGGTGGCGACGCAACCAAAGACGCATAAGAGGCATGAGTTTGTTAGGTTCCTTCACGTAGTTAGCTGGTTGAGTGAGCACAACTAGGTTGCGATCATAGCCTTGCTCTTGGAAAAACGCAATGGGATAGAGTCGGCAATACCACCATCTAGTAGCTGACCCTCTACCGTGACAATGCGAGCGGCTATCGGCATTGAAGCCGAGGCTCGGATGTATTCGAGACAAGCGTCGTCGACCTCCATCAAACGCTTATATACTGCCTTTGCCAGTGCCTACGTTCGTGCAAACAGCCCAAAACTCCATAGGGTTATTATTGAATGTCTCAACATCAAAATAGTCTAGATGACGAGGCATATAATGGTAAGCATACTCGCCACCAAAGTAGTCTCCAGTGGTTAGAAGCGAACGGAAGGAGGCGTAACGCCAGTCATGTGCTAACTTCTTATTATACCTTATGACGCGTCCAGGCTGTTTTCGACTTAATGTTACAACCAAAGGCTGCACCAGCAGAAACACCTATAACGCCATCTGGCAACAGGTTGTTTTCCATGAAACATCTATTACACCAGCGGAGAAAAGCCCACGCATGGCTCCTCCTCAAGTACTAGTCCAGTCCCTCTTCACTGCCATTATCTTTAGTTGATCTTATAACTTATAGGTTGCTCATCAACAATACCTTATAAAGGTAGAGAGCCTTGCAAAGGTACATAAAAATGACTAATAACAGAGCAAAAGGGAAGCCTGAATAATGTTTTTAGTTGGTTTTAAAGGGATAAAAGAAAGGTGAGAGATGAACCTGCAGACAGGTTGCAACTTCCTCACCTTTGATAGTTTTCTATGTTTGAAATATGTGCTTACAAAATTAATAAGCATGGTCATCCTCTGTTATTTCTTGTCCATCAATAGCTTTCTTATCCATGGCTCTCCAAAGCATAAACAATGTATGCCAAGACGAATGGAACGAGGAAACTTACGTAGAACATAGCCTTGAGTGTGGAACTCACTTGATGAGCTGTTTTGAATGGTCAAAGAGCTCTGTAAGTCGGCAGTAGAGGGATAGTATACTGTGTTGTTCCATCCTGCAATGAGGAAGAGAACCAATACACATACAACTCCTATACCTGCAGTACCATATACCACGCACTATAATTGGGTTTAAGGATGGTCTTGATGATTCCAAAAGAAGTAGGACAACACCCATAATAAAGATAATAGCTAGCGCTACATCGTTAGTAGGTTGTTAAAATACTTCATTGGCTCCATGACGATAGTACCCTGCTCCATTTACCGCATAGCCCTCGCTGAACAAAGTAACAATGAGGAAAGGTAAGAAGAAGAGCAAGAATAGAATGGTATTCACCAATAACTGCTTGCGAACACGGCTACGGATAGTATCGTCGTTCACATTATTATTAATGTAGAGCGTACCCAGGATGCGTGCTAAGAACACCACTGCAATTACCAAAGATGACTACCCATGGATTGAGTAAGACGTCAAGTCCACGTGAACCATTAGCCCAATGAGAGATAACGGGTTGCATACTATTGGTGATGTTAGCCTTTTCAACGATGAAGTTAGAGCCTGTGAAGAAGGTAGCAACAGCTCCGCCTAAGAGCAACGGACCAAGAATACCATTGATGATAAGGCATGTTTGGAACGTACGAACACCAAAGATGTTACCCGCCTTGTTCTGAAATTCATAGCTAATAGCCTGTATGATGAATGTAAACAGGATCAGTAACCATATCCAATAAGCACTTCCAAAGCTCGTACTATAGAACAATGGGAATGAAGCAAAAGAATGCCCCTGCCGAATGTAACAAGTGTTGTAAAGGTGAACTCCCACCTTTCTTCCAGTGGAGTTAATCAACATTCTGCGGTCGTCGGGGGTCTTTCCTAACTGGAAGATCATCGAGTTTGCGCCTTGTACGAATAGTAAGAAAACGAGCAATGCGCCCAATAGTGAGAGATAAACCACCAATAGTTTTTGTAGGAAATAGTATGTCATAGAGCTGGTCCTTTTCTTTATTTGCTTTACACATAATACTAACTTCTGCGGTCAACATAGCGTAAATAACACAAGAAAGAGGGAAGAAGGTGAAGGCGATACCACTGCTTGACAGGTCGCTAACAGCAGCCCAGGGTAGTAGCATGTCTTGTATTGTCCAAGGTTGACGACCAAACTCGGCAACATGTCAACCACTCACTCTGCAATGTAAGCGAGCGGTATCAACGCTATTCTAAATACTGTAACTCAACGTGGACGAGTTATGTCTTTCTTATAGAGAAGGAATAACATTACAGCGAAGACAAGGATGAATAAGCCGCCAAGACCTACCATTATACGGAACGCCCGAAGTTAGTGGAATGAAAGGTACCAGTTGATTGGCATCCTTGATATAGCTATATCCGAAGTATTTCATATCATGGTTAAGGATCTTCTCATTGCTTTCTTTTGTCCTTTCCTGCACGATAGTCTTTGAGTGCTTGAATGAGCTCTTCGCCTCTTTCCTGCTTCTTCCCTTCAATGAGGGTTCCTTTAGTTCCGTCTGCCTTGTATAGCCTTTTAATGATGTCTCTGAACACCTGGTACATAACCATTAACTGACTTTGTTGCGAGGGATTGATAACATATTTGGAACAGCCACACGCATAGGTGGTTCGCTCTCATTCATATAGTCTGGTTGCTTGAAGGGATTGACCATTGCAATACCTGTAAGGCTCTGGCTATTACCTCCCTCATACAATGCTTCCATTGCAGCGAGCTTTATTGGCTGTGTTTGAGCGACCATATAAGCTGAGTCGTGACCCGTAAATGCAAAGCTAAGAAAGAGGCTACCAAACCAACGATAGAACCCTATCTTAATACTCTGCTTAGCGAGTTCCACGTGGCGTTTACGCACAGATACCAGCAACTTACACCGACAGTGAAGGCTGCACCAGACACCCAAGCAGAGGTGACTGTATGGGTGAATTTGTCAATAGCAAATGGACTTAAGGCTACGTCCAAGAATAGAGGTCATCTCATTACGCATCGTCTCTGGGTTGAAAAGTACAGCTCTATTGGATGTGCATCCAAGCGTTAGCAACAAGAATCCACCACGCTGATAGCGTTGCACCTAAGCCTGTTAACCATGTCGAAGCAAGGTGAAAACCAGCAGAGACCTTCGACCATCCGAAGAACATAACAGCAACGAATGTGGACTCCATAAAGAACGCGAGGATTCCTTCTATTGCCAGTGGAGCACCGAAGATGTCGCCAACAAAACCCAAGAGTAATTACTCCAATTGGTACCAAACTCGAACTCGAGCATGATGCCAGTAGCCACCCTCATGGCAGTTAATACCAAAGAGTCGCTGCCAGAACTGGGCTGCTGAACGCCAAAACTCCTTACGTGTCCGGTAATAGCAAGTCTCCAATACCCATATAACCGCTAATCCAAGCGTTAATGGGACGAATAACCAGTGATAGATGGCTGTTAGTGCGAACTGCGCACGCGACCAGTCAACTGTTCCTGGGTCAATGGTTGCAGTAGGTTTTCATTGTTCTCTGTTAATTATTAATTGTTATGAATTGATGTAATTGTCATTTAGATTAGAGCAAACTACTTTGTGCCCTCTTATCAGCTATCTTTTTCAAGAGCGCTGTTCAACAAATTCGCTTTCTTTACCAGGTTTTCGTCCGTTGTTTCAAAGAGTTCGGAAAGAAGAAAACTTTTAAGCACAAGGAAGATAATGATTAGCTTAACTATAATCACCATCCATAATGTCTTGCCTAAAAGTCATGTGCTTGAAGCCATCGTAATAGGAGGTCGAAAGCACGATAAAAGCTCTTCTTTTGTCACAGTGAAATGTTTTCCTTTACTTTTGTATTTACTACAGATTGAGTTTGCAAAAGATAGTTATTTATTCTCTAAAGTTGTTCATATTTCCTAAAAATAGGGCTCTTTTAAATTTAGGGATTAGTGACCTCTATTTGAGTAATAAGTCATTTGCAGGTTATATTTGCACCTATTAATTTTAATAGCGTAACTATCGTAAATGAGAAGACTATTTACTTTTTGTGATATTGTTCTGTTCTCTCCATGGCATACAGGCGCAAGGTGTGTTGTCACCAACGCAGTGTCGGGAGCTTGTTGCGTGAACAATCGACACTAAAGATAGTCAAGATGACTGCTGATGCTGCTGAGAACGCACATAAGGGCAGCCAAGACAAAGTACTCTACCGACGGGTAGATGGACCTGCTGGATACCAACATTTCACGTGAGGTATCGATCTTGAATGGTAAACAGAAGTCTGCCCTCACCAATTTAGGGACGAATTTCATGGGACAGTTGGGTAATCAATTGGGGACAGAATCTGACCACCCTTGCACATACAAGGGGATTATTAGTCCACAAACAGCACAGCACTGTACCAGGTGTTAGAACAATATCGTTTCTCCCCTTTACGCAGGTCTGTCAACAACATCGGAACGACTATCAAAGATGCTTTCCGAACCAACACGAAGAACGTATATGCAGGTGGGATTCTCGTGAGTCAACCGATCTCACATGGGTGGAGCGTATTAAAGCGGCTAATGACACAGCAGCCCTCGGTGAGCAAGGTAGCACAGAACAACATCGACCTGAAAAAGACAGCTTGTTCTATATGGTGGATAATGCTTACTGGTTGGCTGTATCGCTCTAAGAAGAAGGAAACACGTTTGCTTCAATATCGCAACTTAGACACAGAAACTGGACGACAATGTCAAAAAGATGATCCGCGAAGGAGTAGCTACAAGCGGGCTGACGGATTGAAGGTTGACGTCGCAGTTAACACTGCCGACTTACAGATAGCACGTATCCAGAGTGGTGTTTCACTCTACAAGATGGCATTGTGCGAATTATGTGGTATTAGTTTAGATGGGGATCATTCTATTAGCTGACGAAGGGATGCAGACATTCAGGCAACGCCTTCTTCCCAACAGATAATCGTATAAAAAGCTGCATCAGACAGTGCCACTATCAGCGAAGCACGCCCCGAACTGCGTTTATTACAGAATGCAGTTGAGATCAGCAAGCAGAACACCAAGCTCATTACTGCACTCTATCGCCCCACATCTTACTAACTGGTGGCTATGCAGTAATGAACCCTAACGTCTTTAATGGGTTCCAAAACCGATTCTCCGGACTATGGAATATCGGTGTAACAGTGCAAATGCCGCTATGGGACATGGGGAGAATAAATATAAGATACGTGCCAGTAAGACCGCAACCAGTATAGCTCGAATGGAGCTGAATGACGCTCAGAAGAAAATAGAACTTGATATTGAACAGAGTCGTCTACGCCTCAGAGATGCTAACAAACAGCTTGCTACAGCACATAAAAATATGTCGAGCAGAGGAAAACCTACGTTGTGCAAACGTTGGTTTTCGAGAGGGAGTGATGACAGTAACTCGATGTCATGACTGCTCAAACGGCTTGGCAAACAGCCCGCACAGCGATTATTGATGCAGAAATTGCCGTTAAAGTTGGCACAGAGCAGTGTTCAGAAAGCAATCGGAGAGCTATAATATAATAAGGTGGAAATAGATCATTAAAAAGTAAAAACAACAATACTTATGTCAGCAAAATCACAACATAACAATATTCTTCTAGCTGTTTTAGGCTTCGTCGCAGAAGTTGTCATCGTTGCAGTCATTGTTGCTTCACCATCGACCGCACGCCAGAAATCATCCAAGGGCAGGTCGAAGTGAGTGAATATCGTGTGGCTTGCAAGTTACCGGGACGTGTAACTGAACTCTTAGTAAAGGAAGGTGACCATGTTCATAAGTGATATCCTTGCAAAACTGGCTATTCCTGAAGCCAACGCACAGGAGAAAGTGGCTAAGCAACTGCTGGGGCGACTGAAGCCATCAGTGCTTTTTAACCGAGGCACCGACCCGCCGTGAGGCTGTTGAAAGTGCTTATCAAGTGTATCAACAGGCTATTGCAGCGAACGGAATAGCTGAGAAAACCTACGGACGTATGCAACGACTCTTTGACGAGGGAGTAATGAGTGCGCAGAAGCGGGACGAGGCAAAGGCAGCCTTTGAAGCAACGCAAGCAGGTGTGCAAGTCGCTAAGTCGCAATGGGAACTGGCGAAGAGTGGAGCGTGCAAAAGAGGCAAAAAGAGGCTGCAAGAAAGCAGGCGGCAGTTACTCGGCTATTGATGTTGTCCGTTCAGTACTGAAAGAGACTGTTCAACGTGCAACAGCTGATGGCGAAGTAGAGACCATATATCCTAAAGTGGGCGAACTCGTTGGATTTGGCAGTCCTATCATGAGCATCTCAATGGTTGATGATATATGGGGAACATTCAATGTTCGTGAGGATCAACTAAAGGACATGAAGATTGGAGCGAAGCTCAAGGTCTCATGTCCCAGCACTTGACAAACAGATCGAAATGCGGGTTACCTCACCAAAGACCAAGGTTCATACGCTGTTTGAAAGCAACGAAGAGCAACGGACAATACGACTTAAAGACCTTCCAAGTAAAGGCTCGTCCAGTGCAGAAGGTAGATGGTCTCAAAAGCCCGGTATGTCATTGATTATTAAATAAAGGAGGCGGTTTTTCTTTTTATAATGAAGTTATCATTCAACATAAAGTCGGTTTTCAACTCCCTTGGAGACGGATTGAAAAGAGTCTTGCACTTCTCTTCAAGAGAGGTTGGACTGATGGTTCACAAACCCAATATACATCTGTTGTATGGTTGTCTTCCCATTAGTTATCGTCTTCTTCTTCACTTCCTTGATGCATGAAGGGCAACCGGAAAAGTTGCCATGTGGCGTTGTTGACAATGATAACATCCACCACACGTGCCTTAATACGTCAGTTAGATGCCTTCCAAAGCACCCGTGTGGCTGATCATTACAATAGTGTTGCCGAGGCAAGACAAGCTATTCAACGCAACGAGATATATGGTTTCCTTTATATTCCAGAAGGTACTACAGTCGAACTCATCGCTCAACGCCAGCCACATGTATCTTTCTATTATAGTAATGTGACGCTTGTTGCAGGCGGAATGTTATATAAAAGACCTCAAGACAGTGACGACTCTTGGCTCTGCAGCATGGGTGCCGCAAAGCTCCAAATGCTTGGTAAAACACCCAAGGAGATTAAGGAGTTCATGCAGCCCATAGGCTTGACGATAGACATGGTGGGCAATCCGTGGATGAATTATAACATCTATCTGACGAGCATTATGGTGCCCGTATCCTCGTACTATTTATGCTTCTTATCACTGTCTATTCGATTGGAACTGAACTAAAGTTCGGTCGTTCACAACAATGGATGCGGTTAGCTAACAACAATATATGGCTGCTATCACTGGAAAACTCCTACCCAAACCCTCATCTTCTTGGCAGTTTTCCTCGGATATGAGTGGTACATCTCATGGCTACCTGAACTTCCCTCACCCCGAGGATTGCACATGATCCTCTTTCTGGCATCCTCACGGTTCTGTCCTCACAAGGGTTTGGAGTCTTTGTCTCGGTCTCATCCCCTCGTTACGCATGTCGATGAGCGTCTGTTCGTTGTGGGCTGTCGTTGGATTCTCCGCTTGCGAGCCACGTTCCCAGTCTTTGCTATGGACGGGATGATCGGAAGCTCTGGCACAGATCATACTGCTTCTGTCATTACTACAGATTTATCAGCTCTGCGTCTTCAATGGCTTTCCTCTTATTGATGTGTGGGTCAATGTGATGGCACTTGTTGCCTTCGCTGCTCACCGATACTCGTTCTTTGGAACTGAAACGTGCTATGCTGGAATATGTTTACATACCATAAGTTGTTGAAAACAGACCTCTTTAGAAAGAAAAATAACGCTGATAACTGTCTATGTCGAATAATAATAAAAGAGTTCCACACTACAGGATGCGCCTCAAGAAACTGTTTCGACTTTCTTTCATCCGTCTGCTACATCTGGTGGTTGGAGTTGAAGAGTACGGTGAAAGATGAGGTGTATTGATATTTTTCATACTTGTTCCTCTCGCCTACCCTTTGCTTTTTATTCGTGGATATATAACAATGAAGTGGTGCGGATGTACCTGTTGCTATTGTCGACCCTATCGCATACAACTCGTCAAGGGAGTTCATTCGCGACTTCGATGCAGCACCAGATGTGAAGGCAGCATACTATTGTAACAACTTAGAAGAGGCGAAGGAACTCATTGGGAAACAGGTAGTTCATGGTATTCTGTACTTTCCTTCCGACTTTGATGAGACTTTGAATCGAGGCGAACAGGCGCATGTTGGAGTCTATTGACATGAGTTTGATGCTAACCCACAAGGCGATCTATCAAACGGCACAAGCAGTAGCACTCGAGATGGGTGCTGACAGGCTGAAGGCTCACTCTTTCTCGTTCACAGAAAGGGATGAGGAGCTGAACACGGAACCAATGGTTGTTGACGCTGAACCGATTTTAATACCACAGGAGGCTCATGGCAACGCCATTCTCCCAGGTGTCTTGATTCTCATCTTACAGCAAACTCTACTCTTAGGGAATTGGTCTCTCGGCTGGTACAGCACGTGAGAACAACTGCTTCAAGACCTTGTTCCGATTGGAAAAGCACTATGATGGCATCATGAAAAATAGTCCTCGGCAAGTCGTCCTGTTACTTTTATGGTCTATTGTGTCATGGTTGCTTACATCACAATGGCAGTCCCCTGTTTCTTTAACTTCACGATGTTAGCACATTCATCGGACCTCTTGGCTCTTACTACCCTACTTGCTTGCTGTGATCTTCTTTGGTATGACGGTCTCATGTCTCGTTCGCTATCGTGAAAAATGTCATGCTTTTTGGTGGTCTTTACATCTGTTCCACTCCTGTTCCTAACAGGTGTCTCTTACCAAAGCAATATTCCGGGGATATGGCAGGGCTTGGGTTGGATCATTCCATCAACCTTTGTGCGTGGATTCCTACGAATATCCTCTATGGGAGGCACCTCAACGACATTCTCCCTGAAGTGAGAGCACTGTGGATACAGGTAGTTATCTATTTTACAACTACTTGTTTCGTCTATAGGTTCCAGATTATCAACGCTCGTAGACATGCCATTTCGCACTATCAAATGATTCAAGATAAGATCAAGAATGAGCGTCAGAAGAAGCGTCAAAATACATCTTCTGGACAAGAGTAAATCCTCTTTCCAATTTAAAGAAGGCACTTCCTCAATTTAAAGAAAGTGTATTCTCAATTTAAGGGAAGTGTATCCTCAATTTAAAGGGAGGTATCCTCAATTTAAGGAAAGCCTCTCGACGTGAGAAGAGGCTTTCTTCGACTTGAAAGAAGCTCTCTCATGAGAAAACGCCCTTCCCAATTCGAGAAGGGCGTTTCTATTTGTAAATCAGTGACTCGAGCTAACAGGACATAGCCTCGTTACACAGAACTATATGGTACAGAGCATCTTAGCAGACCATCACTTCAAACAAAAAGTAATCATAATTTTGAATTATACAAGGGTATTCGTAAAATTGTGGCGATTAGTTAAAACTTTATGAAGAATCGGTTAGTAGATTCAGAAAAATATGCTTATCTTTTGTCCTCACAACTAAAAATATAAGTATAAAACTATGAAATCAGACATTCAGATTGCACGCTCATGTAACATGAAGCGAATCGAAGAGGTGGCAGCTAAAATAGGTATTCCTGCTGACGAGTTAGAGCTCTATGGGAGAGTATATGGCTAAGGTTCCTCTACTCAATAGGACGAAGAACGCGTTGCTCATAACCGCTTAGTTCTTGTTAGTTCAATATCCTACCTGCAGGTATTGGTAAAACGACTGTGGAGTATTGGGCTTTCTATGGCATTGAATCGCATTGGCAAACGTTCTGTATTAGCTTTACGCGAACCGAGTTTATACCTTTGTTTCGGTATGAAAGGTGGTGCTGCTGGTGGAGGATACGCCCAGGGTGGTACCGATGGAGAAGATAAATCTGCATTTCACAGGGCGACCTTTCATGCCATAACAAGCGCACATAACATGATTGCAGCACTGCTGGATAACCACATCTATCAGCATCGTAGCGAGGGATTCACGCTTAAACAGATCTATGGAAGCGTGTTCTTGATGTGAATGATCGCAGCCTTCGTAACGTAGTAACGGGCTTGGGAGCTGTAATCGATGGTCTGCCGACACTGTCGGGGTTTGATATTACACCTGCAAGTGAGATAATGGCAGCTCTATGTTTAGCCTCTAATGAAAGCGATCTACGCCGTCGTATAGAGAATATGGTGCTGGTATCACCTTTGATAACAAAACCGTTCAAGGTGAAAAGACCTGGTATAGCAGGTGCAATCACCGTTTTGTTGCTTGATGCAATCAAACCGAACCTTTGTTCAAACACTTGAGGGTACACCTGCATTGGTACATGGTACCTTTTGCAAACATCGCCCATGGTTGCAATAGTTTGTTGGCAAACGAAGATGGCAATGTCCTTGAGCGATTATGCCTATTACCGAATCGGGCTTCTGGAGCAGACCCGTGTGCAGAGAAGTTCCTCGATATCAAGTGTCGCAAGGGAGAGATTCATCCACGCGTCACGGTGCTCGTTGCAACCTTGCAGGGCTCAAACTACATGGCGGACTCACGGAAGGTTGCACTCGTGAACAGGAACTACAAGCCCTTGTTGAAGGCTTTGCTAACCTTGACAAGCATGTTAAGAACATGCAAAACTTTCGGTCAGCTGGTCATCGTAACACTAAATAGATATGGTGACGATACCGATGAGGAGGTTCAGATGTTGGCTGATCATTGCAAGCTATTGGGCGTTGGCTTTGCGGAAAACAATGTGTTTATGAAGGGCGGAGAAGGCAGAAGACTTGGCAAGGCTCGTTGTTGAGACCATAGATAAGCATGGGGGCAAAAGGATATCAACATGGTCTACAATGATGATGATAGTATAGAGGAAAAGGTCGAGAAGGTGGCTAAAAAGATCTGGTGCTCGATCGGTTGTCTTCAAAGCCAGCAGCTAAAAGAGAGTTAGAACGCATACAGGCTTGGGGCATGGAAAGGTTCCCTATTTGTATAGCAAAGACTCACTCTCATTCAGCGAAGACCCGAAGCAAGTGGGCGTGGCGAAGAACTTCGACCTGACCATTCGTGACTTCGTCATCAATGGTGGCTCCGAAATGATTGTCGCCATCGCTGGTGACATGATGAGAATGCCTGGTTTACCAAAGGTTCCACAGGCTGAGAAGATTGATATTGTGCGTGGTCAGATAGAAGGATTAGCCTAATTTCTGACTCAATAAATTGTTGTGTGCTGCTTTCAAGAGCCTTATTAGATGGGTGACCTATCGAAAAGCTCTTACCGAGGTGAAGTCATTAGTACTTGCAGGCAGCACCAACTATAAAACCTGAAACACTAACCTTTACAATGAGAAACCGCATGAAACGAAAGACCCTACTACTAACGATCTTTACAATCGTCCTTTCCGTTGCCATCATCCTATGCATCAGAATCCCTTATAAAGAGGTCAACATCACTGATAACTTACAATCAATACAAAGGCAAAATACTTGCATCTCGGTTCATTCTCTATATAAGGACAAGGATTGGGACATGATGGTTGTAGTCAAACCATACAATAGTTTGACCGCAGCTAACGAGAGTATCGACATGGGATATGGTGGAGATAGAGACGTCATCATCGATAACACCATGTATGATAATATGTGTACTCTCTTGTTTGTAAGGGATAAAGAAGCTCGTTGCCTTTACCAGTGTCTATCGCAACATCATAGACTTAGCCAACTGGGAAAAAGGATGTTTATAAAGGCTAATGAGTCCATTCGTATTACAAATAAGATAGCTGGTGATTGCCAATAAGGAACATCTGCTGTCCTTACTTAGGCATTTTGAAATCGTCGATAGTAACTCCTTCACGTATTTGGTCTATGTCTACGTGGGTCCAAATACCCTTTACTCTGCCCCTTTTACTCGATTGCCAGATATCGTATTTGGCATTTCCTAAGGTTGGCGGGAGGTTATAATTGGCTATAAACAAGTGGTAATGATTGAAGTCGGGATAGAGGTGTGAGTGGTAATAAGACTCATTGGTATAGATCATTGGGGCGTGTCCTGTGCGCTCTTTAACTAATTGAATGAACCGTGATAAGTTCTTCTTTATTAGTTGACTATCCCATCCTCGAGTGCCATCTGCCTCTATATCGACCAGAAGAAGCAAAGTCCTGTTGGTGGAGATCGATGTTAGAAAGAGTTATCAACCTGCCTTTTCCATTGAAGTTCGACGTGTGAAAAATGATAGGAACCGACTAATAGGTTACGTTTCTTAGCCTCTTTGAGGTTCTTTTGATAAAAGGATCAACCACAGAGCTGCCTTCTGTAGCTTTTAAGATACACGAACTTGGTTGCGGATTCTCATCAACTAGCTCGTCCCAGTGTATCTTTCCTTGATGACGAGATAGGTCTAAACCATCGAAATCTTTGGTATATTCTCCCTTTGTTAGGTCATGGTAAGGCCATTCATCACTAACAGTTACATGCTTACGACGCCATGGTTTTAAGGTCGACCATAAGGATAATCAACGAGTGTAGACAGAGCCACACAGCTCCATATCCATAATTTCCTATTATTGTTTTACGCTTACTGCGCCTCCTTCTACAGCTTACCATGATATAAAAATAATCAAAGAGTACCTTCAAGTTTAAGCTATTCAAACACCCCAAAGGAATGTTTGCACAAAGGTAATTAATCTTTTTGAATGCCACAAATTGTGATTAGATAGAGTTGACGAGTACACGAGTTACAAGCGGACAAGTTACTGTTGCTACATTGAATAGAGAGCCCCAAAGTGGACAGACGCCCTCGTCTGTCCGCCCTCATCCTTACTTCTTTGTGAAATACGCCCTCTTATGCGGACAGACGAGGGCGTCTGTCCCTACTTTAAGGTACTTTCAGAACTGCAGAAACTTTCCCTGAGTAGCTCCCGTGAGGCACTCCCTCCCTTAGGGGAGGCTGGAGAGGTTTCAGACGAGGGCGTCTGTCCCTACTTTGAGGTATCCTTTAATTGACTTTGAAGGCACTTCCTGATACAAGGAAACGCCTCTTTCGATGCAAAGAAACGCGCCCTTCATAGCAAGGAAACGCCCCTTCGAATAGAGAAGGGCGTTCCCTTTGTTTTTAGTCCTGCTGCTCCAGCTAATGAGGCACTGCCTCGCAACATACCAACCAGCCTCCAACAGCCATGCAAACATCCTGTGAGGCACTCCTCTACCTCCTTCGGGGAGGCTGAGAGGGCTTTATCTGCCTCTTCCCATTCGAGTAACTCTCTGCGTAATAAATGCTAATTATTTGGTTATCAGCAATATTTTGTACCTTGCAAGCGTTAATATGGAACTAGGGTGCAGGGTAACTCATTCTCATGATATAGGAACTGACCATAGAGAGTAACTCTCTGAGCTACTTACCTAAGGTTCCGGAAAAGTTTTTAAATGATGAGATTTTTAAAGTCGTAATTGTTAGTTTCTTAATGATTTTGGCTTCATCTGTTGAAGCAAATGCCCAAAGTCGCGAGTTTAACTGTACCTGCACGGACGCAATCATCCAACTTGAAAGCAGAAACGCTTTTGTGTCGTTAATGGACCATACGTTGAGTACTGCAAATATCCCTGTTCTGGTCAAAGAATGTAATAACATCTCTAAGAAGCAGAGGCAGCTCAAGCGTTGCAATATCAGATCGATTTCAGCGTAACGAAGTCTAAGGAGATGTTTGTTCATCCAATCCCTTCCATAACCGCTTAATAGCACTGAGAGGGTGATCCGCTTATGGAGTGGAGGTATCAAGTATGACATCAAAAGACCCAGAAAGTACCTCACAAGAGTATTGAAACCTTGCACTAAAAGCATGCAAAGGATTTAAGAAAACCTTTTAAAGTCATCGGTTATCCACCCCTCTAGGACAGATAACCAGACTTTTTCTTTATCTCATCTTTTTCCTTACTTTTGTGGGTGTTTAACATAATAAAATGACACATTCTATGAAGTAAACATAAGGCGGTTCCGCTCTGTCCAGCACCTATTCGTCTTCTATCCTTAGGCAACCTCTCCGTACAAGGTCAACGCCCCGTTTATCATGGTTCAAAACACCATTCTATAAAAGTGTAGAGAGTTTTAAAACAAGAGGGCAAACTGCCTCCAATGTTATTGTAATGTATGGTGATAGCTATTCAGAATATAGGGTGGCGACTGAGCAGACACTTCCCCCGGTGCAGGGAAAGATCATCAATCGGGGAATCATTGAGACGATAGTCAAGGGATGTACAACAGGCTTTGACTTGGTGCCTTTCTGCCATCCCAAGAAGATCTTTCTTTGAGTGTGGTGCCCGAACGATCTAAGCTATGGCTGGACTGTTGAACGGGTCTTTCAAGGTATCACCGTGTATTGCAACGATCAAGGGAGCGGGTCTCCAAAGACGGAGCTATACGTTCAGAGCGTCTTACCACTCAATGAGGAAGTGGGTACGTGAAGTATCTTAAGGGAAGGATGACCTGGATTATCCAACTAAACAACAAACTGAAGGAGTATTGTACGAGCCATGCTCTCACTTACATCGACCTCTATACGCCTCTTCTTGGTGCACACCCCAAGACGATGAAAGCGCTGAATATTGCCGTGACGGATTGCACTTCACCGAGAAAAGGGATACGAGGTTTGGGCGGGTACATAATACGTCCTTATATCTATAAATAAAAGCTTTACTCTTAAAGGTAATCAGGTATTATCTTTAACTTTAGAGATATTTATATAATCATTTAATATACAGCTTTTGTAAGCTTTAAAAGAATATTGGCAGAAACGGTAATAACGCTTGTTTCTGCCAATATTCATATATAGGATGGACTATCCGAACAATATCTCTCAAAGCTCTTCAACCTTCCTTACAGGGTGAAGTTGTATTGCATACTTGCCAGTAAGCCCTGACATGTTATACTCGGGATGATAATGATGACTGAAGCCGAGCTTCTCTGCCGCGGCAATACGCTGCTCTATACGACTGACGGGACGCACTTCACCGCCTGCCAACCTCTCGCACACGCACCAACCAGCCTCGATTGGGGTGTCACATTGGATGATAACACCGCAGCACTCACACTCAAGTCCATCGCCATATCGGTTACTCCCAGTCCACCAGCTATGTTCAAGAACACGTCTCTGCATGAGTTTTAAAGCCAACACGCTTCTTCCAACACTGCAATAACATGCTTGAAACGACGCTGATCAAAGCCTGTTGCTGAACGTTGGAGGCGTTCCGTAGGCTGCAGAAGACACCAGTGCTTGTGTCTCAACGAGGAAGGGGTCGAACGCCTTCGATGGTATTCTGAGATCGCAACCCGATAGTCCGTCATGGTCTTCAGTAAGTAGTAACTCCGAAGTGATTGCTTACCTGCTGCAGACCCTTGCTGTTCCATCTCATAGATACCCAGCTCTGATGTGGATCCAAAGCGGTCTTTTATGCTCTGAAGAATGCGATACATATAGTGTTGATCACCCTCGAAATTGAATCACGGTATCGACTATGTGCTTCTAAAATCTTCGGTCCGGCAATGCTCTCCTCCTTGTTAATATGACCGATAAGAACCACTGGTACGCCGCTAGTCTTTGCAACGCAACAGAGCAGAGGCGCATTCACGCACTTGAGTGATGCTTCCAGGGACTGCTGTCAACGTCCTCTGTGGATATAGTCTGTATCGAATCGACCACAACGAGTTCGGGTTTATCCCGATATGCTCGGAACATGTGTTCAAGAGAAGTCTCGATAAGATGATGATATTCTCTGAATATCCTAGTTATCGTTCTGCACGCATGGCGAATCTGATACGGACTTCTTCACCACCCAACATATAAGATGCGTTGAGATAGGTGTATAGTCTGCAAGGTTAATGTACTCTACCGATACCGGGCTCCTCCCTCTACCAAAAACAATGCCCCTGACACCAGACCACCACCTAACACACGATTCAATTCACCGTCGTGCATGTCCATACGAGGCTCATCCTCGCAGAGACATCACGCAGTCTTTGAGGCTTATTAGCCAATCCTGACACAGCCCCGACAGCTACCCATGACGCAAAGAGGTGGCTGCCTGACGTCAGCATGTGTACCTGTATCGGCAGAGATACGTATCTCCTGAACGTATTCCACTGTCCGCAATTAGGGCACTTACCGATCCACTTCGCACTTTCCTGCCCACAGTTGCTGCAGACATAAGCAATTTTATCCTTTGACATAGTGGGACAAAAGTACTAAGAATTTTGCATAGTTACAAAATTAATTATTACTTTTGCGGGACATGAAAACGTACTTATTACATACTCATACCATCGATGTTCTTGATTGCTGGTTGTGAAAGTCTGCAAAGCAACTAAAGGCTGAACAAAAAAGCCCAAGAGCATGCGGAGATAGAAAGCTATCAGCGAGCTTACAAGTTGCAGTTATGCCAACGCTCGACTGTTTACCCGCTTTATCATTGAAAGATAGCATGTTATACGATACTGCTAAAGTTGATATCCGACCGAAAAAGAGTACACTGCTCAGATGGATTGTGACACTGCTATGGCTGGAGGAAGCGTCCAGGCGACCTTCAGACGATTTGTAGGACTGAGCGTTTTGAAGCATAGACAGAAAGTGTTAATGCACCATGTTTAACGGACACAAACCTCAACCGGCAGCTCACAGCCGATAGGTCATCTCAAACTAAAGAAAGCTATCCGATTTAAGGATAAGATTACAGCCAAAACACGCTTCTCAGGCACTGACTTGTTGAGTAACAAGGTCGTAAAGAGAAGGCGAAAACCGAAGTATCAAGTGTTCCAGTGCAGGTCAATGACGTTCTAATTAGGCTCAAGATGCTACAGAACCATGAGATAGATGCCTACTGGTTTACTGAACCGCAGGCTGACGAAAGCACTGGCAAGGTGACAACAACTCTCATTTAATTCAGCTGATGCAGGTGTAGCATCTAGGGGTTGTTGCGATTATGGATAAGCACCGCAGACCATCGGATGAGACAGAGTTTGCAGGCCTATGAGACACGTCGAATTGATTAATAAGAAGAATGGTGTTAAGTATTACGCAGCCTTGATAAAAGAAAGTATATGCAGGCGGATGATGCCACTGTTCGTGCTGCCTGACATCAACACACAAAGGTGGGGACCACCTCGCAGAGCCGGACCTGATAATGGCAAGGGATTTTCTTAACCATAACAAGTGAGACAGATCATAGTTAGTAACTTAAAAGAAACAGCACGGTGAACGTAGAGAAATACTTAGTAAGACTATAAATGAGCTGATGGATAAGCGATTGGACAATGCTATTGAAGTATTAAATCAGCTCTTCTTACAACGTCCATCACTGATGGGTAGCGATGAATTTGAGGCTGTCAAGCGTGATTATCAACTGATGGTTGACTACATGGGAAGGGGACTTATCGACAGTCAACGCGCCTCGCTCTACGCCTCATTACTCCAACGTCTCTATCGTGTAACCACTAATTTGGAGATTGGTTGGCGTTGCAAGCATGTCCCTGCATATATCGATGCCTTTCGAATTAGCAACCATCTCAGTACCAGCCATGACTTCATTCGCACCGTCTTAGAGTCCTTTGTCTCCGATTTGGCTATGTTATCTTTGCAGTCAGAGACCACCCCCAAAGACAAAGAAAACGAACTCTACGATCGTCATCAGCTGTTCATAAACAGGCTTTTCAATGCTTTATTCACATCGTGCCAATGGACAGAAGAGGATTATCAGTTCTATTCCCAACTACTGACCTCACCTACTGTTATCTCCACTGATCAGCAACTCCTCGTCAGTGCCATCACGTTGAGTGCGATGAACCAATTCGATATCAGCAAGTTCAAAACACTCACAACAGTCTATCAGCAAACTAACGATAGCCATGTTCGTCAGCGTGCGCTCGTGGGTTGGATATTATCAGTCTTTGAAGGAATGGATATATTCCCAGAACAGGACAACATCATCAAACAGCTTTGTACTGATGCTAACGTGACACGCGACCTACTCTCTTTACAAATCCAACTGTTCTATAGTCAGGACACAGAAAAGGACAACGACAAGATTCAAAGGGATATTATGCCAGACATCATACGCAACTCTAACCTTACTGTTGGGCGTCTTGGCATTGTCGAGAAAGAGGAGGATCAACTCGAGAACATCCTCCATCAAGATGCAGAAGACAAACGCATGGAACAGATGGAGGAGCAGGTTAAGAAGATGATGGACATGCAGAAGCAAGGATCAGACATCTACTTTGGTGGGTTCCGACAGATGAAAAGCTTCCTTTCTTCGGTGATCTGGTCAACTGGTTCACACCATTTTATATTGAAAACCCAGCTCTTCGCCCTGCCTTAAAGGCGTTAGGCGATTCGAAGTTCCTCGATGTTCTCGTGAATAAGGGGAGCCTATGTGACTCCGACAAGTACTCTCTTGTGATCGCTATGGAGCGAGTAATAAACCGTTACCAAAGTAACATTAAAGAGATGATGGGGACTGATTCTCGCATTCGGTCCGCTCGGTTCCTTCGATGAGAAAAGAGGATGTTGCTAACATTCGCCGAGCGTACATTCAGGATCTATATCGCTTCTTTCGGCTCTACAAAAACAGCCCAGGATCTCATCAACCCATTCGAAGATAACGGCAAAGGAGACTTCGTTGCGATACTTTCTTCTTTATCTATAAGTCCTTTATGGGTACTGGACTCCGATGCGATGAAGTTGCGTTTAGCATTGCACCTCTATAATCATCACCAATACAGGAAACTAATCGAATTGCTCAGCACCTTCTATAGTGACGACCTGAGATACAATATTCTTGTGGGCTACACAAAACATCCATTTGGGCAGACCGGACACTGCTTACGAGTTCTTCAGTAAGGCTTTTAGAGAATGATCCAACCAATGAATGGGCATTGAAAGGACTGGCTCGTGCAGCACTGGACTCGCGAAGACTACTGAGACAGCAGAGCAGACTTATGCTCAGTACTACGATTGGATGCCGAGAATAAAAGCTTTGCTTTGAATCGTAGTGTTGCTCTTTTGAAACTGGGGAAATCATCGAAGTGCGAGAGGAGAGTTATTCGATTGGATTATCAATACCGACGACATGAACGTGAAGCGCGTTTTCGCATGGGCAATGCTTATGGAGAAGAGCCTTGATAAGGCTGAACAACTCTATAACACATTATTGGAAGCATCGCCAACAACGGAAGATTACCTCAATGCGGGCTATTGTCAATGGGCAAAGGGAATGTTCAACAGGCTGCCGAGTTGTTCCGTAATTGGACAACAAAGGGCAACAAAGATCGTGACCAGTTATTGGATGAGTTCAAGAATGATGCAGAGTTATTAGAAAAATACAACATCCAAGAGACCGACTGGCTATTGATGCTGACATTGGGCAAAGCCACTTTAGGAAAAAGAGTAGCCCTCCTCGCTCTCTGGAGAAGCCCAGCAAGCTCTTCTCCAGCTCCCCCAATGGGGAGAATGCTCAACGGAAGCTAATTAGGGATGTTGTTTGGTGTGACGAGGCGATGCTTCGTTAGCAGTGAACAGCAGGAATGAAAAATACGAAACGCCCTTCTTCATTTGAAGAGGGCGTTTCGTCATGAAAGGGCGTCTCTTCGATAGAAGAGACGCCCCCTTTAATAGAACAAATAACTCGTCAACTTGTCAACCAGTCCACTTGTCACTCTACCTATCATAGATTTTGAATTATGAATTATGAATTTTTGAATTGACATAGGCGTCCGCTTTGTGGATTCATGTCTTTAGGAACTCTGTGTCGCCTATCGCTCGTGCCATCAGTGGTTTCCGTAGCAGAGAAGCTACTCTGCCCCCTCCGAATGGGAGAGGGGTAGATATATGCTTCCCAGAACAAACAACCTCGTTTACTGTCCACCTGTCCACTGTCCACTTACCTAATGATAATTTCTGATTATGCAACTTTGAATCCTGAATTGAGGAGGCTTAGAGGCTTTTAAACAGGCGTGAAATTGACGCTGCCATAGCTTCGAGTGCTCCACAAAATGGGGTGCGAAGAAGTCGTTGTGCTTCCATAGCTCGAAAACGAGGAGTCCCATCGAGGCGCAAGAAGGTCTTACGAGAAGATGAGATCAGGGATGGTTGGAAGTTCTGGGGAGGGCATAGGAGGATCAGCAAAGATGAAAATCGAACTGCTGATGACAGCTCTTTATGAATCGGAAGACGTCGCTCTTGATCAATACATGTTCATCGGCACCTATCTTCTCCATGCACTGTGCGATGAAAACGAGCATGATCCCTGTCCTTTTTCAACACTAGCGACTTCCTTGCAGCCACGCGATAGTAGTTCCAGAGATATGCTCCCGTACCTGCAAAGAGATCGAGTGCTACGGTCTCTTCCCAGTCCAGATAGGCATTGATGACATTAAAGATATTCTCCTTAGCAAAGTCCGTTGTAGGGTCGTGCCTTGAATGTGCGAGGGATGTCAAAGTGCCTTCCCTTATATTTTCCCGTTATGATTCTCATTCGTTGTGAAGTATTGTTATTTTTGTGATGTTGCTGTTTGTTCAATCCAGATAGATGGCTTTGATGTCGTAAGGAATGTCCTTTCTCTCTGCCAAGACATGGTGTTGTGCGGAAATCATCTGCCTGATTTACGACCTTATAGAAGCGCAAGTACTTTTAGCCAGTTCATCGGTGAGCGACTCCGCTCTGGCATACTCCCCGATGAGCAAGAGTTCGTCTTGTTGCGCATCCATACCCGTCAGTTTCGCATATATAATAGGTAGTAGAGAGCATCGTGGGCGTTGACGATCTTGTAGGGCATTGGCAAATCGGAATCTATTCTGCTGAAAACTAAACACTTCCATACGCTTTTCATGGAAATAAGCATATAACTTTCGGCGCACACCAGCGTATGTTCTTCGATAGAGATGCGTCCAGACAGGACACATCAAAGGTTGTATGCGTATGTCTTCGAAGTGGTCCTCGATAACGAGTTTCAGGTCTTTATTTATCGAGAAAACCACCATCACGTTAAGTTCCATCAGTTGATGAGCCAAGACCTCCTCGTTTCCTTTTGTGGTGAAAGGTGTGATAATAGAGCATTTCAATATCCTGCGTCTTATACTCATCCACGGGCATGAGCATTACAGGAGAGTCTATTTGAACCAACACGCGTTTGTATCCACTCTGCAAGAGTTCTGATGTTTTGAGGGCTTCCCGTAGGTTAGCAGCCATGGAGATACCCATATTCATTTCATAAGGTTCGTGACTAACACACCATTCTCTGTGGGTCTCAACCGAGAACGTCATATTACTACGACCAAATCTGACGATTAGTCGCAAACTGCTTATCCGTTATATTATTCTCAATCTCACTCATCCTGAGGTCTACATAATCATTATTAATTTACTTGCAAACTTACACAAATTATTTGATTAACGCTGTTTTGTTCTTGATAAATATCATCTATTCTCCTTTATAGGCTTCTTTTACGAACGATGAGAGGGCTGATTGGTTAAAAAGTATAACTTTGCAGCCACTTTTTCTGCACTCAAACGGATTATAAATCAGCGTTAATGCTGTCACTGAAAATACATCTTTTCTAAATGGCACTACAATTCTTTGTGATCTTCGGATGCTTGGCATTGGGAGAAATTATCGCATAGGGCGACTGGAATAAAGGCTGCCGTCCAGTATCATCGGTATGTTGTTTCTCACCTTATTCCTTAAGTTGGGATGGTAAAACTCAGTTGGGTTGAACATTTATCGGAGCTGCTTATCGCCAACTTAGGCTTCTTTCTTCGTTCCACCTGGGGTGGCATTGATTCTCTATCTGGACCTGATTGAGAAGGAGTGGTTCCCTATTGTGACGGCAACTATCGTCAGTACGGTGCTCGTTCTGGGGTTACTGGACACATGCACCAGCTTGTTATCAAGTTAGAACGTCGAATGATAGCATCTCGACCCTGTTGCATCATCGCGCGCACAGAAGGCAGGCGGAAGAGATGAAGCAGATACTCAAAGAATATGCAGAATATACCGAGGAGGAACAGATCCTCACGACTGAAGCCTTGCAAGGAAAGGATATTATGGATGAAAAGGAGGCTGTTATGATTTCAATTGACCAAACCATCGAGATCAGACGGTGAACCTCATTCAGGACGGACGGACATCTTCTCTAATCAATATGTTATCCTGACGCTCACCTGCGGACGTTCTTGATTAAGCGATTACAAAAGAAGACAGGCTGGATGCTGTTAAATCCAATCCTCATTGCTATCATTCTTATCATTATCTACTTGAAAGGTGACGGATGTTCCTTTCGAGTGTATAAGCAAGACGCACAGCTCATTGACTTCTGTTGAAGCCTGCGGTCGTAGCCTTTAGGGGGTTCCACTTTATTTGCAGTTAGACGCTATCAAACGATTGTGGTTGCTCATTGTTCTGTCGCAGCTAGTGGGCTGTTTGGTTGGGAATTGTGAGTGTTGTCACGGTCGCCAAACTATGTGGTGCATCGGATGTTGTCGTGCTGTCAATGGCAAGTAAGTCGGTCACAACCCCTATAGCAATGGAGGTTACGCAGAGCTTGGGAGGTATTCCTTCACTCACAGCTGCCGTTGTTGTCATCACAGGTATTATAGGAGCTTTGGTTGGATTCAAGGCTTTGGCGATAGGACATGTGCGTAGTCCAATAGCTCAGGGACTATCTATAGGGCGCTTCTCACGCTGTTGGCGCATCAACGGCGATGGCTTATAGCAGTAAATATGGCGCATTTGCCAGTCTTGGTATTACATTAAATGGTATCTTCACTCGCTCTTCACCCTTCTATCTTGCATTTCATCGGGGTTTCGTAAGGACTGAACGAAAATAAAGAAAGTCTCACCAAGACTTCTATATACGATAGAATTTCTTAGTGAGACTTTCTTTTTACGCCTCAAAGGCGTTGTCTCTGCCTAATTCTTTCACTCAACAATCTTCGGGGGCTTGTTCTTTTATTCCGTCTGTTGACCACTGTCACCACAGACGCGCCAGACTCAGAACGCCTGACCGTTGGTGGTGTCTGCTGAGAGGCTCGCTGCGTACCTTTTATCGCCGTTTTTCACAAATGCTCTGAACGATTGGTATCTGTGCAAGTAACGGACAGTTGAGCTCTTACTGAGGTTCTTACAGCCGTCCTACCGAAAGATATAATACTTGTTCTGCGGTAGTTCGGCTGGAGTAAACTCATGCCATGTTCTCTCACCAAAGCCTAAGATTGGAATGTTAACCTTGTCGTTTCGGTACATATCAATGCCTTTTTCTCGCATCGGCAAGGGCTACAGACTTTTGGGGAGTGGAAACAATCACTGCACCTGTAATTGACAGTGTTTGCATCAGTGTCAAGTGATATCACTGGTCCCAGGAGGCGTGTCGAGGATGAAATAATCAGCTCTCCCAATCGGCATCAGCGATGAGTTGTTTCAAAGCAGACGTCGCCATACTCTCCTGCCACAGCGTTGCTGTATCGGGATTAACGAAGAATCCGATGGAAAGAAGCCGCACGCCATACTTCTCAACAGGCTCTATTAGCTGTCTACCATCCTTCTCGCACGCCATACGGACGGACGTTTCTACACCGAACATCTTAGGCATACTCGGACCGAAGATATCGGTATCGAGCAATCCAACCTTATACCCCAAGCGGGCTAAAGCGATAGCGAGATTGGCAGAGACTGGTGCTCTTGCCAACACCACTCTTTGCGAACTAACGGCGATAATATTCTTCACTTGTGGCAGCAACTTGCGCCCACCTCTGGGCGAGGAGCACTCTTGAACTCGGTCTCGATGGTCACTTCTACGTCCTTCCCACCGAGTAGTGAATCTGCGCCTCGGCTGCTTTAAGGGTCGACTTGAGGAACGGGTCCGGTCTCACGAGGGAATATCAACGTAAGCTTTCACCTTGTTTCCATTAATACTCGGAGTATCTGCCAACATCTCACTCTCAATGAGATTCTTCTTCGTCCCGGGGTAGATTACCTTTTCTCCAGGGCGGTCTGTTATCAATTTTGGATATAGTGTCACAATCAATTAATTTTCACTTATTCTTACATTATTGATAATACCTTGTTATAAGCAACGGGTGATATCACAGTAGGGACAGACGCCCTTGTCTGTCCAACCTATTTATCCTTTCAAACACTCCACTATGCGACGTCCCATCCTCGAAAGGGGGGAGACTCCTCTAGGGCTCTTTGGCCGGACAGACGAGGGCGTCTGTCCACGGAGGTGGTTTTTCGTTGGAATACCGTTAGCTACCGTTAGGCACCCTCCCTTTCGGGGAGGCTGGGTGGGGCTTTCAACGAGGGCGTCTCGTCCTACTCGGTAGCGTTATTTTGATAGGAAACGACTATCTAACTGGTTTCAGAAGCACACCCTCCTTCGAGGGGCTTTGATACTTCCATTCCTCCATCGCTTTCCTCCAATCAGTCATCTCGCCAGCCTCTATCGCACGTCGTTCAGCCTCCGCCTTATCGCGTTCCTTGTCTCGAGCACGCTTCGCGCTTCATATCCTCGATAGTAGCATCATCGAGTATCTGGATGGCACTCGCGAGTCGATAGCCTCATAGAGTTCGGTTTCACCGAAAGCCTTTCCCGGAACGTTGAAGTCGGATATATTAAACTCAAATAACGTCCTGAGGTCATGCCGACGAGCTTTTTGTTTCGCTCTGTTCCTGCATTCTTCAGTCGAAGCAACTTCGCTATGTCTTTTATCTCAGCGTCTGAAAACTATTCCTACCCATTGTTACGATTACTCTTTTTGACTTGCGAAGATACTAAAAAGATTGGAATTCGCAAGTTTTCTGCCATGTTTAACGACAGAGATAAAGCTCATCTCGTCCCTCTCCGAATGGAATAACCCCACCCAGCCTCCCCGGGGGAGTGAGACTAACAGGGGCCAGTTGGGGGAGGCTTGCAAATTCAAAGAGGGCGTTTCTTCACATCGAAGAGACGTGCTCTTTTCATGGCAAGGAAACGCCTCTTCAAAGTGAAGAAGCGTCTCTTTGTTTTTAGTTCTACTATTCCAGCTAACGAGGGACAGCTTTGCAACACTGAAACTACTATGATACATAGCATTTAGCAAACCCTTACTTCAAACAGAAGTAATTACAATTTTGAATTGTGAATTATGATTTTTGAATTGCAGTAAGTCCTCCCTCGTTGATGCTCGAAGAGCTCTTTGCTTCCGTCCAAGGTAGGGACAGACGCCCTCGTCTGGAAACTCCCTCCCAGCCTCCCCCAAGGGGAGGAACGCCTAATGGTAACCTATTTGAATGGTTCTTTCTATCCACAGCGATGCCACAGAGTAGGACAGACGCCCTCGTCTCGTCCCACGTATAGGAGAGGTTGCTTGTAATGTAACATGGAATGTTGGGACGGACAGACGAGGGCGTCTGTCCCACATTGTGGTGCTTTTGATTGCATGGAACAAACAACTCGTTTACTTGTCAAACCAGCTGACTTTCGTCAACTCTACCTAATCATAATTTTGAATTGTGAACTTTGAATTTTGAATTTCAATGAAGCCCTTTCCTTCCTCAATATCGTCTGCATTTTAAACACTTCCTCGGGCTGTTCAGCAGCGCAGTTATGCGTTTCGTACTTCTCTGCCTGCATATCATAAAGCTGGGGAACAGGTGCATTGCCTGTCTCAATCTTTGGTCCCCATTGGATCATCGGAGCACCATCGTTCGGTTCGATATACCGCCATCTGTGGGTGAGAACAGACAGAACATGATTGCTGGAAAGCCCAATGACATAATCGCGCCCCTGCTTATTGCGACCGAGCAAGGTTGAGAGATAATCCTTACTGTCCGGTGCGCTCCCCTTTGGAAGGGTGGCATGAATGAGCGAACCGAGCGATGAAAGGAAATCAATCTGGCTCACCAAGGCATCCGAAACCTCACCTCCTTTCACCTGTTTAGACCATGACACGATCAGAGGAATAGCCGTCCCGCCCTCGAAAGCACTGTATTTATTCCCACGGAAAGGACCTGCCGGGCTATGACCATGCAGCAGTTCCTCGGCTCGGTCGGCATATCCATCATCCACAACGGGACCGTTGTCGCTCGTAAGAATCACCAAGGTGTTATCGTCAAGGTGCAGTTCTTTGAGCTTGCGGAGCAACTCTCCGACCGTCCAATCAAACTGTTCGATGGCGTCGCCACGCACTCCCATGATGTTATGACCCTTGAATCGGGGATGAGGAAAGCGTGGGACGTGTATGTCGTTGGTAGCGAAATACATAAAAAAAGGCTCCGTCTTGTGTTGTTCTATGAATCGCGTGGCATGCACAAGGATAGAGTCTGCGATGTTCTCATCCTTCCATAACGCCTTACCCCCGCCTTTCATGTAACCGATCCGACCGATTCCATTGACGATAGACATATCATGTCCATGGCTTGCACGCTGATTGTAAAGGAGTTCGGGATGGTCTCGTCCAGTCGGCTCACCGTCGAAGTTCTTTCGATAAGACACCTCTATCGGATGCTCGGGATCATAGTTTGCCACCTTCCCATTCTCTATGAACACACAAGGAACACGATCCGCCGTAGCCGCCATGATGTAGTGATAATCAAAACCAATGTCCCCCAACGCCTGTGGCAAGGGTGCGTTCCAATCCTGCTCACCGGTCTTATCACCCAGTCCGAGGTGCCATTTACCGATGGCGCAAGTGGTATATCCCTGACTCTTAAACATATCTGCCATTGTAAACTGGCTCGGTTTGATAATCATTCCTGCGTTACCCGGAGCCACATCCGTACCCTCTCGTCGCCAAGCATACTCCCCCGTGAGGAGCGAGTAACGTGAGGGCGTACTCGTGGCAGCCACAGCATGCCCATTAGTAAAGCGTATGCCCGACTGTGCCAAACGGTTGATATTCGGCGTGTGAACGTTCTTTGCCCCATAACACTCTATGTCTCCATAGCCCAAGTCATCGGCTAAGATGATGATAACATTTGGTTTGTTAAGATGTTTCCCAGCTTTTTGTGCCATAGTCGGAATGCTTGCTCCCATGGCAGAAGAGAGCAACGCCAGTGTGATAAGTCTTTGTTCCATATAGGTTTTAATTGTCTTCAACGTGTCATTAAAGGCTCCCTTATGGGAGAGTTTGTCTATCTTCTCGGATGGATTTAGGCGTACAAAGAAAGTAAAAATATGGAGTAATCAAACAATAAGCACTTTTTTCTATAATAAAAAATATATGATTTGAAGCAAAAGATGATAATATAAAAATGTGAAAAACGAGCCTTTTCTGTTTGAAAAATACGGGTTTTTATACTTGAATATAAGTATAACCTCGTATCTTTGCATTGAAAAGATTGAATAAGGAGGAGGCTTCAATGAAACGGAAAGGACAATCAGTAGCATCTCAAACCTTTTACCTAATGTCTCGAGGAGATGCCTCATCTCCGTCGTCAGATTATTCAAGTTTACAGTATAACAACCAATAGGTTTGGGCTTATGAGACGGATTTCACTTCATGCATTCGACGCTGATGACACCCCTATGGGGCAGTCAGACGTACTTCAATTCAGTAGAACATGTACTGCGAGATACTTGCTTTCGTATGCAGATGCGACTGAAATCACCAAGTCATTATTGTCTACTGAATATAATAATAGGGTTCTCTTTGGTTGTGGAAGTAAGGCATTCATACTGTCCTTGGTAGAGAATGCGGTTTATGTAAGCCAAGGTAAGGTTACAGGAGACGAAATAGAACAGATTATAGGGATAGGGAAAGAGTTGCTGCGATTGCCTGGTAGACCCTTTGATAGGGTTCGGGCGACTTTGGGAGCAACTCGCAAGCTACGGGCTTATATCACATGGTTGTATTCACACGAGGCGAACTGCTCGATCAGGAAAAGAAGATGGATCGATCGGGATTAAGACCTTTCTTTGATGATGTCATCATCGTTTCGGACAAGACACAAGATGCTTATCACCGCTTATGCAAGCGTTATAACATCACAGCAGACCAGCTGCTGATGGTGGGTAATTCGTTTTCTGCGGACATCGAACCCGTTTTGAATTTTGGAGGATGGGGTGCCTATATTCCTAATGAGGGTTTGGAACAGGAAAACACAGCCGTTGATTATGTTCATCCCAGGCTCCTGCGCTTGTCAAAGATTACGGATCTTGAACTGTACCCTAAACTCTCCATCAATGCTTATTGACACCTCGAAACTCTCGTGAAAAAGCCTCATCCTCAGCCTCTCCGAATGTTAAAATTTTCTCACCCTCCCAAGGAGGGGAGGCCTAACGGGAGTTAGTTAGGAAAAAGGTCTTCTTTAATTCAAAAATTCATAATTCACACCAAAATTATGATTAGGTAGAGTTGACGAGTTGATAGTTGACAAGTAAACGAGTTGTTTGTTCTGTGGTAAACAATACTATCTACTCCCCCTCTCCATTCGGAGAGGGGGCGGGGATGAGGCTCCTCATGTAGGGACAGACACTCTCGTCTGTCCGCTCCAATATTCCACCTTACATTACAAGCAGCTTCTCTTATGCGGACAGACGATGGCGTTCTGTCCCTACTTCTGAAGCAGTCTCTTCAATCAACGAGAGGGACTTACTGCAATTCAAAAATCATAATTCATAATTCAAAATCATGATTAGTTCTGTTTGAAATAAGGGTTTAGCTGGAATGCCCGTGTTATATAGTCTCAGTGTAGCGGAGGCTGTATCTCGTTAGCTGGAAACAGCAGGACTAAAAACAAAGAGACGCCTTCTTGCTTTTGAAGAGGGCGTTTTCCTGTATGAAAGAGGCGTCGCTTCGACATCAAGGAAACGCCCTCTTTGAATTAAAGCAAAACCTTTTTCTAACTAACTCTTGGGCCTCTCCTTGGGAGGGGCTGGGGGAGGTTTTAGGATTCGAGAGGGGACAGAGGCTGTAGAGGGACGTAGTGAGGTTGGTTGTGGCTGGGAGTGAGGCTGCCCTTTGATTGAAAGAAGTCGTATTTTAGCCCAGATACTTCATCAACACGCGGGCGTTACCACTCTCACGTATCTTCTCAATAGCCTTTTCTCGAATCTGTCGAACACGCTCACGAGTAAGCCCCATCTCGGTTCCGATCTCCTCAAGACCTTTCTCTTGGCACCCGATACCGAAGCATTCTGTGACGATCTTAATCTCTCGGTCCTTCAGAGTATTCTGTAGAACGGCACGCAAATCATCCGACATTGACTCGAAGTCAACGCCCTTGTCCGTACGAGAATCATCACCAGAAGAGAGCATGTCACTCATTGAATTGTCATCATCGTCACTGAAAGGTGCATCGATACTCATGTGGTGGTTATCCGCACTCTGGCTCTGTCTGATGCGCGACTCTTCGATCCCCGTGAGTTCAGCAGTCTCATGGATGAGATGGACGACGGTTGTGTTTCTGCACAAACTCATTGGTTACCTGATTGATTTTCGATATAGCACCAACCTGATTAAGAGGCAACCTCACGATACGACTCTGCTCTGCGATGGCTTGCAGAATGCTCTGACGAATCCACCACACAGCGTATGAAATGAACTTAAAACCACGCGTTTCGTCGAACTTCTCAGCTGCTTTTACTAAACCAATGTTGCCCCTCGTCGATAAGATCGGTTAGTGACAAACCTTGGTGCTGATACTGTTTTAGCAACAGAAACGACGAATCGGAGGTTGGCTTTTAATCAGTTTCTCCTTAGCGCGTTCACCCTTTCGTCCGCCCTTATGGATCTCCTGCAGCGAGTTCAATCTCCTCATCAACTGTAATCATCGGTTCGCGTCCCTATCTCAACAAGATACTTATCTAACGCCTCGCTAGAACGGTTTGTGATGCTCTTAGAAATCTTAAGTTGTCTCATGAATAATTGCTATCTCCTCCTTTAAGAACCTATTAATTTCTCCTAAAAAAATGGTTGATTTCCGTTATCCTAATTTGATACGGCGTGCAAAGGTACATATAATTATGTGAAAAACAAATATAGCTGTATTGATTCAAGCACTTTTTATGCTTTTTATAGATTGATTGTCTCCATTGTACTTATCGATGGGGAAGATACCCACGCAGCCTCCCTCGAAAGGAAAAGAAGGAGCCTCACTTTCAGCCCCTCTCCGAATGGAGAGGGGAGTAAATACTACATTAGTAAACAAAGAGGGCGTTTCTTTCGATGTGAAGAGACGCCCTTTTATGGTAAAGGAAACGCCCTTCAAATGGAGAAGGCGTTTTAATTAATGATAATGACTCAGCTGCAGGGACAGACGCCCTCGTCCCGTCCGCCAAATCACAGCAAATAAAAAGTCTCCCAAGCCTCCAAAGAGGGGATGTTGCCTAACGGGATGCCAAAAGGGAAGTGAAAAGGCGGACAGACGAGGGCGTCTGTCCCTACAGGTCCTCTATTGTTTCCAACAGAACAAAACAACTTGTTAACTTGTCAACTCTCCACTCGTCAACCTCGAACTAATCATAATTTTGAATCGTGAATTATGAATTTTGAATTGCACAAGAGCATCAGCTTTTGTGGATTCTCATGTTCCTTTAGGAACTCGTAGGCTTTCTAGGTCTCTGTGCTGTCAGTATTCCCTGTGTGAAGAGAAGTTCACTTCGTCCCCTCTCCGAATGGAGAGGGGCGTAGATAGTATTGTTTTTCCAGAACAAGCAACTTGTTTACTCGTCAACCAGTCAACTTGTCAACTCGAAGTAATCATAATTTTGAATCAGAATTATGAATTTTGAATTGAAAAGAGACTGTTTACTCATCTGTTTTAAAAGTTTCGTATATTTGTCTCTCAAATCATTTCGATGGATGGTAACGACTCAATACAATAGATGAAGACGAGTAGAACAAAAGAGATAATTGCGACATTGGTGGCAAGTCTGCCTACTCCTGTTCTTCTCAGCATGTACTGGCTCCACTATGACAATAGGCGGATGACTATACAATGAACAGGCGTATGCTGCCCATTATAGGAACCTCGACTGGTACGAATCTCATGCGAAGCAAGCCCTCGCCTTGTCGGATGGTTGACAGCAGGTAAGGCTGAGGCGATTAACAATCTGGCGTTTGTCGACTTGATGCAAATGCACTTTGACAAGGCTTTATACTAAGCTCAATAAGGTGATCCAAAGCACTGATGACCAGGTAGAACTGCTTTGTTGCCGACATACAAATGATGCGTCTTTGCCAGCGCGAATCGAACAATAAGGAGTTTTTACGATTATAACGAGAAAGCCAACAAACGCTTTCATCGTATCTATGAGGATAACTGACCTCGACCGAAAGACAGCGACGTCGCATGGTATATGCCCGTTCGAATATGCCATAGTGAGCTCTCACTTATTACTATTATGTCGGTTTGGAGCAACCGTCGGCATGTGCTCTGAAGCCATCAACCCCTGATGGTGAGATTCAAACGGACATGCCTCAACTGCTCGCGTACTTATATAATGTGGGTGCAGGAGGTGTCTCTTACGAAAGGAAAAACAAGAAGAGATTAACCAGAAAGAGTTCGATTATCTCATTCGCTGTTACATGCTTGCTATCCATAATAACTACCCTTATTGGGAGGCAAACTCATTGCAGGCTCTGAGTGAGCACTTGGTGAATAACGAGAGTAGAGAAACTTATCCGTGATAATCTGCCTCTTCTTCAATACTTTAAATGTCACGAACTTGCCTGATAGTCTTATCGCGGGCAACCTCGCCGAACGCTCTTTAAGTATCTTCAAGAAGTATGGGGATATCTATCAAACAGCTGTTCTTACTCGTACATTGATGTCTTGTTACTGACAGATAAAGGACTATCGCTCCGCACTTATCTGTCTTCAGAATGCCTTAAAACAGAATCTCACATCAACCAAGCCCCCTGACTTGTGGCTCTTATTCGTGAACAACTCTGCGTGTGTGTACTCGTCATGGACAATAAACAGGGCGAGCGACTATAACAGGAACATATATCTTGACTTGCAGAACAGACCCGTCAGGACCGATACTACGAGCGTGCCGATCAACTGGACTCTACTGCAGCAGTTGAACATCATGATCTTCGCAATCGGGTTCATCATCGTTGCAATTTGTCCTTGTTAATCATCTTCCATTACCTTCGCAGGCGCACAGGAAACCAATCAGAACTCGACAATCTACTCTGCCTTTAGAAGAATGGAAGCAACATAACATCGCTTATATGGCTCAACTCGGCGATGAATATGTGGAGATTTCAGAGCAGTTGACCATTAGTAACATTCATCTTGTCGATAACAAGCGACGCTACCTGGAGCAACGTGCGAAGGTATCGTTGGTTAACAGCATCATGCCACTTATCAATCGAATGCTACATGAGGTCAACAAACCAAAGAAGGAGGTGAGTCTGAAGCAGTGAGAAGCGAACGCTCCACTTATATCAGGGAACTCACGGACATGATCAACGACCTTAATTCGACGCTGACAGAGTGGATTCAACTCCGACAAGGGCGACTATCGCTACACATTGAGAGCTTTCCTGTACAGCAGGTGTTTGACATTGTGAAGAAAGGACGCATGGGTTTCCAATCAAAGGAGTGGAGCTGAATGTGGAGGATACGCCTCATATCGTCAAAGCCGACCGCATCCTCACGCCTTCATGGTGAATACTCTGCCGACAATGCGCGTAAGTTCACACCAGCAGGGGGCGAGGTATGTGTCAAGGCAGTGAAGAAGCCGATCATGTGGAGCTTTCTGTGGAGGATACAGGATGTGGCATCAATGAAGAAACACAGCAACATCTATTCGACCGAAAGCCTATCCACGATCAAAAAGACAGCACTTCGCATGGTTTCGGACTAATGAATTGCAATGGAATCATCAATAAATACCGCAAGATAAGTCAGATATTTACAGTCTGCCAGATAGGAGTTAAGAGCGAAGAAAAACAAGGGCTCACGCTCTTTTTCTCCGCCTTCCTAAGGGCGTGAGTCGCATCCTCTTGTTCCTACTCATCGCCACTTCGTCCCTCTGTTCGGCACAGGCACGACCCCAGCGGAACGACGATAAAGGCAGCAGCCATAGCCCGAAAGGACTACAAGACATTAGCGGGTATTCATGCCGACTCGGCTTACTTCAGTAATATCAACGGTCAGTACGAGCAGACCCTACGCTTTGCTGACACGTGCCGATACTATATTAACCAGCAATACCTGTGGTTCAATCCTCATGGGAAGCTCCTCATGCAACGCATCGGAAGCCTTTCTAATGTGCCGGCAGAGATTAGTGGTTTCGATGTCAACGTCCCCATTGATTACAGGGTGATTCTGGATATACGCAACGAGAGTGCTGTTGCTGCCCTAGCTCTACATGAATGGGACCTATACAAATACAATAATAACGTTTACACACACCTCTTCAAGGAGCGATCAGCCGATAGTTCGCTGGGCGAGTATTGCCGAATGATGATGAAGTCGGAGACTAATAAGAACGTAGCTATCGCCCTCTTGGTGCTCTTACTATTGTCTATTTTCCCCGTGTATTACGTGATGTACTATCGTCATAGGCTCACTATCAATTCAGCATAGAACGAGTAAAGCATATCAATGCTGTCTCTTGAGTGATGTAAGCGTCGAAGAGAAACTCAAGGAGGTTGATCGTGTAAACAGCGACCGCTTCCCTGAGCGTCTACGGAACATTGTTCAGCAAATCGGAGAAGCCTTGGTAGCATCACAGGAAGCGAGCCAGAAGAGTAGAGCAGACATTGAGGCACTGGAAGACGAGGTACATTGTGTGGAATACGAGAACGAACGCTTGCATATTAGTAACAGTATTCTCGACAACCGCCTCATCGACACTCAAGCACGAAACAATGTATTACCCATCACGCATCCGACAGCTGGTTGAGTCCGACACAGACAGACCTTTGGAGGCTATTGATGAGTTGGCTGTCTATTACAAGGAGCTTTACAGTTTGCTAAGTCAGCAGGCGATGCACCAGTTAAGGGCTGTGAAACGTAGCAAAGAGCGTTGATATTGCAGCAATCGTACCCGAAAAATAAGTTGAAACAGCTGTTAGCACCAATCCCATTAGTGGCTGGTGACCCTAATGATTGCTACCTTCGATATACTCTACTCTGAAAACCAGAACCAACCGCTCGTTGTCATGCAGAAGAGTATCAACAGCGATATGTCGCACTGCATGTTCAGCTACTCATCGTTGCACCTCTCGACCGAAGTATGCCACGAACTCTTCTCACCACAAGCGCAGGGAATGATGTTCTTTATATGTAGGCAGATCGTGAGAGACAGTGGAGAAGCAACCAACAAGGCGGTTGTGGCATTACAGCTAAGCCCGCAGACGAGGGGACAGAGATAGATATTATCCTCTCAAAAGCCTAATAGGAGGAATGAAAGAAATACCGAATTAAATAGAAAAAGATATATAAAATGGAGAAGTTCAAAGTAGTAATAGTGGAAGATGTGCCACTCTGAATTGAAAGGTACGGAGGGTATCTTTCGCAACGAAATACCTGAGGCTGAAATCATCGGAACGGCTGAAAACGAAGTAGCATACTGAAATTGATAAAGCAACAACTACCCGATCTGAGTGCTACTAGACCTTGGTTTGGGTGGATCAACTACTGTTGGTGTAGAGATCTGTAGGCAGACTAAGGAGGCATATCCCAACGTTAAGGTCTTAATCTTTACTGGTGAGATACTCAATGAGAAGCTTTGGGTGGACGTATTAGACGCTGGTACCGATGGAATATGCTCAAAGAGTGGGGAGTTACTGACCCGTGGTGACGTATCGAGTGTGATGTCTGGTAAACGCTTAGTATTCAATCAGCCCATCCTAGAAAAGATCGTTTCGCGCTTCAAACAGAGCGTGAATAGCATGCTAATGCACCAAGAGGCGATGGTAGGATACGAGATCGACGAGTACGACGAACGCTCTTCGACACCTTGCACCGGTTGCCACGAAGGAGCAAATAACCAATCTTCGAGGTATGCCATTCGTGTGAAGAGCCTTGAAAAACGCCAGAATGAACTCGTGCAAAAGCTCTTCCCAGATGGTAATAGGGTATGAGCGTCGACGCCACACGCCTTGTTGTGCGCGCGTATTGGAGCTTCGCATCATCGATATTGATAATCTCCGTGCTGATGAGGAATAAGTTAGGTTATGTTGTCATAGTGCTTTTCTTGGTACAGATAGCAGTCATCCTACTGTCATGGTTAATAACTGCTGCCAATCCAGACTGGGGCCTTCACCATTGTTGAGCAGTGAGGAATACGCTGGTTCTTCGGTCTCTTTCGTTAGCAATCAACCAACGTCATGGCTCGTATATCTCATGGTTGCGAGTAGCGGTGGGTGCTGTCGTGCACAAGGTTCTTGAAAGCCTTACAGCGGAGGTTCTCCCGACAGCAACGACAGCGTTTCTCCCCTGACTTATCCAGAGCGAATAGGACTGCGCATAGCCCTTGTTGGAGTTCATAGTCTTTATAGTGGTAATGGTGTTGACGCTTGTTCCGCATGCAATTCACTGAGGTGACGGGTCAACTCTATCCCAGTAGCTTTCTCCGCAAGCCTCATTCCTGCTCTATCCTTTCATTCTTTCTTGTCATGTCACTATCCTATGGTATAGCGAGCAAAACCATCAACAGCATTACTACCATGCACGACATGCTCACCTACGGGCTACTTTCTTTCCTCCCGCTATGTCCCCACCCTATGTCCTTGCCATCCAGTTATACATGTCCTTGAGGTATGTGTTTCAGTAGAGGGAACGCCCTCCTTTAATTCAAAAATGCAAAATTCACAAAATTCAAAGATTAGCTCAGAGTTGACGAGTACACGAGTGTCACTATCAGGTTATTAGTTCTATTGAATGTAGTGCTATAAGTGGGACAGACGCCCCTCGTCTGTCCGCTCTTTTCATCCCCTTTGGCATCCTGTTGAGGCAACATCTCTCCTAAAGAGGGGCTCTTGGGGAGCGCTTTTACTCGGCTGTTTCTATGGCAGAGCAGACGAGGGCGTCTGCCCCTCACAAATTCCTATCACTAAATAGAACTAATAACTTTGCTTACTTGTCAGACCAGTCAACTCAGTCAACTCTACCTAATCATAATTTTGAATTATGAATTTTGAATTAAAGAACATCTGTTGCTCTGTCTTAAACAAAGCCTAAAAACGATAGCCGAAACCGATGTTCAGATAGATTGGATATAGCTTGAAACTAATGGTATTAAAGTCCTTTTTGAAGATACCATTTGCTGCCCACGTCATATCGGCATTGACCGTAAAAGTGACTAAGATGGCACGCCACGTTGCATCCCACTGGGGCACCACAATGGAAAGCGAGCGAAGCGATGAAGAGAAATCGTAAAAGGCTGTCTTACCCTCGTCGAAACTAAGCTTTTGCCCAACAGGAGTACTCTCTGAGGTAACCATTACTAACATGTCCAGAGAAATTACCATCCAGTTTGATGGAAGTATAGACTCCCGCGCGCACTTTCCACCTATCGCTAATGCGGTAATTAGCCATAACTGGGATGGTGAGGAGCGTTGAGTGATAGTCAGTCTGCACATTCCCCGTCCAATAACCAGCAACATGACTACCCTCATTAACGATCTCTGTCTTGTAATTTTTTACTCGCATCCGTCAGCATACCCTTTTCTTCAAACTTCAAACCCACTGACACGCCCCAACGATGGTCTTTTCCCCAACCATTTAGTGCTGTTCCTTCAATCGTCCCATTGAATCGTGGGTTGTAACTCAGTTATCTTTCTTATCTCAACGGGCATAGGGGAGGGAGCAGAGCCACCAACGTTTACACCTGTTTTCAACTCATATTCCCACCCGTTCTGATCGGTTGATTCTAATGCTTTCTGTGCGGTCGGTTTGTGCGAAAAAGACCGATACTACAGCCTAAGCTAACGACCGTGCTATTACATACCGTATATTCATTTTTTAATGCTAAACACTGTTAAGTTTATCCTTTATTATTATCTTGTAAGTATCTATATAACAGCTTATTTAGAGTATAACTCTAATTCGTCCACATAGAGCGTACTACCAACAGCACCTTCAAACTTTGCTCCGTCTTTACTAGATGACATAATGATTGCAAGACTGTATTTGCCTGCTTTCAACTTATCAGCATCTATCGTCCTACCATCAACAGCCTTGAAAGGAATGGTAAAGCGTGTCCATTCTTCCGTTTCTTTACGATCTCCAAGCTCGGCTTTAAGCACGATGCGATCACTTGTCAGTGAGTTATGACCATCCAAATACTCCACTCCGTCACCCGTTTCAAACAGCACGGCATAAAGCGCGAAGTCGTCTTTTCTGTCCTTAATCTCTTTTCAGCTTCTTATCAGTAAACTTCGTTCCAGCTTTATACTTATAGTATCCTACAAGTGCAAGAGGCGTTTTGCGGAATGGAACACCAAAGTGGGTGGACTTTGCCAGTGTCGCTGAAATTAAGTTCAAAGGAGCCTGTGAACAAGTTACCAGCAGCTATTATGAACCAAACATAGTTCCCCAACGTCCTGTACTGATGGTTGTCAGCTTTGAGACACTTCCCTTTATAACCATCATCGGATTGGCATGTTGATGAGTCTTTCAGCCCTTTTCCCGACAGAACAAACGATACTCACTATTGCCACTGCCCACTCGAAGATGTTACCATCAGGTGTTTTGTCGACAAAGGTGTCATAACTAACGGTGTTATCTACCTTTAGGGATTCAAAATGATAGGCTGTTGTAATGTCATCGTTAGCAATAAAAGAGACGGTGTAAGTCTTCTCCATTGCCCATCCTGCGATGTCACAACATATTGCTGGGGCTGTGTGAAGTCGCGAACCGTACTATCCTTTTGGTTCAATTGATGCAACCTTCTGTCAGGTTAAACATCGGTGCAAGATGCGTAACATCAGCCCATCCGTTGACATAGAGTTGGATGGCATTATTCGTTATAACCGGTTTACGGATCAGTCTCCACACCATCGACTGTAATATTATTAATGTCTGACTTGCATTTAAAGCCTCTTTAATACATGAAGAGAGTACAACTCCAGCCGACATAATGAGGAGTAATGATTTTATCTGCTTCCATCTTTATTACTAATAATGTATCTGTAATAGTCTAATCAGTTGACAAAGGTAAACAAAAAAGCGTACATGACAAAGAATTAAGGTACACAATAACAGACTACTAAGGCAATAATAGTAGTATAAGAAGCCAAAGGGAGGAATCGAGGAATCCCACCTTATTATATATAAAGGGCGGTGTCTTGTCGAATTAGAACTTTCCAATCGCTTGCCAAAGATTGTCGTTAGGGAGAGGAGACTCCACTTTTATGAGTTCTTTAGACACTGGATGAATAAATTCCACACGATGACTTAGCAAACAGATACCGCCATCTGGATTGGAACGAGGAGCCCCATACTTCAAGTCACCCTTGATAGGACAATCCATATTTGACAGTTGGCAACGTATCTGATGATGCCTTCCTGTCATAAGGTTAACCTCCAAGAGCGTGTAATGATCCGTCTGATTGATCACCTTGTAATGTAAGATTGACTTCTTGGAAGTGGGCACTGATGGTTAGTAAGCGTAACTCTTATTCTGCTTCATTACGTACAAGCCAGTCGGTTAACGTCGCTTCGGGTTCAAAAGGAGGACGAGTAACGATTGCCCAATAGGTCTTATGCAGCTCACCATTGCGGGAACATGTTATTCAAACGAGTAAGTGCTTTGGACGTCTTAGCAAAGATAACTAAACCAGAAACAGGTCTGTCAAGTTGTGAACAACCCCTAGAAAGACATTACCAGGCTTTTGATATTTTTCTTTTAACCATTGTTTGACAATCTCTGACAATGGTATATCGCCCGACTTATCGCCTTGCACAATCTCACCAGCCTCTTTATAGACAATTATGACGTGGTTATTCTCATAAAGAACTCTGTTAGTATAGTATTTTCAAGCCTCACCAAAGGAGAACTTAGGTTGGGTATATTTTTCCTTTTAGTGATTGTGTATATATCAACTGATAGTATTAAACGTTCATCAGCGCTTGAAGAATGCCTCCCACTCTCCCTGAAAGGGTTGAATAGGGCATCTTGATTACATATTCATACCGCCATCTACCTGGATAACCTGACCAGATACATAGCTTGAAAGGTCTGAACCGAGGTAAACTGCAGTGTTAGCAATATCCTCAACAGTACCACCACGACGGAGAGGAATCTTATCGATCCACTGCTTACGGATCTCTTGTGAGAGTGCTTGAGTCATTGCTGTATCAATGAATCCAGGTGCAATAGCATTAGCACGGATGCCCTTTGGACCCATTTCCTGAGCCACACTCTTTGCCAAAGCGATAAGTCCTGCCTTTGAAGCAGCATAGTTTGCCTGACCAGCATTACCATGTACTCCAACGACACTAGCCATGTTGATAATGCTACCACTGCGCTGACGCATCATGACTGGTACGCAAGCATGAATGAAGTTAAAGGCACTCTTCAAGTTAACTGCTATAACGGCATCCCACTGCTGTTCGGTCATATGGAGCATAAGACCATCCTCTTCGTGATACCCGCGTTATTAACTAAGATATCGATAGAACCAAACTCTTCTTTTTACCTTAGCAACGACTTCTTCTGTTTGAGCGAAGTCTGCGGCATTACTTGCATAACCCTTTGCTTTTAACGCCTTTAGCAGCTATCTCTGCTTCAGTAGCCTTACCATTTTCATCGATAACAAGGTCAGTGAAAGCAACGTTAGCGCCTTCCTCTGCAAATTTCAATGCGATAGCTTTTTATCATCACCACGTGCAGCTCCTGTGATATAGGGCTGTCTTACCTTCCAATAATTTCATATTGCCTTTAGTTTATATTGTTAGTTATTACTTTATAGTACTCTTACCTAATGCACCATACACAACCTTTGCCACTAACGGACGGGAGGACTCTTCGGTTAGTCCATGACCTAACCGACCATAGATAAATGGTACTTCCAAGCCCTTGATACAATAGTGTGTGATGTCTGCAACTAGCTCTACATTGTCAATATCACATTCGCCATCTTCTTTCGCTTCTGCATATACTTTGCGAAAGAGCTCGATCTCGTCTTCATCAAAATTTTTTGCGTACCTTCTCTACCATCCATATATTTCTAAAGAACTCAGCACGTAAGTTTCCATTGCGCATAACCGTTTCTTTAATCATACTTAGATGAGTATAAATCAATTCAATAATCTTATCTTGCGGTCTAATACGCTTTGAGGCAACCTCATCTAACTTATCTGATAGACGTTCCAACTCTGATTCTATCACCGCATAATATACATCATCTTTACTCTTGAAGTAGGTATAGAGCGTGCGTCTTCCTTTACCCGACGACTTCGCAATATCGTTCATTGTCGTATTGGCTATACCATTCTTCGCAAAAAGTTGCCGTGCGACATCAACGAGTTTCTGCCTTGTTTTTGATATTGACATACCTTTTTACTTCCTCTAATCACTGATTTGCACGTTGCAAATCTTATGTGCAAAAGTATATATTATATCCCACATGGGCAAATTTAAGGCTACAAAACTTTATGATTTACCTATAGTTAAGAAGGAAACAAAGTATAGAAAACATCCTTACTAATCTAATGCAAATATTCCTTTATCTTATATAGCCAGTAACCCGCCCAAGCCCTCTCATCCCTCTAAAACACATAGTTTATTTTTAGATTTAAGTTGCTGTCACTTTTTAACATTTCAGCTAATTATCTATATTCCAACGACTTATAAGCATCAAAGGTGTGACAGAGTGACAGCAAAATTATTTTTCTTTCTTTCACAGTAGATTCTTACTTTCCTTTAACCACTTCAGTTTGATTATTCCCCGTGATACCTTATAGAATCTGTGCTGATGGTTAGCACAAGTCGTGGTTGTCATCAACACAATTATTCCAAGACCCTCTCTCCACTATCAGATAGGCTTTGATAAGTAAGAAGAATTCAACAAAGGGTAGCTAGCATGTGCTATACCCTTTCGCCAATTCACGCTTTGTGAATGTTTGAGTTGATTTTTGGGTCTCGCCTCACGTCATGTTTACCCAATCATCTCTGCATCATTGTTATCCTTTAATCAATCTATTTATAACCTTAACTAAACCTATTTAATTGGAACCTGAACAATCTCTTTTTGTTCTACCTTAAACTAAATAACTAAAAACCCTAAATCTATTACTACTAACCCAACAATCTATTTGTCTTTTTGACAATGCAAAGGTATAACTGTTTTCGCACACACCAAAAACATTTGGGGGCTATTTTCTATATGATTCTTCATTTATTGATTTTATATCAACGGAACTTGTCTTAAAAGCACAAAAAGGGATGGAACTCCCTTCATTCCATCCATTATATGTGTCTAATCATAGTTCGATCTATCTAATCTATCAATTAGATAAGATATTGACTAGAGATACTTTCATTATTCAAAACGCGCTTGATCGTCTCTGCAAACATATCAGCAACAGAGATCTGCTTAACCTTTTGGAACAGCAGTATATGGAATAGAATCGTAGATAGACCATCTCTTCCAAGGCAGAAGCCTCTACGCGCTCGGTTGCAGGACCACTCATAACACAGTGAGAAGTCAATAGCACGAACACTCTTTGCACCTGCTTTTTTCATAATATCAGGCTGCCTTGGTAATGGTGCTGGTTGTATCAACCATATCATCAACGATGATGACGTTCTTACCTTTACATCACCAATGATCTGCATCGTATCTACTACATTAGCACGAGCACGTGTCTTATTGCAAAGAACGAGCGGACAACCCAAATATTTAAGGTATGTGTAGCACGTTTTGAGCCTCCGACGTCAGGACTGGCAATAACTAAATCCTCCAAGTGGAGACTCTGTACATAAGGAAGAAGAACACCGCTAGCATAGAGGTGATCAACAGGAACGTTGAAGAAACCTTGAATCTGATCATGCATGGAGATCCATTGTCATCAAGCGATCAATACCAGCAACACTTAACAAGTCGGCTACTAGCTTTTGCACCAATGCTGACACGTGGTTTGTCCTCACGGTCTTGACGAGCCCAACCAAAGTAAGGCACAACAGCAATAATCTGTCGGGCAGATGCACGCTTCATGCATCAATCATCAAGAGAAGCTCCATGAGATTATCAGAGTTAGGAAGGTGCTCTGTACAAGATAGACATCTTTTTGCCACGAATACTCTGCTCATAAGAAACGACAAACTCACCATCAGAGAAGCGAGTCATCACTAAGTTGCCAAGAGGACAGCCTAAACTAGTACAGATTTTCTCAGCAAGATATCTCGTCTTAGTACCTGAGAAGACCAAAAAGAGTTGTTTTCACTCATTTCTTTCTATTGTTTATATTGATAAGGTATAAATCAACTGTTATCTATCCAAAGTCCTTAACAAATTGTACGGAGCTTGTGAAGTATTTAATTATAGGATTGAAGTTCTGCTCACTATGGATACAAAAACTGATCCCAGGTCGTTTCGCACCACTACTCCACCAAAGTCGAGGTCATGCAAACGTGGAAATCATCCACCGTAATGCCTCCCATGGCATAAACATGCTTTTCCTAAGAGTCCTTGCTGACTGGCTTCTTCCAACTCAATATCCGATAGGATGTGTTCAGTTGCAGCCGATTGCTCACGTGGCTGATGGATGTTTTTAAGAAAAACATAGTCTGATTGTTTCTTAATCGCCTTTAGTTTCATCACGTCATCACAGCTTCTACTGATGTGACCTTTATATCCCCTGAGGGGCAGAAATTGGGGTTATCCAAGTGAATACCACCCAAACCATATTCTCCTTTCGTCTGAAAGTGCTGATGTACAACTATCTTGCTATGATAATGGGATGGAATAAGGGATAAGAGGCGTTCCAAATAAAGTGGAGATGGATCCACCTTCGAGATGTGTAGGCAGTCAAGTCCTTCCTCGAAGAGCATACTTATTATTTTATCCTCCTCTACAAAGAAGGTGGATTTAGTCATAATAACCAGCTTCATGCTCATACTTTATTTGTATTGCAAAGGTAGATATTATTTCTGATAACCGCAAATTTTTCCTTATATTTGCACCATGAAAGTAAATCCAAAGACTTACAACGAACTCTCCCGACCGATGTACATATTGGAAGAAGAGCGTTTACGAAAGAACCTCCAACTGATCGCCAGTGTTGCTAAGGAGGCTGATGTTGAGATTATTCTAGCCTTTAAAGCCTACGCTCTATGGCGTACCTTTCCTATTTTCCGTGAGTATATCCATGCCACAACGGCGTCTTCTCTGTATGAGGCACGCCTTGGTTTTGAGGAATATGGTGCTCCCACGCATACCTTCTCACCCGGTTATACGGATTACGAGATCGATGATATTGCTCGATGCTCGTCTCATCTCGTGTTCAACTCATTGTCTCAATTTGAGCGATACCACGTTAGGGCAAAGCTAGAAAACACTCGCTTGAGTTTCGGTCTACGTGTGAATCCAGAGTACTCAGAGGTAGAAACACTCATATATAACCCTTGCGCGCCTGGAACTAGGTTCGGTGTCGCATCTTCAAAACTCCTGCCACACTGCCAGAGGGCGTTGATGGCTTCCATATTCATTGCCATTGCAGAGTGGCAGCGATGTTTTCGAACGCACATTGGAGCATATTGAGGCGAAGTTCGCCAACTGGTTCCCTCAACTGAAGTGGATTAACTTTGGCGGCGGACACCTGATGACACGCAAAGACTACGATGTTCCGCGTCTTATTCTCGCCTTGAAAGAATTTAAGAAACGCTATCCTTGGTTAAAGGTGATACTCGAACCAGGTAGTGCCTTCGCTTGGCAGACGGGACCACTGGTCGCTCAAGTGCTCGATGTGGTGGAGGATCATGGCATAAAAACGGCTATCTTAAACGTAAGTTTCACCTGTCACATGCCTGACTGTTTAGAGATGCCTTACCACCCAGCCGTTCGCAATGCGGAAATTGTTGATGAGGATGGTTCTGTAGAGGGTGAGAATACGTACCGACTGGGTGCTAACAGCTGTTTAAGTGGCGACTGGATGGGCTCATGGAGGTTTGATCATCCGTTGCAGATAGGCGAGAACATCATCTTTGAAGATATGCTTCATTACACGACAGTGAAGACTAATATGTTCAATGGTATCAGTCATCCGGCTATCGCCCTACTCCATCCTGACAACGAATTAGAGGTCTTGCGAGAGTTTACCTATGAAGATTATCGAGATCGAATGGACTGATGGCACGCTCTTTGCTACTCCTCTTTAAAGAGAAAAGAATTAACTATATATAAGGAGGTAAGATATGGCATTTATAGATTATTATAAGATTTCTAGGTGTTGACCGAAACATCCCTCAGAAGGATGTGCGGGCAGCCTATAGGAAACGTGCAAAGCAGTTTCATCCAGACCTACATCCTAACGATCCGAAGGCAAAAGCCAAGTTCCAAGCATTGAGCGAAGCCTTTGAAGTGATTGGAGACCCCTGACAAACGCGCTAAATATGACGACAGTATGGCGAGCAATGGCGTAATGTTGATGCCTCATGAGCAAGCGGGTGGTTTCTGGTGGTTTCAATGGTGCAAGGTGATGGGGGTGCGTTTAGCGGATTCGATTTTAGCAGCTGGGCAGTGGAGGTGGCGGCTTCAGTAGCTTCTTCCAAGACCTTTTCGGAGGTGCAGGGAGGCGTCGTTCATCGGCAGGAAGCACTGGTAGAGCTTACGGTCGACCCAGTCCTGGACAAATGGAAGCCACTGTTGGCATTGATCTCTTACACTGCCCTATTGGGTGGCGAAGTGATTATTCAGCTCTAGTGGTACTAAGGTGAAACTGAAAGTAAAGCCTTTAACACAAGGTGGGACGAAGGTCTGGCTACGTGGAAAGGGTTACGATCGTGGTGACGGCACTCTTTGGTGACCTTATCATCACCTATAACGTGAAACTTCCTGACCATCTGACGGAGCATCAAAAAGGAGCTTATACGAACAGATGAGACGCGAAGGCTAACCTCAAGAAAAGGCTTTCTTTCATGGCTCTTCCAACATGCTTTTTAGAAGCTATCTTGTAGCCCTTCTGATTATCAAGTAGACACCCTTTTAATTCAAATTCAAAGTTCATAATTCAAAAATTATGATTAGTTCTGTTTGATGTAAGGGCTTTGCTAAGATACTCTGTATCATATAGTCCAGTGTAACGAGACACTGCCTCGTTAGCGGAGAGCCATGAAGTAGAATGAAGAGACGCCTTTCTATTGAGGAGGGCGTTCTTTCAGACGAAAGGAGGGCGTCTCTCACATCGAAGAAACGCCCTCTTTATAAACAGAGATGACGCGTCTCACTTTCAGCCCCTCTCCGAATGGAGAGGGCGAGTAGTACCATTTCTCACGGACCAACAACCGTTAACTTGTCAACTCTCACTCGTCAACTCGAAGTAATCATAATTTTGAATTTTGAACTTGAATTTTGAATTAAAAGAGGGTGTTTAGTGCTCCTTAATGCACCACCACTACCCTACCAGCCAACACTGCGATGAATCCCTAAAAGCGAGGGAGGCTAGGATGTAAAGAACGGATATCGATGAATCCATCACCGCCTTTTATCAAACCGACATTCTCGCTCATAAAGGTGGAGAAGGTCGGAATCCACCACAAAAACCAGTAGTTAGTAGGAGGCGAGTGGACGTACTGAGACCTCCATTCTCACCTGATAAAGAGGAGAAAACACCAATCAGAAAACAGCCCAAAACATTTACCACCATCGTTCCTAAGGGGAACGACCCTGCAATGGTAAAGCTGAATATACTTGAGATAACCATTCGAAGACTACCACCAACGAAAACTTCCAATACCTACTAAGATAATATCCTTCAACATAATCTGTACTTATATCTAATCGTTAAAACCATAAGGGAAACCCCACCCAACCTCCCCTAGGGGAGAGTGCCCTAACGCAGTTAGTAGGGACGCTCTCCCTGTTCATAGCAAAGAGGGCGTCTTCGTTATGAAGGAACGCCTCCTTTGATATGAAGAAGGCGTCTCCTTGTTTTTATCCCTGTTGCCCCTGCCAACAAGGAACAACCTCGTTATACACTGACAAAGTCTCTCCTACGCACATCCCGATCCACCCCTAAAGCACATCCTCCTTGAGGGCTTAGAAGCTCTAGAACACAAGATTAAAACCGAATCTTATACCATTCTTAGAGATCCTCGGCGCATGAGTATAGGTCAGTCTGCGCACATAATCGACCTCCAAACACTTGAAGATATTATGCACTCCGACCACAAACTCTAGATAAGGATCATTCGTCATAACGCCTGTTCCATCTGGAAACTTATATAGAACTCGATCGTTAGAGTTCTGTGGTAAGAAGGGATTGTTCTTATCTGTTAGGTGCCCCCACATGCCCTTGAAGGCTACATACTCACGCCATTTCAACTTCTTCAACAATGGAACTCGATTGAAAAAACCTTGCCTTTCCAAGTCCCAAGCAAGGTTGAATTTGGCATACTGATCATTAAGGAATTCGAGTGGTTGCATGAGGTTGAACGTACCAAGGTGTTCGAAGTATGAGGTGTTGACAGGCGGTGTGATGAGGAAAGGGAAAGGCACCTTATTCCACTGCGCACCCCCTTCTACACGTGTATCAACGTGTCCCCAGCTCCCTAACCAGAATCGCTTATAGATGGAGAGTTCTGTGAAATTGGTCGTGAAGTGCCCTCCGAGGAAGTTCTTCAAGCCCATGATGTGCTTTAACTTGAACTCTGGGCATCGAGATTAACCTCCATTCTTCTCTGTTTCGAGTTCACATAGGTTTGTCCGGACGGAAGTCTAAACTCAAAGAAAGCTCTGTCATACGAATACGATCTACCAAGGAGCCATCCATCCTTTCGTATATCAATCTCTTCCAGTTGGGCGATTGCTCTCTGTGCGAAGACCAATACCTGTTTTCAAGCCATAGCTTGTTTCCCATTCAAAGGTTATCTTCTGGCGATTATAGAAGTAGAGTTTCTCCACCTTAACTGGGCGAAAGGTCATAAAGATGTTATCCTTATTATGCTTCAAATACTTATCCGATGGCGACTCTATATCTTTATTGGATTCGATGGAGATAGTACGTATCGGGAACTCAATCGGTTGGTATTCTGGCTTATTGAAAGAGTATGTTACCTTCGCATCATAGTAATGGTCATGCGACTTGGTACCGTATGCGTAATAGCCTTCAAAGAACCAGTGTGGATTGAACTTAGCCGTTGTTCGGGCTGAAGCACGCAAACGGATGCCATCGACGAAGTTCTTTGAAATGAAGGTGTTAACCGGTCCGAGGTCCACCTTACTGGGCTTATCTTCATTGCCAGTCTCGATGAAGTTCTCCACAAGAGCTTTCGTTGCGAACAGCACCCACTTGAAGTGCTTGGTCTTAGACATGCGTTTCACGAACGAGTCCATACCGGCTTCGCTCTTCGTTAACTGCGTCGTTCTGTGTTCTGCCCAGAACTCATTATCACGCATCTTAGCGTTGGCATCATACGTAACCTTTGCTTTCCCCTTAAAGAGTTTGTCGTCAATAGGATTGAAGGCATAGTGATTCATGCCCGTTGTACGTATCACAATGGCACGCTGGAGAAAGTCGGTGAGTTTCAACTCAGCCACCATGTTATCCGTTGTCAACGCCCATTCGCCATTGTCCAACTTAGTAAACTCCTGTTCAAACTTCATCGCATCGACAAAAGTTAACACCTGTAAGTTTGCAGGCAACTGCATGTCACACTTCTTCACATGCAGCGTACTGTCGTTCAGCACATAAAGCTCACCACGGAAGCCAAAGTCCTGTTGGTTAGCTGGCATAAACTGTAGTCTGATACATTGATCTTGGTTCACATAGACCGTATCATCTATATAGAAATGATAGAAGGAGATGGCAGTTGAGCCTATTGGAGAGGGGAATCTCTTTTGCAGAAGGTCGATTTGATCATCATAGATGTTGATATCTTTGAAGAGATCCTTTACTATTGTGTTCACCGCCTCACCTGTCTGAATGAGCTTTAGAGATACCCTTTTTGTGGTCTGACCCAACACGATGTCTTTCTCATCGCGAGGCTCTTTGCGATAGATGTGTTGCGTGAGTGTCTCATCAACGGAGATAGGAAGTATGAGCTTATTGTTATATGGGCACACCTCCACCTGATCGATTAGCCAAGGTGCTCTCTTGAACATCTTGCCCTCAAGATCATCGGGAGTTAGGTTGTTAACAGCCATCGTTACCTTCTGATACTTATCATATTGATAGTAGCTGTGGTCTGATAGTAACGACTCTTCTTGGCTGCTACTACACGCCCTCATAAGCTCTACCGCAGGGGTTATCCTTACGTGAGTAACGATGCCGGCGTTTGGCTTTTACCACCACACCTTGCAGTTGTCTCGAGTCGGCAATAAGCGTTATATGCAGTGTATTAGGCGTGTCATCCGTCACTTTGATTCGACGAGGTTTATAGCCAACAGCCGTTACGGTGAGTTGTTCGCCAGCCTTCCTCTTAATTGTGAAATGACCGTCAGCATCGCCCGAAGTCCCTATCTTCAGTGCTTTATAGATGGCATTAGCATAAGGAATACTGTCTCCCGTCTGCGAGTCAACCACATAACACTGTAATAAAGTACTGTCGACTGCAGGTGCAGGCTTGCTTACCTCCTTTGCCAGAGAGTCCATCATCTGAATGAGGGAATCGGTGGCAAGTGACATAGAGTCAGTGCTTAATATCAACGAATCAGTCTTAACTGGTAGGAATCTACCTTTAAGACTGAAGGAAGTGGTTGTTGCGCATGAGCCATCAATGTGCCTACTATAAACAATAGGCACATCAACAGCACTATTCTCAGTCGGTCCCGAAACACGGAGAACACGGACTTCTGGGATTTTCTTAATCTATCTAATACAATCATTTTATAACTCTTTAAGACCCAAAGTCTTATTTACTCAGACAGAGACAACTAGTCTATCTCTTCATCCGGCTCGTAGCCTCCCATCTCACGGATGGCATTCTTGAGCATTGTGTACTGCTCAAAGAGGTTGTTCACAGCCTCTTCACCTTGCGTGAAGTCATGCATTGGACTCTTTAAGAAGAAGCTCAAGAAGCGTTGAATACCATATCTTCCAGCCCTAGCAGCCACATCTGACAACAAAACAAGGTCTAGTAACAAGGGTGCGGCAAGGATGGAATCACGGCAAAGGAAGTTTATCTTGATCTGCATTGGGTATCCCATCCACCTGAAGATATCAATGTTATCCCATCCTTCTTTATTGTCGTTGCGTGGAGGATAGTAGTTGATACGCACCTTGTGATAGATGTTTCCATATAAGTCGGGCTGCTCGTCTGGCTTACAAATGGTCTCTAAGGTGGACAGCTTACTAACTTCTTTGTGTGGAAGTTGGCTGGCTCGTCCAGAACAAGCCCATCCCTATTACCGAGGATATTGGTTGAGAACCATCCTGCCGCTCAAATTGGTGGTCTTAATGATAGGTGCGAAGCCTGATTTCACCAGTGTTTGACCCTGTCTTTGAAGTCCTTTCCTGCAATCGGCATGTGCGTCTTCTCTGCCAATTCCCATATCGCGGGAATGTCAACAGTAGTGTTAGGAGCACCCATGATAAACGGGCATCTCTCCTCCAAAGCAGCGTAAGCATAACACATAGAAGGGGCTATGTGCTCTCTGTCGTCAGCCTTCATCGCAGCTTGCAGTTGGTCGAGTGTCTTGTGATAAGCCGCATCGTAAGCTACAAATATCTCTGTGGAAGCAGCCCAGATAACCACTACTCTATCGCATTGCTCACGCTTTTAAAGTCGCGAGATATCGGCTCTTAACGCCTCAACCATATCCCATCTCGTCCTGCAATCCTAACATTATCACCATCAAGACGCTTATGTACTTTTTTGTCGAAAGCTGCTTTCATAGGCTTAATAGCCATCAGTTGTCCTGAACAGGCTCAATGTCTTTCGCCTTCAGGACCTCTGCATAGACCGCAGCTTGATATGCGTTTTGAGGGTAGACATCCCATGTCCCGAAGACAAGATCACGAAGGTCTGCCATCGAAACAATGTCCTTGTAGTCAGATACTGCTTATCGGCTCCATGCCCAACACGTATCTTTGTCATATTGTGTCATCGACCCGATAGGCTTCTGCAAGCCCCTTTACGTGCCATCAATACACCTGTCATGAATGTTGTAGCAACAGCTCCACATCCAACGACCAACACCCGAGTCTCACCCTCTGCAGGCTTTACATTTATTTCTTTCATACGCCTTTTATATTATAAACCAAACGCTCTTATTTTATCAATATTGTTTTCTTTCTAATTATTTTTTTCAGCTTATTTAAACTTCAAATAGTACTTATTCGTAGGATAAAAAGCACCTTTAACCTCATGAATAATAAGGTCTGGCAACAGGTGCTTTCTGGTTCTCCCTTGTCCCATCCTCACCCTTGATCCAACAGGTACGGCAGCCTATCTCATGGGCAGGAAGAATGTCCTCGTATAGCTATCACCCACTCACTAACACCTCTGCGAGGCTCTCACCCGCATAGCAGCAACGGCTTTTTCTGAATATCTCTGGGAGATGGTTTACGAACGCCAACAACGGCACTCTCGGTCACAGTCTCAAAGAGATTGGACAGCTGGAACCCCTTGAGAACAACGGACATATTGCATAGAAGTTGGTTACTAAGCCCAATCTGTATCGCTTCCGAAGCTGTTCAAGAACGTTCTTACTGCTTCCGATTGTCGTTTCCACCTTATTATATATATGGTTTTCAAGCTCTGTTTGCATCTTCCTCGCACCTTGCTCATCAATCAGTCAACCATCTTTTCTCTAAGAGGTAATCGAACTCTAAGCCGAGTTTCACCTGATAACATCCTGCGAAAGTGTCGTTGGCATGAATCAAAGGTTCGCTCCCTAACTTTCGTTCAGCATATACATAGGCTTCCCGAAACTGCTCTTCTGTCACGGGAACACCCATCGCTTCATATCCATGCCAAAGCATTTTACCCCAGTGACAGCCCTGTGTATCGAGCGTTCCACCGAAGTCGAAGAGGATAACGGACGGCTTTGTCCGTTTCTCCTCACCGATGTTCTGCATCAAAGACGCACACAGTTTCTCGTGCTTCTTGTGCATATATACGTACATGAGGTTGTATATCGTGACTTCAAAAACAGGAGGTAGATCTCAAGGGCAATTCAGTAAGCAGGTGATGTAAAGGAGGATAGCTCTCACTGTTAAAAAGTAAGCAGGGTTTGTGAAGGGCATGAGCGGTCGACTCTCCCGTTCAAAAAACGTTCTTTCAGCTCTTGCGGAACCTGCTCTATACTGCCATACTGCGCCATCAACGCTTTAGGAAACACTGGAAAGCAGGTGGGCGACGCTCCTGACTTTCTGCAATAATACTGATAATTGAGTGGAAAGCATGCTCCCAAAAAGACACTCGGTTTGCCTTTCAGCGACTCAACTATCGCTTGTTCCTGTAGCATAAGAGCCTAATTCTCGAACCTTTCTACCCATCAGAAGTAAAGATGTATCTGACGACAATAGTCACTCAAGGAGCTTTTGTGGCGAGTGAGACACAGACCCTGCAACGGCTGCCAAGACCAATCTCCAATGCCCCAAGGTACTGTTGTAAGGGGTATAGGTTCGTTCCAAAGGCGCAAGACGAGGCTAGATAGATTGTAAAACCATGTATCACCAGCAAAACCATCCAAACAACGCCCCTTCATCGACCGCTGGTTGGTGAGACGAGTCTAGTTGTCCGTCGGTGAATCACAAAAGTTTGTGAGCATCAAAGAGCACTACGCCCACTACATTATATAATGTGTCTGTGAAAGAGAACATCACCCTGCCGCCACACCAAGGAATATGGAGAGGATTAGTATGCTGTTAGGAGTGACGCCAAAGCGGTGCCAGAGCAAGGCAAAAGCAAGTCCGATGGGACGTGAAAATGCACATCTAGCCACCTCTTTCGGTATCTCTCCGACTTCATAGAAGCACCGTAGTAATGCGCGGAATTTATCTATTTTCTCTCTATTATCATGTATCTTTCAAGACTTTCATTATCGTTTGTTAATAGTCAAGAGGATGACTACAGCTGACGCACTCTTTTCAACAATCGCTTGAGCTGCCTTCTGACGACAACGGGAGTAACTCACGCAATCATTGAAGTCGATGATTACATAGGTTCCATCGACTCTGGGATGATAGCATCGCCACCATAGATAGGGGTTTGCAAAAGCCTCGACAACTGTTCTGCATCGTGTTGCAACTGCTCTTTTGGAGTATTTGAAATGATGAGAAATACCATTCTGCAGTTTCTCGCACCAAACTTCGTTTCACCATCGTCACAAGGATAGAAACAACGAAAGAAATTCGTTCCTTCGACACCATAAAACCTGATTAAATCGCCTTCACATGCGCTGTAGCCAATGAAATCGACGATTCCTCGCTGATGGAAACGCCTCTTTGGCAAGCTCCAGTTCAGCCCTGGATTCGCACAATAGCAAACGTCCTCTTGGGTCTCTGCGCTTTGGTCGCCACGCTCAACCAGTAGCCTTTTTCGCCTTCTGAAGGTGGTAATGGAAGATGATTCTCACGCATTACTCGTCTCTATATTACTACGTTGGCAGGCTCGCACACCAGCTGTGGATTGAGTACACAGACGCCTTTTTCCCCTCCAATGTAGATAGATAGTCTAAGGTCTGCGGAGCACGCCCCATAGAGAGAACGAAACATCGCCTGCGGGCACTCCGGCTTTTTGATAGACTCTCCCTACCCTCTCATGCGATTGTAAAAAGGTTTCCAACGCTTCTTCACCCACGATGTCTACCTTGGCCTAACAGCCTACCCACTGCCTCCAAAAATAACCCTATCTTTCTCTTCAGAATGGGGCGAATAACGCCCTTGCCCGTTGTATGAGTAACATGGTTAGAGCCTTTTATTCAAATATTCTTCAGCCTTTGTTATGTCAGAGGCATGGTCTATGTCAAAGACTTTCGACAATGGATAAGCCTCAACGTGAAGCCCATTTGCCACCAAAGCACGCTGAAAGTTACGCATGCGATGTTGCCCTTTTGCAATGCAATCATTCAGTACGGAGAGGGTCAGTGGGGTAAGTCCATAGATGCCCGCAGAGATATATTGCGTATCAGGTTGTGCATGGTCATAATAGCCTGTAACGTGTAGTTGCGGATCAGTCGACACGTAGAGCGGTTTCTCATCATCGATATAATCGGTTACACCCATCAGTGCATCCACCCCCTGATGCAGCCTTTCTCGGAAAGTAGAGACATACGAACTGAACGCTTGCTCATCGAAGATTGTATCAACAGTTGTCAGTATGAAGGGTTCGTCACAGGTATTTTCGCAGCTCATAAAGGCTGTGCATGGAACTAAGAGTTGACTTGATCAGGAATTGCAGAGGGACATGATGCCCATTCAATACCCTGTTCCTCCACCTCAACGAGGTGCCTCGCAACATCCGTCATGTGCTCATTAGCAGATAACGAGAATATCGGTTGCACTCATTCGCAACAAACACTCTTATCAAGCGGTCAATAAGCCGTTCTCCATTCACCTTAACCAATGGCTTGGCATCAGTAACACCTTCTTGTGCCAGTCGGGAGCCGTCTCCAGCGGCATGATTGCATACTCATCCATGCAAAGATACATATTTTTAATTCAAAAATTCAAAGTTCATAATCCAAAATTGTGATTAGTTTTATCAGAAGCTGTAGTAACACAGTGGGGAAATGCCTTGCTCGCCCACTTTGCAAACATAGTTTTAAAGACAGAAGGACATAATGACATGTATTTTAATGACATATTATTTTAATCAAATGATGCCGGTGAAGTAGATGCGCCCTGTCTCGTCCGCCTTCATTTACTCCTTTCTACAACATATCTGAGAGAGAACGATCCTCCCTTGAGGGGCCTGGGAGGCTTTTGATAGGTCGTAAGCTTTGGCGGACAGATCGAGGGCAGCCCGTCCCTACCGCCGCGTAAGTGTTATCTTCAATCAAAACATCAATCCAAATTGGCTCCTCAGGGAGGCACCTCCCCTGAGGCTGGGAGGGGTTTCATCCGAGGGCGTCTGTCCACGTTGCCGTATGTATTTATCATCACTAAAAGGAACGCCCTTCTCCATTTGAAGAGGGCGTTTCCTTTGTTATGAAAGGGCGCGCGCATCGCAGAAACGCCCTCTTTGTTTGCAGATGACACTATTCACTCTATCCATTCGAAGAGGGGCTGGGGAGTGAGGCTTCTTTCTAATATAGAAACAGGCCCTTGCTGCCAATGATCAGGTGTCCCTCTCCCTTGAGAGGCTTTACATGACACAAATTAGCACCCCAGATGAGTATAGCGACAACGCATACCTACCT
>BNJU01004265.1_pt1 | contig 128174 bp, 149 predicted proteins | sample 8539281 | NCBI WGS metagenome assembly BNJU01 (sample SAMD00202456, study PRJDB9452) | human saliva metagenome | isolation source: human saliva | place: Japan | reverse complement strand
TGATCAAATTTTGACTCCAATTTCTCAATCTGAGCCATTATCTTATAGTTCTCTGTCAGATTTTCTTGACCCTTAATATCAAGGTCAGAAGGAGAATTCTGAGGTAACTCTTCAACATGTTCATGAAGTGTTTCCATAGTGTGTAACTTAAAGATACTCTCTATTTGGAAGAATGTCAACAAATTGTTAAAATTAGTACATGACACAACCATACGCAAAAATTATCGCCCTGGTTGGATTGGCGGGCAGCGGCAAAAGCTCAGCTGTCGAATATTTGACAGAAAAAGGATTTCCAAAAATTTACTTCGGTGGCGTTATTTATAAAGCCATGGACGAGGCTGGAATTGAAAAAACTTGGGACAATCAACAACAATTTCGCGAAGAAATTCGTCGCCGTGAGGGCAAAGATTTCGTAATCAAACGCGTCATAAAAAACATCCACGACTTAATAAATGCTGGGCAAAATAAAATCGTTTTGGACGGATTATACACTTGGAGTGAATATAAATTCCTTAAGCACGAATTTCCTGGACAAGTTGTCGTTATTGCTATTGTTACACCGAAATACCTCCGTTATCAACGAATGGCTAAGCGCATAGAGCGCCCAATGCAACCACACGAAGTCGATCAGCGCGACTGGTCAGAAATTGAGAATTTGGAAAAAGGTGGACCAATTGCTATTGCTGATTATTTCATCATTAACGACGGCAGCCTCGAGCAATTACATCAAAAAATAGACGCCGCAACTCACGACGCCCATTTTTGTAAATCGCCCGAACAGTGTTAATTAATCCAGATATTCATAAAGTTTTTTCGCGTCTTTGTGCTTGCGAAGTTTTGCTAGTGCCTTAGCTTCAATCTGGCGGATTCGTTCACGCGTAACTGCAAACTCCTGACCAACTTCTTCCAAAGTGTGATTTTTCCCATTGTCCAAGCCAAAACGCATTCGAACAATTTTCTGCTCGCGATCGCTCAAACTTGATAGAATTTCCTGGACTTGTTCTTTTAATAATTGATTTGAAGCGGAATCTTCTGGTGAAACCGTATCTTCGTCAACGATAAAATCTTGTAATACAGAGTCATCATCTTCACCGTCACGACCAACACCAGCGTCCAAAGAAGAAATGTCTTGTTTAATCTTAATGACATATTCAATTTTCTCTGGTTCCATATCCAGCTCTTTAGACAGTTCTTCAATTGTCGGCTCACGGTTCAGTTCCTGTGTCATTCGTCGCTGAGTACGCAACAATTTATTGATCGTTTCCACCATGTGAACTGGAATACGAATCGTTCGCGCCTGATCAGCAATCGCACGCGTAATTGCCTGACGAATCCACCAAGTTGCATAAGTCGAAAACTTAAATCCCTTATCCGGATCAAACTTCTCAACCGCACGCAAAAGCCCAGTATTTCCCTCTTGAATCAGATCCAAAAAGTCCAAGCCACGACCCGAATATCGCTTAGCAATTGACACCACCAAACGCATATTCGCCTCAGCCATCTTATCTTTAGCCTTCTTATCGCCTTCAACAATTCGGCGCGCCAAGTCCATTTCTTCTTCAGAACTAAGTAGTGGAATTTTACCAATTTCGCGCAAGTACAGCCTGACCGAGTCATCCGACACGTCGTCCAAATATTGCCCAGTTGTCAACGAATCCAAATCTTCCGATTCTTCTTCGTCTATAAGCGTTGGATCAAAATCATCATCTTCGTTTAAGTTTACTGACTTCGCCGTGATATCGTCGCTCACATTTTCTCCTTAATCAGATTATTTAAGCTCTGGCGTAAATTCTGAGACAAAACCTCATCACCCGACGCCTCGGCCTCTCTAAGCTGCGTTAATAGTTGATTCTTTTTGTTTTCGCGATGTTTGATTGTTATCTGTCTGACTAGCCGAGCCATCTCTTCGTCCAAGCTTTTTTGCTCCCAATTGGCGTAACGACTTTCACTTTTCAACTGTACTATTTTCACATACTGTTCGATTTTTTGCAAGTCCAGCGGAACCTCGCCCAAATCCGCGTCTGAATTCTTTCGCAAATAGCCAATCAACTGCCGCGCGTTGTCATCATCCAGCATTTCTCCAGAAACCGCCGCCAACCAACGTCGCACGGATTTTTCACTCGCCGCCAACCCCGCCAGCATATCCTCAGTTTCATCCTGAACCGGAGTCGGTTTTTCTTTCTCCATTTTCGCCTTTTTCAATTGATGTTCAGCGACTTTTTCATTCGACAATTTTGCCTTCAGCGCGGTAATTGATGCGCCAGTTTTTTCAGAAATCACCGACAAATAATGCTCTTGTTCCACCGGATCTTTCAAGCCTCGGACAATTCTCAGCGCAATGGTCGAAAATCTTCGCTTGCCTTCCGCCGACTTCAAATTCTCCATTTCCGCATATCTAGCAATCACCCAATCCACCGCTGGCTGAGATTGGTCAATCGCCACTTGCCAAAGCGCTGGATCTTTTTGGATCAATTCGTCTGGATCTTTGACGCCATCAGGCAAGCTCACCACCTCCAACTCCACGCCGACTTCCTGCGCCAAATTGATAGCGCGCTCCGTCGCGTTAACCCCCGCTCGATCGCCATCAAACGCCAAGCGAATCCGCCCTGCCAATCGACTAAGTGACTTCAAATGTTGCGTCGTCATCGCCGTTCCAGAGGTCGCAACCACGTTTTTGACGCCCGCTTGATGACTGCTAATCACATCCAAATTGCCCTCAACGATCACCGCCACATCGCTTTTTCGAATCGCTTCCTTGGCTTGATGTAAACCAAAAATATGTCGCGATTTATCGAATAACAGCGTTTGCGGCGTGTTCAAGTATTTTGGCGCGCGCGGATCGTCACGAATAATTCTGCCCGTAAATCCCACAACTTCGCCATTGCCGTCACTCAGCGCCACCATCATTCGCCCGCGAAACAAATCACCACCAAACCGATTCGACAAGCCAGCGTCCGCCAATTCCTGCCTAGAAAATCCTCTTTTTTCCAATGCTTTCGTCAATGTGTCGCCATTCTCCGGCGCATAGCCAATCAAAAAATCACCAATCGTCTGACGATTTAATCGCCGTTTTTTAACCACATAATCCAGAGCTAATGAATTTTTTTCACCAAATTCTGCTGATAGAAATTAGCAGCCAATTTAAGTGCTTCTCTGGCTCTAGCGCGACGCTTGGCTGTTCGTCCGTCGCCATTAGAAAACAAAGTCAGATCAACGCCCGCCTTCCGAGCCAAATGTTCCAGCGATTGACGAAAATCCATTCCTTCCACCATCATCACAAACGTAAAAATATCGCCACCTTTTCCAGAAGAAAAATCGTGCCAAATCTGCTTTTCTGGACTGACCATAAAGCTTGGGGTTCGCTCGTCGGTAAACGGACTTAAACCCTTCAAATTGCGCCCCGCTCGCTTCAACTGAACATACTCACCAATCACATCCTCGATGTTCAGTCGCGCCCGCACTTCTTCTTTGGCATCATTCATATTTTTATTATATCACTCTTTACCTCTGTTATTGTTTGTGGTTAAATAGAAATATGTATCCTGACAATTTGAACAACCAACCTCAAGGTATCGATTATCTGAATCAAATTGCCACACCTCCGCCAGCGGAAGGTTTTGATAAAAAAACCAAAATCATCATCGCTATTTTGAGCTTTATCGGCTTGATAACCCTAATCGCGATATTTGTTTTTTCACAAGATTCTATGCCGAACGCCAACCCGTCACAAGTTGCATCACGTGTTAATAAATTACTCACTATTTCCAAAAAATACAATAATAAGTTCCGCTCGACCAGTCTACAGACCACCAATAGTTCTCTGGTTGCAGTGCTAACCACTGCGGATGCCTCAATGGGCGAAGCGCTTCAAGCAACCGGCATCAATTATAAGGAGAAACAGAAGGATATCTTCGCCCTAGATCCGTCAGAAAAATTAGAGAAAAAATTGGACGAAGCTCTTCTGAACACGCAATTGGATATTACCTATGCCCATGAGATGAATGTGCAAATAACAGATACGATCAATATAATGAAAAAGGTGTACAAATCCACCAAGTCAAAAAAGATGCGCGAATGGCTAGTAAAAACTGCTGGCGATTTAGAAAATATCCAGAAGCAGATCAATCAAATTATTAAAGCAGATTAAGCTTCCGAGACTAATCGATAGCTCAACCTCGCCAAATCAAAGACCTCTTCGTCAGTCAATTGACCTGAACAAATAATTGTATTCCAATGTTTCTTGTTTAAGTGATAGCCTGGTAAAACCGTTTCGTACTTTTCTCGTAAATTCTGCGCCAACAACGGATCGCATTTTAGGCTTACTCTGAGCGGCTTTGAACCTTCCGTCACCAATGCCACCATTTTCCCCGCACCGTCATTATCTCTACCAAATTTATACACCGCAACATCCTCGCCAAATGGATAATCCAGCCATACACCCGGCAAACTCAGGATAAATTCTTCAAATTGTTTATGTGTCATACCTTTACCTTTCAAATAATATTCAAGTTCCATAATGCTGCCGCGGATGTCTTCCAGCGCTCGATGATCTTCTGGCTTGGCGAATTTCTTACCGTATTTACCTTCAAACACCACCTTCCAAGCACTCACATCAAGCATTCTATAGTGCAGTCTTTTTGACAATGTCGGCCACCATTGATCAATGAATCGACGATCCTGATGAATTGAATTGCCTGCTAGCAAAATCTTCGTTTCACCCGCAAAATACTCATCACAAAACGCCAACAATTCGCGTTCTATTTCCGCCAAAGGTTTGCCCGATTCATTCTGCTCCTCCAGCCCGCGTCGCGCTTCCGGATGCTCATTCCAAAAACCAGCATTTCGGTCCAACAACTTAGCCAGCTTTTCTGAATCGTGGCGCACAATTCCTTCGTACGTCGCAATTTCCTTAAAATTCCAATCCGTCGCAATTGCCGCCACTTCCAAAATCTCATCACGCACTGGATCCAATCCAGTCATCTCCAAATCCACCCACAAAATCTTTTTCGCCTTACTCATACTATCTATTATACACTCGTTATCTGTTTATCTGACCATAAAAAGCTTCTTGCTGCTCGCTCGTTAACACATTCTGCACTTCAGCCCAAACCTTAGCTTCCGCCTCATGGACATTGTGACTATTTACCGCAGACCCGTCTAGAACCTGATGCAATTGACCCTTGGTGATAACTCGCTGATGTTGTAAATCAAACAATACTCTTACTTGTTTATTAGCCTTGTTTTTCATTGCGTCCACTATCAGCGCGATTTGCTCATCTGTTATGGCGGGGATTTTTTGCTGCCGCTCTGGACCGAGTATCAGCGAGCCGACTTTCGGCCGCGTCACACGAACCAAGTCACCATTAGGAGCAACTCTATCACCAAGGAATTCAGACACAGCGCTGCTACTCAAGGCTTGAGCAACTTGATTCTTGGTTACTGGTAAAATTGTGTTGAGTGTGTATCGACGACCATCACGCGTATCATACCACCACGGTAAAGCCAGGGCCAACTTCAACGCCTCCGAGCCCATACGTCGCACTAAGCTGTGCGAACTAATTTCATACTCAGAAATACCACGTTCGCCAGTGTGAATGTTCGTGTATTGGTTGACCGTTGTTCGTCCAATGCGCCGACTACCAGCTTTGGTATACAATAATTCCTGAAACCCGCGCACCAAAGCCACCGATATATTGTGTTTTTCCTCGCTGTTTAGTTCACCCATGTCGATATCGTTTGGATTAACCGACAGGCGCCGACATATTTTACTAAATTGATAGTGAATATTATCCGCCTTATTGGGATCAATACCATTAGTCAGGTAGACGTCATTGTCAGTACGACAGCCGTCATAAATCTCTCTGGTTTTCAAAAAAGCATCGTATTCGGCAAAAAAGTCATCTGTTGTATCGGGGCTGACAAATTCCTGGAACAATTCTTTTGGTTGATGCCAGGCGGCAAAACCACCGCCAGAAACGGAAGCCGCAATTGCTGATAATGCCAGTACTTCCCGCAAACTTCCTCCAGTTCTAATCATTTCTGCTAATGACCGAGAAAGTTCTGGCGACAATGGTAAACTATCCATAAACTCACCAATTTTTGTGATCTGCCCCTCTCCATCAATTGCTTCCAGGGTTTCCAGCAAATCGTACGACTCTTGAATAACTTTTTTACTAGCAACAGGATGCATCAGGTATCGGTTCAGATCCTCAAAATCACCATTCAGATGGATAGCCGACAAAACGTTGCGCACAATATTCGTGTGATATATCTCCGGTGGAATATGCTGTTCACGGGACGCAATATCATAAAATCCTTTCATCTCATCTGGCAAATAAATCTTATCGTAAGATATCGGACGAGCCAATACAAACTTAGCGCCATCAATATCACGACCGCCCCGCCCCGCCTGCTGCATCAGCTCTGCTTGAGTACACAATCGAGGTGGCAACCCCTCCGTGCCCTCTTCACCAATTTCTTTACTCTTCGTCAGTCCATTTGACAGCACCAAATCAACCTCGGGGATGGTAATACCAGACTGTCCAGCCGAGGTCGAAACGATGACAAACGACTCATCTTCTGCCGGTTCAGCAGTAAAAATTTCTCGGCGCGCAGCTTCTGATATGCCAGAATGTAGTTTGAAAAATCGTATTTTCCCGGATTGATGGCGAGTATGACGTTTGATTGACGCAATGGTCTCATCAATACTCCTCACACCTTCAACAAAGATTAGTGATTTTTTCGAGTCCTTACCATATTCAAGGTAGGCTTCAGATACGGTATTCACCTTATCTTCTTCAATATCAATATCATGCGGCCGACCCTTAATGGTTACGACTGGTAGTTCTGACCCATTAATATCTTCGTACATCGCCTGAGAAACTTCTGTATCAGGCGTGGCACTAGAAAAAGCCATATGCCATTTGTCGGTATTCTCTATCGATTTTGCCGCCAGAGCGGTAGCAAATTCCATCTCCAAATTGGCTTCATGTATTTCATCAACCAGGATAAGCGTCTTCTCGTCCTGCCAGTCGCTAGAAAATTGTTCCAGCTTTCGTAAACGTTGCTGGAGTCATGAAACAGAGCCTAGTGTCCGGCGTCGCTTCAGTGGCACGTCCGTGAATCTTGCCCACCAAGTGATTAGGATATTGTTCGCCAAGCTGTTCACGCAAACTCTTCTCGACATATTCAGTAACATTATCGACGATAACCCGCCGCGGCATCAACACCACGACACGATCAAACCGCTCCAGTGCATACTGAGCGGTTTGTGTCGTTTTACCACTACCCGTCGGTCCGCACAGCCAGGATATTTTTACTTTCCGATAATGTGTCTAATATCTCTGCTTTGTGCTTATATGCAGGTAGTTTTTTTGTCACCAAGATCATAGTCAGCAAAAAGGAGTTTCCGGTAGTTTACTGTACCGTTCCCGCAATTCTTTTAAACGCTGTCGCCTCTGTTCGGGCGGTTCACCATAACTATACGACGGTTGACTGGGTCTTTCAATATTTCGACTCAATAAATGACTACTGCCAGGTTCTTGCGATCTACGTAAATAGCTCGGACGCCGAACTCCATCTTTCACACTACTCTCTCCTTTATACTCACATTGTAGATAGGAGAAAGTAAAATAGCAAACGTAAGCGTCTTAGCTTTTTCTTGTCTAGTTTGTCTAACTTAAAAAACGAATATTTGTATAGCAAATCGCAATTTGTATTACACTGCCGCCTCCCTTTTGCATTTATGTTATTTTCAAGCGCGCTATGATACACTGGTGTCATGACCAAACGTATTCTCCTCAAACTCTCCGGTGAACAACTTCAAGGCGAATTCGCCAGCGGCTTTGACCCAAAACGCGCTCGCTGGATTGCTGAACAAATTCGACCAGCGCTGGACGACGGGGCTGAAATTGTAATTATGGTTGGCGGCGGCAATTACGTTCGCGGTAATCAAATCATCGGTCAAGGAATTCAACCTGTTTCCGCACATAATATCGGGATGCTTTCTACGCTAATGAATGCTATTGCTTTGGCTGATGTATTAAATGACGCGGGACTGCCAACTCGCGCATTGTCTACAGTTGAAGTCAATCAATTTATCGACCACTATACTTTCCGACGCGCAATTAGCCATATTAAGAAAAATCGCATCGTAATCGTAGCGTGCGGCACCGGCCGACCATTCCTGACTACTGATACCGCAGCCTTAAACTTAGCACTAGAAATGCAGTGTGATGCCGTGGTTAAAACAACAAAAGTCGACGGAGTTTACGACAAAGATCCTATGAAATTCCCTGACGCCGTAAATTGATCATTTATCTTACCAAGAAGCCCTGACAAATCCTAACATTGCCGTTATGGACAAGGCGGCAATTGGACTAGCTATGGACGAGCACATTCCAGTTGTAATTTGTGATTTGCTTACAGACGGAAATATTCTCCGCGCAACCCGCGGAGAATCAGTAGGCACGCTTATTAGTTAAGGTTTAGTCCTTTTTCTTGTCTAATTTATCGAGTTTCAAGAAGTGAATGATTGCATATACAACAAATGCAACGGCTATCAACGTGATTAACGAGCTAACGAATGCGCCGTATAAAAACTCACCTTTACGTCCAGCAACTTCAACTGTGAATGAAGCTGATTGCAGCCCTTGCTGAGAGCCGACAACCAGCTGTACTAGCGGATCAATAAATGCTGTTACCAATTTTTTCACAGTATCACCAGCTGCGGTACCGATTGCCAAACCAACCGCCATACCGACAACGCCCTGTTCGCGAATAAAATTAACAAATCCAGCCATGTGAGTATCTTTTATCGCTGCACTTACAATTTTCTTCTCTTTGATGGCGACAACTTTCGCGGCTGCCTTAGCACTCTTAGAAACCAACTTTTTAGCCGACGTGTCGACACTAGGTTTTGCCATAATAAATTCTCCTTTTACTATTTATAATTGAATTTTATATCTTATTTGGTGCCACGATTCCCAAAATAGCCAATCCAGCCTTAAGAATATCGGCGTAAATTGCCACGACTCCTACACGATGCGCCTCTTTATCACTGCCAATAACCTGATTTCTCGTAATATCGATTAAATTCCTGCGCCAATTCAAACAGATAAGTACAAATGTGATGAGGCTCCAAACTTTCTTTGGCGCGGTCAACCACGTCCACGTACTCACTCAACTTTCTGACCAGCATCTTATCCTCGTCAAACAACTCTGTCGGAAAGGCAATTTCTTTATCGGATTTAGCTAAAATTCCCCGCGCTCGAGCGTGAGCGTATTGCAAGTAACTTCCCGTATTGCCAGTCAAACTTACCGCGTCATTAATATCAAATATAACGTCACCGCCGATCTTCACTTTCAAGAATTGATAACGGAGCGCGCCAGCAATCACGTCGTCAGTTGGATCGCCACCAGCATTTTCAATTGCCTTCTTAAACTCATCGAACAACCAGCCAATTGTAACAACCTCACCCGTTCGAGAACTCATTTTTCCAGTTGTCAATTTGACCAATCCAGTTGCGTAATTGAACAATTTTCCCTTCAAGGCTGGAATCGACAATTCACTAGCCGCAATCACGCCACGGAAGTATGCTGCTTGCTCCTCGCCATTTACCGTAATCGACAAGTCCAAATTCGGATAATCCTTATATTTCAACTGAATCAATCCCATATCATGTGCCCCATAAAGACCATTGCCGTGAGATCCAATGAACACATTGTCGAACGCGCCGTATTTGCTGCCCTTAAAAACATATGCACCGTCAGATTTGGTAAACACCTCTGGAGTTTTCTCTTTAATTAAAGATTTTCCTAACTCTTCAGTTTCGCTCTCAACGTAACGTCGCTCAATCGGCACGTTTCCAAGTCGCCCAACATTAGAGTCAATTTCGTCAAAACTCCAACTTTTACAGATTTCGTAAACTTGTTTATATAGCGGATCATCCAGGACGAATGATTGCTTGGCTAGCTCATCAATTTCTGCTTTTGCCTCTGGAGATTCTTTCGCTGCACGCGCACCTTCAACGTACATGCGACTCATAAATTCATTTCGCTTATCAGCTGGGATTTCGTTCAATTTATTCACATCGCCGTCAATCTCATGTAAAATCGCCCACATACTTTTACCAACATGCGTTCCGACATCACCGTGATAACTCACTCGATGCACAATTGCGCCGTCAACCGCCAATAAATTAGCCATCGTGTCCGCCAAAATCGCATTCAAAGCGTGTCCGATATGCATAGCCTTAAATGGATTCGGGCAATTAGTTTCAATTACAACCGTCTGACCGGCGCGCTTCGTTGTTGGCTCTTTTTTCAAAGAATTTAGAACGGATTGATCGCTCAGTTTTACATTGATAAAACCTGGACCAGCCACGCTTACTTCACTAAACTCCTCTTCCTTGCGCAGATTTTCAGCAATCATCTCCGCAATTTCACGCGGATTCTTCCCTAGCGGCTTAGCCAATTGCAACGCCACATTTGTAGCAAAGTCACCAAACTTCGGATCAGGACGCGTCAATTGTATCGATATGTCTTGATCAAAAAGTTGCTTCACTACTTGAGAAATAATCTGTTCCATACTGTCCAGTATACAACAGAGGTGGATTATTATCTAGCTAAATCCCTACGCTGTTTCGTCAAACTCTTCCAGCTCCAGGCTTAATTTCGTCGCCGAACTTGGGCTAGACCCTTTCACGTGCTGTAATACATATGTCAATGCCGACATATCATCTCGACTCAATACGCCTTCGGTAAGTCCGTGAATATCTTTTTCTTCAGCCATTTTATTCCTTTTTTTGTTTTAATTTTTTTATACAGTGAAATGATATCACATTATTTTTTTATTTTGTCAATGATTAGAGCCTTGTGACCACTTACTAGACTTTAATTTTTGTCTGACCGACGCTTATATTCTTCTGCTATAACCCTACCTATTTCGCTGTCTTTTAAGTACTCTTTGCACGATAGCAATAGGCGCTCAGAGGCATCAGAACCTTCCATTTCTAATGCTTTTCTATATGAGTTACTAAACGCCGCAAACATACCATCCTCATCTTCCATGACCCTAATAGTAAGTTTCTTGTCCTCTGACGACACATAAACAAATATCAAGTCTGCGCCAGATTTCAATGCCGTATGTACTGCCGCAGAGCCCATTTCACTGCGAGGCTTTGAGCCTACTGAGTCGTCTGCTGAATATCCAGCCAAAACCAAAGATCCACCATCCTCAACAAATTTAACCGCTTCTTCGTAATGGTCTATTGAAAAGTGAACCGGTTTTTTACTCTTTTTATCTACCCATTCATATGGCACACCAAAAAAGTTTTTAGCGCCAAACGCAAGATACTGTATAGCCTCTAGGTTGATTCCGCCAACGCCCTTCTTAATCCAATCTCTATTAGTCGACGCTACGCCAATATTAATTTTGTTCAACAAAGACGCCAAATAACTAGCCGTAGGAACATCCTCTCCATTGAAATGTGTTGGCGCTATAACACTTCCCTTGCCTTCTTCTTTGGCCTTTTTGGCGGCTTCAATTAAGATATCTTCGCCAATTATTTCAACTTCCTTTTTGCCATGCATTAAGCCCATCAACAGCTTAAGTCCAGAGGAAAGACGAACGTCTGTTTCTGGCAATCCCAATTCTTCTCCAGCTACCTCAAGTTTTTCTACCGCCGAATTGTTAGTTAGTCCAAAAGGTTTGCTGTGCTTTTCTCGTCTGTCACACACCCATTTCTTAAGAGAACCAAGCGCAATCGACAGAGAAAAACCCTCTCTCTGTGGCTCAATTTCTTTCATAGCCTCAGATCCTGAAAGAGTCTCAATTGTTTTCATGATACTCTTAATTATACAACATAATCGGCTATGCTGTCAATAGTAAAACGCTGCTCGAAACTCTATTCGCAACCGTCACAAATAGTCAGACTTGCTGGGTCAACTGGTGCCGCAACAGTGCCGTTCGACTTTGCTTGATCATCAGCCGCTTCTTGCGCCGCTTTAAGAGCTGCATCAATGGCACTCAATTTTTCTTCCAAAGTCATGTCATCAGTAATAATCTGATTTGCGTTCATTTTCATTTTCCCCTATATTTAGTAGTTACTTAACTAATTTTACGCTAGATATAGTGCTTATGCAATAAAATGCAGCCAATTGCCCGTTGTAGTTTTTTCATCAAGTTCACCAATTGGCGCAACGTATATTTGCGGATTTTGACAACGTGGCATAAAATCAGCCAACTTCTCTTTATAAGCCGCCATTGCCGCCTCTTTCTCAGATTCTGGGAGTTCAGTCACGTTAGTTTTTAAGAAAACTGCTCGCTTTTTATCATCCCAAACCACAAATTCCGCCTTACCGTTTCGAAACGCATTTTCTGAATGGCGCGCAGTCGGCTCTGATATCCAAATTATAGAATCACCCAATCGCGCAAAGTGCAGCGGCGTCACCAAAGGAGTTCTATCAACATTCACCGTTGCCAACGCACCAATTTCGACTGTATCTAATATTTCTTTCGCTAATTCGTTCATATTATCAACTCCCATTACTTCGTGGTATTAACTTCGTAACTAGTGTTTGTGCTTTCAAAGAAATTCACTAATTCCAGCGTATCATTGGCGGCTGCCATCCATTTAGCTGGATTTGGCACGTTGTATTCAGGCTCAAAACCTAATTCTTGCAAGCGTCGGTCGGTCATATGCATAACATACTGGTTGACATAATCAGCGTTCAATCCCAAAATTCCCTTTGGTAACATATCCTTATTGTAAGCCTTCTCAAGTTCTACCGCTTGCAAAATCAAGTTGCGAATTTCCTCTGCGAATTCCTGCGTTTGCAATTCTGGATTTTCGTCCAAAATTGTCAAAGCAAATTGATACCAAAGGTCAAATGAAGATTTTCATCGCGAGTAATCCAGTCCAGTAGCGAGCCGACATTACGCAACAAATTACGCTGGCGAAAACTCATGCCAACCATAAAGCCTGAATAGAACCAAATTCCCTCCAGTACGATGTTATATGCCACCAAAGACCTAACGAAGTCCTTCTTACCTTCCAGAGAATAAATATCCAAATTCGGATCAAGCATCACGTCCAAATGCTTATTCTGGAAGTCAGCCTTATCGGCCAATGATTTTTTACCAAATCCCGCAGCATAAATTTCCTCGCGATCAAACGGAAATGTCTCAATAATGTATTCAAATGTCATAAAGTGATTGGCTTCTTCCCACATCTGTTTTGACAAATATAGTTGAGCTTCCGCCGCGTTCACGTATGGATAAATACCGAACGCTAACGATTTATTGATCAATAACTCGTTTGGGTTCAAATAGCTAATAACCGTTTTCAATGCATGCTTTTCATCGTCTGACAATTTTTCAAAATCCGCCAAATCCTGCACTAATTGAACTTCGTTTGGAAACCACGTGTTAGCCACCGCTTGATTATAAAGATCGTACGCCCAAGGGTAACGAATTGGGTGAAGTGACAATCCATCGCGTAATCCTGAACCTAAAATTCCCATCTTAATTTCCTCCTTATTTATTAATTTTCGCAAATCCAAATCCGCGCACTTTACTATTTGTGCGGACTTTTTGTTCTGCAATTTTATCAACTGAAACCGTCGTTTGTTCCGACTGATGACGCGGCTTAACATGCAAATAATATGTCGTCTTTAATCCACGCTTCCACGCTTCTGAATAAATCTTCACATATTCATCAATGTCTCGCGTCTCCAGGTACATATTTCGAGAAATCGCTTGATCAACCCACTTCTGAGCCCTGGCTGCCACTTCAATAAACGCATACGGACTGAGTTGGAAGCTTGTTTTATAAACATCCTTGATATTCTGAGGAATACCGTCAATATCTTGAATATCGCCTTGAGCTGCAAAAATCTCATCTTTCAAATCATCCCACAATCCAAGTTTCTTCAAATCTCGAACTAAATTATGGTTCACTTCCAAAAACTTACCGTTCAAAGTCGAGCGACTGAAAATCTGCGCAAATTGCGGATCAATTCCAGGAGTAGTTCCCGCCACGTGACCAATGTTAGCCGTCGGCGCGATTGCCATAAGAGTCGCATTTCGCATTCCCTTCTTTACCTTCTTTCGCAAGCTATCCCAGTCCAGTCGCGTCTTTTGGTCTATTTTCACCTTCACGCCGCGATCTTTCGACAGCTTATCAACCGTATCAATCGGAAGGATTCCCCTTGCTCCAACCGCTGCCCGCAAATGTTGGATAGCTGCCCAATTCTTTTGCCAAATCAGCCGATTGATCAATGGCGTGATAACTGATAAACTCTGTCAATTGATCAACCAAATCATACGCTTCTTTCGATTCGTAGCAATAACCCAACTTCTCCAACACGTCAGAAAGACCCATAATCCCCAGACCAATTGCTCGAGTTTGTTGATTCGAATGCATCGCTTCTGGAATTGGCGTTTGAGTGATGTCGCACAAATTGTCCAATTGTCGCACTGCCGCACGAGCCGCTTCTTTCAATCTATCCCAGTCCCAAGTCTTATCCTCGCCAAGAAATGCCGACAAATTAATGCTCACCAAATTACACGTCGCAATATTATTCTTATCCTGCGGTAATGTAATTTCCGTACACAAGTTACTGAGGTGAATCGTACCCGTATTGTTATTTAATGCTCGCACGTTAATCGTGTCTTTCCAAGTCAGCCACGGATGTGATGTCGCCTGCAAGCTAGTCAAAATGCGCTTAAATTGCTGACGAGCTGGAACTTTATCAAACGTACGCAATTTTCCAGCTTCCGCCATCTTGATATATTCTTTATATCGCGCCGAAAACGCCTCGCCATATAATTCCGTCAAATCTGGAGTTTCCGCTGGATCAAACAAATACCAATCTTGATCTTTTTCTACTCGCTTCATGAATTCATCAGAAATAAAGACCGCAGTATTTGCAAATCTGGTTCTTAGATATGGGTCGCCAGAGTTTTGACGAAGATCGACAAATTGATCAAAATTAAGGTGCCAGTTTTCCATGTAAATTGCAGCTGCACCAGCCTTTTTACCCTTACGAGAAACCGCAAACAGCGCCGTATCAATCATCTTCATAAATGGAATTGGGCCAGTCGATTCAGTGTTGGTGGTTTTAACTGGACTACCTGCCGCACGTAGCTTTGTAAAGCCAATGCCAATTCCGCCCGTGCCTTTAGCAATCCACATTGTGTCGCGAACAGCCTTAGCAATTGACTCCATATCATCATCGACATTAAGCAAGAAGCAGTTACTGAGTTGCGGGAACGAACCGCCAGCATTAACTCGCGTTGAGCCACCTGGGACGTATTCCAAATTACTCATGTGATTATAAAACTCAATCGCTACAGTAGTCGGATCAGCCTCGTTGTAACTAAGCCCCATAGCAATTCGCATGTGCGTAAACTGAGGTGTTTCAATTGGTGAGCCGTTTTGCTTACGAAGAGCGTAGCGGTTTTTATTAGTCACCACACCCAAATATTTACTCAAATCATCACGCGCTGGATCAAGTTCCGCCGCCAACTTTTTCAAGTCAAATCGACCATCAGCCATGCGCTTATCTAGCAAACCTTCTTTCACCGCCGCCTTAACGAACTTCGGAAATTCGCGCGCATGAAGCTTTTTCAATTCTTCCGCCGTTTCATAATCGCCCAAAATCTGCTTATAGACAGTTTTCAATAATAATCGTGCCGCGATTTTATCATAGTCTGGGTCGTCTTTAACGTTTTGCAAAACTGTTTGAATGACAGCCTCATCCAATTGCTCGGTCGTAATTCCATCAAATAATGTCAATTGCAATTCAGTCGCAACTTGAACAACTTTAGAGATTTGATCAGGTAAGCCCTCGCATGCCTTTAAAATAGCCGTATTAATTTTATTTGCATCAAACGGCTCTTTCGTTCCATCTCGCTTAATTACGTTAATTTCTTTCACATACCCTCCTTAATTTTCCCTCTTAAAAACAAACCACCAACACCTCATCTGGTGGCTTATCTTCGTAGCTTGTGTTTTTGTTTATTTATGGGCTCGCTATATATATAGCGTACAATAATAACTATAGCCGCTATATCTAGTGTTTTGCAAGCTATTTAGTAAAAATTACAACCTATTTTTGCTATAATCAGATACGGTATGAAATTTGCAGTCGAGATTGAATACAATCCAGACAGAGCTCTTACAAAGCCATCGAGAAAGCCCAGCATCTTGATACGTACGTCGTTGTTGCTGGGTCGTTTTATTTGGTGAGTGAATTTGCAGCAAGGTAGATCATTATAATGTTCGGAAGAATTTAACAAAAATATCTTCTAGCTTTTCCTGCTGAGCCACACCGCTTGCCATAAATTGTTTAACACCAGGCGTTGCGTTTACCTCTATTACGCCGTATTCGCTATCTGATTGCGTAATATCCTTACACGCCAAATCAACCCCACATATTCGTAAATCAAAGATTCTTGCCACCCTAACAGCTAGATCTCGCCACCGCTGATGCATAACTTCACCGACATCAACTGGCGTTCCTCCTGCTGATAAATTTGATATATCCATCAAACGAACATCTGCGCCTTCCGGTATAATATCGGTCATAGACAGACCCATTTTCCTTAATTTATTCATAATTATAGGTAGCTGCCTTTCAAAATGTATATCTCTACCAGAATCTACCAAGGTCTTATGTTTCAAATCAATTAGCTGTTTTAAATTACTTACTCCATCACCCTTAACAGAAAAAGGTCGTCTCTCATAGGCACTAGCTACCTCATCATCAAAAACCAATATACGATAGTCAGGCATTTTTAATTCTTCTTCGATGACAGCTACTTTAACACGCTCCTCGTTATACTGATTAAGAAGCTTATCAAGCTCTTCAGCGGTTTCAACTCTAGCTACACCAATTCCTTGAGAACCTCTGCTAGGTTTAACATAGACAGGAAATCCTAAAGATTTATCAATATAGCCAAGGGCTTCTTTTGTGTCACGCATAGAGTGATTAAACTGCTGACGGTCTGATTGACGCAGCATATCCGCCCACCAAGGTAAAAGAAATTCAGAACCTCTTGCACAATCTATGCCATTTTCTCTAAGCAAAAACTTTGTATACCCCTTATCATTAGCTAATTGCTCTGCACTTCCTGAATTAAACCCAGGATCGTGTCCATATAAAACTCTGTGTTCTCCAGAATTATACTTAATTGACGCCACATACCCATATTCAGGTTCGACAATAATATCTTTTATCTCTGGTAGCTTACCGGCATTATATGCGTCTATCAAAATATTGATTAAGTATGTATAATGTTTTCTTGTTTCTATAATACCCTCTAAAATATCTCTTGGCGGAAGGAGAGGGATTCGAACCCTCGAACAGATTGCTCCGTTACACGCGTTCCAGGCGTGCCAGTTCAACCACTCCTGCACCCTTCCTTGTTGATAATTATACCACAACTTTATTGTCCCTTATGGTTGCACTTAATAACATTCATTCTCTATAATAAGTCAAAGATGAAAGAAACTATTCCACCACGCATTAGGCTTGTTAATGTCACAAAAAAATTTGGCTTTGGCGACGCTGAGATTCGCGCCTTAGATAACGTCGATTTAACCGTTAAAAAGGGTGAGTTTATCGCTATTATGGGACCAAGCGGTTGCGGAAAAACTACTTTATTAAACACCCTTGGGCTATTAGACCAGCCGTCAGAAGGCGAATATTACTTGGACGACGTCGCTGTCGACAATCTCAGCTCACGACGACGCGCCAAAATTCGCTCCAAACACATCGGCTTCGTTTTTCAGAATTTCAATCTTATTCCTCGTCTGACTGTAATTGAAAACGTAGCGTTGCCGTTAACGTATAAAGGACTCGGGAAAGTCAAACGACTCCAGGAAGCTAGCCGCATTCTGAAAACTTTTCATCTGGGACAGCGTGAATATTATATGCCACATCAATTATCTGGCGGTCAGGTTCAGCGCGTAGCAATTGCCAGAGCGTTGGTTAATAGTCCGTCAATTATCTTAGCCGACGAACCAACAGGAAATTTGGATAGCAAATCTAGTCATCTCATTATGGAAGAATTGTCCGACCTACACCGTCGCGGCAACACCATAATTATGGTTACTCACAACCCAGAATTGACCCATTATGCCAGTCGCGTCATCACTATGTTGGACGGAAAAATCGACACTGATGAGCATAAGGAAAAGCGCAAGTTCACTAAGAAGTTAATTGTAGACGACGAAAAAGAAGAAAAACCTAAGAAGCAAAAATCTTCAAAGAAATCGAGGGCGAAAAAATCGTGAAGATATTAGTAAAAAATCATTTTGAGAATGCTACTCAGGCGCTACGAGCTAATCGTGGACGAACATTTTTGACAATTGTAGGCGTAGCTATTGGAATCGCCAGCATCACCATGGTTTTATCTCTAGCTGGCGGATTTAATCACCTATTCGGCGACAATTCCAACCAATCATCCACTCCTGTCGCCATTGTTAAGTCTGGTAATCAAAAAGCCGTCCCGAACCTGCTGACCGAATCCGACAACACGACGACAGTCAACACATTGACTGAAACTGACGCCAGGGATATAGGAAAAATTGCCAATACGAAAGCTGCGCCAATTGCCTTCCTACACGCCGAACTGCGCGCCCGCGAAGGTAAAGTCGATATCCAAAACGCCGCGTTAATCGGCAGTACGGAATCGCTAAAAGACGTCGCCAATTTGCAAATTGCTACTGGGCAATTTATTAACGACATCGGCGGAGTTGTCGTCGGTCAGCAATTGTCGGTCGATTTGTTCGGCACCGAAAGATCCATCGGAAACGTTATTTACATCCGAAATCAACCATTGACTGTTGTTGGCGTGTTGAAGAATATTGAAAATCAAGCCAGTTATTTGGACGTGAATTTTAATAACGCCGCCATTATTCCATTGTCTGTGATTAAAAAATTCACCCAAGGAACGCCGCAAATTCAGCAAATCATCGTGACTACTAAAGATCATAAAAATCTCAATTCAGTCATAAAATCGGCTGACGATATTTGAAGAAGAATCATGATAGCGATAAGAATTATCGAATCGTTTCTGGTGAAGAGATAAACGAAAAGAAGTCTAATGTCGCGAGGTTTCTCTCGATAATCTTAACTGTTATCGGCATTATTTCTCTGTTAATTGGTGGAATAGGTGTTATGAACGTGATGCTTGTCAATGTCGCCGAGCGCCAGCGTGAAGTCGGCGTTAGACGAGCTGTCGGCGCCACGGGCTGGGATATCATCAATCAATTCTTAATCGAGGCAGCAATCATCGGATTCCTCGGCGGAGTATTGGGCTACGGGTTAGGCTTGGCGGGAGCTTATATTGCCAGCTTATATTTACCGCTCACGCCTTATATTTATTGGCAAACAGCCGTCTTATCAATTGGACTGTCAATAATCATCGGCGTAATTTCTGGCGTATATCCAGCAGCCCGCGCCACCAGACGCGACCCAATCGAATCTCTACGATATTAAATTAACTAAGTTCCGCTTTCAATTTTTCAATCAACTGAACTGGACCAGGATTGACTCCATTAAGAATAGCTGTGTAAATACTAGCCGCGTCAGCCAGCACCAAACCCCACAGCAATTGCTCCATAAGCGTTTTTCCTCGAAGTTCCAGTACGTGCGCCTTTGGTCGCTTGCCACTTAACAGTCGGTCGCTAAGCTCCATTCGCTCACGGATTCTGTCCCGCTCCAAATTGCTACGAATATCAAAAACCGTAAACGGCTTCTCTACTGGATGTGACGACCAGCCGATAAATTCATTGTGATTAAATTCTGGATATTGATTAGAAAATGCCAAGTTTTTCGCCGATTCATTCCAGCTAATTTTCCACTTATACGCCAGCGGCCAAGTCAATTCACCGCCAAAAACAACCAACGTCTTGCCAATTGTTAATTTCGCAATCTGCTTCGCCAAATTATCAGCTTCTGGAGTTTTGGCCGTCCAATTAGATATTTCGCCCGCCAACCAATCAGCGCTATTTTTCACCTGATCATACAAATCATTATCAATCACCCAAAAATGTTGTAATAATTTCAACAAGCCTCGCAGATGATAAACTGTCGACATTCGTGGCTGCGCGCCAGCTGGGACTTGGACGTAAGTTACGTTGTCATTCTTTGCTCGCTCAATCAACGCTCCGCCAGTCGACATAGCTGCCAAACACGCCTTCTTCTCCAATGCTTGCTGATAACAACTCAGAGTTTCCTCGGTATTGCCCGAATGACTAACCGCAATAACCAACGTTTCCTCGCTCACAAATCCCGGCAAATCATAACCCTTCGCCACTTCAAGCGGAATATGCAACCAGCCCGCGGTCAAAACTCGAACCATATCGGCCGCTAAAGCCGAACCGCCCATTCCCGCGATCACGATATTCTTAAAATCTCGACGCTGATTCGCACCTTCGTGGATCGACACTTCATATCGAGCTTGTTCTGGGATATTCAAAACGCCGCTCAAAACGTCGCCTGGATCGTATTGTTTTATCACATTCATATCATCTAACATCTTGCGCTCCTTGATTAACTCATGTTATAGTGTAACATATATAAGCTTAAACAATTTAATATATAAGGTGGGTTATAATGGATTCTCAAGCTAATCAATCATTCAGTGACGACCAAGAACTGGCTAAGGTATTAGCTGGCGTATCACAAAATACAGACAATAATTTACAATTCGAAGAGACAAATGCTACAGCTTCACCTGTAATTAATCCTGCAACCATCTCACCGGATCCTGTCGCTACAGATTCAGACGACAGTCAGAAGTCTGTCGAAGCTACAGTAGAATCTACTGCTCCAGAGCCAGTTACACCAACTCCAGCAGTCAGCGCACCAACTCCAACTGCAGCCGCAGATCCTGCGCTTGATACGATTAAGCAAACTGCCCTGAACGAGCTGCGCCCATTAGTCGACAAGCTAGATGTTTCTCCAGAAGAAAAGTTTGACACTTATCTATTACTTCTTCGTTCTACGGACGATAAAACTCTGATCGCACCAGCACACGACGCTGCCGTGGCTATTGTTGACGAAGCTCGCCGTGCTCAAGCCTTGCTGGATATTATTAAGGAAATCGACTACTTATCAAATCCTCGTTAAGCCATTCCTCCAAAATAAAAACCCGCCATTTTCGGCGGGATTTTTATTGCTCGGGGCAAATTTACATCATGCCCATTCCCGGCATACCACCAGGAGCAGCTGCAACTTCAGCCTCTGGAATATCAACCACCAAAGCGCCCATAGTTGCTGCAGTTGATGCAATTGATACTGCATTTTGAACAGCTTCTTTAGTCACGCGAGCTGGATCAATCACACCAGCCTTCTTCACGTCAATCAAACCGTCTTCTGACTTCATAACGTTAACACCGAATCCAGGTTTGCTAGATTCAACTTGAGCAAGCAACGCGTCGGCATTCAACCCAGCATTTTTCATAATCTGCAAGAACGGTTGCTTCAGAGCGTCTTTTAGGATTTGTCGACCAACCGACAAACTATCCGCGCCGCTAACTTTTAGATTGCCAGCCAAATTGACCAAAGTTACGCCACCGCCAGCGACAATCCCCTCAGCCAAAGCCGCCTTAGTAGCCGCCACGGCGTCATCAACGCGGAATTTCTTTTCGTCAATTTCAGTCTCAGTTGCGCCACCAACTTTAATAACCGCAACCTTGCCAGATAATGCCGCGGCACGCTTGTCGAATTGTTCTTTTTCATACTCGCTTGAAGCATTTTCTGAAAGCGACTTAATCTCAGCAATTCGCTCCTTCACGCCTGAAGGTTTGCCTGCGCCTTCGATAATTGTCGTTTCGTCTTTACCAACGATCACCTTGCGCGCCGAACCCAAAACTTCCAAGCCAGCGTTTTCGAATGTCAATCCGTGATCTTCAGAAATCACAGTCGCGCCAGTTAGTACAGCGATATCACGAAGTACATCTTTACGACGATCACCGAAACTTGGCGCCTTAACTGCTACGGTATTAAATACGCCCTTCAATTTGTTCAAGACCAAAATACTCAAAGCTTCGCCTTCAACTTCATCGGCAATCAGAACAACGTCCTTTTTACCGCTTTGTGCCAATTTTTCCAACATTGGCAAGAATTCCTGCACGCTAGAAATCTTCTTATCGGTAATCAAAATTGCTGGCTTTTCGTACACAGCTTCCTGGCGACCCGCGTCAGTAACAAAGAACGGACTCACCCAACCCTTGTCCAAGCTAAAACCTTCGACAACTTCAGCTTCTAATTCCAAACCTTGACCAGCCTCAACAGTAACTACGCCGTCTTGCCAACTTTCTCGATTACGCCAGCAATCAACTTTCCAATTTCCGCATCACCCGCCGAAATCGTAGCGACTTCAGCCACGCGGTCAGACTTGCCTTCAATCGGCTCAGCCAATTTGTTCAACTCTTTAACAATTTCCGCGCCAGCTTGCTCGATGCCTTTCCTAAGTTCCATCGGATTATGTCCAGCCGCAATCAATCGATTCGCCTCTTTCAAAATCGAATATGTCAGCACTGTTACGGTCGTCGTGCCGTCGCCCGCTTGCTTGTTCAAATTCTTAGCGGCCTGTTTAATTAAATCGGCACCGACTTTATAACCCAGCGTTTCGTCATCGTTTTCTGGCAATTCAATTCCTTCAGCCACAGTTACGCCGTCATGAGTAACCGTTGGACCGCCAAAACCCTTCGCAATCACAACATTGCGACCCTTTGGACCGTAAGTTACCTTAACTGCGTCGTATAGCGATTTAGCACCGCCAAGCACGCGATTTCGCGCATCATCATCATAAAAAACTTTTTTTGCCATAATTAAACTCCCCTTTTTATCCAACAACCGTTGCTAAAATATCTTCTTCGCGAACAACCAAATATTCCGTGCCGTCAATTTTCAAATCCGTAGTCGAATATTCCTTATAGACAATCCGATCACCGACTTTGACGTTCTTCACATCGCCGCCAACTGCTTTAACTTCCGCAACTACTGGCTTTTCTTTAGCGTTATCAGGCAAGTAAATTCCGCTCGCTGTCTGAGTCTTTGCTTCTTCACGCACCGCTACAACACGATCGCCAAGAGGCTTAATAGGTGTACTCACGTTATCCTCCATTTCGTTAACAACATATCTATTGTAACGCACCAATTTAGCACTCGTCAAGTGTGAGTGCTAATTATCTCCTGTGTCTCGACTTTCTAGATTTTTTACAACGGTCGTGGTAATATTCACATAGAAGTAGGTAGCGCCACCCGTATTGGACGGGAAAGCGGACCTACTTCTTTTTATGACGACCGACTCCTTTCCTAACTATTTCTTCAAGTTCTGTCTCATAAAATGAACGCACTCTTTTAACAGCTTTATTGCTCGGCATTAAATTATCTTCATAAGAACCAAAGTCACCCCGTCTATGATCGAAACCAGACCAAATAGCGCGATATCCCTTATCACGGTCACTATTATTAGCATTCCGCGCAGAATCTAGCGTTGATTTTATATCAAGACCAATTATATGTTCACCACCATAATTATCCTTATACTCAACTATAAGATCTATTCCAGCAAGATCATCGTCAATGCCAGTCGTATAAACAGCCCGCACTCCCTTAGTTTTCCTTAAAGCTATTTCAGCGGCGATTTCGTGACGCATACCATTGATCACGTAAGCTAAGAATTTATATGCATTTTCAATTTCCTCATCGCCATAGCCAAGACAATCCATAGCGCCCTGAACGTCCGATATAAGCTCTGATTTGCGATTATATCGCCCTTCGCTAATTATGTCTCGTACAACCTTTATTAAAAGCTACAACTGTCTCTTTTTCTCTTATCTTATTATTGCGCTCATAAAACATCCCATTCCTATAAGATTCAAGTTTTTCCTCCGCGCAAATCCAATAAGGCATCTTTTGTATCAAACTCTAGTATTTTATATTCCGGTGCTTTATCCGTGTCACCTCTCTCTTTTAAAATATCATCCGCAACACCTGACGCAATATATCTATCCACTAATCGATATGAACTTTCCGGATTAAACTCTCTGGTTGCAGCTCGCCCTATTCCTAATACAATTTTACGCAGTCTTTCTTGATATTCGGAAGATTCAACAATCCCCCAAGCAATCTCAGCTACTCCTGATCCTCTAGCAATCTCCATACAATGGTTGCTATAATACCATAAAATCATTAAAAAGGCAATCACACGCCTCATTCTATTATCTCTCAATCTGTTATAATAACTCCATGCAATTATTCAAACATCTCTTAGAAACAATTCTCGGTTCTTATGTAAAAAAATATCTTAAATCTCATCCTGACACTAAACTAATTGCTGTAGTCGGCAGCGTTGGTAAAACTAGCGTAAAATCAGCAACCGCCACTGTTCTATCAGAAAAATTCACCGTGCGCCATAGTCGTGGCAATTTGAACACAACCTTAAGTGCGCCGCTGGAAATCTTAGGTGTAGACGGACCAAAAAACGCCAAATCTCCCCTAGCCTGGCTGAGAGTCTTCTCCGCAGCACACGCCAGCATAAAAAACCCAGAATCTCCAGATGTAATTATTCAAGAATGCGGTATTGATTGCCCTGGTGAAATGGCTACTTTTATGCGCTACATTCAACCCGACATTGCCATAATTACCTCTGTTGCACCTGAACATATGGAGTTTTTCAAAAATATGGATACGGTAGCTCATGAGGAATTATCAATTAGTCAAGTCGCTAAAAAAACCATCTTCAACCTTCACGATATCGATGAAAAATATCATAATCTCATAGTTGGAAATCGCGTAAGTTACGGCGACGAATCCGCTGATGTTTTCCTGGAAATTAAAAAGACTACGGATACTGGCTGTATTGTCAATTTAAAACATTCCGGGGGAATTTCTCAGGACATCAATATTTCTGTATTAGGTAAACATAATATTCGCTCAATCACTGGCGCGGCGGCGGCGGGGTTAGCTTGCGGAATGAATATTGAAGAAGTTGCGGCGGCTTTAACAAAAATCAAACCAGTTTCAGGAAGAATGAATATTTTACGTGGCATACGCGGCTGCACATTACTGGACGACACTTACAACGCCAGTCCTATTGCCATGGAAAATTCGCTAAAAACGCTCTATTCCATCTCTGCCGATCATAAAATTGCCGTATTGGGCGATATGAATGAACTGGGCGAAACATCTGAACTAGAGCATAAAAAAATCGGTGAAATCTGTGACCCTAGCCAATTAGAGTTGCTTATCACCGTCGGTAAAATGACCAATAAATACCTCGCACCAATTGCTGAAAAAAATGGCTGTAAAGTAATTTCTTTTGACACGGCGCTCGAAGCTGGAGAATTCCTGAAAAATAGCGACATTAAAGATACGACAATTCTATTCAAAGGCTCGCAGGGCGGCATTTACCTTGAAGACGCCGTGAAAGAATTGCTGCTCGACCCAAGCGATGTAGAAAAATTAGTTCGCCAATCACAAAGCTGGAAACAGATTAAAGCGAAATTTTACGACTCTTTTTCTCAATCTCAGAAATAATTTCCTGAACGACTTTCTTGTCGTTCCACGGAATTCGCTTGCCATTCACAATTCGGTACTGCTCATGACCCATACCCGTAATCAGAATCGTATCGCCACGAACAGCCGACCTCAGAGCTTGATAAATCGCCTGTTTTCGATCAGCAATTTCCGTCATTTTATGAGTTTTTTTCGTTCGCTCAATTCCCTGACGAATCATTGCCCGAATTTCATCTGGATTTTCGTTATAGCTTTCCTCGTCAGTTAGAAAAATCCTATCTGCCAAATTAGCCGCCAGTTCGCCCATAATCGGTCGCTTTGTCTTATCTCTGTCACCACACGCACCAAACACCAAAGTTAATCGCCCCTTGGTAATTTTTATGAGTGGTTTTTAGCAATTTTTCCAGCGCGTCTGGCGTGTGGGCATAATCCACAATAATATCAATTCCAAGCTTATTTTCTACTCGCTCGAATCTTCCAGGAATCGCTTCCAAATTTGCCACGCCCTCTTGGATATCTTCTAACTTTATTCCCAGCAAATACGCCAACGACACCGCAGCCGACATATTCATCACGTTAAATTCGCCAGGCAAATTAGTCGCCAACTCCAAATGAGTTTGATGATCAATTAACAAACTTGCCTCTGTTCCCTTTTTATACAACTTAACGTGCGTTAAGTGAGCTTCGGCTTCCGGATTAGTCCCGTAAGTCATTTTTTCGCCAGAAGCCGTAAACTTATCAAAATACTCAAACCACTCGTCATCACGATTCAGCACGATATATTTCGGCTTTTTCTCAAACAACTTAGCCTTAGCTGCCGCGTAAGCTTCCATCGTTTTGTGATAATCCAAATGGTCTTGAGTCAAATTAGTCATCACCGCCGCCTCAATTGGCACGCCGTCAAATTTATGCTGTGATAAAGCGTGACTTGTCGCCTCTAAAATCACATATTCCACACCTTCACGCTGAGCCGTCTGAAAAAAGCTAAATAACCTCGCCACAGTCGGAACCGTCGCATTCAAATCATTTATCTTTTCCTTGCCAGCAATTTCAATCACCGCCGTCGTAAATAATGCAGTCTTAAAGCCAGCCTCTTTCAAAATCTCATTGATGTAACAAGCTGTCGTAGTTTTCCCGTTCGTCCCTGTTACTGCAATAATTCTCAAGCCACGAGCTGGATTGCCATACCTTAGGCTAATCATCTTCGTGCGCGCAACTCTATAGGCGTTTTCGGTTTTTTTCCAAAGCTCCTTGAGGTAGCGTTTTTTTCTAGCAATTTTTACCAACTCGTTTTTCATAATATCCATTTTACCACTTATATTTGCTATAATAAAAGCAAATGAGGATTTTGGGAATTGAATCCAGTTGCGACGAAACAGCGGCGTCAATAGTTGAAGATGGCGAACGCTTGCTTTCAAATGTCGTCAATTCTCAAATTGATATTCACGCAGAATACGGCGGAGTTATTCCAGAAATTGCCGCGCGTAGTCATTTGGAAGTTGTAAATCCCGTCATTAAAAAAGCTTTGTCTGATGCAAATTGCACTTGGGATGATATTGACGCCATCGCCGTTACTTACGCGCCGGGGCTTATTGGCTCGCTATTAATCGGCACTCTCGCAGCCAGAACTCTCGCTATTATTCACAACAAGCCGCTCTTTAAGATTCATCACGTAGAAGCTCACGTGTACGCCAATTTTATCAATAAGCAATCCGACAATTTATCTCTAACATTGCCGAAGCAGCAGCCGTCATTCCCTATGCTTTCGTTGATCGTTTCAGGCGGACATTCACAACTTGTCCTATTTAAAAATCATGGCGACTATCAGCTTATTGGACAGACCCAAGATGACGCGGTTGGCGAAGCGTTCGATAAAGTCGCTAAAATCATCGGTTTGCCATATCCTGGCGGCCCAGCCATCGCCAAAGCCGCCGAACTCGGCGATCCACACGCGTTCCATTTACCTATTGCCAAATTATCCGGCGAATACGATTTTTCCTTCTCTGGGCTTAAGACAGCCGTTTTGAGAGCCGTTCAGCACGAAGTCGGTAAAGACTTCACTTTTCCCTCTCATGAGCTTCCAGCGCTCGTAGATGACGAATTACGACGTAATATGGCAGCAAGTTTTCAGTATACAGCCATAAAAACTCTCGTAAATAAAACCAAAAAGGCGTTTGACAATTTCCAGCCAGCCTCCGTTGTGATCGCTGGCGGAGTTGCGGCTAACCAAGAGTTGCGCCGTCAATTACGTGAAGCCCTGCCAATTGACATCGAATACACCCCTATTCAACTCTGTACAGATAACGCCGCGATGATTGCTACTCTCGGTTATTTCAGATCTCAAATTGACGAGCCTACAGATCCATACGACCTGGAAGTTCAGCCAAGTTTATCAATGACAGCAATATAACGTTGTGAGGATTACAACATGAATCAACATTTTCTACAATCATCAGCCTGGGAAAAATTCCAACAATCGCTCGATCGAAAAGTCTTCACAACAAAGGCGAAGGATGGGAATATTTCGCAATATTAGAGCGCAGCACGGGCAATTCCCGCTTATACTGTCCTTTTGGACCAACTGCCACTAATGAGAAAAATTTGCAGTTGGCATTAAAAGATCTTGCCGACCTGGGTAAAAAACTTGGCGTTACTTTCCTTAGAGTCGGACCAATTAAACCTACCTTTTCTAAGGTGTTATCTGATGAGAATTGGAAAAAAGCCACTTACGTTCATCTACAACCAGAACATACGCACGTTATCAATCTCCAGCAACCAGAGGAAGAGATTATAGCAAGTATGGCACAGCCTGTAAGGAATTGTTATAGGAATTATCGCAAAAAAGGCGTAACAGTTCATCAATCTCAAAACCCAGACGATATTAAATATTTCCTAGAATTGATACATGAAGTTGCCAAACGAACCGGCATGTCGCCGCACTCTGATTCATATTTTCATAAGCAAGCTGGTTCCCTACTGTCATCAAAAGACGCTTCTTTTTGGTACGCAACATATGATAATAAAGTAATTGCTACTGCCCTATTTTTCGACTCAAAAACAACTCGAATTTACGCACATGCAGCAGCAAATTCTACACCAGAATATCGCAAGCTTAACGCTGGAACTGCCCTGCTCACCGAAGCGATAATCGATGCAAAACATCGTCAAATGGAGAAAGTCGATTTATATGGAATTGCTCCTGAAAACGCACCAAAAAATCACCCATGGGCTGGCTTTACGAAGTTTAAGCGATCATTCGGCGGCGAGGATATCTATTCCGGGTCAACCTGGGAATTCCCCTTAAAGCCACTTCAATATTGGTTATATCGAGCGTATCAAACGATCAGAAAATAACCTTAATTTCATCCATCGCACCACATAAATTTGTGGTATAATTAAGATGCAATATAAATATGTGGAGAAATTAGAAGATTACATAAATAAGGGCTTTTGCACGTGAAAAGCTACTTTGTTTTCTTTTGTCTTTTTTCACATGAAAAACCATGGAATAACTTATGCAGCTAGCTAAACAATACATACCAAACGATTACGAACCAAATATTTATGCCTTATGGGAAACCAGCGGCGCATTAGAGCCAACAGGGGTAGGTAAGCCATACTCAATCGTTATGCCGCCACCCAACGCGAACGGTAACCTTCACATTGGGCACGCACTCGATATGAATCTGAAGGATATTCTGATTCGCTATCACCGAATGAAGGGTGACGACGCCGTATTTATTCCAGGCGCCGACCACGCTGGGTTTGAAACTTGGGTTGTGTATGAAAGAGAATTGACGAAGCAAGGGAAGAGTCGCTTCGATTTTTCACGTGACCAATTGTATAGTCAAGTTTGGAATTTTGTACAAGAAAAACGCGGCAATATGGAGCTGCAATTGCGCGCGTTAGGTGTTAGTGCGTCATGGAAGCATTTGACATTCACTCTGGACGACAAAGTTATCAACACCGTATACGACACATTTAAGAAAATGTGGGATGACAATTTGGTTTACAGAGGTGAGCGAATTGTCAATTATTGTACCAAACATCAAACCAGCTTTGCCGACATCGAGGTAGAACATAAGAACGAGAAAGGGAAGTTGTGGAAAATAGCTTACCCGACATTAGATAAAATTGGCGAGATTATCATTGCTACTACGCGCCCAGAAACTATGCTTGGCGACGTCGCTGTGGCAGTTCATCCAGATGATGAGCGATACAAAAAATTTGAGTTGGAACTCGCATTTTACTGCCGATTGTCGATAAGGAAATTCCTATCATCGCGGACGAATACGTCGACATGAGCTATGGTACCGGTGCGGTTAAGATTACGCCAGCGCACGACCCGAACGACTTTGAAATTGCAAAACGTCATGATTTACCTATAGAGTCAATTATCAGCCCAGAAGGGAAGATGATAAACGTGCCAGCGCAGTTCTTAGGATTAACACCAGTAGAAGCTCGCGCTCGAGTTTTGGAAGCACTGGAAAGCACTGGAGCTACGCCGCGGTGAGACTGAAATTGAACACGCCGTTGGACATTGTTATAAGTGTGGCAACGTAATTGAGCCAATGATTAAAGAGCAGTGGTTTATTAAAACACAATCACTCGCACAGCCAGCAATTGATGCACTCAAAAAAGAAGAAATCACTTTTTATCCAGCATCCAAGCGCAAAGAACTTATTGCATATCTTGAGCAATTGAAAGACTGGAATATTTCACGACAGATTCCATGGGGAATACCAATTCCTGCGTTTGTAAACGAAAACGACCCTAAGGATTGGATATTCGACACTCGCACCAACGAGCAAAGTATTGTTGTAAATGACACAACATATATCAGGGAAGAGGATACTTTTGATACTTGGTTCTCATCTGGTCAATGGCCATACATCGTAACGGATTACTTAACTGGCGGCGATTTAGCCAATTATTTCCCGACCGACATGATGGAAACCGGTATGGATATTATGCGCGCATGGGTTTCACGAATGATTATGCTCAGTCTGTACCGAACAGGGAAGTTGCCATTCAAAGAAGTTTATCTACACGGAATGGTTAATGACGAGCACAACCAAAAAATGTCCAAGTCTAAAGGTAACGTTATCAATCCAATGGAATTGGTTGCGGAATTTGGATCTGACGCCACACGCATGGGAATTATCGCTGGACGGGCGCCGGCTCAAAGTCAGGCCTTTAACCGCGGCTCTGTTATCGCTGCTCGCAACTTCTGCAATAAGCTATGGAATATTGCCCGATTTGTCGAAGCTCAGATTGGCGATAATCACCAAATTGTCGACTTAGAGCCACAAACTCCAGCTGACCACTGGATTATTCGCCAATTGAACGACGCAGCCAACAACATCGCCGTTCGATTAGAACAATATCGCTTCTCAGAGGCATCAGAAACTGTTTATCACACCATCTGGGACGACGTGGCTGACTGGTACATTGAATCGTCTAAAACCGCGATCAATCGTCCATTATTATCTTGGGTTTTGGCGACTTCTTTGAAAATCGCTCATCCATTTGCGCCGTTCGTTACGGAAACTATTTGGCAAACACTCAATTACACCGACGGCATTTTGATGCGTGAAGCTTGGCCAACTCCAGAAAGTTCGATCCGATTGCTGCCGAACAATTCGAGCAACTTAAACTCTTGGTTGCCGAAGGTCGCTGGGTGATTGCTGAACTGCCAGGGAATAAGAAATATCGATTGTTATACGGCAACGACAGTCTTATCGCCGACAATCAAGACACAATTAAGCATCTTATGCGGCTTGAGGCAATTGAACACACTGACCAACCGCGCGGACTGAGATTAGCGGCGGCAAACAGGGAAGCGTGGCTAGATATTGATAGCGAAACTCTGTATCAACATCAGGAAAATCTGGAAATGCGCCTAGCCGAAGCACGTCAGAAATTGGCGGGATTAAAGAAGCGCCTGGAAAATCCGACTTACGTTGAGAAGGCGCCAGCCCACCTTGTCGAGGAAACTCGCGAGCAATTAGCCGAGCAAGAAAAAATCATTACTCGGCTTGTTTCGGAACTGGAAGTAATTAGCTTAAAATAGCCTAACTCACACCTTCAAAATCAAGGTGATATCCGTCAAAAGTATGTTGACCACGAGCGGCATATTTTTGGCGCAATCGCTTCTTATCGTTGTTACGAGGCGTAGTTCGCGGTCGCGCTGAACCTTCTTTCAACACATTTGACAATTGAGCGTGTTCTGGATGAGTATGGGGCTTTGTTTCTGGCATTTTTATTTCACCCTCAACGTCACTTTGAACGCTATATGTTTTCCAAGATGACAAAAACGCTTTATCGACGTTGGTATCGTGCAGCAGCACACCAAACGCTACATTCAAACTGACAAACATAGTTGTAACGGTGAAAAAAACTGTTGTACTAAATTCATTTTTATTCTTTCTTTTTTTGTATCTATTTTTTTAGAATACTGGTTATAATGTTAGCATAAGCTTTTGTTTTTTTGTCAAGTATATTTCCCAGCATAGAAATAGTCATCCTGAATTTTACAGAGAAAATGTTTAGTATAATGGAGTTTATGGGATACCTAATTTCCATTAAGGTCGCACTAATTATTTTTCCAATTTTGGCTTTTCTTATCACGTTGCCGTATATGATTGCGAACTATCGAAAATACGGCTCCGTCAATAAGCTTAGGACTTTGATTTTTCTATTCCTTTATTCTGTATTTATTAACTGTATATTTCTTAGTTATTTTACCGTTACCAAATCCAGAATCCGTTCACACAACTTACGCAGAAAATCTGAATTTAATTCCGTTTTCATTCGTCGCAGATTTTATAAAGAATAGTCCATTTATATTAACAGATAGTTCAACTTGGATTGCGGCGATAAAACATCCCACTTTTTACGTTCCTGCTTTCAATGTTTTAATGCTCATTCCGTTCGGAATTTACCTGCGCTACTATTTCAAATGTAATCTTAAAAAGACGTTGTTATTGACAGCTATTTTAAGTTTATTCTTTGAGATAACTCAACTGTCTGGACTTTATTTCATCTATTCAGGACCTTACCGATTAGCCGACGTCGATGACGTCATCCAGAACACGATAGGCGGATGCATCGGTTACTTTCTGGGCTGGTTTGCGACGTGGCTACTTCCGTCCAGGGAAGAGATAGATGAAAAATCCCTTGAGGCCGGCTCACGAGTTTCTGGAATTCGTGTTAGTTTATCTCTAATAATCGACGCTGTTATTGTCCGTATTCCTTACACCTTATCAAAAACCCAACTTCCGTTTTCGCTATTTTTAGCCCTCTATTTTAGCCTAATTCCTCTACTGAATGGTAAAACTTTTGGTAGCGCATTATTAAAGTTTGGGCTAATATTTGAAAATAAAAAATGGATTCGCACAATTTTCAGAGGAATCTTACTCACGATATATTTTCGCATCATTCCCGCAGGCTTGTTTTACCTCGCGGATGAATTTAATAAGGAAGCGAATTCGCTATTGTTTCTCTGTCTATTCGCAATTACATTCTTAGCATTCATATTATTCGTATTAATTACAATTGCCGTAGCGTTATTTAACCGACGTTTTATGTTTGATCGTCTATCTGGCGCAAGTTACGAAAGTACGATTCAAGTCAAACAAGAGAAATAAAAATCTCTATCGTAACCAATAAAAAAATAGGAAACTCGCATGAATCTCCTATTTTTCAAATTCAATAATACTATTTTGGCGGAAGGGGAGGGATTCGAACCCTCGGTACGTTTTACCGCACGCCGGTTTTCAAGACCGGTACCTTCAACCACTCGGTCACCCTTCCGTACTATCTATGAATTTTGGCGGAGGAGGGGGGATTCGAACCCCCGCTACAGATCTCTCCATACTAACGATTTAGCAAACCGTCCCCTTCAGCCACTTGGGTACTCCTCCAAATTCACTATTTAGTGTACCATATAAGTGCAATTATTGATAGCTTTATCGTAAATAGAGTATAATAGGATTATGATAAAAGAATACGTCTCTAAAATTACAATAGGATTACTTACAATTGGATTCGGTGTAGCTTTAGCAACCGCTCCAGTTTCTGCATTAGGCGAAGGTGGTGCTCCAGCTGGAATTAACGCGGCACGCGGCGACAATACGCCATCCAACTTGGCTAATGGTGATTCATCAATCGTAAGACGCGCCATCAACATTATGCTGTTCGGTGTCGGCGTCTTAAGTGTCGTTATGCTAATCTTCGGCGGTTTCCGCTACGTAATATCTGGCGGTAAAAAAGAATCTGTCACAAACGCCAAAAACACAATTTTATACGCAATCATCGGTCTACTAATCGCAGTCTTCGCTTATGCCATCATTAACTTCGTCCTTAGCGCAGCTTTGAGTGGCGGATCAACCACTAACGTTTAATTGTTCACTAATTCTCATCGTGATATACTAACGTCATGAACGACAGTCCAGAAAACCAAGACTTTGAAACGCCAGCACCTGAAAGGATTGATTTAACCGAGCCAATAGCTTGGAACGCACCAGAAGGCGTACAGGTTCAACGCGGTAAATTGTGGTACGTGTTTTTTGTAATTGTGTTGATAGGATTAATGGCTTTGGCGATTTTGGTGTTTAAGAACTGGACTTTCGCTGTTTATTGCCAATTATGGCTGTAGCCTTGTTTGTATTATCAAACAAAACTCCTCAAATCATAAACTACGCGATTAGCCCCAAGGGCATTTATATCGCCGATGTTTTACACGATTTTAGCGAATTTCGCGCATTTGGATTAATTCACGAAAACAACCAACATTCGATTCTATTATTGCCAGTAAAACGATTCTCACCAGGTTTAACTATTTATTTTTCCGAAGCAGAGGGCGAGAGAATTGTCGATATGCTCGGAGCGCGCCTACCAATGCAAGAAATTAAGCCAGACGCCTTAGAGAAGTTTATTCGACTGATAAAGCTATAGCTTGATTGACTATATTTTATGTGGTAGAATACAAAAGTTCAGTGCTTTATAGCAATGAAGGTACCTTATATTTTTATTATAGCCTTTTCGAAAGGCTGTATGCACCCGTAGCTCAGCTGGATAGAGCGCTGGCTTGCGGAGCCAGAGGTCGTAAGTTCGAATCTTGCCGGGTGTACCACATTAGCTTTATGGAGAGGTGCAGGAGTGGTTGAACTGGCCGCTCTCGAAAAGCGGTATGGGGCAACTCATCGAGGGTTCGAATCCCTCTCTCTCCGCCATAGATATTATGAAAATCACCATTATAACAATCGGAAAAAAGCACGAAGCCTGGGTTCAGCCAGGCATTTTTCGTTTTTTAGAACGTCTACGAGCACCATTTGCTGCGGAAATGATTATTCTACCGCATTCAAGCTTTGAAGGCGACAGAGCGCGCCAGGAAGAGTCTGAGCGTATTTTTTCACGCCTTAATTCAGATGACTTCGTTATTTTGCTCGATGAGCGCGGAAAAAACTTATCATCGCCGGAATTATCTGACTTAATAACCGAACATACCAACAAGCATATTGTCTTCATTATCGGTGGCGCTTACGGAGTTACTAGCTACTTGCGCCAAAAATCCAACGTCGTCTGGTCATTATCAAACTTAGTGTTTCCACACCAATTAGTTCGTCTTATTTTAGCTGAGCAATTGTATCGCGCCCAAGAAATCCATCGCGGCAGTCATTATCATCACTCATAACTTCGGGCGCCCGTGCCTGGCAATAACCGCAATTTCCACGTGTTTGGCGCCATTTTTCTTCAAACATTCCGCCGCCGCCAACACAGTTGAGCCAGTCGTAAAAATATCGTCAATAATGATATATCGCTTATTTTTATCAACTTTACCCGCAATTTCAAAAAACTCCTTTGCTTGACGTTTTCTCTGGGCGGAAGACTTCGTAAAATGCTGAGTGACGTTATTTCTGCGCCGGAGCAGGGAACAGCACTCTATTTTTCTACGTCGAGATAGTTTAATAGCAATTTTTCGGATATGATCAAATCCACGACGCCGAATATTCTTAGAAATTGTAGGATTGGTACGATTACTGTATCTGGCGGCAATTCAGGCAGAGCTTCGTCTAAGAACTCACTTAGCAATCCAGCTGCCGCCTGAACACGGTTAAACTTATAATCATCAATAATCTTTGCGACAACACCTGTACGTCGTGAAAAACACCAGATCATATCACAAGGGAGCTTATGTTTTTTACATAAGTTGCCATTTTCCAATAAATCACCACATAGAACACACATATCGTACTTCCGACTTGTGATGTATTTTTTACAATCTAAGCATAAAATACCACCCGTTTTACCACACTTATAACAGTGGTGAGGAGCGATGATCGATAATAGCGTGTCAAACATTGTAATTTTTACGTTTTAAGCCTTTCTCTGTTGATTATAACGCACATTACAGTTATACTAATAAAGACTTTGTCAATGAGCCTATTATAAAAGTGGAGGAAATTATGGCCCGAAAGCAAGATGATACATTACTAACAGAACAGGAATTGGCTGCGGCGTTTATTGACGATGATAACGACGATCTGCTACCTGGTTTTGACGACGACAACAGTAGAAGCAACAGTACACCAACAACACGATCTGACGACAATTGGGAAGATGAAGCTGATGACGCAATGGGTCAATTGGCTGTTGATGTTTTTGAGACAGAAAACAACCTAGTTATTAAAGCTCGTACTGCCGGCGTAGATCGAAACGACCTAGACGTAAGCATTTCTGACGGTATCTTAACAATTAGCGGCACACTGTCTAGCGGTGACGAAGCAGATGTTCGCCAATGGCACATCCAAGAATGCTACTGGGGCGAATTCAGTCGTACATTAGCATTGCCAACCGCTGTAAATGAAGAAGGCGTTAAGGCAGAATTAAAAGATGGCGTTTTGACAATTACTTTTGAAAAGATAAAGCAAGAAAAAGCAAAGAAGATTCAAGTTCTGTAAAAAACCATTTCACAGAGAATACCGTCACAAGTTGGCGGTATTTTTTTAGCCATACAAAAAGAACCTCATCAGCGAGGCTCTTTTTTATCAATAGGGAAGATTATGATCCTGATGCAATCTTACTGATAACCATATTGACAATTGCGTATGCCAAGATTGCAACCACCAAACCGACAATTGCGTACAAAACTGTATTCTTAGCCGCAGTAACCTTATTACTGTCACCGGCTGAAGTGGTGTAGCGGATACCACCCCAGATAAGCATAATAACACTCAACGCACCGACGGCAAACAAGAATATGTTTACAAATTTCTTAACTAAAGATTCAGGGATCTGCAGATACCTGACCAACACCATCTCCTTGCGCGCTGTTAACGCCGCCATTTAGGGTAAAATCACCTTCAGCGCTTGCAGCTGGGGCTACAGCCAAAGCAACAGTTGGTACTAACAGTAGTCCCGCCAAGATTAATTTTAATTTATTCATTGTTATTTTCTCCTTGTTTAATGATATTACTATTATACATTTTTATCTGTTATTTGTAAAACTAATTATGGATTTATTATAGTCGATTTGTAACCATATTGACGATCGCGTATGCCATAATAGCCACAATTAGTCCAACCACTGAATAGGTGAGCGTACTCTGAGCAGATTTTGTCTTTGAAGCGTCGCCAGCCGAAGTAATATAGCGAAGTCCGCTAAAAATAATCATAATAACAGACAAAATACCCACAGCCCAAAGCAAAACATTAACTACTGTTTTTATTAGACCTTTATCACCGTCAATACTTTTACCTTTCATTTCTGATGTTGTAGCCGTATTAATTCCCTCAGATACCTGGGCAGAAGCACTACCTGACAGGGAAGCAGTAGATAAAACTGATGCTCCAAACACCGCACAGGTCATAATTGCTATTGATATTATTGATTTTTTCATACTTTCTCCTAATTAAACCTATTAAATACAAAATTAACAATTGCTGAAGCGAATATAGAAACTATTAAGCCAACGACAGCATATAAAACAGTATTCCTGGCTTTTGCGGCTTTCTGAGCATCACCACTGGAAAGTGCAAACATAATACCGCCAATAACTATCATAATAATCGAAATAGCACCAACGGCCGTAAGTAGAACTTCAACGATAGTTTTTATAATACCGTTCACTTGAGTTTCGCCACTGCTCTTATTTTTACAATAGACAGAGTTTTCATTTCCATTTGAGCAAATATCAATACCGTTAGCTGCAGACACCGCCGGAGTAAACACGCCAAGGAGCCCAATCATTAGTATTCCAGCCGTCAGGATTTTTGTAAAAATCTTCATTTTAAACCTTTCCTATAATATAACCTGTTATAGCAATCGCACTAGCAATAATAACCAAACCAATAACTGAATATAGAAATAGCATTCTTTGCGCTGGCAGTCTTAGCGGGATCGCCAGAAGACAGGGAATAGTTTATTCCAGCAATAATCACCACAATAACAGCTATAATACCAGCCACCCAAAGCGCCAAATTAACAAACTTCATAATATCTACATCGTTATTCTGTGGCACACCAAGATCATCTGCCTTTCCTAATAATCCAGCAAAAAATTCCATATATCTCATTTTATACCCCTATCTTTGATGATATAAAGTTGACTAACGCAACAGAAGCTAGGGCGATAACCAGACCGATCGCGGCACTCATAATAGTCTTTCGCCCATGAGCGGCCTTATCTGGAGCACCGTTACTGGTCATCATCAAGAAACCACCGTACATGATATATCCAACGGTCGTATAGCCAATAAGCTGCAGCAAATCATCAACGATATTAAGCGCGATTTTCCAAATATAGTTAGCTTGAGAATTAGTATCTGTGCCTGGATTTTTAAGGGAACAGTCATTATTAGTTAAGCCGCTATACCATGGTTTTAATGTTAAAATCTTCCCCTTATTAGAACATGCATCGTCCGCAAAAGAAATACCCGGGAAAGTTACGCTCACCCCAAGCGACCCTATAATCATTAAAGACATTGCTATTATAATTTTCTTCATCAATCGAAAACTCCTCCTGGAATAATAAAGTTAGTAATTGCCACCATAAACGCAAACATTATTATCCCAATGACAGTATTCGTCCAGACTTCACGTGCTTTTTTTATCTTATCTGGACTACCTTCAGAAGTGGTATATAAGAATGCTCCGTATATAACAGCACCAACCGCCGCGACAAAAACTCCAGCGGTTAAGATTTTAATAACTTGCTTTATTATGTTGATAATTGCCGTGCTACCCGTGCCGTCACAAGAAATAACAGAAGTTTCCGCGCCACCGCAACTGCCAGTAGCTAAAGCTACTTTGGGTATAAAAACGCTCCCTGCGATTACTGTTGCGATAAATATACTGATTACAATATTTCTTTTTGTCATAAAATTTTCTCTTATACCTAAATTGTAAAATAGTCAAGCGAAAAAAGCAAACATTTTCCTTGAAAAGACAGAAGTAATCTGATAATATAAGGGGTATTGATATGCGCTCGTAGTGAAGTTGGCCTATCACGCCTCCCTGTCACGGAGGAGATCGCCGGTTCGAATCCGGTCGAGCGCGCCACAGATAATTCACCCCTTGATAGGGTGTTTTTTTATGGAAAAATATACCATTTTTATTGCATTTTCTGTACAATTTATGTTATGATATGGGCAATTGGACTAGAAAGTCTAAGAAGTTTTTACAATAAAATATCTGACAATGTCAGAGGAAGGATTCCAAGCGTTATGGTTCGAAATCGTGAACAATTTAACCCAAGCGATTCAGAGACACAACTTCCAACTTTACTTAAAGAAAAAGGCCTTAAAGGGCATCGCTACAGCGGCAGCACTGTTAGCTTCAGTAGCTCCGTTGTCAGCCTGTGGTGAAAGCTACAGTGAGCCAACTCCAGATACAACATCTACCTCGCAGGAAACTCAAGATCCTACACCTTCAGTAGAAGAGACAAGTTCTCCATCACCAGAGGCTAGAGAAATCCCAGAAATTGAGGGACTGGATAATCTTCTAGACTCTTTGGATAATGCAAAAGACACGAATGATAAGAGAGCAGCCTTCATTAATTATACAAACATGCATGCTAACAGCGAATCTGCAAAATTAGATATTGATGAGTTTGGTCAGATAATCACAACAAAAGAAGAACTCCCTGGAGTCATGAAAAATATCGGAGAGCACAGCGTCTACAGTATTAATTTAATGCTCAAATCCTACTTTAAGCTAGTCGACGAAGGCAGGGTGGAAGAGGCAGACGAGATGCGCGATGCCTACACAAGCAGTATGGTTATAGGAAATGCTCAAAGGGTGATGACTAGCTTGTTTGAGGGGTATGAAGAATACCCTGGTGACAGACAGATTTATCATAACGCATACAACCCGTTTCCACTAGATGGACAGCCAAACAAAATATTTGAATCTACCGGAAAAGACGGCTATTATCCAACGCTAGTCCGAAACAACCTTAATAATGCAAAGCCTTGTTTTGATGAAGGAGACCTTACACGATGCAACGGTCTAAATTACGGTGGTTATATTCCTAAATATCAAGCGGCTTATCTAGAAGAAAGTGGGAAAGTTACAGTAATAACGACCATTGTTAACACCGACAGGGTAAGTGCCGAAGGTCTAAACTTTGACCCGTCAAAGAAGCAATCCCTTGATGCGGTATCAGACCGCACAGTACCGATTAGGGTAGCTCCTGCGATAATTGATTACCGAGAAATCAGCGGCCCTCTTAATTATCAGGATCAAGGAAGTCCGCTGCCATTCACTATAAACGGTAAAGACGTACCAGCATACGAAATCCCTGAGATACAGAAGGCCTGGAAAGATAGCAAAGACAGCTAAAATTCTAGACTTAATAAACCCTTGCATAAACACCTTCATATGTGATTAAATGAAGGTGTTTATGTTTATGAGTGGGTTTGGTCGTAGAAACGTCTTTAAGAGTATAGTTTTATATTTGTGCGTGAGCGCCTTATTTATATTACCAATTTCTACGCTATTAACCTCTTTACCTGCATTTGCCGCTGGGTACTTTGACAATCTCAATACTCAAGGAAAATATAAGTTCTATGTTTATGCGCGCGCATTAGATACATGTTTTGTCCGTGCAGGAAGTAAGGCGCCCAACAGCAACGTAGAGGAGCTGAAAAAGGGAAAAATATTTAATAACGTTGGCGACGGATCTTACATAGGAACTTTTCCAGGCTTTACAGGATACAATAACTCGGGAGGATATTTTGATTGCAACTCAGCTGAACTTATGAGTACAGCTGTTAGTCAATTCAACATACAGCCACAAGGAAGATCCTCCGCTGTAGAAGTATTGCTTTGCAAAATAGGATACAGGAGAGGCATTAACTACACCCTATCCGAAGACGAATGCATAAATGGAAGTGGTGCATTTGGCAAAAAAAAGAAGTCTACAGGAGGAAAAGATGATAGACAAGACGACGTTAACATATATTCAAAAGGGAAGATATTTGAAGTACTAACAAATTTATCAGGTTATAAAAATGGTATAGAAAACTCCGATCCTAGCATAAAATATCTTATCTCAAGGTCAATGATAAGAGGATGTATAAAAGACGACAATCCTCAACCTCGACGACACAACTCAAAAGATTGGGAAATACAAGATGTAGATAGTAATGGAAACTTAACTAACTCATATTACCTACCTGGCGACGGGCAGGTTATAATGTGGGCGGATCAAATAACCGTGAATGGCCACAGAATCATTATGACGCAAATATTTCTGAATGGCAGTGTATGAATATATACCGGCGCCTAGTGGAGTCAGCGCCAAAGTATCAAGAAGCTCTAAGGCAGTCAGCTACAGACACCTCGTGTGTAGGGCTGGCAGAAGAAAATCTAAAAGCCGCCTGCAAAGACGGCGTAAATCATAAGGGTAATTCTGCATACTGCGAAAGACAATACGAGGGTCTGGACAAAGAGATAAGCGCCTGTAAGCAAGGTCAGTCTGCTGAAATAAAGACCCCATCGGAAGGTGATGGCGGCGGAGAAGAAGAGGAAAAAAATTCGTGTGGTATTGATGGAATGGGATGGCTTATTTGTCCTTTAATGACTTTTATGGGGGGAATTGCTGATGCTTCTTATTCTGTAATATCACAGTTTCTTAATATTAGACCTGCTATCTTCGATGAGGGATCTGATGCGGTAGGAGCAAAACAGGCGTGGAGCTTCTTTCGTGATATAGCAAACGTCATATTTGTATTACTATTTTTATGGGTAATTTTCTCACAAGTCAGTAGTATCGGCATAAGTAACTACGGCATTAAAAAAATCTTACCAAAATTAATAGTGGGAGCTGTATTAGTAAACCTATCGTTTTATATATGTCAATTAGCCGTCGACTTGTCCAATATCCTTGGCTTTACACTAAAAGAAGCTCTTGAAGGAGCGGTGTCTGGAGTTGGTGGATCATCTTCAAATTCAGCAATAGTGAGCGGTCTCGGCACAGCAGTTGCTGGCATTCTAGTTCTTACAGGAACAGTGCTATTTGCAGCACTTGCAGTCAGTATACCAACACTACTATCTCTAATGTTAGTGCTGCTTGTTGTGCTTGTCATACTAATAGTTAGACAAGCAGCTATAGTTCTCCTAATATCAATTGCGCCCCTAGCATTCGCAGCTTGGCTCCTGCCAAACACCGAAAGTTTATTCAAAAATGGGTATCAATGTTTAGGGGGTTATTAATGGTTTTTCCTATAATATCCCTTTTGTATGGAGCTGGTAAATTAGCAGGAGCAATATTAATGACAACAGCCACAAGTGACCCGAATGATACTGCGATAACTATGCAGTTCGCAGGCTTGGCAGCGTCTATTTTGCCATTAGGCGCCACACCTTTCGTACTACAGAGCTCCTTAAATTCGCTGGGCAATATTGGTGCAAAGATAGGCAGAATGGGTGCTAATGCGCATAGTCGATTCGCTGGAAATATAAAAGGCGCAGCAAAAGGACGTGTTGACAATTCTGTTATTGGCGATACAAAAAGAAAATACTCAGACTTCATGAATAGAAAACGCGCAAGCAGGCGAACGGGTAAATTTGCGACGTGGAGGGATAATAGTCCACTCGGTCAATTCATGGGTTGGGATAAAGGTGGAGCGCGCGCCCGCGCAACTGTAGCTAAGGCGTTCGAAAGTGACGTTGAAAACGCATCCACAATGTTGCAAGGTATGACATCGACGGAAGATAGCTGCTATTGCCAAAACGGCACAAACCTGATGGTAAAGAAGTCTCAAAAAGCTATGCATGCAGCCACAATAGACCATACTATGGCTAATGGTAGTTTTACAGAACGTATGGATGTGCTGAGTAGTCTAAAAGGTAAAGACGCCTCTATAAAACAACGGGCAATTAAAGCTGCATACGCAAAGAAGGATAATAATATCCTAGGAAATGGATTCGGAGATGCTATCCTTAATGACGAGGTTGGTAGTATGCAAGACCTATCTAATATGGCAGTAAATAATGCCGAGTCTGGAAATCTACAGGCAGAACACTTAGTACAGAATGGAGCAGCAACCAAATGGCTATCTGAGGCTATTACCAAGAGTAAGAATGAAAAAGCTTCGGGACTGCATTTAGAAAAAGCAGGAGAAGTTGCCATATCAAATCCAAATACTGCGAAAAATATAAATCAAGCAATATCCGAAGCGTTAAATGCTCACGGAGTGGTTGCCCATAATACGCCACAGAATACATCCTCCTATAATTCTCAACAGAACAGCCAAGGTAGCAGTTCTCAACAATCACCACAAAATAACCAACAGAATAATAGTAGTTCTGGGGAGAAAATAATTATCGCTACATCTCAAGAAGATGTAAGAAAGGCATTGGAGGATTCTAGACGACGAGGCAACTAGGCACATGCTTCATACGCTCTCTTGACTTTTTCCATCAAAAATGCTAATATAAACCCAGATGGAGTGGTTAATTTCACGTAAGCAACCTCTTATTGTGACGTTGCGATGGTTTGTATTGCTGATAGCAGGGATGCTGGTGGGCATTTTTCTTAATGCCTTAACACACTCAACCTCTGTTTATGCCGTAGACGCAGAATGGAGCGGCCATAATTTAACCTATAATAAAGAAAAATATACAAAGGTAAGTGATGATAAAAAGATCAAACAATTTAACCTACCTGATAATTCGCTTGTTTATGTTAATGAAGATAAGAATAAAAAAGAAACCAAGGTTATTTATTTCCCATCAAGCGAAATATCTTCGCTAAGTTCGGCAACTTACGCGGTTTATTCATTTACGCCACCGAACACCTACGAACAAACCAGCAACTCAACTATTTCAATTGAATCTCCCTCAGAAAATTCAACAGGTACTTCTTGTGATGTGCAGGGAATAGGTTGGATTATCTGTCCACTCTCCAACTGGCTGGCTGATGGCATAGATTATATGTACAGCGCGCTTCAGGAGTTCTTGAAAACTAAGCCGTTAGAAACGACCAACCAAAACAGTGGAATTTATCTGGCGTGGGTCATTATGCGCAACATTAGCAACGTGGCGTTTATCGTGGCGTTTCTGGTGATTATCTACTCACAATTGACCTCTGTAGGAATTAGCAATTACGGCGTTAAAAAAATGCTCCCTAGGTTAGTAATTGCGGCGGTGTTGGTCAACTTATCATTTACGATTTGTGCTATATTACTGGATTTATCAAACATAGCCGGCTACGCTTTCCAAGACGCCTTTATGGGAATTAAAAACACCATATCCACTGTAGGAGAAAATACGGGCGTAGGTTGGACATGGTCGGAAGTTATTGTGATGATATTATCCAACGGAGCTTTAGCTGGCGGGGTGGTTGCAACAGTAGCCATGGGCGCAGAACTGCTACCGTTGGCGCTATCAGCATTAGTGGGAATAGGTCTAGTGCTTCTCTTAGTGCTTCTAATTATGGCAGCACGTCAAGCTTTAATTGTAATCTTAATTATCATTTCACCTTTAGCCTTCGTTTGCTATTTACTTCCTGGCACAGAAAAATGGTTTAAGAAATGGCGAGACTTATTCCTCACGATGTTAGTATTTTTCCCGGCATTCGCTGTAATATTCGGTGGGGCGCAATTGGCTGGAATAATAATTATCCAAAACGCCACTGGAGCAAATGGTGGAATAATGCAAATCTTAGGAATGGTGGTTCAAGTTATACCATTAGCCTTAACACCTATAATTCTGAAACTTAGCGGCGGAGTATTAGGCAAATTCGCTGGGTTTGTTAATGACAAGAATAAAGGCTGGTACGACAAGTCCAAAAACTGGGCTAAAGATCGTCGTGAGATCACTAAAAACAAGAAGTTGGCTAATGCCAATATGACGCGATTCAACCCAAATCGTTTACGCCGCCGAATGGACCATAATAGTAGATTGCGTAAAAAGGATCTGGAAACTTCACAGAAAAATGCCGAGAATTCATTTAGGAATACAGCCAAATATAAGAAGTCGGACTTATATGCCAGACAGGCTTCCAGGCGCTCAGATTTCTTATCTGCACAAGATGATAATCGCTACCTCGAATCTACACTGGGTCACGCACCAGATGATATATACGAAAAAGATCTCTATACGATCGTGCTCTGAGAAACGTGTCGGCTACCTATGCAACTCGACAAGATTTGAAAGCTCATCAGCAGCAAACTGCATTTATGAATGACATTAAAGACCTAGAAACCGAAATTGCAACAGCAGGTCTGATTAAGAATAATGCTCAACGTCAACAGCACAGTGAATTTGCAGAGCAATTGAAAAACAGCAAGGAACTTCAAGAGAAGGCTGGCGGCAACGTATTCAAAGATGCAAATGGCAATTTGATTGGTGCAAATGCAGCCTTAGCTTCAGCCATAGCAACCAGCCGTAGCGAATATGCCAAGTCTGTTGATGAAGCTCATCAGATTATGAAGCATTATAAGCTGAGCGCTGAGCAAAGACAAAAGATATCTTTAGGCAATTCCGTGACTCTTTCAGATGGAACAGTACTGGATAGCAATAACATATTTATACGTGAAGCCGCAATTGAAGAGCAGTTTAAATACGGAACTGTTACAGAAGTGGCTCAGCTTGTTAGCGAATTACCGCCAGAATTCTATTCTTCCGCGTCGGCAGCATTAGCGTCATCCGGCGTGAAAAACAAAGCTTCATTTATGGGCGGTAAATTAATTGACGATATGGTTAGGGTGATATTAATAGCCGTCAAGATTTGCTCAATTATTGTGCTGACTGGCTACAGGGTGGTAAATATAAACCAGAAACTTTAGCCACCACTGAGGCTGATGGTGTTAAATTGTTAATAGAAGCTGTAGAAAATACATCTATTATTACCGATAAGAAACGTCAAGACCTTAAGAAAGTTATCAATACAATTCTTACCGATAAGAGGTTGTCAGCTAATGCAACTGATGCAACTAAAGAGCAATTTGAGATTTTCCGCAACATGTTATAATCTCCATATTTTGATATAATATAAGCAGTATGTCGGTGTATAAAGTTCCTCAAGATGTCGAGGCGGAGGACAAACTGCTCGGGCCGTTTAGTTTCCGACAGTTTGTATTCTTAATTATAGCTGTTATCGGAATCGCTATTGCGTACGGTTTGAGTACAATTTTACTACCTTTGGCAATAATTCCTGTGCCGATAATTTTATTCTTTGGAGCGCTAGCCTTACCGCTTAAAAAAGATCAGCCAATGGAAGTTTATTTGGCAGCAGTCATTTCTTTTATGCTAAAACCAAAAAAGCGTCTATGGCAGCCTGATGGAATTGAAAGATTAGTCGAAGTTATCGCGCCAAAAGTCGAGGAGAAGACTTACGGAAATAATTACGATCAAGCCGAAGTCCAACGAAGATTGTCATATTTGGCGAATTTGGTAGACAGTCAAGGCTGGTCAATTCGTGGCGTCAATAATCCGAATAGCTCGATGCGTGCTGACTTATTCAACGAAGGACAGGCAGCTAACGATATATTGGATGAAAATAGTGCTACGGCGCAAAATATCAATCACTTGATAAATCAGTCAGATGTTCGTAGGCGACAAGAAGTTATCCAAAAGATGCAAACAGACAATCTACTACGCCGCCTCCTACGCAAACACCTCAACCATCTCAACCAGATAATCCTATTCCAGCCGCACCACTACAAATGAATCCGTACCCAACAATGCATCAATCTGTATTAAATCCAGTGTCCGGACGTCCTGCCGCGAGCGCTCCAGCTCAAATTCAGCCGACAGCCACGCCGCAAGCTAGCGTAAACGAGGTGCCACCTGCTATAATAGAACTGGCAAATAACCGCGACCTCTCGATTGAAACGATTGCGCGTGAGGCAAATCGAATTCAGCAAGAAAATAAATTATCAGATGAGGAAGTGGTGATTTCACTACGTTAGGTGGGGTTTATGCAACCAGAGTTACAAAATCAACAATCTTATCAGCAGGTTCCGCAAACCAATGCGGCTCTTCCTGGTGTCTCTCAGCAGCCATCAGGGGCAATTGGTTCGGGACCAAATCCAGCCGCGCCATCTCCAGATAAAACCCCTGACGACAAGAAGCAAAAAGGACCAATTAGCACCCAGAATACGCTGCTTTTCTCTGAGATGCGCGAAAATATGATCATTATGAGCGATGGCAGTTTTCGGGCGGTAGTGGAATGTGAATCAATCAACTTTGATCTGATGAGTTCACGCGAAAGAGAGGGAGTTGAGTTCAGCTATCAAAACTTCATTAACTCTCTATATTTCCCAATTCAAGTTCTTATCCGTTCACGCCGCGTGGACATTGGTCCGTATCTGGACAGATTGGCTGAAATTCGCCGCAATCAAGATAATATGCTTCTCAACGTCCTAATGGACGATTATATGGATTTCATTGATATTCTGGCACAAGAGGCAAACATTATGGATAAGAGTTTTTATGTTGTCGTTCCATATTATCCAGCTGGCGAGGAAAATGCCTTCAAACAACAGACTAAAGGATTATTCAATAGCTTCTTCAGCGGAAAAAAAGAGGCAACCGTAACAAAAATTGACCAAGTTACCTACACCAAAGCCAAAGATGAAATTAAAACCGCATCGATTCGGTTATGAATGGTCTATTCCAAATGGGCGTAAAAAGCTGGCAATTAAACACCCGACAACTGGGTGAGCTGTTCTACACTTCATATAATCCCGACACGTCGTCACGTGAATCGTTAGAGGACATTGACCCGAGCGAGCTTACGACCACTTACGTAACTAAGGGAACTGGTCCATCACCGAGAGGAGGAAGGTCATAATGGCAAAGAAGAAATTAGATGCCGTTGATATTGCTGCTCAGCAACGAGCAAGGGAGCAAGCCGAAGTCGAGCAGGCCTTCTTAACTGGCGTTCGAACTCTGCGTGATTTTATCGCGCCAAGTAGTATTGAGCTTCATTCTGACCATTTCCGACTTGGCTCAAAATATGGCCGCACAATGTATGTTTATGGCTATCCTCGCCAAATCTACACCGGCTGGCTTAGCTCAATCATTAACATTGATGAAGTACTGGACATTAGTATGTTTATTTATCCAGTCGATACGCAAATTGTCCTGAATAACCTGCGCAAAAAAGTTACTCAGTTGGAAGCAACCATGAATATCAACATGGAAAAGGGAAAGGTGCGCGACCCAGGTTTGGAAGCGGCTTTGCAAGACGCCGAAGAATTGCGCGATCAGCTGCAGATTGGTGCCGAAAAGTTCTTCCGCTACGGCTTATATATTACGCTTTATGCTGACAGCTTGGATGAGCTAAACTTCATCCAGCATAAAATTGAAACTATTTTTGGCCAGCAATTGGTGTTCTCAAAAGTAGCTTCCAGTCAGCAGGAGCAGGGATTGAATAGCTCTATTCCACAATTGACTGATGAACTACAGATTCGCCGCAACATGAACACTGGCGCAATTTCAACCAGCTTTCCATTCACTTCAGCCGATTTAACAGATAATAAGGGAGTACTTTACGGAATTAACATGCATAATAATGGCTTGGTGATTTTTGACAGATTCTCCCTGGAAAACGCCAATATGGTCGTGTTCGCTAAGTCTGGTGCTGGTAAATCATTTACCGTTAAGTTGGAAGCTTTGAGAAGTATGATGGTCGGAGCTGATATTGTGATTATTGACCCAGAAAATGAGTACCAAAAACTATGCGACGCGGTTGGTGGCAGCTATATTCGATTGAGTTTAAGTAGCGACACGAGAATCAATCCGTTTGATTTGCCACGTGTTATTGATACTGATGAGGCAGATGATGCACTGCGAGCTAACTTAGTTACGCTGCACGGACTACTCAGGCAAATGCTGGGCGGCGCAGGAGTAGGGGCTGGCGGACAAGTCGTAGCGGGATTATCGCCAGCGGAAGAAGCTGATATTGATCAAGCATTAATCGACACTTACGCGCGCGTCGGCATTACTTCGGATCCACTGACGCACAATTCTACACCACCGACGATTTCCGACTTATACGACACTTTGCTTCACATGGGCGGAACTGGCCCAAGCCTGGCTCAGCGACTTCGCAAATTTACCTCTGGAACGTTTGCTGGAATATTCTCACAACAGAGTAATATTGATATTAATAATAATATGGTTGTCTTTAACATTCGCGACTTGGAAGATGAACTGCGACCAACGGCGATGTATATTGTTCTGAACCACATCTGGAATATTACGCGTACCGACCAGAGGAAACGTATGTTGATTGTTGACGAGGCTTGGCAATTGATGAAATATGACGATTCTGCCAATTTCTTATTCTCACTAGCCAAGCGCGCCCGCAAATATCAATTAGGCTTAACGACAATCACGCAGGACGTGGAAGACTTCGTCGGAAGTAAAATGGGGCGAGCAATCGTTTCCAACTCCTCAATGCAGCTACTTTTGAAACAGTCCGCCAGCGCCGTTGACGTTTTGGCGCAAGTGTTTAAATTGACAGATGAAGAGCAGAAAGCGACTAGCCAATTTCCCAGTTGGGCAAGGATTATTCTTTGCTGGACAAAATCACGTTCACATTCAGATTCAGGCTAGCGATACCGAATATAATTTGATCAATACAAATCCCGTATCGCAACAAATAAAACCGTCAGATTCACCGATCGGCGGCTACGGAGCGGTGTAGAAAAATAGCGAGAAAATATGGCACGAGTTGATTATACGACAGATTCCGAAACTGACAGCAGATTAAATCCTGCTGAGCAGGCTGAGTTTGATCAAATCTCGGCTGGTTATGACAGTGGATCGGAGTTAAGTGATCGCGAAAGAGATGCCATAAATGACCTTGAATCTCAGTTTGATAATAAAGATTCGGACTTTGAATCCTAATCAAAACGATTCCGCCAGCGCTGCCGTTAATGATCAAGAATCTTCTGTTCCAGGCAACGGTTTTTATCAGCCGTCTGCGGGAAAAAAGAAAAGTCCAGTAACATTCAAGTCTTTACTGAAAAAACGCGGACCAATTGCAGCTATTGCCGGAATATTAGGGACTGGGTGGTGGAATTATGGGAATATTCCTTAGTCCAGCAACAATGTTGCAAAATATAATGGAAAGCTTTACCTGGAAGAACGACTCAGCTTCACTTGTTAAAGAATCCGCATGAAAAAAAGGTCATGAATAGAAATGATCTGGATGCCATGATGACGCAGGAATCTTGCTAAAAAAAGTAAAGAAAAGATACGCTGTAAAACAGGACGACTTTCCAACAGAGCTCTTAAGAAATTCAAGAAATCCGGATTAATTCCAGTTGATGCTGATGGCAAAGAAATGGACATAAAAGGAAGAGGATACCCAGAAAAAAATCCAACACACTGGAAGGTGGAAGGATTAAACGATGGGAAAGCCTATTGAGTCGTCGAAAATTAAAAAGACGAATTGCTAAAGAAAGAGAATCGTAAAATTGCCAGTAAAGTCTATGGCAGAACTGGCTTATTTAAAATGCGTTTCCGCGCCTGGACAGGAAAACATATAAGTAAGCTTTACGATAAATTCAAGCTTAAAAAGAAATAGTGCGATTTCAAAAATTGACAAAAAACTTGGAATAAAAGAAAAAAAAGAGAAATTTAAAGAAAAATTACCAAAGTTCAAAGAAGGGCCTGCTCTTGAAAAGGTTGGAAAGGGTGTTGATAATTTAGGAAGTAAATTAAAAAAAGGTGGCCTGGCTTATGCTATTAGCGCAGGAGCTTGTACTGTAGTAAAAATCCCAAATCTTATTGCGGCAGGTGTAGCAGCAATTCAGTTAGCTCCACTATTAGGTCTAGTTATGGATGTTATCCTATCCCCTGGATCACAAGCTAAGGCTTCTGGACTCGATTCTAGTGGCAGCGGATTCTCTCAAGAAACGATGGAGACCATCGGCACTATGCTAACCGAAAGAGGAAAAATGAAAGGGTCCGATAACGCCGAAGGATCGGCATTAGATTCTCCGTATTTACTAGCAGCAATGGGCGTAAATAACGACAAGCCTGGAATTGCAAAAAACTACATTCCTGGATATTCAGTAGCTACAAATCCTATAGTTCGCACTCTCAATTCCGCCGAAGAGGCTAGCGAACCAGTGTGCAATTATATACTAAGTCCAGTTGCTATGTATACCTCAATGGCAGCCGAGGCGGCAATTGCAGCTTCTACTGGTGGGATAAGTGCGATACTTAGTTGGGCCGGGAAGGCGGCGCTATCCGAAGTGATTAAAAAAGTACTCGAATATACAGTTGGCGAGAAAGTAAAAAATATCCTCGCAGAATTAGCAAAAAGCCTCCTTATACCAGACAAGGCTCAATATAAAGACCTGGGAGATGCACTCGGCGTTGGTGCCGCAGCATTCTTTTCAGCAGGCTCTATGGGGCAGATGTTACCGGGGCTTAAAATGAGCCAATTAGCGGAGTTCAATGGAATCCAAATAGCGAATGAAGAGTTCCAAAAAGAAATGGATATCGCCTCATTAAGTCCATTTGATACGTCCAGTAGGTATACATTCTTAGGTAGTATATTCCATAATATGGGTAATATGATGATGGCCAATGGGACTTATAGCAAAACTCCAGTAGCAATGCTATCTAATATTCTCAGGCTACCTTCTATGGCACTATCTTATTCATCCACTGCAAAAGCAGCAAGCGGTATGTATTCTGATAAATATTGCGGATATGCAAAAGACTTTTCTATGGGCAGCGGATCATCGGAAGATCCAGCCGTGAATATGGCAGGATTACCGTGTACTGGTATAACCAACAGCCAGGCAAACATGTCAGTAGAGGAGGCTATTCAAATAGCTGAAGATGAGGGATGGGTGAAGAAAGATGCAGATATTCCAGATGGCGCAACTATAGCAGATCTCATGGATAACTATATAATCAAAGACACTCCACTACATGATTTCATTGAAGATTGCAGCGCCGCAGAGAAAGGTGAGTATTGGTTTAATAGTGGTGGATGTACAGCTCCGACAGATTCAACGCAAACAGTATCAATCACTACGCCGACCTATAAAGATAGTGAAAACAAAGATATTACCAACCAATCATTTGGAGCTGAAAACTCTGCTAAGCAATACGACGATAGAAAGCTTTCCGCAATGTCAGTATTATTAATTGATTTCCAAATTGCCCAATCAATCAATGGTGAAGATGATGAAGAAGAAGCTCCTTCAACCACAGCTAAAGCTCCAGACAATGGCGAGGCAATTGGTGAACCGCAATTAGAAGAGGCTCAATCGGGATGGGGTAATCATAGTAACGGCGAAATTCCAGACTCAGATCTGCAAACTCTATCATTTTCTCCTGAAAGCAAAATGAATAAACAGGCAGCGGCAGCTATGGAAGAAATGAATAAGGCTTATAAAGCTGACAATGGATCTAACCTACTCATTAATGAAGCATATCGAGATTGCGCAACACAAATTAGGTACGCTCGAGAATTGGGAGCTGTTGCTGCACCAGCCCCTCCTTGTAGATCAAATCACGGATGGGGTCTCGCTGCAGATATTAGCGTCGGAGGCTTTGGTTCTCCTGTATATAAATGGTTGGAAGCAAATGCGCATAAATACGGTTACGTTAATCCACCTTGGGCAAGGCCTGGCGGTAGCAAGCCCGAGGCATGGCACTGGGAGTATGCAAGGAAGGTATAATGAATAAAGAAAATAAAGTCATACTAATATCATCTGTATTATTTTTAGTAAGTATTACAGCAGCTTTCCTTATCGTTAAAAATCCTGATAGCACTCAATATACTACCGTCCTGTCATCACCTCAAAACACTAACGATAATCCAAGTAATCAAAATAATACTCGCGAGCAATCATCAGAGCAAAAAGTTATCACCGAATTACTAGATTCTACATCCAGTGCCTACGGTAACCGCAAATTAAAGAAGTATTCAATAGTAAAAGAGCAGGGCGAATTTAAGTTGGTTGCGCTAGAAATTTATAGCGAGAAAATCAAATCTACCTATAATGTATATGCAATTTTAAGAAATAATTCGGTCGTAACAGGCGTTAATGATAGAAAATCTCCAGACGCCTTAAAAAATATTAGTGTTCCTGCAGATATTATAAACGAATATAAAAGGAATCAGTCTGATGTATAAAAAGTTGTCTATCGCTCTTTGCTTTGCTATATCTTTTGCTATTACTATGCAGCCAGTATCTTTGGCGACAGGATATCCCGATTCATATGTAACAAACGATATTCTTTGGTATAAAGAAAATGATTCAACAACTTGTTCCGGATCATCTTCTAATGGAGTATCAGGATCTGATAATCAAGAGAAGATTTGGGGGTATTTGCGCAACGCAGGATTAAGCGCCGAACAAACAGCTGGCGTGATGGCTAATATTCAGGCAGAGTCAGGATTTAGTCCTACCAGACACGAAGTAGGTCAAGGATGGGGGTCTGGTGGCTGGGGACTCGCCCAGTGGACATTCGGAAGGCGAACGCAGATAGCTAATAAAATACCATCTGAATTAAAAAAATATTACAGCCAAGAATATGGCGGTGCACCTAACGACAAGGGCATGGTCGATTCTATTCCAGTAGAAGACAACGACAAGCTATTGATCTTCGAATTAGAGTATTTAGTGCAAGAGGGGACAGAAAGACCCGTTACTGCTCGTGGATTTGGTACCGCTTCAAATTCATGGGAATTATTAAAAACCCTGAAGACAGTTGATGACGCCACTGTTTTTTGGCATGACGATTTTGAAAAATCAGCCATGACAAAAGATGAAGTTAAAAATATACGCGGTACCGCTGCACAAAAAATCTATGAAAGGTTTAATGGTACAGGCGGAAGTGGAGGAGGATGTTCTTCATCAAGTGGTGGCGGCGACTTTATTGACTATGTCAAACGTTATGCCTGGCCAGAAACAAAGGTTCGTACAGATAAAAAACCTGAATATGCAGAAGCTATAGAAAAAGCGAAAAGAGAGAACAGATTTACTGGCGGTACGTGTTATGGCGGCGGTGTTGATTGTGGCGCGTTTGTAACAACAATTTTGAACGATAGTGGGTTTGATAAAAATTACAACTACGGAGGTGAGGGCGGCAAAGCTGGACCGACTGGCGTACAGAGAGCGTGGGCAGAAGCCAACTGGCAAACTCTTGGCAACGGCAGTTCAATTAACGTAGCCGACCTTAAACCTGGGGATGTCGCCCATAGTCCAGGGACATACATTTGTTTTATGTTGGTAATATAGACGGATTTAACTCAAATATAGCGTCCGCCTCATTGTGTGAATACGCCCCAAAAGCAGGCAACGAGAGCTTTAACATCACCAAGCGTAACTTGGTTTAGGAAGAAATGATGAATAAAAAAAGTAATTAGCAGTATATTAATATTATTATCAGCCAGTACATTAGTGTATGGCGCCATAACCTACATAAATAGATATGACACCACTCCAGTTTACCTACTGACCTCGCCCGATAAGGCTGAAATTACTACTGGCAATCAAAAATTTATCGGCTCGCAAGTCGTATATTTAAAACCAGGAACATACAATTTTAAAGCATCAAGAAGTGGCTTTAAAGATGAGAATATTAATGTCGAAGTAAAAAAAGGCAATCCGTTAAGGATAATTTTTGCACTCACACCCACGACAGAGAAAGCTATTAAAGAATTACAGTCTTCGTCTAAGACGTCAGAAATAGACAGAGCCACAACAGACAGACTCGCTAATGAACAAAAAAAGCTAGAAGACGCCAATCCTATAATTAAAAAATTACCAATAAAAAACTTAATTTATTCAATTGGATATAAGGCAGACCCTAACCATAGGAATGGAGTTATCGTAGAAATCGACACCATAGAAGGATATAGAAATGCTGCCCTCAATAAGATTAAAGAGCAGGGATTTGACCCGTCAAAACTAAATATTACATTTAGAAACTACGCTAATACATTTACGGAGTAATTATGAATCGAAGGAATATTATCATCGGCAGCATTACATTAGCAATATTAACGTTAATATTGCTAGCGATTATGTTCATCCAGCCAACACATACTATATCTATAACTTTCGATAAGGAAAACCTATCAGCGAAAATATATCGCAACACAGGCAAAAGCACTTCCGAAATTACGTCGATAAACGGTAATTCTAAGATACAGTTATCAGACGGCAAGTATATAATAAAGACGTCATCTAAATCTGGATCTATCAATGAGAATTCCACGGAATTTACAGTAAAAGGATCGGATGAAAATATATCTATAAAAACTGAATATAGCCAAAAAAATTCATGTCTAGTAAAAATAAATGAATATAGAAATGATATTTCAGAGGTGTTATTTGCCAAATATCCCAGAGTTAAAATCATCTTTTATACTTCAAAAAGAAATTATTCTAGGAAATAACGTGGACTGGTATGCGGCTAGTTATCAGCGAGGGGTCATAGATAGAAATTCCGGCGATATCTACACTGTTATTCTGAAGAAAGAAAATAACAAATGGGTGATTAAAACTAAGCCACAAATAATCAATACTATATACAACACCAAAGATATACCAGAAGATATTTTATCAGAAACAGCCTCTAGATTATCTCCGTTTTCTGCTAACTCTTAAGCGGCATAATAATGTGCGTATAATCAGGATTTTTTACTTGCTCGCGAATTACACACGGCGACAATTTGCCATTGAACGAAAATACGATTTCATCCGCGTCAATAATATTCAAAACTTCCGTTAGATAGCGTGAATTAAGAGTAACTTGACCATCTGCGGATATTTTGGCTGTTGCCTCTGAGGTGTTCTCGCCAAGTTCAGACGCAATCGAATGAATAGAAAGCAGAGAATTTTCCTCTGATGCTGTAATTGTAATTCCACCACCAGATTCACGCGCAAATAACGCCGCAATTTTCGTAACTCGACTAAAATCAGACTTCTTAATAACAATCTCAGTTTCAGCGGTTGCTGGAATCAATTGGCGATAATCAGGGAATTTCCCGTCAATCAATCGACTAACAATTTCCATATCTCCCGTCTTAAAACAAACTTGAGAATCGTCAAAAAGAACCGTAATTTTCTTCTCATCGCCGATGCTCTTACTGACTTCCGCCAATGTAGACGCAGGAATGATCGCTGAAACTTCATTATCCGACTTTATCAGACGCTTTTCTGCCAGCCTGTAGCCATCAGTAGCAGCCAAGTATAGCGATCCTTCATAATTATGCCAATAAACTCCCGTAAGCACCGCTCGCGTGACATCAGAACTAACAGCCAACTTCGTTTGGACTATGGCTTTCTTAAGATCCTCGACATCAATTTCATATTGCATAGCGGTTTTTTCATCAATTGTAGGCAGCTCAGGATATTCATCAGCCACTACGCCATTGATAACTGATGAGAATTTTCCTGAAGTTATATGCAAATGCTCGTTTTTAGTTTCAAGTTCCACCGGTCCATTTGGTAAGTTTGTAATGAATTCTGATACCAATCGAGCAGGAATAGTAATAGATCCATGATCTTCAATTTTTGCGCCAATATATTGGGTGGAAGCAATTTCCAAATTCGTTCCAGCAATCAATAATCTTCCTCCATCAGTGCGAAGTAAAATATTATTCAATATCGGCAGCTCATTACGACTTGATGCTATATCTTTGATTAGATTAAGTGCTTTTGCAAGTTTTTCTTGGGTGACTGATACTTTCATTATACTTTCCTTAATTTTTAATTAGTCTTAATAGTAATAGGTGCTGTGGAAACTGGGTAAAAAATGTGTTCAAACAGGGGTAGAGTGGCAATAAAATAGGTGGAAAACTCTGTGTGCTATTTGTGGACTTTATAGTGGATATTTGTATATTATTCCACTGTCTGCTGACTTGTCGTTTTCTTTCCACAGATCTGTGTGTTGGTAAGTCGCCGCAAAAACACAACATCTGCACAGCTTTTCCACAATTAATGAACATATAATTTATCCTTAATGTCGTTAATTTGCTCGCGAATACTGACATTTGTAAGGCTTTCCTTAGTAATTTTTTCAATTGAATGCATAGCGGTCGTGTGGTCTTTTCGTCCAAGCTCTTGGGCAATTTTCGGAAAACTCATTTTCAGTTCACTACGCAGAAGAAACATCGCAATTTGTCTTGGCATTGCGATAAATTTATCTCGCCTGGATGAGCACATATCTTTTACGTCAATATTATAATAGCGCGCCGTCTTATCAATTATTTGTTTGGCGGTTATATGTTGCGGTCTATTGCGTTTAATATCTCCCAAAATTCCTTCAGCCGCCGCTAAATCAGGAGTGAAATTCTGCATTTCCGCGTAAGCCAGCAGTCGATTCAAAGCGCCTTCCAGCTCGCGAATATTCGTCTTAAAGTTGGTCGCTAGATATTCTACGACATCGGAATCTAGTTCAGTGTTGCTGAGTTCGGCTTTTGCCTTAACAATAGCACAACGAGTTTCATAATCGGGCATCTGAATATCGATCGCCATACCCCATTCAAATCGACTACGCAAACGATCGGTTAGAGTAGGAATACTTTTTGGCGGTTTATCTGAGCTAATAATGATTTGTTTATTGTTTTGATGAAGATCGTTAAATGTATGGAAAAATTCGTCCTGAGTTTTTTCTTTCCCAGCGATAAATTGCATATCATCGACAATCAATACATCGACATTGCGATATTTATCAGAAAAACCTTTTTTCTTGAAACGAATAGAATCCAAAAACTCATTAACAAACGTTTCTGTAGTAATGTAAAGCACTCGCGCCGAAGGTTGTTTTTTAATTATCTCGTTACCAACAGCTTGCATTAAGTGAGTTTTACCAAGTCCAGAACCTCCATATAAATAAAGTGGATTATATTTATCTCCTGGATGTGAGGCGACGGCTTGGCAGGCAGCATAGGCCAAATCGTTACTTGAGCCAACGATGAAGTTGTCAAAGGTATATCTGGGGTTAAGATTACTTGAATGGGATTTCCTCGATGGTAAAATCAGCGGCTTCGCTGTTTCTTGTTGTCCACTTTTATCAACTTCACGATTAACGCGCGGTTTTTTATTGCTAGATTCGACGTTATAGGAAATAGACGGAGCATTGATGCCGTTGTGAGCCAAGGCTTCTAATATTTGCGGGTGAAATCGCTTTTCAAGTTGAGTTCTAGCAAAAATATTCGGCGCAATTATAAGAACTTCTTTGTCGGAGATTATTTCCAATTTGGTATTTTTAAACCACGCAGTAAACGACGAAGACGATACAGTTACTTCAATCTCACCTAAAACACCCTGCCAAACTGCATGACTATCCACGAAAATTACTCCCTCAAATTCTGTTAACTGTCTTTACTATAGCAAATAAGGGGAGTTTTCCACAAGTATAACCGGAGTAGAAAGGTTACTATTCAAAACAGGGGTGGAGTTTTCCACAATTAAAATTCTCATCTGTTAAAATTGTGGAAAAATATACGTCGATAGTGGAAAAGTTATTGTCGACTTGCAAAAAGTACTGAAAGAATATATACTATTCATTGATATGCCAAAGCGAACATTTCAACCACACACCCGACACCGCGCAAAGACGCACGGTTTTAGGGCACGAGTTTCTACCAAGGCTGGTAGGATGGTTTTGAAGCGCCGCCGCCTAAAGGGCCGCGCTAAAATTGCTATTTAATTGATAGCTAAAAATTATCCCGTCGATGAAGGCGGGATTTTTTGATATAATTGTAAAATATGTTACAACAATGTAATCGGTTTCATGGTCATGGCAGTCTTAAGTTTGTCTATAAAAATGGACAAGCAGTTCGTTCGTCTATAGCCACGATAAAATATGTGAAGAACCCATATCGAAGTCATAGCAGGTTTGCGGTTGTTGTTAGTAAAAAAGTCCTAAAATCAGCGGTGCGCCGGAATCGTATACGTCGACGTGTTTATGAAATTATTCGCTTGGAGCTGCCTAATATGAAAAATGACCAAGATGTGGCTGTTATTATATTTTCGGCGGAAGTTTTATCGATGCCGTATAAAGATCTAAAACAGACAATAAAGAATCTTTTCTCTCAAGCTCAACTGTATAAATAGGCGCTTTTTTGCTATAATTAAGACATGAGTTTTTTTGATGAGTTTATTGTTCGACCGATTTTAAATTTGCTAATGGCTATTTATAGTCTGATTCCGGATTTTGGCGTTAGTGTTATTATCTTTACGATTATTGTAAGACTTTTACTTTGGCCGCTAATTAAGAAGCAACTTCATCAAGCAAAGGCGATGCGTAAAATGCAGCCAGAGCTAGTGAAGATCAAAAAACAGTACGCAAAAAATCCACAAATGCGTAACCTAGCGATGGTGGAGCTTTATAAAAACACAACGTCAGTGCCTTTGGCTCAATTGGTGTTATGATTATTCAGTTGCCAATTTTGATTGCGATGTATCGAGTGGTGCAGATTTTCGTTTCTAGCCGCGCCGACTTAGGAAAATATGTTTATGATTTTATGAAAAATCTGCCGGTTGCTAATAATCTAGTAAATAATCCAGATCAATTTAATCAGAATTTCCTGGGAATTATAGATTTGACACAACACGCAATATCAAAGAATGGTATTGTTGTTGGCTTGGTTATTTTGGCGGCAGTTGCGGCATATTTGCAATATTTAACTTCAAAACAATTGTCGCCACAATCCGACAGCAATCGTAAATTGCGTGACATTCTAGCTGAGGCTGGCGATGGAAAAGAGGCAGATCAGGCGGAAGTAAATGCTATTATGACGCGAAAAATGATGAAATTTATGCCAGTAATGATGTTCTTTGTGATTGTGTATTTGCCGGCAGCTTTGGCGCTTTATTTGACAACAGCTAGCGCCGTGGGATATCTCCAGAATTATATTATCTTTAAGCAAGACTCTAAAGAAATGCAAGAAATTGCAGATAAAAAATCATCTCAAAAATCTAAAGCATCGACAAAAATCGACAAACGTGTTAAAAAGGCTACAGAGGCCAGGGTAACTCGGATCAAGGCTAAGGATTAAGGAGGATTTATGGACCAAATTGAAACGGTTGAATTTGTAAAAAAATATTTAGAGGATTTGCTAACGTTCTTTGACTTGAATCTGGAAGTTTCAGTAAAAATCGAAGATGGAATTGTTGTAGCTTCAATTCCACATAGCGAGCGAAGTAGTATTTTAATTGGTAGAAATGCGGAAACATTGCGTAGTATTCAGAACCTTTTGTCGACGGCTCTTCATCATAAAGAAGCGTCAACTGTTCGGGTGAATTTGGACATTGCGGACTATAAAAAGCAGCACGCTGAAAAAATTGCCGAAAGGCGCGCGGCTGGATTGAGGAAGTTCGACGAACTGGCGAGTCAAAGGTAGTGGATTTGAATGCTGCCGATCGCTGGACAGTGCATCACTTGGCTGGTGAATATAGCGATATTGATACGCATTCTGAAGGTGAAGGTCGCGAACGACGGCTGATTATTAGTCAGAAGAGTTCTTAGCATCCTTAAAGACTATTCTGGAGTATAGAACGTAATTCCAAACGAGGCTGACTACCGTGGCGGCTAGCTTGCTAATCAATAGGGCAAGTGAATTATTTAATCCGAAGTTTATAAATATCGGTGTAATAATAGTGATAATAATTGTCTGAATTACCCATAAACCAAATAGTGTAACTGCGGCGAATAAAAAGAAATTGTTTTTTTCAAGTTTTGGGATGTTGACTTGAAAGTATATTTTTTTATTTGCAAAAAAATGAGAACAAAAAAAGCAACGAATGTTGATATGAAATTAGCAAACTCCTTTTGGGATATTTAAAAAGATTGTTAGGCTAAAAAGTATGCCAAAATCTAGCACTGTATTAGTACTGCCGACAATGAGAAACCTAAATTTATCGGCGTGTTTTTTTAATATTTCCTGCATGATATTCCTCTATTAAATATAATGGTCTGTTTTTTGTTTCAATAAATATCCGTCCTACGTATTCACCAATTACACCTAGGGATAATAACTGAACTCCTCCGAGAAATAGGATGACTGCCATTAAGGAAGAATAGCCAGCTCCGGTGGAAACTCCGAACAAAGGGCGAACTAAAAGATAAATAATCCAAACAAAAGCAATAAACGAAATAATGAAGCCGAAAATAGTTGCCATTCGTAGCGGCGCGGTAGTAAAGCTGGTAATTCCGTCAATTGCCAAGTTGAGTAGTTTCCGATAATTCCACTTGGTCTGACCAGCCAATCTGGGGTCGCGATCATAAAATATCTCTTTTTTCTTATATCCAATCCAGCTGAAAATCGCTTTTGTATTGCGCTGAGATTCGCGGAATTTTTGCAAAGCTTCAATGCATCGGCGGTCCAGTAAGCGAAAATCTCCAGTGTCAACCTGAATGGGGATGTTGGTCGATTTTTGCAATATTCTGTAATACCATTGGCTGGTTTTTTTCTTCAGCCAGGTTTCGCCTTGTCGATTGTTGCGGCGAGCATAGACATCATCGTAACCATCTTCCCAATACGAAATCATTTTCTGGATGAGCTCCGGCGGGTCTTGCAAATCTGCATCAATAATCACCAGAGCGTCACTTTTTACGTGGTCAATTCCAGCTATCATCGCAATTTCCTTACCGAAGTTTCGCGATAGATTTATATAGCTAATTCGAGAATCTTTTTTCGATTGCTCGGCTATGATTGAAAAAGATTTATCGGTGCTGCCGTCGTTTATGAAGAGAAATTCGAATTGATAATTGGGTGTGTTTTTTGTAAATTCATCCAAGCGCTTAAATAATTGCGGTAAAACAGATTCTTCGTTGTAGACTGGGATGAGAAGAGTGATGGTTTTCATAACTATTTCAAAGCTTCTTCAAATGATTTCATTAAGGTGTCTACATTCTTTTTCCATGAAATTCTTTGCACCTGTGCTTGCATACGATCACTCATTTCTTTGCGGCTGTTCGGATTGGATAATATAGATAAAATCTTTTCAGCAAAATCTTCGGGATTTTTGGGTTGAGCGTACAAAATAGCATCACTTCCAGCTTCACGCAATACTGGGATATCTGAGGCGACAACAGGAGTTCCGCTCGTTAAGGCTTCGACGATAGGCATTCCAAATCCTTCATAGATAGAGCTCATACAAAAAAGGTCGGCTTGTTGATAGAATGCAGGAACGTCTTCTTGAGGTATATATCCTGGACGTATAACATTTTCTCCCGCAGCTTGAGCCTCCTTTATGGCGCGTTCAGTGGATTCCGTTTTCCATCCTTTTCCGCCTGCTAGGACTAGGGAATATTTTTCGCGAATTTCCTTCGGCAGTGATCGAAAAGCAGATATCATTGTCGGTAAGTCTTTGCGCGGCTCTAAGTTGCCGATTGAAAAAATATATCGTTTGGTCGGTAAGTTATATTTGGCTGCAACGTCTATTGTGCTAGGTTGGCGATAGATTGGGTCTGCTGGTATAGGTGTTACAACAATTTTTGATGCGGGGACTTTGTATTCGGCGATAATCTCTGATTTGATTGACTCTGAAACTGTAATGATGATATCGGCTTTTTTGGCAGAGCGAGGAATACATCTCCTAAGATGCGCCAAGTTGCGTTGCTCGATGGTCTCAGGAAAATATAAATATCCAAGGTCGTGAATGACTACGGCGGAGATGGAGGATTTTACTGTTGTCCATAGATCAAAATTTGGAAATATTGATACGTCTACGCGAGGGGAGAATAGATCATACGGCAGCGGAATATTGTAACTTTGAAGTTTTGTAAACAGGCGCTGCGGCATAAAAATATGCTTTTCGTGTTTGACGGCTTTATTTAATTCGGGATCTTTATGCTTGCTAAGAAAATTAAAGTAAAATGCTGATATTTCTGTATTTGATGGAGAATAGGTAGCTAGGCTGTTAGTGAGCATTCGTGTGTAGTGACCTACTCCAGATATATTTGGGGCAGTTAATGCAGCAGTTTCAATACGAATCTTCATATATTAAAGTATACCATTTTCGTATATAGGAATAAATTGCGTCTTTACTATGTTGTGAAATACGAATAGGTCTAAATATTGCTGTCGAGCTGCCATAGATAGGCTAGTCCTGAGCTCGTCGTCTTCATATAATTTTTTCATAGAATCCCGTAATGCTGATGCGTTTTTAGAAGGAACGAGAAGCCCCGTTTTGTTATTGTGAATAATTTCTGGATTTCCGCCGACATTGGTTGCTATGATAGGCAGCCCTAACATACTAGCTTCGATTAAGGAAACACTAAACCCCTCATGATATGTTGGATGTAGATATACATCAGCGGATGCGACATAAGGTAGGGGATTTGTCTTATATCCATAAAAAGTAACGGGTAGCCCTTTGGCTTGTTGCTCAAACTGTAATCGATCAGGGCCATCACCAATAAGTACTAATTGTGAATTTTTATACGTAGCGTTAAATTCTTTAAAAGCAGTAATCGCTTCTCCAATACCTTTGTCTATGACAAGGCGACCGGATATGCAGAAAGTAAATGCCGTATTCTTAGGTGATTCGTATTTTTGCTTTTGATCTTCAACTCCATTATAAATAACGATTATTTTATTGCGAATTGGCGAGTTTGAAGGTAGATTATTGGAGATAAGAGTTTGTTCACTTTTACTGACTGCGGTTATAGCATCGGCAAAGCGAGCTGACCACGCAACCAGTTTGCCTGTTGGATTCTTATATTTTACGCAGAGATTTTTCCAGACATGTTTGAGATCGGCATGGTCAGTCCAAATCACTTTAGCGCCAACAAGTTTTCCGGCAATAGATCCAGCTATGAAATCATCTTTACTTTGCAGATGCACAACGTCCGCTTTAAATCTACTAAACTGAATGGCGTAATATATAGTCAGCAATAATTGCCACAATATATAAAACGGCACGAGCAGGGCATTTTTTCCGCTCCAATTTTGCTTAGACCACCACCAAGATCGATAATGTGGAATGTTTTCGTGCTCAGCGTAATCACGCAACTTTTTATGGTGACTTAGAATTATTGGAAAATGTCCTAATTTTTGTAGCTCTTTTGCTAGGAAAATAGGAAAACGCTCACCCCCGCCGAAATCATAAGATGCGGCGTTGCGTACTAAGACGATTCGTAAAGCACTCATACTATAGAGTATATATCTTTTTTATGCAATTTGATATAATCGTAAGGAGATGCGTATTCTTGTGAATAAAGAAAATGAGGCGATTTTACGCGCAATAGTCAGTACCGATTTTAAAGTCAGATACCAAAGTTCAGTTTTAGGATATGTTTGGTCTCTCTTAAAACCTATGTTTATGTTTGGTATTTTGTATGTGTTGTTTACATATGCATTTCCTCAGGGTAGTAAAGGTATTGAATCTTATGGGGTTTGGTTGCTAATGGGAATTGTGTTGTGGAATTTTTTCTCTGAGGCTACTATGATAGGTACGCGTTCCGTTGTTGATAACGGACAGTTGATCCGCAAGGTGGCAATTCCGCGACATCTTCTGGTTATTGCAAGCAGTGTGTCGGCGCTTATTAACCTCGGCTTAGGGATGATAGTGGTGATACTTTTTGCGTTTCTTAGTGGTTTATTTCCTACTTTTTCGTGGTTGCTACTTATTCCAGCTATAGCTGAGCTATTTATATTGTCCGTTGGATTGTCTTTGCTACTTTCTGCTCTTTATGTGATATTTCGCGATATTGCTTATATATGGGAAATCTTATTACAGGCAGGACTTTATGCGAGCGGTATTATTTTTGCGGTTACTTCTATGCCGTCTGTCATACAAAAGATTGCATTTTTAAATCCAATTACACAGATTATCCAAGACGCTAGGCACGCTTTAATGCCTAATAATCCCGCATCTCAAACTATTTGGCAGACTTTTCATAATCCGTTATTGTGGTTTATTCCAATCATTATAGTTATTGTGGTATTTGGTTTAGGAAGTTGGTATTTTCAGCGTAGACAACGATTTTTCGCGGAGGACATTTAAATGACAAAACCTGCAATTATAGTAAAAGACATACATAAGGAATTTATTCTTCCACAGTCAAAGAATTCTAGTATTAAAAGCGCCTTTGTTAACATTGTTAAGAAGAATAAAAAGACAGTCCAGAAAGTGTTGGATGGCGTTAGCTTTAACGTAAATCAAGGTGATTTTTTTGGTGTTGTTGGCCGAAACGGTTCAGGTAAGAGTACCATGCTTAAGATGCTAGCTGGAGTTTATCAGCCAACGAGCGGAAACATTGAAATAAATGGTAAATTAACGCCTTTCATAGAGTTGGGGGTTGGGTTTAACCCAGAACTGTCTGGTAGAGATAATGTTTTTTTTTGAACGGTGCGCTACTTGGATTTACGCGTAAGGAAATGGAACTGATATATGATGATATCGTTTCGTTCGCGGAGCTTGAGCCATTTATGGATCAGAAATTAAAGAACTATTCATCGGGTATGCAGGTTCGTTTGGCGTTTTCAGTAGCAATAAAAGCACGCAATGATATTATGATTTTTGACGAGGTGCTGGCTGTTGGTGATGAAGCTTTTCAGCGTAAGTGTATAGACGTTTTTGAACAATACAAGTCCAGTAAGCAAACGGTTATATTGGTTACGCATGATATGGATACTGTTAAAAAGTTTTGTAATCGAGCCGTGTTAATTCACGAGGGTAAGATTATTAAAGAAGGCAGTCCAGTGCAGGTTGCGGATGAATATAGTAGGCTTAATCAAGCTGTAATAGATAAAGATGTAGATCAAAGACATCAATATACAGGTAAAAATATTAAAACCGCCATACACGATAAAACAGGTAAGAAGCGCCGCAGCTTTAAAGTGGGAGAAACGATTTCTCTTGACTTGTCATGGGATAATGATAAGACTAAGGCTATTATGGTGGATTTGTATCGTAAAGACAGCAATTTGGTGTCGAATTTTATCACCAATAGAGAGGGATTTCCTAAATTGCCTAGCGATAATAAATTGACTCTTGATATTGAGGCAAATTTAGGTCCAGGGTCGTATTATGTCGACATTAATCTGCTCAATCACAACGGCACCGTGAAGTATGACGTGATGTATCGTGCTGAAGAATTTATTATTACGAATGATTTCTGCAGTCGAGCATTCATTTGGCGGCTTAACTATGATTCCGCGCAAGTGGCATACTAGTAAGAAATAATATAGAGAAAATTTATTTTGACGAGTGAAGCTTGATTTTAATAATATCAAGACCCCATTTAACGACTATTCTGGCAGCAGTTCGCCCAGTCGATGCGATATTCCACAATTGATGTAATCCTTGTAGAACATTGCCTTTTTTAATCATACGATACCCGACGCGCATCAGTATAAATATATACGCATGTTTAAGGCTTATTCCAAAGTCATCAGTAACCGAACTTTTCATATAATAATTAAAAGACTGTTTGATTTCTGATCTAGGTGTAACCTCTGGGGAAATGGTATCCCAGCTGCGATACGATAATTTTTTAGCAAGGAGATTTTGTTCGTCGCGTCTTTGAGCTGATATACTGCCATCGCTAATTCTATATCTAAAAATAGGATAAGCGACGTTAGCTAGTTTGCCATATTTAGCAAAACTGCTAAACAGATCATAGTCTTCGGCTGGACACGTATTAGGATATAGCCCCGCCTCAATTGCTGTCTGTTTACGATAAACTACTGATGAATGGCAGAATTGGTTAAAAATACAAAGACCAAGTCGAATATCTTTGTCGCGAGTAACGTTAATAATAAAACCAGTAGGTACGCTGTCTTGGTTAATGATTTCTGCGCCACCGCCAACGAGAACCAACTCGTCATCATTTTCCAGCATATCAATCTGAGTTTTTAGTTTATGAGGCAGCCATTCGTCATCCCCGTCTATTCGAGCGATATATTTTCCTCTGGCCTCATTTATACCACGATTAAGCGAAGCGACGAGACCCTTATTCTGCTGGTTAATGAGGCGGATGCGACTATCTTCTTTTTGAAGGCGCTGAACGATTTTTTTTGTATTGTCAACGGAGCCGTCGTTTATGATGATATATTCAAAATCAGTAAAGTCCTGAGATAGAACAGAGCGAATAGAATTTTCTATATACAATTCATCGTTATAAGTCGCAGTAATAATTGATACTAGCGGTGTTTTATCTTCAGAAGTCTTTTTTACCATATGTGATATTATAACATTTTTTATAGCGGCGTTGAAATCTTATTGTCGAAATGTTATTATTATAAGCAATAAAATAAAACGAGAGATTAGATCGTGAAAATCAAACAAAAAATGAAGAAAAAAACTAGAATTATACTTGCTTCTACGCTGGCTTTAGCTTTAGTGGCGTGTGCTGCAGTTGCGTATATTTACAGGCTGCAACAAAATAATACTGATGCTAATAATCCCGTAGTAAAAGAGTCTACAGATAAAAAAGAAGACTCTAAGAAAGTTGATGACAACAGCGCAAAGCCAGAAAAACGTGATGGATATAGTCCTGATAAACCAATTAATACTGGAGATCAGCAGTCGTCAGGGTCAAAAAAATCAGTAGTTCCAATTGTGAGCGGATATGGATTGAGTGCGGATAAGCAATATTTACAGATTGATGGAGGGGTTAACTCCATTGTTGAGAACGGTGGTAGTTGTGAATTTACACTGCATTGGGCTAGCGGAAGTATTTCTCGTAAATCTAGTTCATTTGCTGGTCCAAGTTCGACGAGTTGTCATATGATTGAGATACCATTGTCGGAATTGCCATCAGGGGTAGATATATCGGTAAAGGTAAACTATTCGTCAAAATTACACACAGGAGAGTCTTCGAATAATCCGTCATTCCGTAAGGAGAGCTTGCGGTGATTGAAATAAGACGTACGAAGTGGACGAGATTAAAATATGTCAGCTGCACGTTAGTTGTGGTGAGTGTTATTGCCTTAGGGTTTATTTTTTGGCCGAGGACTGGAGCGCTATCTCCTTGGAATGCCGGTAGGATTATTGATGATAATGTTTTTTATGATACAAATACGTTTGCTAGCGTTCAAGATATCCAGAATTTTATAAACGATCACACTCCTGCTTGTGACACATGGGGAACTGGACGGTCTGAATATGGTGGCGGTACGCGAGCACAGTATGCCGTTAACCGTGGCTGGCATGGTCCGCCGTATGCTTGCCTGCGTAATTATCACGAGAATCCAAACACTAAAGAAACCTCATTTGAAAAAGGCGGCGGCTGGTTTAGTGGTGGATTATCTACTGCACAAATTATTTGGAATGTGTCAAAAGAATTCGGCATTAACCCACAGGTTATGTTAGTGATATTGAAGAAGGAACAGGGGTCTTTGTTTACTGACTCGTGGCCTTTGAAGAGCCAATATAAATATGCTATGGGATTTGCTTGCCCGGACAACGGTCCAGGAAATACTGCAAATTGTTCAAGCGAATATGCCGGGCTATACAACCAGTTGCGTATGGCTGCGCGCCAACTACGACTTTATGCGAATAGACCAAATGAATATCGTTACAAGGCAGGACGAACCAACTACATCCAATACAATCCAGATGCAGCTTGTGGCGGAAGTTGGGTGTATATTGAGAATCAAGCGACCGCGAGTCTGTATAACTACACGCCATATCAGCCGAATCAAGGAGCTTTGGACGCTGGCGCGGGAACTGCACATTGTGGAGCTTATGGCAATCGAAACTTCTGGAGGTTCTTCAATGAGTGGTTCGGTTCTCCGTTGAATTCTGTCAAAATTGATTCACCATTATCCATAAAGACGGAAAAAACCGGATCAAAATTGTTTACGAATATGGAAATAACAGCATCTTTCACTATTCGCAATTCCACTAATCAGCGTCGCGACTTAGGTGTGATGGTAATTGCAGGTCGGGATAGCAATTCGAATAATTACGATTTTGGCAGTCAGCGCGTTGTTCTTGAGCCGTGGCAATCATATACTTATCGAGCGTCAACTAGATTAGATAAAGAAGGTGATTATAAGTTTTGGATCAGCAATTATCGTGATGGTAGCGGGTGGAGCGACAATTACCCAGAATCTTCAGCGGGAAATGTTCGTGAGGTTGCAACATTTGTTCAATCGTCTCCAACAGTAGTTTCTGCCGTCACGACACAGATTTCGCGCATTCATAAAAATCAATCAGTTAACGTGGGCTTTCAGGTGAAAAATAATAGTACCAAACCTGTTGATCTTGGTTATTTTGGCTTAGCTATAACAAGTCCAAGTGGAAAGAATGCTGATGTCGTCTTTGATACAGTTAATCAATTATCTCCAGGCGCTGTATATAATTACAATAAAGAATTTTTACCGCGTGAAGAAGGACTGTATCGAGCAAGAATTAGTGGGACTCTTGACGGTGGTAGGACGTGGACAGAAACCCAGTATCCTGTAGCTACGGACGCCAGTGCTGGTAATCGCACCACCTTCACAGTTCTCCCTAGCTTAACACTCACTCAAGGCATAACATTCTCTAGCGCTAACCCTCGTTCTGGCGATTCAGTCACAACTACATTCAAACTAAAAAACTCCTCTAATCAACCAATAACAACCAGTGAGTACACTTGTCTAATCCTACGTAACCAAAGCGGACAGAACTACGATCTAGGATGTCTTTCTCCATCAACAATTCAGTCAAATCAAGAGTTAGAATTCAAGCAACTCGTCCATTCCCAGTAGGTACATATAATGCATATTTCTCTACATTTGACGGTAGAAGGTGGCAAGACTACAAAACACCACCCCTCGAAACTGGACAAGAGGTGGTGAAGACTGAGATGAGGGTTCTTCCTGACGTCGTTCTTTCTGAAGGACTATCAATTAGTAGCACTACTGCACATGTCGGTGAGCAGCTAACGGGTACTTTCAAGTTAGAGAATCTTAGCTCTAGTGTATCTAATCATAATCAGCAGCTATGCTACATCATTCGCAGGCGGCAGGGTGGTAACTATGATTTAGGATGTTTGCCTACGAGTGGAATTCCACCTAAGAGTCAATCAAGCTTCTCTCTGAGCCGTACGTTTAATGAACCTGGTGAATATGAAGCGTTCTTTTCGCTTTATGACAATGGAGTATGGCGTGAAGGAGCTTATCCTCCAGGACTTACAGGAAAGGAATCTTCTCGCACCACCTTCACAGTTCTCCCTAGCTTAACACTCACTCAAGGTATAACATTCTCTAGTGCTAACCCTCGTTCTGGCGATTCAGTCACAACTACATTCAAACTAAAAAACTCCTCTAATCAACCAATAACAACCAGTGAGTACACTTGTCTAATCCTACGTAACCAAAGCGGACAGAACTACGATCTAGGATGTCTTTCTCCATCAACAATTCAGTCAAATCAAGAGTTAGAATTCAAAGCAACTCGTCCATTCCCAGTAGGTACATATAATGCATATTTCTCTACATTTGACGGTAGAAGGTGGCAAGACTACAAAACACCACCCCTCGAAACTGGACAAGAGGTGGTGAAGACTGAGATGAGGGTTTCTGCTTAATTGTTTGAGAACATACTCTTAACTTCGCCTATAAACGAATCTTCCGAGAACTCGCGGGATGCTTTCTCCCGCAAGTTTTTGGCTTTATTGAACGATGATTCTATATCATCCAGAGTCTGCTTAATACATTTCGCATATGCTTTTGGATTAGTGATGTCGTCAACTATGAAGCCGTTTTCACCTATAAAGTCAGGAAGTCCGCCAACTCTAGCTGCAACTATTGGTAGTCCGCGCAAAGCTATCTCGACTGGTGTATTTGGCATACCGTCAAAAAGTGAGGTATATAGAAAAGCGTCATATTTTTCAGCCGGCAAAGATGCTGCTCCGTTAAATCCACCGATATAATGAACACGTGGATGCGGCGGTAGGCTATTTGCAGGGAACTCTGATGAAGGATCTCCGTACATATCTATATGAACGTCTTCAGGAAGAAGATCTGCAATTTCCGATACTAATTTAGGCAATTTTTCTGGCGCCAGTCGAGAGGCCCATAATATTCTACGGCTATTCGGTAATTTATCTACTACAGGGTAATGATTTTTTGTCAGTGGTTGATGATGTACGACTATTTTTTGGGGATCGTAGGCATATTCATTGACCCACATAGATTTTACTGCTTCGTTGTCTGTCGTAATTAAATCAAGAAGTTGATATACCTGCGGTATGTGACTGTGCGAAAATCCAAAAATTCGTCCCGTCTCATCAGTACTCTGACTATATGCAGTAGCTATTACTCGCTTGTTGGTAGCTTTTATGTATGTTTCGTGATCACGCACAAAATCGTAAGCCAGCTCGGAATTAAGAATGTGTAAAGTTTTAACATTGGTGTTTTCGATCAATTGTTCAAGTAGTCTGTATTTTTGGTCAATACTAAAGAACCGAGTTATTGTCCCAAATTGTAAGAAATCTATTTTCTTATCTAGCTGTGACCTCCATTCTGAATAGTCAGCAGGAACTTCATTAGTGGAGATAACGAGCACTTTCTTTCCTATTGAAGCCGCGGTGTTTGCGTAGTTGACGGCAAATAAATCTGCGCCACCTCTCTTAAGCCAGGGTACAAATAGAGCGTAATCGTAGCTGTCACTTCGTAATTCCTTACATATTTCCCAATACGCAAGACCAACTCGATAATGGTCGTCGGTGATTGTGTGGTATGTGCTTGGTAGTGGTGATGGTGGAAAAATTTCTTTTTCTATTGAGTGAAGAGCTTTCCATTCTGTTTCCAGCCATTTTGGTATATGTTCTGCAGTTTGTGAATGTGCTGGTCGTTTTAGTAATGCATTGCGTCCACGGCGTATTATAGCCAGAGGTCGGCGGATCAATCCTAGCGGTATGCGCGATCGTATGATTAATTCTTTGATTGTATTTTTTGTTTGACGGTGTTGCTCTGATTGAGGAACGCGAATTTTGTTGATATCTATAGAGCGAAAATTGGACGGCTTAAATATTGGATGTGCGTGCAGTAATGATCGACTAGCTTTTTGGCGTGCCCACTCTGATCCTGATGACTTACGACGTACAAATATTGCTGTTTGTGGAATGAGAATGTTTTTTACGCCATTTTCAATCAAGCAACAACTTAAGTACCAGTCTTCATATCCATATCCTGGGTTATTTGGTGCATACGGGAATTTTTTAAGAAGCGTAATCGGCGCGATGATAACGGAATTCCAACGTCCAGATAGAACGCTTAATAAGATATCTTGGTCTTTAGTGGTACAGCCAGTTTTTTGGACAATAGAGTCCGCACCCTCGAATTCTATAGTATAAGCGCTGTGGGCGACATATTTGCCGTAAGGTTTTTTTAATAGCAATTGAACACTGTCGTGCAGCCAATTTTCACTCATTAAGTCATCGGCGTCGATAAAAGAAACAAATTGACCATGCGCTTTTTTTATGGCGCTATTTCTAGAACTTGAAAGATCGCCATGATCCCATTGATATATGTGTATAGGCAGGCCGGTATAGTTATTGAAATAATCAATAGTCTGATCATCACCTCTGTCTATGGAAACTATCACTTCATAAGATATAGACGCTTCCTCAATTTTTTTTACAGCACGCTCGACTGATTTCATAGTCTTATGCGCAACAAGACCCTCGCGGTGGGCAGTTATAATAATAGACAATACATAATCTTTCTTATTCATAATTCAGATTATAGACTAGGTAGCTTCTTTAGTCTATTTTGTGCTATTATGATACTTGTAATGAAAGAGTGGAGTAAGAATAAACCTGGGGTAGTTTTCTTTTTTGTAGTCTGGTTTATATTATCAATATCATTTATTGGTAATTTTTTTGGAACAGGACTATGGAACGGCTGGTTTGACGGTTTTCAGAAAGATTCGTCTGCCATAATAGAGAAAACTGCTTATTGCAAAAATAAATATGATTACAAAGGTCCGTTAATAGCAGCTGACAGTAAAGATTACAATAAGATAATGATGAGCCAGGATTGTAATCCGTCTCAGGTAAAACCTTATGTATCTCAATACGGTTTACAGGCGAGGGTTATAGCTGGATTATCTCCGAATGATGCTTCCAAAATCCCAGCTTACATTAAAAGAGTGTCTATATTCCTGGCTGTGCTTGCTGCATTTTTATTAGCCTTAGTTGTTCAAAAAATAAGAGCGCTGTTTGGCGGAATTACCGCTTCTGTCTTCGCTGTAATGCTGGCATTTAGTCCTTGGATTGCTGGGTATGCTCGCAATATATATTGGATAGAACCGATGCTAATAGCTCCGTTTGTGATATCTTTCGTTGGCTATCAATATTTTAAGAAATCAAAAAAACTTTGGCTATTTTACATTATTGAATCTGTAGCTATGTTCCTCAAGCTACTGAATGGATATGAATACGTATCGACAATCGCTATATCCGTATTAGTTCCTATAATATTCTTTGAATTAGTTCATAAAAACGTGAAGATCATTAATATTTGGAAGCAAGCAGTGCCCGTGTTTGCTGCTACGGTTGTTGCGTTTTTCGGTGCTTATTGGGTAAACTTTATATCGCTTACTGATTATTACGGATCGTCCGATAAAGCCGCAAGTGCCATAAACGCCAGGGCGTCAGATAGGGGAATCTCTGGTATACGTTCTATGAGAGCATACGCCGTCGGTAACTTTAAAATCTTACGACCTGAAACTTACAACTTCATAAATCAAATAGTTAATCTGGACAATATGGCTAATAATAGCGGAAAAACATATAAGTATATTATTGTAAATGTCGTTAATTATTTGCTACTTCCAGCAATTACTTTGCCTGTACATATTAATGGTATGTTTGGCGAGTTTATACAGTCTATTCTATTCTGGACTATCCTTGGGTATTTGATTATTCTTAGCTCCAGAAAGATTATTGGTAAGAAATACAGCCGACCTTTCCTTTGGTCTATGAATTTCTCTGCTATTGGAGCTTTTTGTTGGCTTGCTCTTATGCCAGGGCACGCATTGCCGCACGCCCACATAAACGGCATTATATTCTACATACCTCTACTATTGTTCGTATATGTATTGATTGGGCTATGGGCTGATTATGTAGTAAAAAGGACGGTGAAATATGAATAGTACAGTTATTATTGGCGGTGGATTTTATGGGCTAAGGATAGCACTATATCTGCACGAAGAACTTGGTGTAGACAATATAATTATTATCGAGAAAGAAACTGCGTTGATGGATAGAGCTTCTTATGTGAATCAGGCGCGCATCCATAATGGATATCATTATCCTCGCAGTGTTTTGACTGGGTTTCGTTCAGCGGTTAATTTCCCAGTTTTTGTTGATGAATACGGTCCAGCTGTAGTATCTAATTTTGAGAAATATTATGGAATTGCTAAGCATCTTTCAAAGGTTAACGCTAAGCAATTCGAACATTTTTGTGAGAAGATTGGTTCTGAAATTGAGCGTGCTCCGCATGATATAGAAAAAATGTTTAATCCGTCGTTGATTGAAGAGGTTTTTAAGGTTAAAGAATACGCGTTCAATTCACGCAAGCTAAGAGAGCTTTTAGTAGAGCGCATTAATAAATATAAGGGCATTAGTATTCATACTGGAGAATCTGTCAGTAAAATTGAATTGCCTGCTGGCAGCGCGGGTAAAATAAATGTTGTTACTGATCGTGATAACTATGAAGCGGATTTTGTTTAAACTGTACTTACTCAAATATTAATACTCTGCATCGTGCGTCTGGATTACCGCTAGTTGGACTTAAGCATGAAATTACCGAGATGTGTCTTGTTGAGTTACCTCAGCAGCTTAAGGATTTTAGCATAACGGTGATGGATGGTCCGTTTTTCTCGATTATGCCATTTCCTTCGAAGAATTTATATACTCTTTCACACGTTCGTTACACGCCACATGAATCGTGGATTGATGATGAAAATACTAGCGCTGAGCGTATCAAGACTCATGAATATTTGAAAAATCGCCCCTTTAAATCAAACTATAGGCAGATGTATAATGATGTTGTGAGGTTTATTCCAGCCTTGAAAAATATGAAATATCGTGAATCTATCGTTGAAGTGAAGACGGTTTTAGTGAAGAGTGAAGACGATGACAGTCGTCCGATATTGTTCAGAAATGACTTTGGTAACGATGGATATATTTGTATTATGGGCGGAAAATTAGATAATATTTATGATGCTTTTGAGGAATTGAGGAGGATATATGGTCAAGAAAAAGCAAACTAATAAAACTGTAAAGAAACAAGATATTTTTGTATCTGTTGTGGTTGGAGTTGATCGTAACTATATTGGCTTGGGCGAATATTTAACGGATTTATCGAAATTACTTGGTGGTAGTTATGAAAATTACGAAATCATCGTGATAGATAATGAATTGAAGCCAGAAGTTGTAAAAGAAGTAATAGATATATTGAAGGTGTTGCCGTGCATACGCTTGATTCGTCTATCTAGGGAATATAGTTATGATATCGCTCTTATGGCTGGGATTCAGGGGGCAATCGGAGATTATGTAGTACTGACTAACCCAGCAATTGACCCAATAGATGCCATACCTTCTATCGTCGAAGAAAACAAGAAATATGACATCGTTAATGGAATAGCAACTAACCATACAAAGAAAGATGATTTAGGTAGGCGAACATTTTATTGGTATAACCGTCGATATCTCGGTGTTGATATTCCTGCCGCTGCGACATATTTTATCGCGCTCAGTAGGCGTGCAGTAAAAGCTGTTTCTACTACAAATAGGCACGATGGGCATATTCGTCATTTGATTCGTCAAATTGGATATAAATGTGCGGAATATCGCTATGAAGTGAAAGTAGACCCAGTAAAGACACGTAAACTGCGCACGGGAGTGTTGGAGGCTATAGATATAGCAACTAGCCACTCCACCCAACCACTAAGGGCTATGTCGTGGGTTGGCGTCGGCGCTAGTGTTATTAATCTAATTTACGCATTATACGTTGTTTGCGTATCAGTATTTAAGCGCGACGTGGCTGCGGGATGGACAACTATGTCCTTGCAGCTTTCTGTGATGTTTTTCTTGCTATTTATGTTTTTGGTTGTATTAGCGGAATATGTTGGAAAAATACTTAAAGAGGCGCGAGACGATGCTTCATATATAGTGATGGATGAATTAAGTAGTACGGTATCTATTGCCGATACAGAAAGAAAAAATCTTTCGGAGTAATAATATGAGCAAAATAACTTCTGAGAAAATAAATCAATTACATCCAGAATGGGAATTTCCAGAGTTTGAAATTGATGAGATAAACAAGAAGAAGCATAAATATTGCGTGTGTGTTTTTGTTATCAATGAAGGAGAGCGCATTCAAAAACAGCTACAGAAGATGAAACCGCTAGCTGACCAAATCGATATCGTGGTGGCTGACGGCGGAAGTACTGACGGGTCGCTTGGGATTGATTTTCTAAAGTCTCAAGACGTGCGAGCTTTATTGACGAAAAAAGGTAAGGGTAAACTGAGCGCACAGATGAGAATGGCATTTGCCTGGGCTCTCTCTGAAGGTTATGAGGGCGTTGTGGTCGTTGATGGAAACGGCAAGGATAGTATAGAAAGAATTCCTAACTTCATCAAATTGCTTGACCAAGGATATGATCACGTCCAAGGCTCACGATTTATACCAGGCGGTAAGGCGGTAAATACGCCGCTCTCGAGGGAAGTTGGTCTTCATCTTATTCACGCGCCATTGATAAGTCTTGCGGCTGGAAAAAGACATACCGATACGACAAATGGATTCCGTGCTTATAGCGCAAAATTGCTCAAAGATCCAGATATTGCTGTATTCCGTGATATATTTCAAACTTACGAACTTCATTATTATCTCGCTATTGAAAGTAGTCGTCGTAAGCAGTACAAAACAGCTGAAACGCCAGTTGTACGAACATATCCGAAGAAGGGCAAAACGCCAACGAAGATTAGCCCAATCAAGGGGAATATGCACGTTATGAACGTACTACTTCGTGCGGTGGCTGGAAAATATCGCAAGCCTAAAAAATAGTCTACTTGCGATAATTATTATTGAAGTTAGTGTTTATTAGTTTCTGTGCATTTATCGGCGTTATGTAGGCAGAAGTTACTCTTATAGATATATAAGTTATCTTCTTTAACAGGTATCTCGCGGTAAGATATATCTTGTATTTCGAACGAAACTCCCGGTATCAAACTGTAGGCTTTAGGTGAGATTCGTACAGATGAGTCGTTTGGTCCTAGTGCTATTGGAAAACTCCAACTAGTGCTATACGGTGGCAGTGATATTGGATATTCCTGTAGCGACGATCCAGATATTTCCAATAGATATCTTGGCAACTTAGAGGTCATAGGTAAGATACTTTTTGCCTTGTAACGCACAGATATCTCAAACACTCTAATATTATTGCCAGTGCCGGCATTAATGACGTAATCTCCGTTTGAGGATTTTTGCACGCGATGTTCTGGATATATCGTGGTTTTCTGGTTTGCGCTATCAGATTGGCGTTTCCATAATACGTGAGAATCGTTTGTCGCAATTACGGTATAATTATTCAAAAGTTCTTTGTAAAATTGCCAATGACGCGACCATAACCATTCTTCGTAAACGAAATATGACGGATTTAATGTTATAACGTAATCGGGTTTCTGCTCTATAAAATCTTTAGTGTATTTATCTCTTCTATCAGGACCTAATGCATGTATAATGTAGTCTTCACCTCCCGAAGATCCGTTTTTCTGCTTATGAATAGAGTCATAAACGCTGGTATAAGTAGACCAGATACTAGCACCATTTTTAATGTACGGTGCAAAAGCCTCTAATCGCTTTTTCCACGCAACGCTCACATATTCAGAATCATCGGTAGAATGTCTAGCCTTCCTTGATTCGGTGACAATATGCTTTACTGGCATCCAGCTGATTTTTTGCAGGAATATTGCTGCGTTGTATCCAATAGCAACTACACAGCCGAGTAGTAATCCGAACACTATAAACGAAACTTTCTTATTTATAGCATTAACGTTCGGCTTCTTTGTTCGGATTATTTTATCCGCCGCGTAAATTAAGACCATTACAAGGATAGATCCCGCAGCTCTTTCTAATGGTATAAGTTGTGCGCCAGGCGCCCAATAGCCAGTTATAGAGACGGCGAACACTATAATTCCATACAGCAATAATATAGAAAAGGTGAAAAATTCTTTTTTGGATAATACTTTTTCTTTATGCTTATTATATATGCAACAACTCCACCTATCATAACAGGTAACATATAAAGTAACATTCTTTTTGTGACGAGCTGGTCAAGAGTATTTAATTGCAGGAAACTATTTGGAGGAGCCCCAAAATACCACCCTTGGTCTTTAGGAACTTCAATCAATGCGTAACGAAGCGCGTCGTGTGCATGACCGAGCGTCATAATTGATAATATGGCGTAAGTTGCAATTGCCACACCAAACAACTCTCCGAAAAACATCATTATCTTTTTCTTTGTGGTTTCTTTTGAGCGAATGTATCGAATGGCTTTAATGATAGCGTAAGCAAGAATAAAAGCTAGTCCTTGTTCGGTGCCGCACGCGACAGAAAGCCCTATAATTGTATATAAAATAGGATAATAGAGGTTAATTTTATTTTTGCCAATAGTCATCTGCCAATTTGGACGCCATAACATGAAAGCTGCAGCGATAAACGGGAATGTTGTCCTGAGGCCGAGAAGAGAATTGCCCGCCCAAATAGCGTCAATAGCGTCAATAGAGATTATTGTGAATATGCTAGTTGCGAAGATGGATTTTTTAACATTTCTAAAATAAGCCCAAAACAGGAAAAAGGACGAAACGAGGAATAATATTGGCGATACTAACAATTTTGCAACTTCCACGGCGAATAAATTGTGTCCCATAATATAAAATAATGGAAAATGAAGAAGTGGAACTCCGACTCCGTGAAAGAATGGGAAATCTCGTGCCAGAACTTCACCGTCCAATAGACGGCGGAGCGGGTTGTATAATTGGAAAGTTCCATTGGCCGCATACGAATCCATAGCTAAGCCGTTTCCCAATGCCGCAAGTGTAGCAAAAATTACAAAAACTAATATGTAAACGACACTTACAAATACTGCAGTAAAAAGTAGTGTTCGTTTAAGATTTATATTACTTAGAGTCTTACGTATATTCATATTACTTAAACTATTCTAAATTGATATCAGGGATATGTCTATACTAACTAGTGTTATGTCTTTTATATAAAATCTACTATAATAAATATAGGAGGAATTATGTTAATGAAAACTGCACTGATTGGATACACTGGATTTGTTGGTGGAAATATTAAGAACCAACACGAGTTTGACGATTATTATAATAGTAAGAACATATCTGATATTGAAGGTAAAGAGTATGATCTCGTGGTTAGCGCCGCGAATCGTGCTGAGATGTGGCGAATTAATCAAGAGCCAGAAGTTGATCGTGCAGAAATTGAAGATTTTATATCGCACATCGAAAAGGCGAAAATTAAGAAACTTGTGCTAATTTCAACAGTTGGAGTTTATAAAAATCCAAATGGTGCCAATGAAGATACGCCTATTGAAACAGAAGGTCTATTGCCATACGGAGTTAACAGGTATTACCTTGAGCAATTTTGTCGCGAGAATTTTGATACGACTATTGTCCGCTTGCCGGGTTTATTTGGTGACGGTTTGAAGAAGAATGTTATTTATGATCTGATGAATAACAATATGGTTGAAAAAATACACGCTGATGGTATGTACCAATATTATAATCTTGATAACATCTGGCGAGATATTAACATTGCTTTGGAGAATAATTTACCATTGGTCAATCTTGCTACGCCACCAGTCAGTACGCGAGAAGTTGCGAAGGTTGCTTTTGATATAGATTTTACCAATAAGCCAGAGGGAATAAATCCCGCATATTGGGATATGCATAGCAAATACGCGTCTGTTTATGGAGGTGAAGGAGAATATCTCTATACAAAAGAACAAGAGTTAGACGATATTAAAAAGTTTGTTGCAAGAAGTAGGTAAGGTATGAAATTAGCTATATCAAATATTGCCTGGACTAACGAAGAAGAGGCGGACGTTGCGGCGAAACTGCAAGAGCTTGGCGTGCGTTATATTGAGATTGCGCCAACTAAGATTTGGAGTGATCCAACTAAGGCTACTATTGAACAGATCAATGAGTATATCGAATGGTGGAAGAAATATGATATTGAGATTGTAGCTTTTCAGTCGATGTTGTTTGCGCGACCTGATCTTAAAATGTTTGAATCAAGCGAGCTTCGTGATGAAACACGTCAATACCTCGCTGATTTTTTGCGATTAGCTGGCGATATGGGCGCTAGTCGATTAGTTTTTGGCTCGCCGAAGAATAGACAACGAGGCGGAATGTCGACAGAAGAGGCAGATGATATTGCCAATCGCTTTTTCTCTGAGCTTGGTGATGTCGCTAAGCAATATAATACGATGCTTTGTATCGAGCCGAACGCTCCTCAATATAATTGTGATTATATAACAACGGCGGATGAGGGCGCACGACTTGTTCGCACAATCAACTCGGAAGGAATTGGTCTACATCTTGATACTGCATGTATGGCTCTAGCGAGCGATGATATTAGCAAATCAATACAAGATAATGGCGATATATTGAAACATTTCCATATTAGCGCTCCTATGTTGGATCGGGTTTACGATCGTGATGATGTTGATTATCGTGCTGCAGCTGATGCGCTAAAAAGTATTGATTATAGTGGTGTTGTTTCAATCGAGATGCGTCCAGGCGAGCAGGGCGAGAACGTGAAGCGCGTGGAAGACGCTGTTTCGTTTGTGCGGAATATTTTTGAATGATTTCACTCTAAGCTCTTGCCTAGAAACAGATAGCATTTATGTGCTTAAATCGCTATAATATGTAGTATGATAACTGTAATAATTGCTGGTGGCTCAGGTACGCGTCTATGGCCGCTTTCAACTTCTACTCAACCGAAACAACTTTTAGCATTGACCAGTGAACGTACTATGGTTCAGCAAGCTTATGATCGAGCGAGGAAGCTTGGTGATACGGTTTATGTAGTAACTGAAGCCAGTCACGCTGAAGCGCTTAGGGCGCAACTACCAGAATTGCCAGACGAAGCGTTTTTGATTGAGCCAGGGCGACGAGGGACTGCGCATTGTATTATATTTGCCTTAGATTATATCAATCGTAATCACGATCACACTGAGCCTATTGCTTTTATTCATTCCGATCATAACGTCCGCGATATTCAAGGTTTTGCCCATTCGTTCGATACGGCGGCGCGCGTTTCTAGTGACCGCGGCTGTATTACGCTTATCGGTATTGAGCCTACTTTTCCGTCAACTGGATTTGGCTACATTCAGCGTGATGGTGTGATTGATGCTCGAGCGGGTGTTTATAATGTCGAGTCGTTCAAAGAAAAGCCTAATTATGATACGGCGAAGCAGTATGTTGAGTCGGGGAACTATTTGTGGAACTGTGGCTATTTTGTTGGCTCAGTTGACGTTTTTATGAATGAAATGAAACGAAGTGCTCCTGATTTGTGGTCAAATTATCAAACCTTAGCTTCCGTTGCTGAGTTCGGTGGCGAAGAATACAATAGGACGTACTTAGAGCTTGATAATCAAGTTATTGACATTGCTCTTATTGAGAAAGCGGCTGAGTTGGCGGTAGTGTCGGCTGACTTTGACTGGATGGATATTGGCAATTTCAAGGACCTGCATAATGCGGTAGCTAAGGACGAAAACGACAATTATGTTCGTGGCGAGAATATTCATACTATCGACATTGACAACACTTACATTCGCAATGAACAACCAGATAAACCAGTAGCGGTAATTGGTCTTGATAATGTGGTAGTCGTTAATACGCCTGATGGCGTACTAGTAGCACGCAGGGATGTTGCGGCTAAATGTGGCGATATAGCTAAGAAGCTTCAGGCTTAATTTCAGCTTTTCCGACCATATCTTTCATATACAGCCAAAGTTTGCTCGGCCATGCGCTGCCATGAAAATGTCTTAACGTGTTTCTTGCCTTTTTTAACGAGTTCATTGCGTAATTTGTCGTCAGATAAGATGTCGTCAATTGATTTTGCCATATCCTCGACACTGAAAGGATCAAAATAGTGAGCGGCATCACCGTGGGTTTCTGGCAAACAAGTGGCTGTACTCGAAGCGACTGGCGCTCCGTGTAGCATTGCCTCTAGTCCTGGCAAACCAAATCCCTCACTAAGCGAAGGGAAGCAATAAACTGCCGTATTTTCATACATCCAGCGCAATTGCTCGTCTGATATAAAGCCGGTAAACACGACGTTTTTAATTCCGTGCTCATTTACATATGTTTCGTGGCGAGCATAATTGCTATCTTTTTTACCAGCCAAAGCCAGCGTTAAATCTGGATATTTTTTCTGTAACAAAGCAAACGCGTCAATTAGTCGTCGAAGGTTTTTATGTGGCGTTGGTCTACCGATATACATAATGAATTTTTTACCAATCAACTCGTCAACAGGTTCGTTGCCTTTTGGTAACTCATCCGCAGACTCCAAAGTTACAGTAATTTTTTCTGGGTTTACGCCGGTGAATTTAATCAAATCATTTTTTACGAAGTTAGAAATTGTGATGATATGCGAAGATTTTTTCGCAACTTTTTTGTTGACCCATTTATAAATTTGCTGCTTAATCCAGAAAACGACAGGATTTTTATCTGGATTTCTGAATCTAACAGTAGTCAAATCTTGCATCGTAGTAACAACTGGACTGGAATTGTATAGAACTGGCTGCTGAACCATCGCAAAATGAACTAAGTCTGAATGGAGACTTTCAAGTTGTTTTTTAAAGCCGATTTGTTCGGCGAAAGTGTATTCTTTGTAGGGACAAATGACTTTTTTAAAGCGCGGATTGCTTGGTCGCCAACTGTCAAAATCCTTTGGCTTGAGCAGAATAACATAATCGTTTTTATTATCAATTTTCTGCAAATAATGAATCAGCCGTTCGATGTACCGACCAGTACTAGTCCTCAATGTTCGGGCGTCAATTACGATTTTCACGATAATGTTCCTTCCATGATTTATCAACTATATTTTTTATCGCTTTATGGAAAATTGCAGCTGAAAATTCGTTGGCTGTGGCTGAGATTTTTGTTGGTGAAACTTTTTTTCCTGGAAGTTTCTCTAATGTTTCTACCAATGAAGAATCTGTTTGCTCAGAAAAGAACCAGCCGTTTTTTTCGGGTTTTATATAATCAAGTGCGCCGCCAGCTTCATATGCAACCACTGGAATACCAGACGCCAACGATTCAACTGGCGCGATTCCAAAATCTTCGTGTGAACAAAAAATAAACAAATCTGCTTTTTTAATATATTTTTCTCGTGTGGCATTATCGACAAATCCTAAGAAATTAGTATGTTTATCGGCGATATTTTTTAGATTATCAACGTCTGGACCTTTTCCAATAATATCTAATTGCCAGCCAAGTTTCTGACAAGCCTTAATAGCAATATCAAGCCGTTTCATTGGCACAATTCGTCCCCAAATCAGACAGCGAGGTTTTTTTGGGATGGACGTTTGCTTGCGATTTTTAGCAAGTGGCGAAAAGCTCGACACGTCAATTGGCGGAAAAATAACCGTGCTTTTTCGCTGGTAAAACTCTTCAATATCAGCCTGAATTCCTGTAGAGTTGGCGATAAAAACATCAACTTGCTGAGCGGCGTTAAAATCTCGTTTTTTCAGTGGTCGGACTAGGGTTTTTAAGCCTAGGCGCGCCAGCCATTGCGGACGGAAACTTGGTCGTTTAATGTATTCGTCGTAGTGCCGCCAATAAAAATGCGTTGGCGTGTGGCAATAACAAATATGAAGTTGATCTGGTCTGGATTTGCGGACGAATTTTGCCTCGCCATTTCCCGAACTGGAGATGATAATGTCAAATTCGCTAAGATCAAGCTTAGCAAACCACCATTGTCTAAGAAGTGGCAATAATCGTCGGATTTTTGAAAACGGCCATCGCTGTAAATAGCCGGTAACGACTTTATTATCTAATCTTTCTCGCCATTCGTCACTACAAAAAGAAGTGTAAATTGGCGCATCTGGGTACAATTTGTGAATTTCCAAAACAACTTTTTCGGCTCCGCCGCCGTAAATCCAGTCGTGAACTATGGCAATTTTTGGCTTACTCATTAATTATCTTTCTGGAAAATAACCAAGCAGGTTTTTAATAAAATCGTGATGTCCATCCAGATACTCCAGTTCTGGACATAGTATAAGTCAATTCGTCGCCGTTCTTCAAAGCTGATGCTGCGTCGGCCAGACACTACTGCAAGTCCAGTTAACCCAGATTTGACCGCCAATAAAACATGTTTTTTGTCGTAGGCGCTTAATTCGTGCGGTACCAGCGCTCGCGGTCCGACTAGGCTGATGTCGCCCTTTACGACGTTAAACAATTGCGGCAATTCATCAAGGCTGAAGCGACGAATAAATCGACCAACTGGTGTCACACGAAAATCATGATCAAGCTTGTCGCCGTTTTTACGGTATTCTTCAATTAGCTCAGGCTTACCGACCATTCGAAAGACTTCTTCGTCAGTTTTGCCATCAAACTTTGCGTAATGCGAACGGAATTTGTAGACCTTAAACGGTCGATTGTAGCGAGTGAGACGTTTTTGTTGTTTGCCGTGCATTAAATCGGTCCTGCTGGGTCGCTGATTTTTACGGCAATTGCCACCAAAAGCATAATTGGCGAGGCGATGATAATCCCAATTGTCCCGCCTACAACATCCATAATTCGCTTCACAATTCGCCCATAGCCCATTAGCGGCGTCGGATGAGTGTGAATTAGCGGCACGGAGTCGATGATATCAATAGTGTGTTTGGTGGTCATAATTCCGTCGAATTCCGGCGCTTGATAGAAATCCAGATAATGTTTCTGGGCAATTTGATAATGTTCGCTAACGTTTTTTGAGTCGGTTTGGATGATAACGTCAATTTTATCCATGGTGAGCGCCGATTCTAATGACGAGCGTCGAAGCTTTTTTAATTCAATAGGGATGAACTGGGTTTGCGCAACAATTCCGCTAATCTTAAAGCCAGTTAACGGATTAGTTTCTATAAAATCAGCCAAAACGTGAGTTAAGTCACAATTGCCAATCAATATAACACGGCGTGCGCCCAAACCGCGCTTTAAGAGCTTCAGGCGAACAATATTGGCGGCACTGCGGAAAATCATTAGTAAGATGAAGCCAATTCCAGTGGCGTAAACCGCGACAAGTTTGGCTGGGAATAGTGGGGTATTAGTAAAGAACGCCACAGAAATCATAATCATAATTCCAGTTATTGACGCCAAAAGTATTTGTCCGAAGTTTCGCAATGGGTGCGTGTAAACCTCTCGGTCGTATAGGCCAAAGAAGTAGAACATTACAATCCACAACGGCAGCGTCATAAAAATGGAGGTGATAAAATCTATGGCATTGATACTGATATGGAATGGTCTAGGATCCAGGGAAATTCGCAAAATATAGGCAATAGTAAATGCGCTCAATAAAGCTAAGATATCAAGAACGACCAGAACAATTTTGAAGTAAAAATCAGACTTTTTCCGCATAATCTCTGGGGTAATTATACAAAAATATGCCGATTATAGCAAAACAATGAATCGTATTTATAAAACTGCCAAAAAACCAGAAATGCACAAACATCGCGATGGTTAGAGATAAGATAAATTGAGCTTTAATTTTACGGATGTTTTTTATGGCGAAAAATATAATTGTCAACGGGACGATTAGAAGGGTAAATAGCCCGATGATTCCCATTCCGCTGAGTAATAATATGTAAAAAACGTAGACCGTTTGGTCCGTTGGAACGTTTACGTGAAGGTGTTTTTGGATGAAATTACCGAGGTTGCCGAGTCCAACGCCGAAGAAGAATGTTCGTGGCGATGACAGCCAAGATTTTATGGCTAGATCACTAGCACTGAGTCTGTCGTTAGCTGAAGCTTCAACGAAACCAGCGGGCTGGAAAGAATTGTTGCTTGACGGAACGTTTTCGGCGGGTTTTGGTGACGGATTTTTGGCGATGGATTTTTGCGGAATCTTAATTTTCCCGAGAGATAATTGATCGACCATACTGACGAAGGTATTGTGCGCAATAAAGGCGTATTGGCATATTTAATGTTGGCTGACGAGAACAATAAGGCGAATCCGAGTAATAATCCAGCGAAGATGATTGGAAGTTTTTTACGAATAAAAGATGCGTCAATTCGTTTTATGAAAGCGATTATAAATAAGGCTGTGATGGCGATAAAAATTGCCAAAAATCCGCCACGGGAAAATGTTAAAGATATGGCGAGAGTTGTGAAAAATAGGCTAAATTTGGCTAGGTGAGATTTTGATTGAAAGAGTGCAAGGAAAAATGCTGGAAGTAGAGAATTGGCGAAGAACTGAGGTTCGGCGGCGAATAAATTGATTCGTGGAAATCCAAAAACGTCGGCTTTACAGCCAGCGCAAAGCGTACCAAATCCCGTCGGCTCAAAAGTGGCGACGATGAGCTGAATAATTGCTAAAATCCCAAAAACCAGCCCACTCCATAATCCGACATTGATGAGTTTACGTTTTTCTGATTTTGACAATTCGCTGTAAATTAAGCCAGCGGATAATCCGACGGCGAGTAAGAATAATAGCGATAATGAATATAACGCGGTGCGCAGGCGTGCTTCTGCGAAAAATATGCCGACGGTGATGGCGATAAAAATTGCCAAAAATCCACCGATTAGCCATCGACTTTTCAACAATTCTTGGCGTTTTTTAAGTAGTAAGGGCAAGGAAAATAATAGTAGGCTTACGGCAACGATTTGATATAATCCTATGCGCAGTGACGGGAAATCCAGAATTGATAAGCCGACGCTGGGATGCAGGGCGAAGCCGCCACCAAAAATAACAATAGCCAATAGCCAGAATCGAACGTCGTTAATGTATTTTTTTGCCATATTTTAAGTATAGCGTATGGTGTATACTTTAGATATGAAACTGACGAAAAAGCAAAAAATAATGTTGGATTTTATCGATGGATTTATAAAGGGCAATGGCTATAGTCCGACGCTTCGGGAAATTATGCGCGCCTTGGGCTATAAATCGGTATCGACTGTAGCAAAACACGTTGATAATTTGGTGGCTGCGGGGTTTTTAGAGAAGCAGGATGGAGAAGTTAGATCTTTGACGCTGAGCAGTGAGAAAAAAGAAGTTTGGTGGCAAAATTTAGCGAAAGAAATTAAGAAGAGAGAAGCCGAGGACGACGAAAAATCACGCTCGGAAGTGGAAATTTTAAAAAAAGCATTGGAAATTGTCCGTCAGTAACTTTACAACTATTCAAAAACTCGCTATAATACAAGACATATTCCGGCATAGCTCAGTGGTAGAGCGGTTGGCTGTTAACCAATAGGTCGCTGGTTCGAGCCCAGCTGCCGGAGCCAATTTGATGTTTTTGTGCTATTGCATAAGTCCGAGAAGGGCTTCAACAGATGTAGTTGGAGCCTTTTTTGGTTGATTTGGCAGTTCGCAAGTAGCATTTTCAAAATCTTGTTCTTTTTCTCTGGTTGCGAACTTTCAAATACTTCTTGGGCTTTTGAAGCGAGTTGTAACAGATAAGAAGACGTTACTACGAAGCTCTTATCGTTGTTTGTGTACTCAACCAATTTACGCTCTAGCTCGGTCTTTTCTTCGCTGTAGCGTTTAGCATATTTGTCATAGTCAATGGCAGTAATACGCCCAACTAAACGGTCTTCATACAAAGTGGTTAGTTTTAGGTCAATGCTCTGGGCTTCTTTGCGAGTTTCTGCGATAGCATTTTTGTAGAACAACTGTATATTGTCGTGTTCAGATTTGAGAATATCAAGCACTTGGTTGACGATATCTTCACTGATACTCAACTGTTTTAAGACGCTATCAACTTGCGGTAACAGTTGGGCTTCAGAAACTGGCGGTTGGTCGCAGGGTACGCTTGGCTTTGCTTTTGTACAACGTAGATAAACGTGTCCCTTCTTTTCGTATGACGAATATGAACAACCGCAAGTAGCACAACGTACTATACCGCTAAACGTAAAGACTTGGCGTGTACTTGTTTTTGTAGTGTCTTTTACTCGGTTATCATTAACAATTTGGACCTTATCAAAAGTGTGCTTATCAACAATAGGCTCGTACTTGTGAGCGTAGAGTTTGCCATCGTACCTCATAACGCCGTAGTAAAAAGGGTTTTTGAGCATTGTTTCAATCTGGCTCTGTCCGACAATCCCTTGTTTCTTCGTATTGCTTCGGAAACCTTCTTCACGAAGTATCTTCGCAATGGTACGAAAAGACATACCGTCTAATCGTAAATTAAATGCTTTTTCAATATAGTGCCGTCTGGCTTGGTCTGGTACGATGTTCTTTTCTTCTTTGCCGTCAACTTCATATTTGACGTTCTTATAACCGACAGGAGCTTTGCCAGGAAATTCGCCAATACTTAACTTGTGTTCAATTTTACGCTTAACGTTATCGCTGATAGCCGAAGAGTAGTATTCTCCAAACACCATACCCATACCAAGCCGTGTCTTATCAGATGCTGGCGAGTTTTTGTGATACACCAAGTTATCTGACGGGAAGTGTAATTCAGCACGACCATTTTTAACTAGATACTTTAGAACCTGCACAACTTCCGAAGAAGCGTCCCTCGTGAAGCGGTCAATCTTATCAAATACCACGATACAAAAGTCAGGGTATTCAGAAATTGTTTGAACGATTTTCTGAAACTTTTGACGGTCTTCTTTGTAAGCGGTTTCATCAAACTTATATAGCTTTGATGTTTCCAAGACTTGTAGCTGTTCAGCGTATTTGTTAAGCCGTAGCTCTTGGGCGGGTAGAGCGTCTGTTTGACGTGGGTCTGACACACGGGCGATTAGAAATGCTTTTGTACCTTTGTAGTTCTTTTGTTCAAAATTACTCATTTGATAGTTTCCTTCTTGGTTAGTAGCAAACTCATACTATTTGCTAACATTATATAACAATAACTTATAAATTAGAACTTATAGTCAGCAATGCTCACTGGCTTCATAGCCGTTAGCGTATCTGTTACATATAAGAGTGTTTTGAGCTGTGTTGGGTTGGGCGGTTCACGACCTTTTTGTTTAAAGCGTCTATATTGCGACGGATTGAAAAAACCTTCTGCGAGATTGCGTATATAACGCTCGTCGTGGTCTTTGAGCATAGTTTGGTAGTGTGCGACAGCCATTGCTTGTGTCAGGCTCAAATCGGGATTAGCCTTTGCTACGTTTATGAAGATACTTTCGGGACTATCGCTATCAAGGGGTATCTTTGGTATTCGGTCAAAAAGCTTATTCCAGTGCCGACGTAAGACCTTACCTGAAATATCGTTACTAAATAGGCGTCTAAAGTTGGTGTCGTCAGCCTCTAGTCCTATTGCCCTCAACTCTTGCCGTAGCTTTGCCATACCGTTTATACGAACTTCCATACGGGCTACAGAAACAGTCTTTTGCTTTTCAAGTTCATCTAGCAAGCTCATCTGTATAAAGCCGTCTTTTTCGTAACTTCGCTTTGACGATACCTTTTCTTGGTGTAGGTCGGCTACTTTATCGTAAAAAGCAACATCAAGGCTGTTGGTGTGTATGTGGTAGATATGACCGCCATTTTTGAAGTTGGTGTTTTGAACATCGTAGGTCTTTGAAATGTCAGCAGTTCTTATGTTGCCGATTATGACTGAAACAGGTGTGCGGTCTGTGAAGATAATGTTTTTGGAGTAGTCAATCTTGCGGACGCTGGCTTTAGCTAAGATGTGAGGCAATACCCAAACGTTATAGGTGGTTCGTAAAGTATCAGATAATTTCTTCACAAGTGGCTCAAAGTCGGCGTCGGTCAATTCAGTGAAATTGTTCCCAAACATCAACTTTGGCAGCGATAGTTCAATCGCAAGTTCGTGAGCTATCGTGCCATATCTACCGCTTGGGCGTTCCATATAGGTTAGGCGTGGTTGGTAGATACCACGTTTCTTATAGGCAGAGCTAGGATTTGCTGTTGCCTTGAAGGTGCTTTTGGTCGTATCAACTTCTTTGTACAACCGTGCCTTTTCAACCCAGTGCGGACGCTTAGAATAGCCGACTACTATCTTGATGGTGTCTATCATCGTTACGACCTTCAAATACTTCGTTACATCTTTTGAATACGGCTTGTTCAATTGCTTTACTGGATTGACGGTTGATAGGGTAAAACAAGCCTAGTGACCTGTTGCCGATATTCTTTGTCGGATAGAGTAGGCGGTACGAGCCGTCTAGTTTTGTGTAGATGGCTATAGAGGTTAAGTAGATATTGCTGTCAATAACAACACTGGCAAAGCCTATAAGCCCTCTGTCTGGCTTTATAGGCGTTATGTTCACTTCACTTACGACCATCGCTTCCTTTGCCTTTCTAGGTCAATTTCAATATCGTGTAAAGTTGCCCATATGCACACGACCGATAGACGATAAGCTACGGTACTTGCAACCTTACAAAGCCAAAGGGTGCTGACCGCTAGGGTATGATAAAAAATCTTCATTACCTTGTTTCCTTTCATTACTTTTGTTGGCTATGTCGGCTTCCAACAAAGCGTCAAGAAACTTGGCGATTTGCGTTAAATCGTCAGCTTCAAGTTCTGACACTTGTAGCGTGTCAGTACTTGCTTGAGATGGCTTTAGTTGGCTGTCCATACTATCCACTATGCCAATTTCTAACGCCATTTACGCTGTTTGGGTTTTATGTCGTAATAAAATCGTTCAATCTGTTATTTTTTTGTTAAACAGCTTGGTTTAAACCAACTAGGTTTCGGTTCAGATATGGTTTATTTCGGTTCTAATTCGGTTCAAATTATGCTAGAAAGGTATTTCGCTCAAGTCAATCGGCTTTTGAACCGTTGGTACGCCTAGTTTTTCCAGTTCAGTATCTAGTTTGTATGTGTCAATTCGTTCAGACTTGGCAGTTTCGTGGTCAACGGACTGACGAAAGACGACGCCCTTGCTTTGGTTGACGGTTGGAAAGAATAAGGCTCGTAGTGTTTTATCAAAGCCCATACTACTGATGATGGTACTGATATTACGACGTGTCTGTCCTAAGTTGGGCTTGAATAGGGTATTTGGGTTTTGTATTACCTGTTCCATCAGTCGCTCTGGGGCTGAACCTGCTTGCGTCTTTTTCAGTTTGTATAAGCCATTAACCAGTATCGTTCCATCAGGCTTATGTTCAATTGTGTATTTACTGATATACCAATCACGTTTGCCAGTGGTTGTCGGCTTATTATCGTCTTCAACTTCTGCGAGATAAACGCTTCCGTTTGCTATGGCTTCGTCAACAACCTTCTTTATGTCAGGTGCAATGTCGGGCGTTTCTTTTCCGTTTGTAATACAGAGCCTGTTTACCTGTGCATTATGGCTTTGTCCATAATCGCCCCTAGCGTCGTTGGTATATTCCCATACGTCGTTGTCTATGTACTCTAGGCGGTCAAACGCTTGCCAACAGATGTGTGTTTGAATACCTTGAAGCTCTTTGTTTCGTGAATAAAGTTTTTTAAGTATGTCAGTTATCAAAATATAGCTACGGTTGATACCCGTTGTGTCTGCATTTTTTTGATAATCAACGACGAGTGAGAATAGGGCTATTGCCCGTTCATTGAGGTAGTGAGCAAGAGCAAAATCGTTAGCTTTATCACGTTGCTCGGAAAGGCTATAGGCGTACTCAAGAACGTTAGTAACCTGAATATCAGTTAGCTTGTATCGTGCCTTTAGTAGCTCGGCAATATCTTCACGGCTAGGTTTCGTCTTGGTCATTACGTCTTTCGCTTCCACGTTCTTGTAAAGTATTATAATATATTGTTATATGAACGGCAAAGTTGATAAACTACCCGACCTTCTAACACTTGAGCAAGTCAGTGAGTTGCTACAGGTACACCCGAACACACTTCGCAACTGGGATAAAGACGGTACGCTCAAAGCAATTCGTCTAGGTGCTAGGAAACTATATCGTTACAAAAAAAGACGATATAGTCAAAATGCTAGATGATAGCAAATAGCATAAGCGTCTATTCTGATATAATTAAAGAACAAATAATTAACAAAGGATAAAAGCAATGTCAATGAAAATAGTATCACTGTTTTCGGGAGCTGGAGGCTTGGACCTTGGTTTTGAAAATGCTGGTTTCCATATTATCTGGGCTAACGAGTATGATAAAACTATTTGGGATACCTTCCAGTATAATTTCCCGCACACAATATTAGACAAACGTAGTATTACAGACGTCCCTGAGAGCGAAGTGCCAGATTGCGATGGTTTGCTTGGCGGTCCTCCCTGTCAGAGTTGGAGTGAGGCTGGTGCGGGTCGTGGAATAGCCGATAAAAGAGGGCAACTTTTTAACGACTACATCCGTATCCTTAAAGCAAAGCAACCTAAGTTCTTCCTTGTTGAAAATGTTTCTGGTATTCTTGCCCCAAAGCACGCCGAAAGCTTTAATGGTTTTCTTAAAGACTTTGAAGACGCTGGATATAACATCAGCTGGAAGCTTGTAAATGCAAATGATTACAATGTCCCAGAGGACCGCTTGCGTGTAATCATAGTGGGTTATCGCAAGGATTTAAATCGCACATTTACATTTCCAGAGCCAAATGAATATAAACCTAATCTCAGAGATGCAATTGGTGATTTGCCAGAGGCGATACCCGCTCTTGAAAAAAATAAGACAAATGGCGACCTTGAAATTGATAACCATGAGTATATGATAGGTGGATTTTCGCCGATTTTTTTATGTCAAGAAACAGGGTTCGTTCTTGGGATGAGCCGTCGTTTACTATTCAGGCTGGCGGACGACAAGCCCCGCTACATCCTAAAGCACCAAAGATGGTTAAGGTTGAGCCTAATAAGCAGATATTTTGTGAAGGCAAGGAACACATGTATAGACGCTTAAGTGTGCGAGAGGCTGCTAGAATACAAACATTTCCGGATAGTTACAAGTTTTTATATAGGGATGTAGCAAACGGATATAAGATGGTAGGTAATGCCGTTCCAGTTAATCTTGCTAATGCTATTGCCGAGCAGATAAAGAAGGAACTTAAAGACGTATGGACGAAGACAGAAGCACAATCAACTCAACAATAAAAGGTAAGGCATATGAGTATGCTTGTCTTACTGCTCTGGTAGAGATGGTTCAACTAATCCGACCTGTTGAGATTGTTGAAAACAGCAGTCTTCTTATTGCTCGTAACAGATACTTAAATGACATTTCAGAAGAAGAGCGTAGCGATATGCTTGCTTCGGCAAAGGCGGGCATTGGAACCATAATAAAGATGGAACCAAAAATTATTGAAGACGGACAAGATAAGCTCACTGTTTCGCTTCAATCTGATGATGTAGCAAAATTAGGCGATATTAGAGATATGTTGATAATCAGGCGAGATATTAAGTGGGAAATAGGCGTATCTGTAAAACACAACCACGAAGCCTTGAAGCACTCAAGACTTAGCACGAAGTTAGATTTCGGGAAGTCTTGGTTTGGTATACCTTCCTCTTCTGTATATTTTGAAGAAATATCCTTAATTTTTGCAGAACTGCAAAACCTAAAGGGTAGGAAAGTGAAATGGCGTGAGTTACCAGATAAGGAACAGAGTGTTTATGTGCCGATTTTGAACGCTTTTATGGGAGAATTACAACGAGCCTATGAAAAATATGGCGACGATGTTACTTCTGGGCTTGTGAAGTATCTTCTAGGTAGTAATGGAAACGATTATTACAAGCTTATTCACTACAAAAACCATACAGCAAGAGTTATCCCTTTTAACCTATTCGGTACGCTTAACCAGTCTAGTAATTCAACGGACCCCGATAGTGTAATACCTGATATGGACCTGCCTACAAGGATAATTGAACTGTCATTTAAGGATGGTTCTAGAACTACGGTCCACCTAACTATGAACAATGGTTGGGCTATATCATTTAGGATACACAACGCTAGTACGATTGTTGAGCCAAGTCTTAAGTTTGATATTAAGTTGCTTGGTCAACCGTCAAGCCTATTCTTCATTGACGTAGCTTGGTAGCCACAATGAAGCCGATAATGTCGGTCAAAGAAGCCCGTAAACTACTGGGTAAAAAGTACGCAAGTATGACTGACGAAGAAGTTAGTGAACTTGTTGAACATACTCACAAGCTTGCTAAGTTGGCACTTGATATAGCAAGAGATATAATAGCAAGAGAAAAACGTGATGAAGAGCAAGCAAGAAATACTAGCAAAGAAGCGTCTAGCCGAGAAAGTAACGCCTAAGAACTTCAAGTATATCGTAGGCAATAGCTTACTTGGCTTTAGGGTAGACGATGATTACGAAGCGGTTGTTGAAGATATTTACCAAAAAGTTAACTCTGGTTATTATCATCCAATGCGACCATTAGGCGTTTATTCAATACCGAAGCATAATCTAGTTCCTAGATTTATACCAGTTCTAACGGCAACTGATAACTTGCTCTACCACTACCTTGTTAAAGAAATTGAAGATAGCCTTTTAGCTTCAAAGCCAAAGTCCGTAAAGACCTTTGGTGCATATAGAGTACTAACTACAGCTAAGAAGAAAGATGATGACCGCAGGAAATATGACTTTATTGACATTGACGATATTTCTATTGGCAAATATACAGTTTCATACAGTTGGTATCCGAGTTGGGGCGAGTTTAATGAAACAGTAAAAAACTACTTTGACCGCAATAAGAAAAAAACAGTTTTCGTTAAGACCGATATTGCTAATTTCTACGATAACATTGACCTAAGATTGCTTGAAAATAAAGTTCGCTCCTGTCTTGATGACAGTAAATTGTCAGTAGTTAATGTTCTATTCAAGTTGCTACAGGGCGTAAACTCTTATTCGTATAAGTACAACTATCAGGGTAAAGGCTTACCGCAAGATGAAACGTCAGACTGCTCTAGGCTGTTAGCCAACTACTTCCTCTATGATTTTGACTGTGAGTTTGATGCTGTGTGTAAAACGCTGGGATGTACCTTTATACGTTATTGTGACGATATGATTATAATGTGCAACGATAGGCAAAGTGCAGAAAAGGTGGTTCACGCTTGTGCCGATATTTTGAACAAATCGGGCTTATCGCTTAACTCATCAAAGACAAAAATCTTTAATACACGTTCAAAGTTTGAAAAGTTTTGGATGTTTGAAGAGCATAAAAACTCTCTGATAGCTTGAAGAATATCGGTAAACAGACAACCTATGATGAAATGCAAAAGCTTGTTCTTAATGCTAGTAAAAAAGAACGTGGCTTTTCGGTCTTAAAAAGATGGGCAAGGCTGTACAACAGTAAAATGAAGAATAAGCGACAGGTAAAGGCTAAAACTGATAAAGTGCTTCCATATTTGAGTGCTGATGTTGCTCGCAAGTATATAAAAGCCCAATCGGAAGCAGATAGAAAACGTCTTCTTAACAGTCTTTATAACAGGTCAAGAAAATCAAACTACTCTGGCGACCTGCTCTGGTTTAGAAAGGTCTGTGACTTACTGAACGAAAAACAGTTCATTACAAAGATTGACAAGTATATCGCTACTCATCCTGCGTTGCTTTAGAAAAGTGCTTGGTTTTTCTACGCCCGAAAAAATACCATTTACACGGCGGAGTGATGAAATTGAGAAACTTGGAGCTACTACCCCCCCTATTGACCCAACAAATTTTCCCAACAATATGACCACTGTTGTGGCACTAAAATTGTTGAGCTAAACCAAAAGAAACGATTTTTTTGACAGCGACATATTTTTAGGTAGGTAGTGCATTTGCGGTCTTTCTCAAAAATCAAGGACAAAGCATAGAGGGGTAGGCTAGTAAAGCTCTAACGTCGGAAGCTGAACGCTAAGTAAGGCAGGTTCTATTTCAAGCCGTTCAACGTTGATTGTCGGTAAGGCTTCAACTTCTGGTAATTGAACTTCAAGGTCAAGGCTCGGTAAACCCAAGTCAAAACTAGGAAGCTCAATCATTTCTATTTCAGGTATGTTTGTCATTTTTACGCAATCGCTAATACTTCCTTTATTTTACCAATCTCACGCTCATCATAGTTTGGACTAGCAGTTCGCAACTCGTACGCAAGTGCGAGCCAAATCGAATTTTAAGACTTCAACAAGTATAGTTGAGGTCTTTTTTATTGTTTTTGCGGTCATACCGCTGTAGACGGCTACTCATATGTTCGGCTGGCAAAAAATGAATAAAAAATTACCACCTCATCACGGGGTGGTAATTTTATGTAGCCTCAGGTTAGCGTAGAATGAATAGTCCTGCGGCAACTAATGCTAGGGTGGCGATAACACCTAATAAGGCATTAAATCCTGTGTTTGCAAGTAGTCCGCTTACAGCATTCTGAGGCTTATTAGCTGGATTATGAGCGGCAGCTGATGGATTTCCCAGGCTGAGGCTGAGGCTGTGGCTGTGGTTGAACCGCCCTAGGGATCGCTGATGTGTCGATATCTATAGTGCCACTAAATACAGCTAAAAATGATGTTCCATGTATAACAAACTGAGCTGTCCAACGAGTATTCAATATAGGGGATGTTCCGTTGGCTGGTAGTGATGGTATCTTAATATTTCCAGGAGTTGCTGGGTCGTTGATGACATCTGCTGATCCATGTACATAAGGTGAACTTCCCGTCCAAGTTCTCACTGGTGAAACAAATGATTTGTCGTTAGGTTTAACAGTAATCCGCTGATCTTCAAGATGTAGAGAAGTTAGGGATGTTAATCCAGATAGCAGACTTATGTCGGCGATGGCATTCTCTTTTAAAGATAGAGTTCTTAGGGAGGTTAATCCAGATAGTGGGCTTAAGTTCGAGATCGAGTTGTGGTTTAACGACAAGTTCTGAAGATTCTTGGCTGCTTCTAATCCGGTTAGGTCGGTAATGTTTGAGTTGTCTAAGTTAAGGTCTGTCAATTTTTCCAACTCTACGTCAGTAATTTTTTGATTTGCTGTACGAGTTGTACCAAGTTTTTCTCCCAGTTTTTCATTAAGCAACTTGCGTAAATTGTTATCTGGCACGTTGACTTCCTTAGCTGTTCGCCTTTCGTATACGCGGACGTAGTCGACTGACATAGTTGCTGGAAAATCGTTCGCAGCGCCTACTGAATTGTGCGCATCATTCCACGGAGCGTCAATGTAGTTACCGCCAATCGCTAAGTTAAGTCGCAAGAAGAAGTCTTGATCAAATGGTCCATTTGGATTTCCTGTGGAGTTTGAATTCTTAAATTCGGTAATTGTATGATGTAGCTCTCCGTCGATGAAGTATTCAAGTTTGCCTTCAGTCCATTTACGCCGTATGTGTGCCACTCTGTAGTGTCATTGGTGTCGAACTTGGTTGATGGAATAACTCCTTGGCGACTTCTGTGGCTTCCGGGTTGACCGGCTGGTGTATTCTTGTCTCGCCAGTGTGCGTCAGAAGCAGCAAATTTGTAGTTAGAGCCTTTTGCTTCTACGATGTCGATCTCACCGCTGTTAGGCCATTCTCCATACTGCTTATCAGAAGGACTCATCCAGAAGCCGGGCCAAGTACTCTTATTCTTTGGCATTTTTATACGAGCTTCAATATAGCCATATTTAAAGCTTGCTTTACCTTTTGTTTGTACGAAGCCAGAAGTAAAGTCTCCAGTTTTGGTGTTACCTGTACAGGTTTTTCCTGGTTTGTATAAACCAACCAAATTCAGGCTGCCGCCGCTAACATTTACGTTTTCTTCTTCAGACGTGTAACAGTTTTGGACTTGCTGGTTTTCATCCTTCCAGCCGCCAGTGTAGTAACTCCAGAGGTTTGTATTTAATGATGTGCCGTTAAATTCATCACTGTGCTCTGAGTCTAATACATAGTTATCAGTATCTGTTGGCGGGTAAGGGCTTCCTACACCTTTGGCGTTGTCCATTGGCAGAGTAAATAATGCCCCACCAACAAGAACACTAACAGTCATTACCGCAGTTACTATTTTAACTTTTGTATTAAAAAAACGTCTTTTTATTAACATTTTTTGTTTTCTCCCAAATATTTTTTATCCATCGCTAGTGTAACAATAAGCGGAATAAAAGTAAAGAATATTATGTAGTTATTTTTAACAACAGAGCTGTGAAAACGCTGAATACTGAGGTTTTTAAGCTGAAATAAAAAATTGCCATCCCGTAATGAGATGACAATTTTCCTGTAAACGCCTGAGCTAATTAGCGATTAATCGTTAGGTTTATTGACTTTAGAGAATTGATGTTAGAAACTGCTCTTAGGTCGAAGACGGAGTTGTTCTTAAGAGATAAAGTCTTAAGGTTTTTAGCTGCCTCTAAGCCTGTTAAATCGTGAATTTTTTCTGCTTCTGATGCGTCGTCGGCTGCATCTAAGTTAAGGTCTGTCAATTTTTCCAACTCTGCGTCAGTAATTTTTTGATCGTCTTTACGATTAGTGCTAAGCGCTGTCGACAGCTTTTTATTAAGTTGAGTGCGCAAATTATTATCTGGCACGTTTATTTCCTTAGCTGTTCGCCTTTCGTATACGCGGACGTAATCGATTGACATAGTTGCTGGGAATGACTTTGGATATTTAGCTAGGGCGTTGTAGGCGTTTGACCATTTACTGCCTTTACCGTCAATGTAATCACCGCCAATTGCTAAGTTAAGTCGCAAGAAGAATGGTTGATCAAACGGACCATAAGGCGCGTTTGCTGCGTTTGGCTGATCGAATCCGTTGACGGTGTGGAACTTTACGCCGTCAATGTAATATTCCAATTTTCCTTCAGTCCATTTTACGCCGTAAGTGTGCCACTGAGTAGTGTCTTTAAATCCAGCTGGCAAATCCTTGCCTTGAGCATGTTTTTTATTGTATGTTGAAAGTCCCCAGTGAGCGTCTGCTGCCGCGTAATCTAAGTTAGAACCTTTAGTTTCTACGATGTCAATTTCACCACTGCGAGGCCAACTGCCGTATGTAGGTTTGTCAGGACTCATCCAAAAACCAGGCCAGGTGCTCTTATTATTTGGCATTTTTATGCGAGCCTCAATATAGCCGTAAGTCCAAGACTTCTTACCCTTCGTTTCTACGAATCCAGAGGTGAAGTTGCCGCTTTTTTCATTTCCTTTGCAGCGCGCGCCGGGCTTATATAGTCCTACTAAGTTTAGGCTGCCGTTTTTAACATTCACATTCTCTTCGCTCCTACTATAGCAGCTTTGGACGTTATTAGCGTTCCATCCACTGGCGTATATATTCCAAGAATCTGTGTCTAATGACGTGCCATTAAACTCGTCGCGCCAAACAGGTTCTGTGTTCCAATGAGTACTATCATTTAATGGATAATCATCGCTGACGACACCCTTAGCTTGTCCAGTTGGCAAGGTAAGTAGTGATCCACCAATGAATAGTCCAGCGGCTATTACTCCAGTTAATATTTTAACTTTTGTATTTAAAAAGCGTTTTCTTATTAACATACACTCCCCTTAAATTTATGCTAGAAATCAATTATAACAACAAGTGCAATAAAAGCAAAAGCGAAATTTGAGAAGTTCTATCGCGCAGATGCGACAAGTCAAATTAATAGAACAGATAGAGTATATAGTTTTTTGTTGTATTTTATACAATTATGCTTGTAAAAATTATTTAGCGATGATATTGTGAATGCGTAAACTAAATTAAAAATACAAACATGTATGGGGAGGAAACAAAAATGGGTGTTTCTTATACTAAATTAGCCAGTATTGTGGCTGTGGCTGCTGTCGTTGGGGCGGTGGTATTTCACCAGCCAGTTAATGCTGCGCCGGCTACATTTACTTGGACTGGCGCAACTGGTGATGGTAAAATGTCAACCGCTGGTAACTGGGAAGAAGGTTCAGTGCCAACAGCAGGTTCTAAGCTGGTATTTAAGTGTGTTCCGGAGGTTAATGGTCAGGGTGTTCATGGAGGTCTTCATAACGATTTAACAGTAGCTTTTTCAGGATTAGAAGCTAAAAAGCTGGATAGTCTTCCTGCTGGTAGGGATTGCACCCACTATATTATTGATAAGATGCAATTTACGCCAGATGCTGAATTTACTGGCGACCATACCGGTGTCAATGGTAAAAAATACAATCGTAAAGCACCGTTTGTTAGTATTGACGCTGTCACTGGCTTGTCAAACATGAAATCGAATGGATTTGAGGGTTTCCTTGTTAATAAGAAACAAAAGAATTACAACCACCTGGAACTAAGCCGTTATGAGGTTGCTAATGCTGGATGTAATACTCTGGATTATTATGTAGAAGCTGCAGAAAAAATTGTCGGAGAAAATGCTAGTGTGTTGCTAAAGGGCGCTAATAATATCTTGGTTAAAAATAAAGGTCAGTTAGGGGTTTATCATAATACCAATGAGACAAGTGCCAGTAAAATTACTTTTGAAAATGGTGCAACGATTTCTCATGGACTACATTGTATAGCCACTAGCGTTGAGGCTGGTCCAGACGTAACGACTGTTCTGTCTGGTGATATTGTACTTAACGGTGATGTTGAATTTAGGCTAGAGTCGAATGTTACTATAAAGATCACAGGAAAACTTAGCGGTCCTGGTAGGTTAATTGCTCATAGAGATAATGAAGGTACTATATTGGTTGAGTCTTCAAACAATACCAGCAGCCGCACCCCGAATGGTCTGTACGGTAATGCTCATGAGCCTAAATTAATAAAATTAGACGGCGAAAAACCTAATGAGCTTTTGACTGTTAAAAAAGGTGAAACAGTTTTACTAAATGGTAGTCATTCGATGAGTGTTTATGAAGGCGGTGTAATCAACGGTAACATTACTGGGGGCGATTTTGATGTATACGGTGTTGTTTCTCTGGGCAACAACTCACCAAGTAAAAATACTATGAGAACTTTCGTTCTACATGATCCCGGTGTTTATAAGGTGAAAATTCTAAATAAAGATCATTATGACCAGATTGTTGCAGAAGGCGTCGGTCTTGTGAATGGTAGATTAGACTTAACATACTTAGAGGGTGGTGTCATTAAGAAGGGTGATACCTTTACAATCATTGATAATAAAAGCTCTCACCCTATCGAAGGAAGCGCAATGTTTAAGGACTTACCAGAAGGTGCAGAAGTAACTGTAGGTGGCGCAATTTTCAAGATTAGTTATGTTGGCGGTGACGGTAATGATGTTGTACTGACAGCACTGAATGACTCGGTAGCTCCAAAAGCTTCGGTAACTTCGAAAGACCCAAAAGCTCCAAAAGCTCCAAATACAGGTGGTGAAAAATTGGCCGTTAACTTGGTTGGGGCTGTGGCTGGAGTAGCTTCAGCGGCGGCGTTGCTGGTTATGGCAAAGCGAAAAAGCTTTAATAAAAAATAAAATAAAACCAAAATTAAAAGCGGACAGACACGTCGTAAGTAGTTCGGTGCAGGGCGTGTCTGTTTACTGCAGTAAAAACAGACAATGATACAAAGAGAACGAAAAATTAATCGCAGTTTGCAGACGCCATTAAGAGCGAGGGGGCGAGTGACTATACCTCGGCGTGGATTGGCAAGTAATGTTGTCGCTAATACTGTCAGCAATGTGAATACGAAGAACATTGTTGACGTTGTACGCACTTCCGCACCAGCCAAGGTGAGGCCGACCCAGCAATCCAAGGTGAGGCAGACCCAGCAATATGCGAAAAAACCAATAAATCATGCACGAATTAATAAAAGATTAGCTCGTTCGGCTCGTTTGTTAGTTATTTGTAAAAAATCAATAGCTAATGGTTGCCGTGACGGTAAAAGAAAGCACGCCAAGCGATATTTACAAAATATTTTAGGTAGCAACTTTTGTAAAAAAGTACCTAGTTTTGCGGCTTCTGCTCTTTTGATAATCTCGATATATTCGTTTGCTGACTCCTGGCTGCTTAATAATCGAATAAAAAACGCTGTAAATGCGACGCCAGTAGCTGCACGTAGCGATAATCTGGATGATCGAAAAAATAGTGAAGGTAAAGACGAGACCAAAGTGTCTGATGATGCTATTGCCAAATATAAGGTTGCTGCAGATTTGCCGCGAGTCATTACCATTGAGAAGTTGGGGGTTAAGGCTAGAGTTTTGCAGATGAACGTCAATTCGGACGGCTCAATGCAGTCTCCTATAAATATTTTTGATGCAGGATGGTACACTGGTAGCGTTAAGCCAGGTCAGCCAGGGGCATCTATTATTGTCGGACATGCGTCGGGTACAACTTTGGGCGGAGTTTTTAATAAGCTAGAGACTTTGAATGCCGGTGATACGATTAGTGTCGAGCGTGGCGACGGTAAAATACTGCGCTATCAGGTAATAAAAAAACAAACAGTTAAATTATCCGATGTGGATATGAATAGTTTTATTCGGCCAGCTGATGGTGTATCTGAGGGTTTGAATTTGATGACATGTGCAGGAGAATGGATAAAAAATTCTCAAACTCGTAATAGCCGAGTAATGATATTCACCAAGCGGATTTAAGCTGTCTGATGCTATAATTTGTGCATGGGAACATTGCCAGATCACGATAAATTATTAACCAACAGAGCCTTGCAGTGTGCGGCGACGGAGCTAAACGTTGATTCGTCTGAATTACGGATCACGCCAGTAAGTGGCGGCTTTTCGCTTAATCGCCGAGCGTTAGTGTCGTCTGGTGATCGAACGATTTTTGTTAAAGAAGTTGATGCTGATTTATTGTCGGATGAGGGTGAGCGGGAATTAGGCTGGCTAAAAAAAGATTATGCAGTGACGCGTTTGTTGCAGAAAACTTATCCGCAATATGTTGCTGATTGGACTAAATTGGCTGATGATGGTTACGTGTTGATGACGAGCAGTTACGCTTCGTCAGATGGGTGGTTGTGGCAACCTCCGACGGATAACTCTGTCGCGGAACGTTATATTTCGACGGTGATAACCGCGGTTCGAGAGTTGGAAAAAATAAAATTGCCGCAGGAGTTGATTGAAGAATTGCAACTACAACCGTTTGCGACGGAAAGCTTGGCTTAGACGATGGGATTGATCAGATTATTGCTGACGCTGATATTCGTCGTCGGTTGATTGATAACTATCAAAAACTATTGCCAAATCAGTTGGAGATTAATCAGCGGCGTTGTCGGAATATAATTGAGCTGTTAGAAAAGCGCGATGAGTTGATTGATATTTCGGTGCGCGCTAAAGAATTTGCCAAGCAGACGGAAGATTGCTTTAACCATTCGGATGTTCGTAGTGATAATTTGGCATTTAATCCGCAAACTGGTGAGTTGAAGTTGGTTGACTGGAACTGGGCTTCCTATGCGCCCCAGGGATCTGGTGCGACAGAATTTCTGGTTGATATGGCGCGCCATGGTCATGACGTAACGCCGTGGCTAGGTGAGTTGAACGCGGAAATGCTGGCGTCATTTGTCGGATTTTTCCTTACACGTAGCCTCAAGCCACCACTCAAGCCGGGTGATAATCTTCGTCAAATGCAGGCGTTATCAGCGGCTGCTGCTTACGATTTATTGCAATCTATATAAAGAAATCATAAATGTAAATAATACAATGTACTTTCATTGACAGACGCTATATATCGCGTGTATATTCAATATTAAGCACTACATATGGTGTTTTAGAAAATAAATAACGTTTTTTGCAACACGTACCCACTGGAGAGGTTGGGCTAGTTTGCTATTTTTATAAACAAGGAGGGGAAATGTATAAATCAATTAAAAAACGCGATGGTCGAACTGCTAAATTTGATCGGAAAAAAATTGAAAAAGCAATTGAAAAAGCAGGACTGGAAACTGGTGAATTTGACGCCGCTCAAGCAGTTGAATTGACCGACAAGGTTTTGGGTGTTTTGGAAACTCGTAATCAAAGCGTCTACCAAGCGTTGAAGATATTCAAGACATTGTTGAGGATGCGTTGATTGACTCTAAGTTTAAGAAGACTGCAAAGGTGTACATTATTTACCGCGATCAGCATAAAAAATTGCGCGAAATTACTTCTAATGCACACGTTGATTTGATTGATAAATATCTGGAAAATTTGGACTGGAAAGTTAATGAAAACTCTAATATGGGCTACAGCCTGCAGGGTTTGAATAACTATGTTTCAGCGGAGATTACGAAGACTTACTGGCTGGATAAGATCTATACATCGAAGATTGGGCAAGCTCACAAAGAAGGCGACTTGCACATTCACGACCTTAACTTGCTAAGTGTTTATTGTGTTGGTTGGGATTTGACTGACTTATTACAAGAAGGATTTACTGGTGTGGCTGGTAAGGTTGCCTCTAAGCCAGCTAAGCATTTCCGATCAGCACTTGGTCAAGTCGTAAACTTCTTTTATACATTACAGGGCGAGGCGGCTGGTGCGCAGGCTTTCTCTGATTTTGACACGCTATTAGCACCGTTTATTCGTGCCGACAAATTGAGCTACGAGGAAGTAAAACAGGCTATTCAAGAATTCGTCTTTAATGTCAACGTGCCGACTCGTGTTGGTTTTCAGACGCCGTTTACCAACATTACACTTGACCTTGAATGTCCAAAACACATGGCAGATAATCCAGTGATTATTGGTGGCGAAATGCAGGACACGACTTATGGCGAATATCAAGAAGAAATGAATATGCTAAACAAGGCGCTGTTGGAAGTTCTTTCTGAGGGCGACGCTAATGGTCGCGTGTTTACCTTCCCAATTCCAACAGTTAATATCACCAAGGACTTTAATTGGGATAATCCAGTGATTGAAAGTTTGTGGGAAGCCAGCGCTAAATACGGCATTCCGTACTTCTCAAACTTCATCAATTCCGACATGGATCCAGAAGATGCGCGCTCGATGTGCTGTCGATTGCGTATTGATAATCGTCAATTGGAATATCGTGGCGGTGGCTTGTTCGGCTCAAATCCAATGACTGGTTCGGTCGGTGTGGTAACGATAAACTTGCCACGACTGGCTCTAAAATCTAAGAACGAAAAAGAATTCTTTAAGGGGTTGGCTGAACTTATGGATATGGCAAAGGACAGCCTGGAAACCAAGCGTAAAGTTTTGGAGCGATTGACCGACGCTAATTTGTATCCGTACACCAAGTTTTATTTACGAAACATTAAACAGCGTTTCAATCAATATTGGAAGAACCATTTTTCAACCATCGGTTTGATTGGCACGAACGAGGCGGCGCTTAATTTGCTGGGCGTTGATATTGGCACGGAAAAAGGTAAGGCTTTTGCTGAGAAGACGCTTGATTTTATGCGCGATCGTTTGGTGGAATATCAGAAGGAAACTGGCAATAATTACAATCTTGAGGCAACGCCAGCTGAAGGCACGACGTATCGATTGGCACAACTTGATAAAGCCAGCTTCCCAGATCGAGCGCATTTTGCTAACGGAATTGGCGCGGAAGTTAAATGTCCGTTCTATACCAACTCTAGCCACTTGCCAGTTAATTACACGGACGATTTGTTTGAATTGATGGATCTTCAGGACAATTTACAGACCAAGTACACGGGCGGCACGGTGATTCACTTCTTCTTAGGTGAGCGCATGGACGATCCGCAAACTTTGAAAAAATTAGTGAAGACAATTTGCGAAATTACAAATTGCCATACTTTACGTTCAGCCCAAGTTTCTCAATTTGTAAGAATCACGGCTATATTGTCGGTGAGCATCCAGAATGCCCAAAGTGTGGCGAATCGACTGAAGTTTACTCACGTGTGGTTGGTTTCTTGCGTCCAGTTTCTCAATGGAATAAGGGCAAGCAAGCGGAATTTGAAATGAGGGAGCATTATGACGATGCCGCCGAACACCAGCGACTTAGCGCCGTCGCGGCAGCTTAAAGTGTCAATCGGTGGAATTCAGAAGCTGTCGCTCGTGGATTATCCAGGGCACGTGGCGGCAGCTCTGTTTCTTTCTGGTTGCAATATGCGGTGCGGTTATTGCCATAATCCTGAATTGGTATTACCTGAACGGTTAGCGCCGAGTATTCCAGTTGATGAAGTGATGATATTTCTAAAATCACGAGTTGGTCGTCTGGACGGCGTGGTGATTTCTGGCGGCGAACCAACGATGAGTGAAGATTTACCAGAATTATGTCGGATGATTAAGAAACTTGGTTTTGATATTAAGCTGGATACCAACGGCACACATCCAGATATAGTTCGCGGAATGGTTGAAGAAGGACTGATTGACTTTATTGCGATGGATGTAAAAGGTCCACTGGAAAAATATGTTGAAATTGCGGCACGACCGATTGATTTGGAAGCGATCAAGGAGAATGTTCGGTTGATGATTGATTCGGGAATTGATCACGAATTCCGTACGACGATTGTCCGCGAGCAATTGGAAGTTAGCGATTTTGAGAAGATTGGCGAGCTAGTTAAGGGCGCGAAGAGATTTGCCTTGCAGCATTTTCGCACTGGCACGACAATTAGTCCAAAGTTTGCGAATTACCACACTTTTACTGACGAAGAATTTAGAGAAGCTCAGAAAATAATGGAAAGGTACGTTGGAGAATGCGTGATTCATTAGAGGTTGAAATTGTGCGCGTCCGTCAGGAAAATCCTGAGGTGAAGACGTTATATTTTGCGCGACCGTTCGACTTTACCGCCGGACAATATATTACGGTTTTTATTGATGGCAGTAGCGTGCGTGAGGGGAAGGCTTATAGCATTTCTTCTACTCCTGACGATGAGCTAATGTCAATTACTGTGAAGAATGTTGGTGGTGAATTTTCTAGCTATTTATGTTCACGGAATGTTGGCGATAAATTACAAATTAGCCACGCTTATGGCGATTTTAATCCGCAAACAGAAAGTCCTTTGGTCGGAATTGCTGCGGGCTGCGGACTTAGTCCAATTTGGAGCGTTATGGCAAGTTCTAGTCAGCCGACGTTTTTATATTTTAGCCAAAAATCGCCAGAATATATGGTTTTTGAAAATGAGCTAGCGGTGTCAAATATTAAAGTGAAGAAATTCAGTACTCGCCAGCAGATTGAGGAAAAAGATGGTTGGTTTAACGGTCGATTTAATGTGGAAAAAATTGTTCATGAAACGCCAAAAGATGCGCATTTTTTGGTCTGTGGAAGTTTGCCGTTTGTTAGAGATGTTTGGCAAAAATTATCCGCCGCCGGTGTGAGCGAATTGAAAATTTCAACGGAGACGTTTTTTGAGCAATGATTGGGGTGACGACTACAGTAGAATTATCATCGACAGTAATTGATGGTGATGATTTTGATGTGTTTTTGTCGCTGAGAGATGGCAATATTAGCGAGGATTTCGTCTAGTGTTGGTGAAGAAGTGACTGATGGTGTAGATCGGTTTGATTTGGTGGCGGTAGCTAGCGGTGAAGCAGAGTTACCTTCTACCGAGAAAGTATCAGCGTCAATTGGTCAAACAGCATGTGCGACATGTGTTGGCTGCCCATTTCTTAGTCAGTGCGTAAAACCTCAGGCGTTAGTCATGAAACAGGAGTCGGAAAGACAGGAGAATGTATCTGATGATATGAATTCTGCGGATGAAGAGGCGATTCCTAATTTGTTGGAAATGACACCAAAACAAAGCTATTTGGATAGACTATTGGCTCCAGATGATTTCGATAGTCTGGATGAAAATGGACGCGGAGAATTGGTATTGGCGGGATATTCAGAGTCTACCGATTATCAAGAGCCTATTATTAAAAAAGCACCTGAGCCAGTGGTATCAGAGGCGAAGCCCATAGATTTGACAACTAAAACAAATAAGTCAACTGAGAAACTCATACCGCAGGAACGAGAAGATAAAACTTCGACTAACCAGGCGGTTGAAGCTTCGGGCGAGGATGTGGGCATTGAGAAGATAGGGGTGGTCAGCCCTTCGGTGGAGATGAAGCCGCACATTATTGATTCTATTTCTGACGCAGTGCATAATGACAGCAAGAAGCCGGCACCAGAGTCCTTAGATGCGCCGGCAAAGACGGAAATGCGCCGGTATCGGTAGTGATAGATAAGAACACCCAAACCGTTGATGATAATAGCAATTCGCTGGAACATGAAACTGTTTACCCTGCGGCTAGCGATAATAAGATTGCTGCTAAGGCTGTAGAGTCTGAGCCGAGCCGAGAAGCAGAAAATGATGAAAGTGCTTTTACGTCAATTTCCGAGCACCAGCACTTGGCAGCACAATTTGATGCAGTAGGGGCGGATAAATCTGCGATTACGGTACCAATTGACAATTCTGGTACGAAAGCACCAGTATACATTCAATCTAACGAGATTAATATAGATGCGACGCCGGATTATAATAATTCTGTCGAATCGACTGACATTGTTGATAATGAGCGGCTGGTTGATACCGCAATAGTTGATGAAGCTAAGGTTGATCCTCCAAATGAGCAGATTGACGTATTGGCGACGGATCAAATTTTCACTGATACACAAGACTCGTCAACTAAGCAACTTGACTATAGCGATACGGCGGTAGAACGTAGTCATGGTAATGATAATGAATTTTGGGCTGAAGAGGATGCGGTTTTCTTTGTTGAACGGCAAGAGTCCCCAGTAGTAGAGTCGGAAGCGTCTTCTGCTGAAGCAGTGACGATTGCGCTGCCGGTAGAAACGATTACAGTGCGTGAAGAAACTGATGACTCTGAGCCAGTGGAACAAGTAATTATTTCCACCTCACCGATTATTGAGCCAACACTTGATGTTGAGTCGGACGAGGTGGCAGCGAAAATTCCAGAGGAATGTCCCGTGCCTCGTGAGGAGTGTGAACTTGTTCCTGCTGCCGAAGCGGCTGAGTTGGCAGAATCTGAACTGGACGAGCAGGATGGTCTAATGATAGGAAATGACACTCTGGATGATTGTGCCTATAACGGCGAAGAAAATGTAGCGAATGGTGATGATTTGCTGATGAATATCCATCCATCATCTGGTTTATGGCCAGACGATAGTCCGCTAAATCCAGAAAATGATAAAACTTCAAACGACAATACTACTAATGTCGTCTCGTGGCTGGCAAAATTGGTTGGCGCAGTAGCTGTTTACGTAGCCTGTAATAGGCGAGAAAATATAGTTAGTTTGTAATAGACATTATAAAAACCTTAAGCTATAATAAATTTGTATGGTTTGTGATAATACACCGCCAGTGAATACGACGATCACTTTAACTTCTAGCGCCCTTTGGGTGCTTTTTGATTGTAAGGAGGTTGCATGAATAGTAATAAAAAAGTTAATTTCAAAAAAATAGCGCTATTTTTTGTTGCCACCCTGATAGTATTGGCTGGATTGTTGATTTATGCGGTATCTTGGCGAGGCAGTACAAAAGACATTGAGGCGGTGGCGGATAGCTTTAAGCCGCTTGACGGATGGGTAGAGACAGAACGTGAGGTTATACCGCCAAAAGTTGTATGCTTGATGGGGAATTGTCCAGAAGTGTATAAATCGTGGGAGTATAAAAATAGCATAGGCTATGAAGATATTAAAAAGTTTGTTAATCACGATAGACTACTAGGCATAGATGACAGGTGTAAGGCTAATAATCTTGATGTCTGTGAGTTTAATGGAAGAAGAAATGGATACCAGTATAGAATACACGTTGCACATCATGGTGATAGGACAAGCATAGGTCTAAGTGTGAAAAGAGGAGGTTTCATCGATAGTACAAACTGATTAGCTTTAATTCTAAAGATAATTTCAAATTGTGAGGGCAACAATTTTTATGAATAAGCAAGTTACAATAATTTATGCGATTATAGTGTCTATGGTTATTAATGTATTTGCATTTAACCTGAACGTTTCGGCAGCAAATGTTGATAATAGATGCACGTTAGTTACAGGAATATTTGCTAGAGGATCTGGTCAAAAGGTCGGTGAAAGCAGGGGAGAAGCTTCACATTTTAAGGCTCAGTTGTTAGCCAGAATTGGTGATAAATCTAAATTAAACTTCTACGAACTTGGTAGCGAAAGCTATGGCGGCAATCAATATCCAGCGGTTGATGTCAGTAATATCTGGAATGGGAACGCCATTGGTGCCAAACTAAGCGGTGGCATGGGGAATGATTATGGCAAAAGCGTAAATCAAGGCGTCGCAGAATTGCACGCCTATTTAAATGACCGCCATCGAAAATGTCCTAATGAATTCTTTATCCTGGGAGGCTACTCGCAGGGCGCACAGGTGATTGGTCAGGCGCTACCCGGTATCTCGTCTAATGTTAAGGACAAAATAGTCTTTAATATGTTGTTTGGCGATCCTAAGCTATTTTTACCAGAGGGTGAGGGGATATTCCCACCAGCTTGTCGTAATGAAAATCTGTCAGCCTATCGGCGCGAAATTGCTAACTGTCACGTTGATAATGGCTCGCTTGGCGCCCGAAAACCATTTTTGCCGAGTGAAGATAATTCAAAAACTGGATTGTGGTGTTTAGCTAACGATTATGTTTGCGGTAGCTCAAAACTTGTTTGGGATATTGATGGTCATGGCAAATACGCTAACTCTAATGGGCCAATTGACGACGGTGTTCGTGAGGCATCTAAGAGGTTGAAAGAGGCGATCGAACTTGCTTCGCAAAGTGACCCGGGAATTAACGATAAGCCACTAAATAACAATATGAGTACGACTGGTACTGATGTAGTGTTTGTTTTAGACACCACCGGATCGATGCATCCATATATTGATCAGATGAAAACGTTTATTAGGAATTATAGCTCAAAAATTAAAGAGATTAACGGACGAGTTGGACTGGTTGTTTATCGTGATGCTGGTGATGAATATACTGCTAAAAAATTGTCAGACTTACAATCGGATACTACTGACCTACTTGCCAAACTTGATGATGTTTCGGTTGATGGTGGTGATGATGAGCCGGAGGCGGCATTGCATGCTAGTATGGTGGCGATGAACGAGATGAAATGGCAAAAAGGGGCGACAAAAGCGATGATTTTGTTGACAGATGCGGGATATCACGAGCCAGATAAAGTTGATGGTTCGACATTGGTGGCTGTGGCTAAGCGTTCGCTAGAGATAGATCCAGTTAATATTTATCCGGTTGTAGAAGATTATTTGGAAGCCTCATATAAAGATCTAGCTAAACAAACCTCTGGTCAAGTAATCGTGAGTAATGGCGAAAATGATACCGTTGCCGCTCTGAGTAAAGCCTTAACTAAAATCAAGAATCGTCCGAACGCTAAGCTGAAAATTGGTGAATATTATGCGGAGATTGGCCAGAAAATTACGTTTGATGCCAGTGATTCGTATGTCGTTGACGGCAAGATCACAAAGTACGAATGGGATTTTGATGGCGATGGTAAGATTGATCAAACAACGACAAGCCCAGTTGCTAGCCATGTTTATAATGAAAAGTTTGATGGTATCATGCAGGTGCGAATGAGTGCTAATAACGACACAGTATCAAACATATCGGCGCCTGTTAAAGTTGGCATAAAACCTAATCTGCCTGTTGGTCCTGGAGCGCCTCAGGTTTCGGCAAAAATTATTGAGCAAAATGGCGATAAGGCGACGATTAGGCTAAATTGGCAACCGGTTGATGAATTATCTTCGCGCTGGCTGATTCGGCTGGATGACAACAACCTTGGCTGGGCTGTTGGTGAGCAGCGACAACTTGATATTACCGATGTTGATATATCAAAAACCAGAACAATTACCGTGACGGGTGTTAAAGCTGACGGTTACGTTGGCAAGCCTACAACTGTACAGATTGATAATAAAACAACTGAAAATCCAACTGCCAAGCAATGTCCGTACGGTATTAAGTTAGGTCCATTTACCATCGTTTGTCGCTATCAAAAAGTAAGGTTAGTTAAATGGTCGTTTTATTGGATAATTTGGTATATCGTCAGGAATTAAGCGAGGTGTAGTGGTATGAAGATCTCTGACCGTCATCCGTTGGATCGTCCCCGCGAGAAATTGGCACGTTACGGTACGGCGCGACTGAGCGACTTGGAGTTGTTGATGGCGATTATTGGCAGCGGCAATAAACAGGCGGATGTCGGTAAAATTGCGCGCGAGGTGCTGAAAATTGTGCGTCAAAAAGGCGGTGATGTTTCGTATGATGATCTACGTGGGGTGGTTGGCTTGGGTGAAGCGAAAATACCGGTGATTTTAGCGAGTTTGGAGCTGGCGCGGCGGTATTTGTTAGATAGCGACCAGCCGATCATTGACAGCTCAGAAAAAGCGGTCGAGCTACTGGCCGATATTCGTGATAAAAAGCAGGAATATTTCGTCTGTCTGACGCTGGATGGCGCTAATCGTTTGATCGCCAAGCGAGTGGTGACTATTGGCACACTGACCGCCAGCCTGGTGCACCCGCGCGAGGTCTTCGCCGACGCCATCGCTGATCGTGCGGCTTCGATCATCGTGGCGCATAATCATCCGAGCGGGAGCTTGGAGGCTAGCCAGGCTGATAAAGATGTTACCAGCAGGCTGGCAGAAGCGGGGAAATTGCTTGGTATTACACTTAATGATCATATAATTATCACTAAACTATCGTATATTTCGATACGTCACACAAATAACTAGTGCTTTTATGTATCATGAGCGATACATAAATACCGTTGACCTATCAACTATAATACATAAAAAAACTTCCAATTTGTTTATGTGTAGTATATAATTAAGTTATGAGTTATAACCCAGAGGTTCCATATAAATTACCGCGGATGTCAAAGGATGTGCTGCTCGAAGTGCAAACAAATTTGTCTCAAGAGTTAACCAAGGCAAATATAGCTATGGCACAGCTAAAAGGCTATCTGAGAGGCCTACCGCAAACAAGTGCCATGCTCATGAATCCTATTTTTATCAAAGAAGCGGTTGAAAGCTCCGAGGTTGAAAATATTAATACTACATTGCTTGAGGTTATGCAACGTCAAATAGCGCCGGATATTGAAAGTAAATCCGGCAGTCAGCTGGTTGTAAATTATCTGTCGGCTTCTCGTTGGGGGTATAATCATATCGAAAAATATGGTCTAACGCACCGTATTATTACTGGCATTCAGCATAAACTTGTTCCTGATGGTGTTGAAGGTTTTCGAAGATTACCAGTGGTGATTGGTGATGGTCGAGGTAAGGTTCATTATACCCCTCCTGTGGCATCAGATGTCCCGAATCTCATTGCCGAGTGGGAAAAACTTGTAAACAATAATAAGCAGATCGACCCGCTACTGTTAGCTGCTGCTGGACATTATCAATTTGAGGCGATTCACCCGTTTGAGGACGGTAATGGTCGTACTGGTCGTATGTTGATTAATCTTCATTTTATTAACGCAGGACTGCTCGATGTGCCGGTCGTTCATGTCAGTCAGTATATTAATGCACATAAATCGCAGTACTATAAACTACTACGCGCCGTTACTTCAGAAGGTAATTTGGAAGATTTTGTGTGCTTTATGTTAAAGGCGTTTACTACTCAGGCTAATCATAGCTTTGCATTACTTCAGCGAATTCAGGAATTACAAGAAGAATATCGAGATCAGGTTCGTACAAAGTTGCCGAGCATATACACCCACGAACTACTTAACGCTATTTTTGCTAAGCCAGTTCAAACGCCGTTCCAACTAGCAAAAGATATGGGTTCGCACTATATTACCTCAAGTAAGTACCTGAGAAAACTTGAAGAAATAGGTTTACTGACTAATGTTAAACAAGGACGATATATGTACTATATAAATCATAAGTTGCTCGCTTTGATTGAGAGCAAGGGACATATGGAGCCTAAAAAAGCAGCAATTATGAAAACAGAGGTGAGAGAGGCATAGAATGAACGGCTATAACGACAATATACATCAACAACAGATTGACAAGCTGGTACAACTCTTCCCCGAGGTGGTCACCGAAGGTAAGATTGACTGGCAGAAACTCCAGTCGACACTGGGCGAGGCGGTTGATTTGGGTGAGCGCTACGGCCTCGGATGGAAGGTAAGAGCGACGTCTTTGCTGCCATCCAGGAGAAGACTGTCCAGACGCTCCATCCTGACCGGGCGAATTCCGTCGATTGGGATACGACGGGCAATATGTTTATCGAGGGCGATAACCTGGCGACGCTGAAGATTTTGCACAAGGCGTATTATGGCAAGGTCAAGATGATTTATATCGACCCGCCCTACAACACTGGTAACGATTTCATTTACAATGACGATTTCAAGCAGACACGCCGTAGCTATGAGGCAGAAGCTGGTATTACCGATGATGAGGGTAACGTTGTGCGAGATGATGGCTTGCGCACCAATACTGGCGGACACAAGCACAGCAACTGGCTGAACATGATATATCCACGCCTCTTTTTGGCACGCAACCTGCTTCGCCAAGACGGCGTCATCTTCGTCAGTATCGACGACAACGAAGTTCACAACCTCCGTCTGATGATGAACGAGATATTTGGGGAGGAGAATTTTGTAGCCGAGATTGTGTGGGAGAAGAGGTTTACCCGGAGCAATAATGCAAAAATGTTTACTACTCTAACGGAGAGGATTTTGCTATATAGGAGATCAAACAAAGTATCCAAGCTAAAAGATGTTAGAGATGAAAATAATGGATCAGAATTCTCAAATCCCGACAATGATCCTCGTGGGGTCTGGACAAGTGTTTCTTACGTAAATCCCGCAAGTAAAACTGCGAGACCTAATCTTTCGTATGTACTCAGGAATCCAATTACAGGGAAAGAAGTTGTCCATCCAACCAATGCTTGGAAATACAGTAAAGACAATTATTTGAAACATGTTGAGCAAAATAGACTTTATTGGGGTAAAAATGGTGAAAATACATATCCTAGATTGAAAAGATTTTTGTCCGAGATGGATGATGGGGTTGTGCCCGTAGATTTGTGGAGATATCAGGATACTGGTACGACCGACAAGGCAAGTAAAGACCTTGAGAACTTGATTGGTCGTGGACTGTTTGATTTTCCAAAGCCGACTAATCTAATTAAAAAAATGATGAATGTTGGTGATGTAATAAATGACGACATTGTTTTGGACTTCTTCTCTGGCTCTGGCACCACCGCTCATGCTGTCGCCGAACTCAACGCCGAAGACGATGGTAACCGTCGCTGGATTTGCGTGCAGCTGCCTGAGCTGACTGACGAGAAGTCGGAGGCTTATAAAGCTGGTTACCACACCATCGCAGACATTGCTCGTGAGCGTATCCGCCGAGCGGGCGCCAAAATCCGGGCTGACCAGGCGGATAAGCTAGCGTCTCGCAGTGTCCCGCTTGACCTTGGTTTTCGGGCGTATCGGGTGGATTATAGTAATTTTAAGCAATGGAACGAGCTGGTTTCCGACCCGGAGGAAATTCGCCAGCAGGCGCTCGCCAACCTTGACCCGCTAGAGGAGGGTGCGACTGATGATGACCTACTGACTGAGCTCCTGCTCAAGCGTGGCATCTCACCGCTGGCGCAGATTGAGCGGCATGATAACTTCTGCTTCATCCCGTCCGAAAGCTCGCCATTTGCCTAGCGCACTCCATGACGGAGGAATTATTTGCGACCATTCTCGCCACTAAACCATCATCCATCATCCTCCTCGATCGAGCCTTTGGTGACGACATAAATCTAAAAGTAAACCTACTCCTGCAAGCTGAACGGCAGGGTGTTGAGGTGGAGGTGGTGTGATGAGTACAGGCGTAAGATTTAACAATTTTTGTAACGAAATCAAAATATCGCAACAAGTAGCAGATAGCGTCAGCTATAGGTATAAGCGAATAACGAGGCAGATAAATAAGAGTTTTTGGGGTAGTGAATCGGAAATCAATCATAGTCTACTTGTTGGGTCTTATGGACGCAAAACCGCAATAAATGCAAGTGACGTTGATACACTGTTATGGTTACCCCACTATTACTATCAGAAGTACGATAGCTACCAGGGAAATGGCCAATCAGCACTCATACAAGCTTTAAGAGATTCTGTGAAGAATACATATGCAACATCTCATGTAAAAGGAGATGGTCAGGTTGTGGTTATCGAGTTTGACGATAGAGTACGTTTTGAATTATTACCGTGCTTTGAGAATGATGACGGTAGCTTTACTTATCCAGATTCTCATAATGGGGGAAGGTGGAAATACTAATCCTAGACCAGAGATTGAGGCTATTAGAATTATGGATAATAGAACAAACGGTAATTTGAAAAATCTCTGCAGGATGATGCGATGCTGGAAAAATGAATGGAATGTTCCCATGGGAGGCATTTTAATTGACACATTGTCATATAAGTTTATTGCAAGTTGGCAATATAATACAGAATCTTACTCGTATTATGATTGGATGGTTCGAGATTTTCTTGGGTATTTGAAAAGTCTAGATCCAAATGTTGCTTACTGGCTTGCACCTGGTAGTAATAAACACGTAGATCCAGAAGGAGATTTTAGGTACAAAGCATTACGATGTTATAACATTGCTGTAAAGGCTTGCGAATATGAAGCCGAAGGGTATTATTATTCGGCAACTCAAAAATGGAAAGAAATATTTGGGGTAAGTTTTCGTGGATAAAAAGAACTTAGCAATTGTACGACATAGTTTTGCGCAGGCTGTGTTTACGCACCAAGTTCAGGAAGCTGCGGCTAATCGTAATCTAGTTTATGTGCGTCGAATGAAAATCATTAATGTCGTCATGACTGCAGTGGTTCTTGTTCTAATCATCCTTCAAGCGTCATGTCCTGAATTTCTCTTGTTTAGTATACTTGCGACTTGTTTTAGCGTTGCAGAGATAACTTTTTTAATTGTGCAGTTAACATATAGCTTTGATGACAAGATGTTATCCCATAAAGGTGCAGCTCTCGAGTATATGGCATTAAGGGATAAATATATATTGTTGATTACAGATATTATGAATCAAAAGATTTCAATTGACATGATTTGTGATAAGAGAGACACATTGCAGGCCGAGTATCAACAGGTTTCAAATAGGTCACCTATAACCACTAGTAAAGATTTCGATACAGCACAACTACGGCTAAATAAACGAGGAAAGGTGGCAGGAGAACAGTTTACGTGGTCTAATGAAGAAATAGATCGTTTTTTGCCCGAAGAATTGAGGTTGTCAAAATGAAAGTAGATAATGGCCGTAAAAGCATTGACAACAAACTATTCCTGAGTGATAAAAGTAGGTTTGATAATAAGTCAGTTGTCCAGGTAAACCAGACAACTGATAAAGCAGTTACTTATTCGAGAGTCTTGAATAACTATGTAGAAAATCCGGGATTTCCGGATTTTGTGGAGGTGACACGATGAGCAGTAGAGAAGATAATGAATATGTAATAAAGCTAAAATCAAGGTTTGAAAAAATAGAGAAGCTTGAATCGACACCTATGGTAATGCGAGATCAAGCGATTCAGTGCCTTAAAACAGTATTAGATGATAGCTCGAATCTTGTGCATGAGGACAAAAACATAATCCAGAATGGCATTAAGTCCCTCAAAAATATAAAAGAAGAGTCTATGAAGGAGCAATTTAGCGTAATATATTCTCAAATGTGTGTTTTGGCTGTATCATCTTTAGAGGCAATTCTGAAGGATTATTTTGTGGACAGTTTTAATGATAAAACAGACATCAATATAGAAAAATAAGAAACTAAATGAAATAAAAAGTAACGATAAGAGATATTATTGATAACGAGCTTAATTTTTGATAATAAATTGGGAGCTCTAATACTCGAGCGCGACAGACCAAATTTTCAAGATTTAAAGTCTATACTGAATAATTTTAAAAATTATTTCAATAAAGAAATTAAACTAGAAAGTGATCTTCAGAAGAAGCTATGCTTTTATCTTGAGGTAAGACATTTACTGGTGCATAAGGGTGGTGTGGTCGATAAAAAGTTTATTAATAGTACTAAGGTTTTGAACGCAAATATAAAAAACTACAAAGCAGGTGATACTGTAGAGATTAAATCATCTGACTGGACCGATATGAAGCAAGCGTTTCTAAGTCTGCTGGATATGTTAACAAGAGGAAAAGCCGTCGCGGAGATAGACAACGGATCTTTAAAGGACAGCAGGAAGGGTGCTTGATTGGCTTTATGAAACTAAAATTCGACCCTAACCAACAATACCAGCTCGACGCCATCAATGCGGTGGTGGATGTATTTGCTGGGCAGCCAGCGGATAGTGACGGTGCGACTCGTCATATGGATCAGGGTGGACAGTTAAGTCTAGAGGCGACGATCGCCAAGGGAAATAACCTGACGCTAGATGTGGCTCAGATAATCAAGAATACGCATAAAATTCAAGAGAAAAATGGTATCGAGAAAAGTGAGGCTGAAGAAGGTGGCTTTAACTTGCCGATAACTTCTCCGCTAGAAATTAGCGAAAAATCTCTGAAGCACGGCATGAACTTCTCCGTCGAGATGGAGACTGGCACGGGCAAAACATATGTGTACTTGCGGACGATTCATGAGCTACATCAGTGCTACGGTTGGAAGAAGTTTATTATCGTGGTGCCGAGTGTGGCGATTCGTGAGGGTGTGCTGAAGAATTTGGCGATCACCAGGGAGCACTTCGCCGATCTCTATAATAAGCCAGAGATGGACTACTACGTCTGGGACAGTAAGAAAACTGGTCAGGCTCGTGAGTTTGCGACGAACGATACCTTGCAGATTATGGTGATTACTATCGATAGCTTTGCCAAGGCGCAGAATGTGATGAACAAGCAGAGCGATTATGGTCGGCCGCTCGATTTCATCAAGGCTACTCGACCGGTGGTTATTCTCGACGAGCCGCAAAATATGGAGACGGACATACGGCGGAATGCTATTGCTAGTCTCAATCCGCTGTGCACATTGCGCTATAGTGCCACGCACAAGCACTTATATAATTTGCTTTATCGGCTGACTCCAGTCGATGCCTATGATAAAGGCTTGGTCAAGAAGATCGAGGTGCATAGTGTCCAGAGTGAGGATAATTATAATGATGCATATATCAATGTATTGTCGCTGGAGCGTCAGTCGAAGACTCACTCATTCGCCAAGATAGAGGTGGATGCGAGTGATGAGTATGGCTTGCAGCGCAAGATCATCAAGGCTTTTCCGGGTGATGACCTGGAGGCGAAGACAGGGCGTTCAGTCTATGCCGGCTACTACGTCGAGTCGATCAATCACGGCGATGATTGCGTCGAGTTTAGTAATGGCAAAGTAGTCTATGTTGGTCAGCGTGATGAAAGTCTGCATGATGACATCATCAAGCGACAGATTGAACTGACGATTGATGATCACTTTGATAAACAGCGCCGACTGGGGAGTAGCGTCAAAGTACTGAGCCTATTCTTTATCGATAAAGTCATGAACTATCGCGAATATACGGCGAATGGCGCCAGTAAGGGTAAATTTGCTAAGTGGTTTGAGGAAGCCTACATCAAGGTCTCGTCTAAACCAAAATATACTGGCGTCATGGATGGCCTGTCGGCAAGTGAAGTTCATAATGGTTACTTTGCGGCGGATAAGAATGGCCAATGGAAAGATTCTCGCGACACCAAAGGCGAGGGTGGGCGGACGAAGGACGATGATACGGCGTATAACCTAATCATGAAGGACAAGGAGAGGCTGCTGGATACCGGCGAGCCGCTACGATTTATCTTTAGCCACTCGGCACTGCGTGAGGGCTGGGATAATCCTAATGTATTTCAGATCTGCACGCTCAACGAAACGTCGAGTCAAATGAAAAAGCGCCAAGAGATCGGGCGAGGGTTGCGCCTGCCGGTTGATATTGATGGACAACGAGTGCACGATGACACTATCAACGTACTAACGGTAGTGGCTAATGAGAGTTATGCAGATTTTAGTCGTAAACTCCAGACGGAGATTGAAGAGGAAACGGGTATCCATTTTGGTGGACGAATCAAGAATCGTGATAATCGGCAAGTCGTCAGATTTCAGAAATCACGAGCGCTTGATCCGGCTTTCAAGGAATTATGGGATAAAATTAAACATAAAACGACCTACCGGGTGGCAATTGATACAGAGAAGTTAGTAACGGAGGCGGCTAATGAATTAGCACAGATCACTATTAGCAAACCGCACATTGCTGATACTAAAACACTGATTGATCGATGAATAATGACAGCGGTTTTATGGTGCGCGAGACCGGCTTTAACGCCTATGCGGCACGCCAAACTGAGGTAAAGATACCGAATTTATTAGCGGATATTCAGCGTCAGACACAAATGACCCGCCGGGTGATATTTGATGTGCTTGATCAGGCGGGGATGTTTGAGCAGATTGCTATTAATCCACAGCAGGTTATTGATGAGACGGCTCGGGCGATTAATCGTGTGAAGCGGCGCTTAGTAGTTGACGGTGTTAAATATCACAGGACAGGCGAGTATTATGACATGACGTTGTTTGAGAATGATGAACTGCAGACATACCTGTATGATGCGGCGATGAAGAGTGGGGCAATTGCAGTGGGCGACCAGGCAAAAACCATCTACGATTACGTGGCGGTTGACTCAGAAGTTGAACGAGAATTCATGCAGTCGCTGGAGGACAATACCGACGTTAAGTTTTATATTAAGCTACCAAGTTGGTTCAAGATTGATACACCGGTTGGTAAGTATAATCCAGATTGGGCAGTAGCGTTTGACGGCGATGAGCGGATTTACTTTGTTGCCGAGACGAAAGGCTCAGATGATATTAATGATAATCACTTGAGTGCTAATGAACGAGCTAAAATTACTGCGGCCCGCCAGCATTTTGCAGAAATTAATGTACCATATGCGGCGCCGGTGCGGAGTTTGCGGCAGGCGTTGACTATGGTCGGAGATGGTAATTGTGACACCTGATACACACGCAAATTATTATGTTCGCCCGTTGTTGGCTACTGGGTGCTTACAAATGCTTTTGGAGCGGAGTAAAGATGCTAAGGAGAATGCATGAACAAACCAAACAAACTATCACTATCGCTCGCGCCATCATCCGCATCGGTGATGCTGCCAGAAATGTTAATGATTATAGTTTGCTGAGTGCGCTGCATGAGATGGTGGAGCAAGTGTCGCAAAACGGCGTTAAGGATGCCGATGTCGATATGGACTTGTTGCTGGAATATGTCGAGGCAGCGGATGGTTGTGACTATTGTCGTGTTGGTGATGGTAAGGATAGTGTTGACAAATTGACAACAAAAATCAATCAGCAGCTAGCGCGTCGCGGCCAGGCGCAGGTGGAAGCGAGCGACCAGTCAGTGTTGGAATTTGAGCCAATGGTTCATTTGGTAGCGGCGGCGTATGCTAAAAATGAAGGTGGTGTGACGGCTGGCCTGTCGATAGCGCTGGTTGTCAATCAGGATGGTTCGGTGGATCTGCCGCGCGAGCATTTTTTGAATGCAGAACTACTCGATTATTTCGATGAAAATCGGCCAGTTAATTGGCGTTCGGTCGAGCGTGATTTGCCGTCAAAGTTGCACGGCTATCATTTGGTAGCAGGTTCGGTAGAAGTGCAGGAGATTTTGCCACGGGAGTTGGAGGCGATGTCGTTTTAAGGGTAATGATTATTGAATCATGAAAATCTCCGTACACATTAAACCAAACTCTCGCCATCGTGAGGAAGTTGTGAAAAATGACGACGACACATTGACGGTTTATATCAAAGCTCCAGCAATTGAAGGTCGAGCCAACGCGGCGACTATTAAATTATTGGCAAAACATTTTAAGGTTTCGCCGTCCAAAGTTAAATTAGTGCGCGGTGCAACTTCAAAATATAAGATATTTGAGATTGATTAAGTTTACGGATAAACGGCGCCCGGTGTCATATCGCCGATTAAATTTTGTACCGTTACGAATGAATAGCCCTGCTGTTTGAGTGAGTCAAGAATGCAAGGAACGGCATTCACGGATGTCGGATGAATGTCGTGCATTAAAATCACAGCTCCGTTGCGAGCGCCAGCGACAGCCCTTGAGCAGACGATTTCGCTATTACGATCAGCCCAGTCGCGCGTATCGACAGACCAAACAACTGCCGACATTCCGCGTTGACGGAATTGCTCCAGTACCGCCCGATTAAACGCGCCGTATGGCGGACGTATGATATTAGGCTTGGTGCCGACGGCTTGTTTTATGGCGTTATTCGTCTGGTCAATTTCACTAGCGAGTTGCTCTGCTGAAACCTTATTTAACTCTGGATGCGACCAAGAATGATTGCCTAATTGATGTCCGCGCGACCGCATACGGCGTAATGTATTGGCGCGTGCTGAAACTTTGCTGCCGATTAGGAAAAATGTCGCCTTGGCGTCGTACTTATCCAATATGTCCAACAGTTTTTCGGTATATGGTCCAGGTCCGTCATCAAAAGTTAGAGCAATTGTTTTATTTGCGACGGTAGGTGTTGGAGCAGCAGGTGCCGGTTTTGGTTTTTCTGCAGGTTTGGGGATGTTGGCGAATTTTCTCGCCGTTGGGTTTTGCAGATGTTTAGAGACGGAGGAGATTGGCACGGTAATTGTCAATTCGCCGTAAGATGATGGCAGTAGCGACGCCTGACCGAGTGGCCAAGCCAATGCATTACCATTATTGGTGATGATGAAATTAGACAAAGCCTCTTTATTTATGATTTCATTCAGGTCAATTTCTGGCTGCTGGCGTTGTTTGATGGTCTGAGAAATATTATCTTTGGCAGCGGATATGATTGCTTCGGCGGCTTCATCGGACTGTTCTGTAAAATCAGCTAAGCCGACGACTTCGCCAGATTTTTGTCGAAAGTCCAAAATTGCGTCATTGATGCTGGATGGGCGCCATTCATATCTTGTTTAATATTGATGACAATTGACAGCGCTTCTGAAGTGTTGTGCGTGACTTGATAGCCAATTGTTTCAGTCATTGGCTTATCAAAAACTGTCGCCAGTAAAACCGTATTTTGAAAATCGCGATCAATTTTATCAATCGACTCGCTAATTAAGCGATTAATCTTTTCATTTTCCGTGATCGGATATTCAATTGAAACTTTTTCCCGTTTGTTATCTCTGGTGACAAATTTTGAGCGAATGCCAGAATATTTCGAGTCGGCAAAATAATACTTTTCGTCAGATGGCGCAGTCGTTTGTCGCGAGTGTGATTGATTGAGAAAATATATCCCAAATAGTCCTGCCGAAAATAGCAAAATCAAAAACGGTATGATAATAAATAGTTTTTTCGATTTTGGTTTTGCTTTTTTTCTCTGAATGCGCATATTATAAGTATAGCACTAGTATTTTGGTTTTGTTATCATTGATGATAAGTAGAGACTAGCTTGATCAAAATTACAACAGAGAGGAATTTGCGGAGTGGAACTTGAGCCAATTATAAAAGTCGATAAACTCGTTAAAACTTATGATGGAAATAACGTGGTCGACGGCGTGTCGTTTGAAGTTAAAAAGGGCGAGATATTTGGGATTCTTGGTCCTAACGGCGCGGGCAAAACAACAACATTGGAAATGCTGGAAGCGCTCAGACCAATTGATGGCGGCGTGGCTACAATTGACGGCATAGATGTTGCTAAGAAACCTAAGGATATTAAGAATATAATTGGCATTCAGCTTCAGTCGACGGCTTTCTATGACAAACTGACTTTGCGTGAACAGCTGAAAATGTTTGGAAGTTTGTATGGTCAGACAGTTGATACTGAGGCGCTGCTTGCTAAGGTTCAATTGACGGAAAAGGCTAGGAATTACGTCGAGCAGCTTTCTGGCGGTCAAAAACAGCGTTTTGCGATTGCCTCGACATTGGTAAATAATCCGAAAGTGTTGTTTCTGGACGAGCCGACCACGGGGCTTGATCCGCAGGCACGCCGAAATTTGTGGGATTTGATTAAGGAAATTCGCAACGAGGGAATTACGATTCTTTTGACGACGCATTATATGGACGAGGCGGAATTATTGTGCGACCGTCTGGCAATTATGGACAGCGGTAAGATTATTACAATTGATACGCCACATAATCTCATCCAGCAATTATTGGCGCGTGGTTTTAAGAAGGAACAAGTTGTCGAGCAGGCCAACTTAGAGGACGTGTTTATTGATTTAACAGGAAAGGCAATTCGGGATTAACATGAAAAAATATTGGATTGGAATATTCGGGCAAGTTCGCGCTCAGCAAAAGCGTTTCGTTCGAGATAAAATGGCGCTATTTTTCACCTTTCTTTTTCCGCTGATTTTTCTATTAGTGTTCGGGTCGGTTTTTAGTAATGATTCGACCAGTTTTAATATTGCAATTGTCAACAATTCGCAGACAGAATTTGCTAAAAGTTTCGTTAAAAATGCCAAAGAAAAATTCGAAGGATTCGATTCTAAAAATTAAAGACGTTAAAGATATGAATGACGCACGTGAAAAAGATGAAGCGGTCGGAGCTTAACGGTATTATTGAGCTTCCAAGTGATTTTGGCGCGATAAAAAAATAACGGCAATCATCCTATTCCAACAGGCACTATGAATGTTATTTACTCCAAAGGTTCTGAGCAAACAGGCGGCGCGTTGGTGGCAGTGATGAATCAGATTACCAATAGTATCAATAGTCAGATGGGTCAACCTGAAGCTCCGCTTAAAGCTGTTGGTAAAGCGATTGGTGATGAGCAATTAAAAATCGTTTGACTACATGTTTACGGGACTATTGACTTTCAGTTTGATGAGTATGGGTATTTTTTTGGCCTAGCTAACCAAATACCGGCTGAAAAAGAAACGTGGTCTATATCGTCGGTTACGTGCGGCGCCATTTACTTCGGGTCAGTTAATTATCTCCACGGCAATTCATTATACGACGATTTCTTTGCTTAGTTTGGTTATGATGGTTGTCGTTGGGACGTTGATATTCCACTTTAACATGCGGGGCGACTGGGTGCTATTTGCAATGATGTCTGTATTGTCTGCATTTATGACTGTGGGTGTGGGGTTGTTAATTGCTGGGTTATCAGAGAACGAAGATCAGTCATCGTCATTAAGTAACTTAATCTCTTTCCCGATGATGTTTTTATCCGGCACGTTTTTTCCACTTTATCTATTTCCAGAATGGTTGCGAAGCGTTGCTCAATTTATCCCCATAACGCCAGTTACGGATGGATTCCGGTTAATTATGACTGAGCACGCTAGTTTTATGGAAGTCTTGCCACAATTCGGTATTATCGCGGCTTGGACTTTTGCGATTTACCTCGTGGCTATTAAATTATTTAGGTGGGAATAATAAACTGTCTCAATCAGATTGTTATATAGCACACTAAAATAAAAAATATCAACTTACTCGTATGGTTGCTAACCATATGTCGATTGCAGTATAAAAACTCTCGGGGTTACTTCGAAATATCTTACGTCGTAGTTGTGATAAAATACGCTCATGTAAGGAATGTGGCCGGTAGATGCGCAGACGTCGCAGTGGTGCCATGGTTGTTGTGCTTGACCTGCCATCCCAGCAAGCCATAGGTAACATTGGTGTAAGCCCAATATCTATTGATGGGTCGACATCGTACGCAAATTCATCAATAAACACGCGTAGTATCACATGCCTCTCATATTGTTGGCGGCGAATTTTGAGGATGTGTTCGGGGATCTGCAGGTCTTGCCAGTCAAAAACACCAATTAGCAATTGACTGGTAATGCCGATGTGCTGCAGTTCTTGTTTCAAGAGTACGCATTTTTGGTAACACGACCACACTTCATCACTGCCACTTGTTCCGTAGGGTAAGTCGCGAATCTTTTCAAATACTTTAATTGCTTTTTTGACTCTCATGATAGGTAGAAAATGGGACTACGTCTATGATATTGCTGGAATGATCGCTCAACGTTAACTCTTTTGTAACAAGCTAGTGTATAATATAGCACATGAAGTGGCTCGATGATATAGTAAATACGTTTCAGGATGCTAATAAAGATATTTTGGTTGCCTCGGGCGCATCGCCGTCAGGTGTGTATCATGTGGGTCATCTGCGTGAAATTGTCATCGCTGACGCCGTAGTGCGGGCGCTGAAGCAAGCAGGCATTCGGGCGCGCCACGTTCACGTTTCAGACAACCTCGACGCCTTTCGTAAAGTGCCGGTTAATTTGCCAACTAGTTATGAGCAGTACTTGGGTATGCCACTTTGCATGGTGCCATCACCAGATGATCGGTACGATTCGTGGGGGGATTTTTGCCTGAAGCCATTTCTCGACAGCGCCGATAAAATTGGTGTGACTATGGACGTGGTCTATGCCAGCGATAAATATCGGAGCGGATTTTTTGTGCCGGCCATCGAGCGCTCACTGAGCCGCATTGACAAAGCTAAGTCAGCCATACAGGAGGTGTCGGGTCGGCAGTTGGATAATCAATGGTCGCCGATTCAGATTATGGAACATGGTCGTCTTAAAAATCGTCAGTTTGTCAGAATGGATAGCGATACAAAAACAATTACCTATCGTAGCCATGATGACTTGGAGCACACGGTTCGGTACGATGACGGGCAAGTAAAGTTGGATTGGCGGCTGGACTGGCCAGGGCGGTGGTGGCTGCTCGGCATTGATATCGAGCCGTTTGGTCGTGACCACGCGACGAAGGGTGGCTCGTATGATACCGGCAAGCGGATCGCTCGCGAGGTTTATGACATTGATGCGCCAGTACCAGTGCCATATGAATTTATTAATCGCACCGGTGATACGAAAAAGATGAGCGCCAGCAAAGGCACCGGCGTGAACGCACACGACGTTGTCGATATGCTGCCGCCTGAGGTAGTGCGCTACTTTATCCTTCGATATTCGCCAGCCAAGCGGTTGTATTTTGACGAGACCGATAGCCTGGTGCGGCTGGTTGACGACTTCGCGGCGATGAAGCAGCATCCGCAAAATGAGCTTGATAAACAGCTATTATTCTTGTGTACTGACGGGCTAGATCAGCCAGCGGTCAGCTCAATTCCATTCTCGCATCTGGTTATTTCATACCAAGCGGCGCTGTGCGACATGGTAAAAACAGTAGAGATTTTGCGGCGCAGTTCGGAATACGCCCGCATCGTCGATGAGGAAGAAGCAGTGATCATCACAGAACTAGGCTATGTCAGTCGGTGGCTGAAAAAGTGGGCGCCCGAGTCATTGAAGTTTCGTCTGACGGACGAGGTAAATCCCGATGAGTTCTCGCCAGAGCAAAAAGAATACTTGAGGCGATTAGCTGACGATATCGCCGAGGCGCCGGCTGGGGCTGATGGTAACTGGTTTCATCAAGCAATTTACGCCTACAAAGAGAGCGGTTTGCTGCTGCCGCGGGAGCTCTTCACCACCATCTACCGCGTGCTCATTGGCAAAGATTCCGGGCCGCGCGCTGGCTGGTTCTTATCGATTTTGCCGCGGGATTGGTTGATTGAGCGATTGCGATTAGTCAAGTAGAAGCCCGTCTAGTGATTAAGCTTTTCAGGTGGAAATGGGGAGCAAAACTCTAATCGTCTATGTTTTGGAAAAATGCCTTTATATTTTGTGCGATTTTTACCGTTTTTCATGATGCTAACGCTGTATTATAATTAGACCAGCTATAGTGAAGCTACACCAGAAGGGGGAATTATGACATTTGAAGAAGCGCAAGAGCTAGTGATGAGTCATATTCGCGCGCGGAAGTGGGATACGACGTTATGAAAAAAGAGGTTTGGTATGAATAAAAAACTTATTGCGATTATTTCCGTCATAATTATCTTGTGCGGCGCTGCGGCTGGGCTGTGGTATAACCGCCAGCATTCTGCCGAGCAGCCGAAGACTCCGTCTACTAACGTGTCCGACGCTGCCAAATTCAAGTCAGAATATCCGCGAGTGGCGGCGAATAATCGCTTCGTTTATGTCAGCGATAAAGAAATCCTTGATATCTTTGATAACGGTAGCGGCGTGGTTTTCTTGGGCTTTCCGCAATGTCCGTGGTGCCAGCATTTGAGCGAACACGTTGATCGGGCAGCTCGGGCTGAAGGTGTTGATAAAATATACTATTTGAATATTCGCGATGCTCGCGCTAGCAACAACGAAGTTTACCAAAAATTGGTCAAGAAATTAGAACCGTATTTGGAAAAAGATAAAAATGGCAATCCTCGAATATTTGTGCCTGATGTATCGATTGTCAAGAACGGCAAGATTATCGGTCGCTACAAAGAGGAATCAACTAGCGACGATAATATCACGCCAGATAAATATTGGACTAATGAAAGAATAGAGCGGACTTTATCTCAATTGCGTGGATTTATGAGTCAACTGAAATAGTGACAATTATTTAACGCCGCCAGCCTTCAAAATTGCCCTTAAGCCACTCTCGCCACCGACGAAACCGCTGGTT
>BNJU01000074.1_pt1 | contig 128218 bp, 126 predicted proteins | sample 8539281 | NCBI WGS metagenome assembly BNJU01 (sample SAMD00202456, study PRJDB9452) | human saliva metagenome | isolation source: human saliva | place: Japan | reverse complement strand
CAGATTAGTATACTCTTTTTTTACGGCTTTTTGTCTCAGCTAAAAAAATGTTTCATGTTTCAATTTTAAAAAGATTTTTTTCAAATTATAAAAAGAGCTAAAGTGTTTATGATAGTGAAAAACACAAACGATTGCGCCTTTCCTCTTCTTTTGGTACAATAAAGCCAATCAGTGAGAATGAAGAGGAAAATTTATATGGAAAACCAAACTTTAATGCAGTATTTTGAATGGTATCTGCCAGATGATGGTCAGCATTGGAGTCGCTTAGCGGAAGATGCACCAAACTTAGCAGCGAAAGGAATTCGCAAAGTCTGGATGCCGCCAGCCTTTCAAAGGAACTGGCTCTAATGACGTCGGCTATGGTGTATACGACCTTTTTGATTTGGGTGAATTTGATCAAAAAGGGACCGTCCGCACAAAGTATGGATTGAAAGAAGAATACCTCCGAGCGATTGAAGCACTTAGCCAGAACGGTATCGAAGCTATTGCTGATGTGGTTCTCAATCACAAGGCCGCAGCAGATTACAAAGAGCGTTTTACCGTTGTTGAAGTTGATCCTAACGACCGCACAAAGGTTTTGTCAGAACCTTTCGAAATCAAAGGCTGGACTAAGTTTGTCTTCCCAGGCCGCAATAAAACCTACAATGACTTCGAATGGCACTGGTACCACTTCACCGGCACTGACTATGATGCAAAAAACAACAAGTCAGGCATTTTCCTCATTCAAGGGGACAATAAAGGTTGGGCAGATGATGAGCTAGTAGACAACGAGAATGGTAACTACGATTACCTGATGTATGCGGATATTGATTTCAAACACCCCGAAGTCATCCAAAATCTCTACGACTGGGCTCATTGGTTTATTGAAAGCACTGGTGTACATGGCTTTCGATTAGATGCTGTCAAGCACATTGATTCTTTCTTTATGAAGAATTTCATCCGCGATATTACTGAAAAATACGGTGAAGATTTCTATGTCTTTGGGGAATTTTGGAATAGCGATGAGAAGGCCAATAATGATTATCTAGAAAATATTGACTACCGCTTTGACCTAGTCGATGTTAAACTTCATCATAATTTATTTGATGCCAGCAAATCTGGAGCAGACTATGACCTGCGAACTATTTTTGACCAGACACTTGCAAAAAATCACCCCGAATCAGCTGTAACCTTTGTGGACAACCACGATACTCAGAGAGGGCAGGCCCTGGAGTCTACCGTCGAAGAATGGTTCAAGCCTGCGGCCTATGCTCTCATACTTCTAAGAGAAGCTGGATTGCCCTGCGTCTTTTACGGAGACTACTATGGCATTAGAGGAGAATTTGCACAAGAGAGCTTCAAGAGGTACTGGATAAACTCCTAGACATCCGCCTCAATCTAGCCTATGGCGAGCAGACCGACTACTTCGACGAAGCCAACTGTATCGGATGGACCCGCCAAGGCAAGGACAACGGTCAGCCAATCGCTGTCCTTATCAGTAATGACCAAGCAACCAGCAAATCTATGTTTGTCGGTCCAGAATGGGCTGGCAGAGAATTCAGCGACTATCTGGGCAACAGCTCCCAAATCGTAACTATTGACGACCAAGGCTGGGGAGAATTCCCTGTGGAGGAAAAATCAGTAAGTGTCTGGAGTGTTAGGTAATCAATTTTCTTACATATAACAAACTAAAAACCGATTCGCAGTGCACTGACGAATCGGTTTTTAAGTTTCTAGCCTTTGAGATAGCTGAGGAAGAGCTCCTGTTTTCTATAGAATTGACATTACATAAAAATCCCCGCCAATAAGATAGAATGAAGTTCACCTACTCAACTAAGCCACTCCTTAGATATGCATCCACCATGCGCTCTGTCGCAACAACTGAATCAATATGGGTACGCTCATAAGAGTGGCTGGATTCGATGCCGGCACCTAGCAGAGCATGCTTGACTTCTGCTCCTGCACTCATAGCTGCAGAGGCGTCTGATCCGTAAAACGGATAGATGTCCAGTTTGTAAGAAATGTCCTGCTCCTTGGCTAAATTTACCAAATGCTGGCGGAAGCCATAGTGATAAGGTCCTGATGCGTCCTTGACACAGATGGAAACCGTATACTCATCTGTCTGCTGGTCGTCACCCATAGCGCCCATATCAACAGCCAGATACTCCACAGCTTGCTCCGGCAAGCTGGAGTTAGCCCCATGACCAACCTCTTCAAAAACACTGAAAGCAAAATGAGTCGTCACCGGCAGCTGAATATTTTCCTCTTTATAAACTCGCAAAAGATTGAGCAAAATAGCTGCGCTGACCTTGTCATCCAAAAAGCGAGACTTGATAAAGCCAGACTCGGTAACTGTGGTACGAGGATCAAAGGAAATAAAATCACCGACTTCGATTCCTAAATCGCGAGTTTCTTTCTCACTTGTCACCTTTTCATCCAACGAACTTCCATATTGTCCTGAGTACGTTCAACCGTCCCAGCATCCTTATAGACATGGCAGGAAGTCTGGTGAACTAAGATAGTCCCATTGATAGTCTTGCCACTGCTGGCCACATGGACTAGGCAGTTTTCTCCTTCAATCATGTTCCAAGGGAAACCACCAATCCGATCCAGCTTGAGACGACCGTCAGACTTAATAGCCCGAACAATAGCCCCCAGAGTATCCACATGGGCAGTCACTACCCGATGCTGGGCATCATTTTCACCCTTAACCACAACATGGACGCCGCCTTTATTGGTCCGGACAGGCTCATAGCCCATTTCCCCCAGCGTTTTCACCAGATAGTCTGCCACCTCAGCCGTAAAGCCTGTTGGCGAAGGGATAGCCGTTAATTCTTGTAAATATTGAACAGTTTGATTCATGAATGTCTCCTCATCGTTTTTCTTTATTATAGCACAAAGAAAGCCTGAGCAAATAGATTTTCAGCAGGCTTTTAATGATCAAATGCAAGAAAAACTCCTCAATTACTATCGCTGTACTGCTGCTCTTTATCCTCCTGGACTTAATTCTTTTTCAACTCCCAAAAGAATAGATTGCCCAACAATCCTAAGAGAAAAAGCAAGATAGGAATGGCATAAGCTGCTAGGGGATTATAAGCTTCTCCAGCACTAATTTTCATCTGAGAGCCATATGGAGCTATCAACTGATAATAATTAAGACCGCAAAACAAAATCGAAAAGAAAAAGATAGAAAAATAAAGCCGATAGAGATGCCCTAGCAGCTGTCCTTTGAATAAATAAGTAACTTCCCCATCAGTGTTGCAAAATTCATAACAGCAATTACAAAATAAACAATGACAACAGGAACTAAAAATAGAAAAAGGTAAAGATAACCATAAACAACCCCCGGCTCTGGCTCAATTCCCCAATAACCGTACTGAAAAACCAGTAGATACAAAAATAGGGGCAAAAAAGGAATCACCCTAAACTTCTTATTTTTTTCATCCACATCTCCCTTTTAAATAAAGAAACTTTTTCTTATTTTATTATAACAAACCTTCTTTATAAAACAAGAATTCTCTTTTATTTTAAAGTATTCATTGACTGTGAAATCAAGCTTAGCAAATTTCAGCCACCGTAAAAAACAGCCATTCAAATGCCTGCTTACTTTAGAGTTTATATGTTTAAGCGTCAGTACATTATCAAGGATAGATGGTGACAAAGACAAAAAAATCATCTCAGCTAGCTGAGATGATTTGTCTGGCTAAAATTAATTAGCTTTTTTGAAACGATAGACAAGAGCTGATAAAAGAATCAGTGCAAATCCTGCTGCTATCGCAAAGATAGATGTTTCACTGCCAGTTTTCGGCAAAACTTTTTTGCCAGTTGCTGATCCACGAACATCTTTTCCATCTTTATCTGACGAATTACCTGGGGTTCCATCCGTCGAACCGCTTGGTTTATCACCAGATGATGACGGTGGTGGTGTCGAATCTGAAGAAGATGGTGGTGGTGTTGGTCCTTGTGGACGTCTAGCTTCAAATGTCCATGTGCCTGTAAATTTGACATCTGAGCCTGCAATAGTTTTACTATCCGCGTCATATTTAAGGAATTTCCAAGTACCTCCAGTTACTTCAATAGAATCCTTAGCTGGCTGAACCGCTTGAACTGCAGTACCATCTGTGTATTCATTGGCATCGGTCGGCAGCAATTCTGTTACCTCTGCAGGTAAGGCGCGATTCGGATCTGCACTTACAAATTCATACGTCACCTTATATTTCGGCGCTGGAATGAAATTCCATTTACCAGTAAATTTAAGGTCCTTATCCGCAACAGTCTGTGCATTCGTTTCTGCATAGCCTTCGAAAGTCCATGTGCCTTCAGTAACTGTAACACTTGTTTTAGCAGGCTGCTTAGCGTCTACATTAGTACCACTAGTGTAGCGATTAGTATCTGCTGGAAGCAAATCAGTTACTTCTTTTGGCAGGTTTGGATAGGCTGGGTTAGAGCTGAGAAACTCATAGCTGACACCATAGTCTTTATAACTGTTGGTGAATGTTGGATTGTTACCTGCGACAGCAGCTTCCAATTTAGCATTGTTTTCAGTCACTGTGACAGTCACAGTATGTTCTTTACTGTCATACGTTACTCCAGCTTCATTTCCAGCCACTTCTTTCAGCTTGTAGGTATAAGTCCCTTCTTTATCATAGTTGATCTCAGGAAACTTGATATTACCATTGGCGTCATTTGTTGCTTGAAGTTCCACGTTATTTCCGCCAACCTCAGTCAGCTTGAAAGTGTACTTACCAGCTTCAAGTGCTTTACCATCCAGAACTTTCTTAGCGGTAATCGCTGCAGTTGCTGGCTCTAACTTGTAGGTATTGGTGAAAGCATCACGGTCATAGGTAACCGCTGCTGTCTTGACGCCGTTGTTGTCTGTTACAGTAACAGTAACATTGATGTCTGAATTTGCATCGTTTGTCACACCTGGCAGATTGCTTGCTCGTTCACGAATGACATAGTTAAAGGTTCCCTCATTTTTGAAACGAAGTTTCTTAAAGGTGACGGCACCGTCTTTGTTTGTTACCGTTTGAACAACTTTGTCGTTGTCATCCTTATTGATCAAATCAAAAGTAAATTCACCATCTGCCAAATTGCGGCCAGTCAATTCCTTTTTGACTTTGAAGATAACTTCATCCGAACGGGTACCTTCCCCGACACCATCAAGAGTTGTCAAAGGTGCAAATGGACGTGATACTAAATCTGGCATCTTTTGTCCATTAGACGTAACGGTTACATCGTTAAAGGCTTTTTTGGTCACCTTATCAACTGGCTCTGTCAAACGTGTCCGATAGATAACATAAATACCTCTTCCACTCAAATCCCCAGCATTGACTGTGAAATGATTGGAGTCAGTGATTGTCACAATCTGGCTCGGATTAAAGGATTGACGTGTGCCAGAAGCACCTTCCCACTCAGTAAAGTAGTAACCTGTAATCCCTGAATCTTCATCCAGCTCTTGGCCTTCTGGAATAGCGTCCTCAATGACAACTTGACCAAGATTTTGGACATCACGATTGACACGGATACGCCAGTTGACGTAGTTTGGATCCTTAGAATCCTGAACCCCCCACTTGGAATACCCCTGAGGTTCTTCATCAACCTTGATACGCTTCAGCCTATAGGTTCTAGCACCTGGGAAATTAACTTCTTGCTCTTGGTCATAAGGCATATTATCAGCCCAAACCACTGTGAAAGAAGATTGAATACGCTTGGTATCTGGCATTTTCGCAAAATACTCAGCATTTGTGACTGTAATGGTCGCTGTATTGGTAACAGGATCTGTCACCAACTTGGCAACAACAGTACCATCCGGTGCACTTATGTTTTCCTCCAAAGTTCGCTCAATTTTGAACTGTGATGGAACACGATAAACCATGGTATCACCATTATTTAATACTTTGCTATCCTCAAATGTATAGGTCGGAGCAATGTAAAATTTACCTTCACCGTAGCCTGTATCCTTTAAAGGATTAGTATTAATGGTAACATCTGTAGTTAGCTGATAATCACTTTCACCTAACTCTGCAGCAGAAACCCTAGGACTTGAGCTTAACAAGGGAAGAAAGGTTGATACCAAAAGCAGCAAAGTCATCAGAGCATGAGACACTTTATGATAAGTTTGTTTCACCTTGAATGCGGTCCTCCTTCTTTTTATATTTTATTTTAGACAAATGCTGGCAGGCACACCATCACCTGTCTACCCCCTCATTTTCAGCCGGTTCTAAATCAAGATTTATTACCAAACTAAAAATGATAGTACTCGTATATGATAAGCAAATATGACATATACATATCAATTATAACATAAAAAAATTATAATTTACGCCTTGTAAACTATAATTTTTATTAGCATTTTTCTATTCTTTGTCTACTTTCGTTACAAAAAAAGTTACAAATTGGTTTTTAATCTAACTCGGATGGATTATTATTGTTTTATTAGAAATAAATGGCAAAAAAATACCTAGACTTTTTATAGTCTAGATATTTTTTTCCAGAATTTTTAGCTCTAAGGGGATTTCGCTTATAAAAGGAAATTATGTATTATTCAGCTAACATAATCTCTTTGAGTGTCATTCGCCTAATTGCTTTGAAATAGTTTGTGACTAAAAGTTCATATAAAATCGCAAAGGCTAAGAAGGTGATTATGCAAAGCTGAACATCAAATGAATAGGCGGGCACACCCTGAGCATCTTTTACAATAACTTTAAATAATATCTTCATAAGACCATACTGATATGCCGTCCCTAAGACAAAACCTAGATAAGCCACCAGTCGATAACGAGTGAGAATAACTTGACTACATTCTTTTTGGCTATAGCCAAAGGCCTTCATAAGTGCCAGACTAGCTTTGTTTTCTTGGATGACAGTGCCTAGACAAAGGAGCAAAATAGAAAGGGACAAAAGAACTCCTATTCCCATCATCATGACTTGAATTGTGCCATCTATAAAGTCATTTAACCCTAGGGAAAGCTGTATCATGGCTGCAAAAGAAAATGCTGCAAAGACGACAAAGAAAATCAATAGTTTCTTTTTATAAAAATGAACAGCTCCCAACTCTTGCAAAAAAGGCCTATTTACTTTAGTTTTGTGATGCTTTTGCTTTACTTGTGCTAATTCTAATCTCTTCAGCAAATAAAGGCTAGGCTGCTTCAATTTAACCAAAGCATAGCCAATTCCTAATAAGGCAAATAGAATAGTTGGTAAGATGACCATAGCGAGGAACAATTGCCAATGAAAATGAATTTCAATGTTGGGCAAGAGAGCTTTTTGATTGCGTAAGCCATAAAAGTCCTTCATAAAGAAGAATGAAGAAGCAAAGCCAAGCAAGGCTCCTAGAAAAACAGAGCAACTAAATATCCAGAAATGCTTGGCTAATTCAACATTGCGGTAGCCCAGAGCTTTGAGAATCCCTAACTCTTCCTTATGATCATCAATAAACTGCTTGATATAAAAGAATAAGAGAAGAGCAGCTAAGAGAGATAGCACTCCTCCACTAACCAAGGAGACAAATTTAGCAATGAGAACTTGAGCATCGTAATAAGCCTTGGCTGTTAGAGATAATTTTTCAACCTCAATAGATTGAAGATCAAGGTAAAAATTGACAAATAAAGTCGAGACCAAAACTGCACAAAAACTGATAATGGAGACAACAGATAATTTCCGTAAATCTTTGCTACTTACTACCATAATCTACCACCCAATCTCTTCTACTCTCTTTGGCTCTTCATTGACCGTAATGTCCTGAATTTGCCCGCTATTTACCCTCACCACAGTATTTGCCAGCTGGGCAATATGTTCATTATGAGTGACCATCACTAGGGTAAATCCAAGCTCTTTTTTCATTTGAGCAATGAAGGAGAGAATCTGACGACCTGTCGCCTCATCAAGAGCTCCTGTAGGCTCATCAAGGAAAAGTACCTTTGGCTTCTTAGCCAAGGCTCTGGCAATCGCTACGCGCTGTTGCTCACCGCCGGATAATTCACTGGGATATTGATGGATTTTTTCTTTTAAACCCATTGCTTCAATAATTGGGAGGTAATCTTGATTCTTTGCAAGATGAGCTCCCATTTTAACGTTTTGCTCCACCGTCAACTCTTGCAATAAATAATATTGCTGGAATATAAAAGCGATGTGATCCTTACGAAACTTTGTCAGTTGACTTTCGCTTAAAGACGCAATATTTTCCCCATCATATAAAACTTCACCCTGATCTAGTTTTTCAAGACCTGAAAGAATGTTTAGTAAGGTTGACTTACCCGATCCAGAAGCTCCCAAAATCACTAAATAATCTTGCTCTTCAATTCCTAAGTCGATACCCTTTAAAACTTCATTAGCTCCGTAGGACTTTCTTACTCCCTTTAGTTCAATCATGATTTCCTCCTAATAATTCCTTTATAAGAGCTGTGAAAACTTGTGTCAGCATGGTAGTTAGTTCTGCGGGTGAAAAGCGATAGATTCCTGCAGCAGTCATACTGGCAATTCCATGCGAATAAATAAATAGATGTTGATAGAGTTGCTCTGATAGCTGTCTTGAAAGTCCATACTTCTCTTGAATGGACAAAATCATTTTTTCATAACTGTAATCTTTGATTGGTAAGAACTCAGAAAATTGATGAATAGCACGTTCGGACTCATTCATAAAAATCAATTGAAAAAGCTGAGGTTCCTCTGCTGCAAATCTGATATAAGCAATCCCAACAGCTCGAAAGGCTTTTTCTTCCCGCAAGGCAATTTCAACTTGTCTGACAAAGGTCTTCTCGGCAGCAACGACGATAGCCTTGCTCAGCTCATCCATATTATCGAAATGACCAAAAATGACCTTAGGTGAAGACTTCAATCTAGCAGCAACAGCTCGTGCCGTGACAGCCGACTTCCCCTCTTCTCGAACAAGATCTAGACAAGCTTCAATGATTTCTTCTTTGGTGAATTTATTTTTTGGAGGCATAGACATTCCTTTCTGATACATTCGTTGCGCAACGATTGTTTCTTTAAAATATTTAACCATATCCTAATTCAAAAATCAAGGAAAATGTAAAAAAATACTAGCTAAGTTTCCTTAGCTAGTGTTAAAAAGATCACTTATTAAAGATTGACTGTCTGAAGTCGTCTGTCTCACGAATATAAGCATTGTAAATCTTCTTCTTGAGCAAGTTGACCCAGCTAGCATCAACACGGCTAGTTGCATTGGTAATGTTGCGTACATCCTCTGCTACTGCTTCGTCCATCAGCTTCTGCATCTCTTCATAAGAGCGAATGGTTACTTTCTTGGTACTACTTGGATTTCTAAGCTCGTACTCAATGGTGATTGGTTTAAGCTTGGTCAGCTGATCAATTCGCTCCTTATACATAGCTTTCTTGAAGGCTACCCAAGAGTCATATTCACCCTTGAATACATTTTCCAAGACTTTCTGGTCAGTTACGAGACCAACATCTCTTCCGGACCATCCATCCCACGTTTTCTTACCTTCATCAAAGGCTTCCTTAGAGTACTTACCAGAAACATAAGGGATAAATCCTTCATGGTAACCCTTGGCTGCCAGCAACTCGTAGGCTGTGCGGCGGAACATGACGTCACCCGGCGCTCCATTTGGATTGCTCAAGGCTGAGTAGATTGGTGAGAAAAGGCTGAGACTGAGGTAGCCATTTCGGCCGTATTTCCCACTATCCTTGTTCTCCCGACGAGTGATAACATCATTTTCAATCAGGGAGTTAAAGGTCTTCAGCTGCTTGATTTCCTCAGCAGTAAAGCTTCGCGTCTGGTTACCGGCATGAGTCTCCTTACCATACTTATCTGTAATATAGTAATTCTCCATCTTTCTGAACCACTGAAGCTTGGCATCATCACTCTGCTTCAGCATAGAGGTACCTTCTAGGTAATCTAGGGTGTAGATCATGTCAAACATACCATGGACATAGTGCTGCAGGTCTTCTGCATTTTGAACGCGTTCCTTGAAGTTATATGTGTGTAGGCGCGTATTAGAGTCCTTGTCCACCTTGAAAAGGGTATTGAGTGTAATGGTTGCCTCATCTGCACTTGGAGTGGACTGCAAGAGACCACGAGCATAAAGCTCAGCTCCCAGACCTTCGCGGCGGCCATTGCCCTCAAAGTAGATGCCGCCGTCAGAGTTATGGGTCATCTCGTGCGTGTAGACAGAGTTACCATAGTCTTCTAACAAGCGAGCGGCATCAAAGTGGGTTACATTTCCTGTAGCATAGGCATTATAGCCCTTGCTTGGATACCACTTGCCGGCTGGTCCGAAGAACTCCTGCATAGCCAGTGATTTTTTGTCATTAGCTGGAGCCCAATATCTTTTACCATCCTTGTCAACCAATGAGAATCCATCGTAAACCAGAACGGAACGGAAGAGCTTGTCCTTGCTCTCATCGCTTAGAATCTTATACCAGAAGTCATAGTGATCGCGCTGGTATTCAGCTGTTTTTCTCACTCGGTCTTCGACATATTCAGCTAGCTCTGCATCTGTCCGAACCCTGCCATTGGCATCCAAGCGATAGCGATCATAAGCTCCCATGGAGATAGTCGACATATTGGAGATAGCATAGACACCCTTCTCAGTCATGGTCAAGAGTGGCAGGAGCATTCCCTTGTGTTCCCAATTATCAGCAGTAATCTTATCATAAACACCGACAGAATACTTGCTCTTGTCCTCGGCTCCATCCTGAAGCTGTCTAGCTTCTGGCACATCCGACTTAGCCTCAACGATATAGGCTTTTGTATTGGTCTTGAGCCATTCATTATTGCTCTTGTCCGGAAGGAAGAGCTGACGGTAGCCTTCTAGATAGTTAAAGAGCCCACGCTTTCCAGTCGCTTCAGAGAGCGAGGTATCATAAGCCATATAGTTGTTCTTAGCTTTAAGATTGTTAAAGCCTGACTGACCTAGTGAAATAATGGTATCTAAGGTTGAAGCATTATGATTTCCAAAGAAGTCAAATTTATAGGCTGACAAATCCTTGACATTGATATTGTCATAGTTGATATTATACCAACGGTTGAGATAGGTTAGACCAAGTAAGAAGGCTTCTTTATTGTCTTTAATTTGCTGAGCTATATAGTCTGCTACAACATTGCCTTCCGTATTGATAGACTTGTCCATAGCCAGTACCTTGCGTAACTCTTCTGACAGCTTGGTCTTGACTTGGTCAAAAGCCGTATCCAGATAGAGATCATCCAGAGAAGTGTCAGCATTCACGCCTAAAACAGTTCGCATAGCCGGTGAGTCCAGGACAACCTTGTTCAACTCCGGCAGCACTTGATTGAGAACCCTGCTATAGTCTGATAGGAAAGCCTCTGGAGTATAAAGGAGATCTAAGCCATTTACACTGTATTCTGCAATTGCCTTATATTTGAAATCTCCTTTATAGGTCAGATCCAGATAGTCAACCGTATTATCCTCAAAGTGCAGCATCAGACGGTTAATTCCGGTCTTATTGCTATTGATATCAGTGATAATCTGGTCGCCCTTCATCGGAACAACATCCAGCAAGTACTCTGTATTGAGCTTGTGATTATCTGGAAGTTTATTTCCATAAGCAACGATGGTCTCCTTATTGTAGAATGGAAGGAGTTTTTCCATGTTAGCATAAGCTATCAGACGATCTTCTCGGGCATTCTTTTCCTGGGCATAGTTGACAGAATAAATATTGAGATTCGTGTCTTCCAGCGTGGTCGTAATGTCTAAGCTAGCTAGCTTCTCTTCTGCCTTGTTCAGAGTCAGTGTTGATGTGACAAACTTATCATTGTCCAGTGTTGTATTTCCTTCAACGGCATAAGCTTCTGTGATACGGTTGTTCTCATATCCCTGATCGCCAGAGATACTGTAAACATTTGTACCGCTGACATTGCTGATGACATTATCAATCAAGCCATTGAAGTAATTGGAACCTACTACGCCGCCAATCTGACCGTTCTTAGTAGAGTTTTGAATCTTTCCAGCTACATAAGAACGGCTGATGCGGGCATTGCTTTCCAAACGGCCAACCAGGCCACCAAAGCGTTGGTTGTTGGCTCTAGCGCCTGCTAGAATAGTCACATCTGCCCTGCTTTGGCTAATCAAGGAGTTTCCTCCCTTAAGATTGGCAACCAAACCACCGACATTGTATTCTTTGCCCTGTTTATCATTTGACACGATAGTTCCAGTAAAGGAGCTATTGGTAATTTGGGTATTGTTAGCAATAACGACCAAACCTGCTACCTGTGAAGCATTTTCTTTTACTTCTACTCTACCTTGGACAGAAAGGTCTGTGATTCGAGCATTTTCTGCATTGCGGGCTAGGGCAGCTGAGTCGTAAGTACCGACAATATTGACCTCTTTCAGGTCCAGATTAGAAATAGAGGAACCACTCTTGAGATTTTCAAATAAAGGCTTGGCTAGATTATAAATCGCGTACTGCTTGCCATTATGACTACCAGTCAGACTGCCTGTGAAGTTCCCTTTGAGGTAGACATAATCCGCAGGAGCCAGACTAACCTCGCTAGCATCCAAATCTGCTCCCAGAACATAATTGCCAGCCATATTTTGCTTCATGGCGTCTATCAAACCAGCAAAGCTAGTGTAGACATTTTGCTGGTTAGGAACTGCCTTACTGATATAGAAGTCATAGCCAGACTTATAGCCTGTCTCACCTTCTTGGACCAGCTCAGGCAGAGATACCGTAACCTTATAGACATCCCTGCCATCCTTATGGCTTTCCGCTATGCTGTGAACCGGCAGAAGCATTTCCTTAGATTCACTTGATTTGACTTTGACAAAGTAGTTTGACAGATCCGTAGGCATTGAGCTCATGGATACGACGCGCTTAAACTGGTCATTTTCTTTTCTGTAAAACTCTGCCGAATCAATATCTCGGAAGGCAATCTTCTTGTATTCCAATTCAAAATTGCGGCTGTCCGTTTCAAAATCTGTGAAGCTGCCATTATCCAGTTCATAAGTCAGCTTGGTTTTCAGAGTATAGCCTGTGTAGTAGTCTAAGTCGCCAATCTTCAGACTTCCTGCGAAATTGGTAATCGGAAGAGTGCGGACAAGCTGATCTCCCTGATACAATTCAGCAGTCGTTGAACGGAAGGACTGGGTCTGGTCTTCTAATCTATATTGGACTGTAACCGACTTGTCGTCTGCATTTTCTGTCAGACTTAGAATTGAAACTGTCGGCTTGACTTTAGGCACTCCATTCAGAGCTTCTTTGGCTGCTGTCAGGCTAGCAATGCTTGGTTGACCTGCACTTGTGTAGCAGTTTGATTATTCAGAACTCCTTCTGCCTTTATCAATTCGTCAGTATAAGCTGTCTGCTTATCTGAATCCGCATTTTTATATTTAGCAGTTGTTTTAAAAGTTGGATTTAAATCGTACTCGTTTTGAAGAGCCGTTTTGACAACCTCAAGACCGCTTAACTGAGCCTTGGCTTGATTGATTTGTCCCACCAATTGGTTAACTTCTGCTTGGCTGGCATGTGATTGATTAAGAATAGCTTGACCTGCTATCAAAGCAGTATTATAGCTAGTTTGATGGCTCCGACTATCGTTGAAATAACGTGCCTGAGCTTTAATCTGATCTGCTTCCGCTAATAGATTATGCAGTGGAATTAAATCGAATTCTTCTAAAACGTCTGCTTTTGGTGCTTCGTTCGGTACCATATTTGGCTTAGCCGTACCAACTTTAATAACTTGCGTTACTGGAGCTAGAGTTTCCTCGTTGGACAATTCTTGACGATCAACTTCTTGACCGTTGGAGCTGTAGATACGAGTCTTGATGGTCCGCTTACCTTGCACACCTGGAGTGGCAATTTGACGAGCATCACGAACAAGTTCGTCCGTTTCTTCTTCACGAATGGTGAAGTTGATTTTCTCTACACGCGTTTCGTCGGTGTATGTCAGTGGATATTCTGGTAAGGCGTCTGCTTTTGGCGCATCGTTCGGTACCATGTGCGGCTTAGTCGTACCAACTTTAACAATTTGTGTTACTGGAGCCAAAGTTTCTTTATTAGAAAGCTCTTGGCGGTCAATTTCTTGACCGTTAGAGCTGTAGACGCGGGTCTTGATGGTTCGTTCACCTTGCACACCTGGAGTGGCAATTTGACGGGCATCGCGAACTAGCTCGTCCGTCTCTTCTTCACGAATTGTGAAGTTAATTTTTTCAACTCTAGTTTCGTCTGTGAAAGTCAGTGGATACTCTGGCAAAGAATCTGCTTTTGGTGCATCACTCGGTACCATATTTGGCTTAGCAGTTCCGACTTTGACGACTTGCGTTACTGGAGCTAGAGTTTCTTCATTGGAAAGCTCTTGACGATCAATTTCTTGACCGTTGGAACTATAGACGCGGGTCTTAATCGTACGCTCACCTTGCACTCCCGGAGTTGCGATTTGACGGGCTTCTCGAACAAGTTCGTCCGTTTCTTCTTCACGAATGGTGAAATTAATTTTCTCCACTCGGGTTTCGTCGGTGTAAGTCAGCGGGTACTCTGGTAAAGTATCTACTTTTGGTGCATTACCTGGTACCATGTGCGGCTTAGCCGTGCCAACTTTGACGACTTGCGTTACTGGAGCCAATGTTTCCTCGTTAGAAAGCTCTTGGCGTTCGATTTCTTGACCGTTAGAACTGTAGACACGGGTCTTAATCGTACGCTCACCTTGCACTCCCGGAGTTGCGATTTGACGGGCATCCTGTGGCAACTCATCGGTATATTGTTCCTCGATGTTGAAAGCAACTTTCTCTACTCGGGTTTCGTCCGTATAAGTCAGAGGATACTCTGGAAGAACTTCTGCTTTTGGCGCAGCGTTTGGGACCATGGTTGGCTTAGCCGTGCCAACTTTGACAACCTGCGTTACTGGAGCTAGAGTCTCCTCGTTGGACAGTTCTTGACGATCAATTTCTTGACCATTGGAGCTGTAAATACGAGTCTTAATCGTACGCTCGCCTTGGACACCCGGAGTCGCAATTTGGCGAGCATCTCGGACAAGCTCGTCCGTTTCTTCTTCACGAATAGTGAAGTTTATTTTCTCTACTCGAGTTTCATCCGTGTAAGTTAGCGGATACTCTGGCAAAGCGTCTGCTTTTGGCACATCACTTGGTACCATGTGCGGCTTAGCCGTGCCAACTTTGATGACTTGAGTTACTGGTGCCAAGGTCTCTTCATTGGATAGTTCTTGACGATCAATTTCTTGACCGTTGGAACTGTAAACTCGAGTCTTAATTGTACGCTCGCCCTCAACACCTGGAGTCATGATTTGGCGCGCATCCTGTGGCAACTCATCGGTATATTGTTCCTCGATGTTGAAAGCTACTTTCTCTACGCGAGTTTCATCTGTATAAGTCAGTGGATACTCTGGCAAGGCGTCTGCTTTCGGAGCTTCGTTCGGTACCATGGTTGGCTTAGCAGTTCCGACTTTAACAACTTGTGTTACTGGAGCTAGAGTTTCTTCATTGGACATCTCTTGGCGGTCGATTTCCTGACCATCGGAACTGTAGACACGAGTCTTGATGGTCCGCTCGCCCTCAACACCCGGTGTTGCGATTTGACGGGCGTCTTGTGGCAATTCATCGGTATATTGCTCCTCGATGTTGAAAGCTACTTTCTCTACTCGGGTTTCGTCCGTGTATGTCAGTGGATACTCTAGCAAAGACTCTGCTTTCGGTGCATCATTCGGTACCATGTGTGGCTTGGCCGTGCCGACTTTGATAATTTGCGTTACTGGAGCCAAGGTTTCTTCATTGGACATCTCTTGACGATCAATTTCTTGACCGTTGGAGCTGAAGATACGAGTCTTGATAGTTCGCTCACCTTGCACTCCTGGAGTCGCAATTTGACGGGCATCTCGAACAAGTTCGTCCGTTTCTTCTTCACGAATTGTGAAGTTGATTTCCTCTCTACACGCGTTTCGTCCGTATAAGTCAACGGGTATTCTGGCAAAGCGTCTACTTTTGGTGCATCATTCGGTACCATATTTGGCTTATCTGTTCCGACTTTGACAACTTGCGTTACTGGCGCTAGAGTTTCCTCATTGGAAAGCTCTTGGCGGTCGATATCCTGACCATTGGAACTGTAGATACGAGTCTTGATAGTTCGCACGCCCTGAACGCCCGGAGTCGCAATTTGGCGAGTACCTTGGGCTAGCTCGTCCGTTTCTTCTTCACGAATAGTATAGTTGATTTTCTCTACGCGCGTTTCGTCGGTGTATGTTAGAGGGTATTCTGGTAGTTCTTCAACCTTTGGTGCGTCAGCCGGAATCAGGCTTGACTTACTTGTTCCAACTTTAATAATCTGAGTGACTGCTGCAAGAATTTCTTCATCCGATAAAACTTGGCGGTCAACCTCTTGGCCATTCGAGGTATAGATACGAGTGGTAATCGCCCGCTCGCCCTGAACACCTGATGTGACAATTTGGCGATTGCCTTCTGGAATCTCATCAGTATACTGTTCTTCAACAGAAATCTATCTTTTCTCTTCTTGTTTCATCTGTCGCAGTCAGCTCTAATTCTGGGGCTTGATGCATGGGTGCTTCATCTGGTGCGGTACCGTAAGTTGTTAGTTCCGGAACTTCTTGTACTGGAGCGGTATCTGGCGCAGTGCCATAAGTGGTTAGCTCTGGGACTTCTTGAACCGGTGCTGTATCTAGCGTTGTGCCATAGGTTGTTAGTTCTGGAGCTTCTTGTACTGGTGCGGTATCTGGTGCAGTGCCATACGTTGTCAATTCTGGGACTTCTTGGACTGACGCTGTATCGGGCGTCGTTCCATAGGTCGTCAATTCGGGAACTTCTTGCACGGGTGCGGTATCTGGTGTCGTTCCATAAGTAGTCAATTCAGGGACTTGATGCACTGGCGCCTCTTTTGGCACAGATTTTACTGCAGCAGTTCCAACCAACACAATTTCCGAAACTGGCTCTGCAGTTACCTGGTCTGAAACGACTTCGCTTTTTACAATCTCTTTACCTGCAATATAATTGCGAGTGACGACAGTACGTGTACCAGCGACACCTGCACGAATGACCTGAGATTGCCCCTCTGCGAGTTCATTTGAATATTGGTATTCTGTTTGATAAGGCAGGACTTGGGTCTGGCTGCTTTCTTGGCTCTTGAATTCCAGTTCTGGTACTTCAGTGACTGGAGAAAGCCGAGCAAATTCGCGCTCTTTGGCAGCAATAATCTCTTTTTCTTGCTCGGTTAGTTTCTCTGTCTCAGTAGATACTGGCTTGTTGGCAGCACCCGGATTCCCAGAAAGACTAGCAGATTTGCCCGCCTGCTGATCGACTTCAACAGCTGATAAGTCCTTTGTGCCGTAGGAAGCTGATGATTTCCTGCTGCGTTCTCCTTGCCCTGTTCACCGCTTTTCAGATAGCCAACATATTCAAAACCAGCAATCTCTAAAGGCTCCGGCAGCTTATCTCCCACTGTCAAATTCAGCCTTTGATTATAGGCGGCTAATTCAATATTGGTCACTGCAAATACAGAAGGAGCTAGGAGAATAGAGCCTAGACCCGTCACCAGCAAAATAGAAGACAGGTATCGCTTACCATTTCTACCTCGTGTAATTACTAAGACTGCTAAAGTCAGTCCAGCAGCTGCAAAAGTTGCTTCCCACAGACTTGAGTAGCCCGTCTTTGGCAAACTTTTTGCCGAAAGCCCCTGGGTCTTAGGACGGTAAACTAGATAATAAGCATCAGAGTTTTCTTCCACAAACTTTGGAAGCTCCTTAACAACTGCATTCTTCTCAGCTTCAGTCAGTTCAGACTCTACTACGTAGTGATACTGGACTGGAACGGTTTTGCCGGCTGAGACTTCTGCAGCTTCAACCGTACTTATATTTCCCCCTATGGCGGTACTCAAAAAGAAGCTTCCGATAGTGGCGGAAACCAATCCTACTGATAACTTTCTAAAAGAATAACGCTGGAGCGTATCGCCAGTGATTCTTTTTTCCATAATAATTCCCTTTTCTTCATATAATAATCTCTTAAAATTTTACAGAATTTCCTACAAAAATTCAATGCTTTTGCTTAAAAATATATCTTTGAAGGCTGAAATCATCCGGTTTTTGAACAACCTGAAAATAGTGTTCATTTTTAACTGAAAAAATAAAAAAACAAATCTTCGGTTAGAAAATTTGCTTTTTAAAATGTGATTTACTTTGTTAGTCAGGAGTTCAAATTCAACTCAAAGAGACCATACTCATGCTTGTCTCCTTGCAATTCCGCTGCATAGTGGCGCGTGACTGTTTTTTGATTAATCAAGGCTCCAATAGCTGAGGCTTGTCGCTTCTGCGCTTCTTTAAAAATCGGATAGGCCAAGGCAGAGCCCAACCCCAAGAATTGCTCATCTACTCCTAGATACATAATCGTATAACGTTTTGGAAAACGCTTGGTCCAAAAAAGCTTGGCTAGGTTAAGAGGAGTCAGCTTTTGATAAACCAAAGAGCCATAGTCCGGCATGGCAATCAGAAAACCAGCTAGCTTGCCCTCCTTATAGGCCAGCTTAACCATGGAAAAATCAAGAATATACTGGTATTTTTGAAAAATCTGACTGAACTGCTGACTGGAAATAGACCGATAAATCGGAAAATCTTGATAGAGACGATTGAGAAGCTCAAAAACCTGCAGCGAGGCTTTTTCCCAATCCTGCTTCTTTGGAGAGCAAATGGTGAAACCTGCTTTTTCAAAAGAATCAAAGCGATGAGCCAGCTTATCCTGATGAGTTTGATTGCTGACCTTGGGATAAAAATTGGACAGATAGCGCTCCTTGAGCTCAAAACCAACAGCCTGCCACAGCTGGGGATAATAGGCTGGATTATGAGGTTCTCCAGTAAAAGGAAGCTCCTCTGTTCCAGTCAGCTGCATTCGATAACCCAGCCAAAAACTTGCCTGTACGGGGCCGATTATCTTAATCGCTCCGAGACTGCGAGCAAAACCTGCTAAATGCTCGATAAAAGCAGATGCAATCTGTTGATCATTGATCGACTCGAAAAATCCTAAGTAAGCAGCCTCATCTTCTGAATAAAAGGTCAGAAGTCCGCGAATACAAGGCTGACTCTCCTCATAGCCGATAAAGGCATAGGTTACTATGTCAGAACTCAACGGGTGACTGCCCTCAATCAAAGCCAGTTCTTCCTCTTCAGACTGCATGAGGTGGTCTGGCTGGTAAATCCGCTTGGGCAGAGCTAGAAAATCATCCAGCTCTGTCGTATTGGGTTTGACTGGTTTAATTTGCAGCATGGTCTTCCTCCTTGATCAGTCGAATCTTGCCAGTAAGGCCATCCATCTCAATCCAGTCGCCATTTTGCAATTGACTGCAGGCTCCTCTGATATTGACAATGGAAGGAATACCCAACTCGCGGGAAATAATGGCCGTGTGCGAGAGCAAAGACCCCTGCTCGGCAATGACACCCTTGGCTTGGGTCAGAAGATAAACCCAGCCCGGATCGGTCATCTTGGTCACGATAATTCGGTCCTGAGCAGACTCAATCTCCTGCACATCTTCTACGACCAAAACCTGAGCCTTAACGAAACCAGGCGAGCAGCCAATCCCTTGTAAGGCGTGATTAGCCGTATTATGACTGCTGGTACGGTTTTGCAGTTTCAGGTATTTCTCAAAGACCTGTCCAGCAAAAACATATCGACTAAATGTTGGCAGTTCTTTATCAGCCTCCAACTTCTCTCGACGCTCGGCTATTAAGTCGCTAACATCTCTGGGCTTTCTGGTCAGCTCAAACAATTCTTCCTTTGTCAGGTAAAAAACTTCGTCAGGCGTAGCCAGCAGCCCTTGCTCAGCTAATTGCTGGCCCAATGTTCTGAAAATCTGCCGCATCATGCCATAGATTCGTGTTCGGTTTAAGCGAGAGTTTTCCCGATATTTAACACCAGTCATGGCTCGCTTGCGAAGAAAATTCACCCACCAGCCTGATTTTTGCTCCTCTTCTTCAAGTTTCTGAGGAGCCAACTTCTTCTCCTCTTGCTGGCACATATGCAGCAGGAGCTTGAGCAGACGCTCTGGGTGCGTTCGGAAGGTTGGTGTTTCTAACTTCAACTCTTCCGGAGCCCGGTCGCCAAATTCATGGATAAAATGGACTATTTCTTTGACCAAAGGGTGCTGGCGACTTAGAAAGACTGCTGGACTTTCACTTGCCATGGCCTGTCTAATCTCTGCATTTTCTTCTGCTTTCAGCTGAGCTGTTAAAGCCTGCAGAGCCAAGGCTGGCTGCATACTTTCAATCTGCTCAATTCCTGCAATCTCAGCCTGAACAGCTCCGCCACGACGCGACTTCTTCAGGAGTCCAGTATAGACAAAAGCATAGAGGTCATTGACCAGCGTAATGTCCCAGTGAGCCAGAATATCCTCTTTTAGCTTGCTGACCAAGGCAATCAAGGTCTCTGCATCTGCGTCGGGAGAAAAGCTCGCTTCGTATTCGCGCTGAATCTGGGCAAACTGTTCTTCCAATTGCTGCATTTGCTTGGGTGCCGTCCAAAACTCTCGAATAATGCGAAGCATGATTTGCAGGCGTTTGGAAGCAGACAGGTGCACCGGCATCTGAGGTACCTCTGTCTCTCGAACACCCAGCATATCCTGCCAGATAGGAATGATTTTCTTCGAAAAAGGCAAAAGCTGCAAGAGCTGATACCAGCTCTGAATCTGGTAATAAACCCGACTGTTGACCGGTTGTAGCATATTTGAAATGTGGATTCATAAGCTGCCAATTCAGGGGCATTCTTGCCAACCAATCGCTGGGCCAGACTGCGGAAAATGCTGGCATAAGCCTCTTGAATAAAGCTAATAGTCAGAGGACTGGAAACGCCCGGATAGCTCTCGACAATGTTGCTGTTATCCAGAATAATCCGCTGTCCCTCTGGCAAGGTGGTAATAGGTCGTGCCTGCAAGAGATAGAGCTGACCATTTGCGAAGGTGAACTCCATATCCATGTAAGGTCCGAAAAGCTGACTTACTTGACCAGCCATGGCCTGTAAGTCCTCAAGTAGTTTCTGCGATAAGTCTGGCGAGTCCTCCGTCTGCTCTGTATAAAAGAGCTGGTCCTTGGGATGGAGGGTCACCATTGTCGTAGGAATCTTATCCTCAACAACCTTATTGCCCAAGCCCCGACCGATGACAATGATGTGCTCGTTCAGAATGCCCTTGGGATTAGCTGTGAAGTAAATCCCAGACAAGTCTCCCTCCTGCATGATCTGAACAAGGCAAATCATCTGTGCCTGCTTCAAGGATAATCCCTGCTCAAATAGATAACTAAGAGCCGACTCCTGATAAAGAGAGAGCAAGGTCGCTTGGATGGCTTCTTTAAGCCCCTCTAGCTTCACATTGAGCTGGCTCTCAAACTGACCGGCAAAGGATGAAGCCTTCCCATCCTCAATGGTAGCAGATGAGCGGACTGCGAAGCGACAGTCTTTCTGAGAAAACTCCTGATGAATCCAGTTTTCTGCCACTGTCAGATCTTCTTGCGCAAATTGATCTTTAGCCCAGTCCTGCAGTTGCAGGCTGAGCTGAGACAAGTCCACCTCTCCAGACCGATAAGCTGCTTCCATCCGCTTCAAGTCAGCAGAGGTGGCCAGATTTTGAAAAAAGTCAAAAGCAAACACTGCAAAGTCAGGAACCGGCAAACCAGCAGCCTGCATTTTCAGCAAATGATAGACCTTGCCTCCGACCTGGTCAAGCCCTGTCTGCTTGATTCTTTTCATCAAAGTACCCCCATCAAGAGATAAACAGCAACGGACAGAACCATGGTCGTCTCCGTGATATAAGTATAACGTTCCACCCGCTCCCGTATATTAAAGCAAGTCGGATCCTTGATAAACTGCTCAAACTGGACAGTCATCCAAATGACATTCAGCACCAAGACTACCACTCCGACATGGGAAATATTCCAGAGAAGGGCGAAATTGGTCAAGATATCCAGCAGAGTCACCACCTCGATAAACCGAGTGGCTTTTTTGTAGCCAAAAAGCATAGAATAAGTCACATACTCTGTCTCGTCTTTTGGCGCCCGAATCTTGCGGCAGACTTCCCAGATCAGACTTGGGAAATACATGGTAAAGGCCAGCAAAACGGTCGGCAAAGACAAGAGAGGCAGATTATACTTATAGCAGACGAAGGAGATGGTATAGAGATTCAAAATCATCATGACCGGATTATGGGTTACTAGAGCCAGTGGCAAGGAATTTTGAATCTTGTCTCGCTTGAAAAACCAGAAGGACATGAGAGTTCCGTAGATATAGAGAAAAAGGAACCAGCCGATATTGTTCATAAAGAGGATATTGAGAAATACAGACACCGCTACGATAAAGCTGAGGGCAATAGACAAGTCCTTCTTTTTAACCCGACCAGATGGCAGAGCCCGATGAGGAAAGAGCCGTCTGTCGGTCTCGTAGTCTTTGAAATCATCCGCAATCCGCAAAATCATCAGAAAGACGAAAATGGTAAAAATACCAATCAACTCCTGATGATCAAAGTGAAACTTGGTCACTCCGTCATTGAGCAAGAGGACAAAATAAATCTCAAAAAACATGATAGCAGCCACAAAAAAACGCGGCAGCAAGGGAAACATTTCCTTATAATAAACAGCTAATCGTTTAAACATAGCTTTTCTCCAATCTTTTCACCCATTTGAATCTGGGTTTCTATTCCAAGGTCTGAGTAAGTCAGGATATCCTGATCCAAGCGAATCGTGCATGCTGGATAGAGAACAAGAATGGTTGAGCCGCCCAGACCAAAGCAGCCCTTCTCCTGTCCCCTGACCAAATGGTCCTGACTGTGATTGTATATTCTTCCGACTAAGAGAGCCCCTACTTCCATCTGCAGGACAGGTCCTAGGTCGGTATCTAAAAGACAGTATTCTCTTTTATTTTCCTTGTAAATCAGGCGCCGCTTCTGGGCTACCTGCCTGACTGTGTGCAAGCGACCTTTTATTTTTCGTCTTTGGATAATGCTTCCGGATTCAGCAGCCAAATAGCGGTGCAGGTCTTCCACTCCCAAACGATAGACCAGCGCTGTTCCACCACTAAAGAGCTGAGCCAACTCTTCATCCAGCAGTAAGTCAGCTAGACTATAAATCTGACCCTTAATAGTCAGCTGTAAGTTCTGACTGATGGTAAAAGCCTCCAGCTTGGCATCCGCCACTGCCAGTACTTGACTGTCAGGACAGACTGGACGCAGAGCGGGCTTGGTTTTTCGCTGGAAGAAAGCCGCAAAACAAGAATAGGGGCCATCTTCATAGTCATCCAGATCCAGCTGATAATTTTCCACAAAAGCTGCTATTTTCTTGCGAGAAAAAGCAGTGTAGTCTTTCAAGGTTAGAAGATAAGACAGACTAGGTCGGGTGAAGATAGGCAATAGGAAGCGGCCCCAAGCAGTCCCATAAAGCTTGTCTAACAGACCCGCCTTGTATTCTGTCGGTTCCACTACTTGGTCAGTCCTTCTCAGATAGACCTTAACCATGCGGGAGAACCCCCAGACCAATCAGACTTGCAACAGCCAGAATCGCAAAGATCAGATAAGCCAGCTTATTTGGCTTGGGAATTCGGCAGTTGTAGACAAATAGGAAGGTCAGCAAAAGAGACAAACCAAGCCACACCCAGGCAAAGAAACCAGGCGCCAGCCATTGACAGACCAGATAGGTCAGAGGGAAAAATAGGGCGCTGTAAGTCACGGGCAAGCCGATAAAATAAGCGCCCGATCCTTCATCATGCTTGGCCAAACGGTTAAAATGAGCCAAGCGCGTAACTGCAGCCAAGACATAGAGGACAGCCAAGATGATATTGGCCGCTCCCAAGGGCAGCTGGGTCATGAGGAGCACCGCCGGAAGAGCCGCAAAGCTAATCATGTCGCAGAGCGAATCAATCTCAATGCCGAAGCGCTTCTGGCTTTCAGTCCGCTTCATCCGCCGCGCCACCACACCATCAAAGAGGTCACAGATACCGCTAACGATAAAAGCCATCATGGCTAGTCGTAGCTGGGACCGAATGATGGCATAGACTGCCAACAGTGCAAAAGTGGCGCCCATATAGGTTAGGATAACAGATTTGTCGTATTCACCGATAAACAAAGGTTCATTTTTCTTCATGAATTCTTATTTCTCCTCTTCTTCCGTCTAAAGTAACCAGCATGCCAGTTTCTAGCAGCTGAGTTGCATTCTTAGCGCAGACCAGAGCTGGAATCCCGCATTCCCGAGCAACAATGGAGGCATGGCAGAGAACCCCGCCGTACTCTGTCACAAGACCGCCCAGAATACCGAAAACATAACTCCAGCCAGTATCTGTATAGCGAGTAACAAGGATTTCTCCCGGCTCAATCGTCTCAATATCCGCCAAATCTAAGAGAACGCGAACCCGACCGGTTACCTGACCACTGCTGGCTGGCATTCCCGTCAGCAGGGCCTGACTATCATGGTCCCCCTCTTCCAGGCTCATCTCTTTGTCAGTCAAATCACCAACTGGTTCAAAATTCCGATAGGCCTGGCAATAATGCTGATTATCAGCCGCTTCTTCTTGAAGCTGGTCGGCAGTCTTTTCCCCTTCCATAAAGGCAGTCAGACTTTCTTTCTTAATGTAAAAAACATCTTGAGAATCTTTCAGAAAGCCTTGCTTTTCATAGGCTCGGCCGAGTTTGAGGCTAATCTGACGAATGAGGTGGTAATAGCGCGTGGAAATATCCTTGAACTCCTCCCGCCACCAGAGCATGTTCCGCAAGTCTTGACTGATTTTGTCTATCTTTTTCTGCTTAGCTCGAGATAGATGGGCAAGATCCAACTCAGACTCAGAGACAGGATTGAGCGAAGCTTTGGCCGCCTGGTAGTAAGCTGAATCAGCAACCAACTGCTGGATTGCTGACATAACCTGATGAGCATCTTCTTCGTAACTAGCTACTCGCAAGTCCAGCTCCCGAGCCGAGTGATAGCCAAAGTCCTTTTGGAAATCCTGAACCTTGATGAAATCTGCTCGCTCAGGATATTGTGCTGCCAGTCCCTGCAACTCTTCCACCGATAGCTTCAACCAGTCGTCTGTCAGCTTCTCGTCTGCCAAAATAAGATCCGCAGCTTCCAGCATCCGAGCCAAAGGCTTGGTATGCGAAACATTTCCCAATTTAGCTATCAGTTGGAAAAATTCATCGACCGTCAGCCATTTAAGCAGACTGGTCTTTTTCATAGACAGCTGGACCGTATTGATGTAGGCCTGCCAGAAATATGTTCCCTCACTGTCTAAATAAGCCCGATTTAGCACTAACTGCCAAAGACTCTCGACCTGCTGTAGCGGGCTTTGGTCGTTCAGTTCTCGTATTTCTTGATTCAGGCGGGTAAATTGCTGGCGCAGCTCCTGAAGCTTCTGTGGTGCCTGATGCAGAAAATTCTTAGTTACTTTTTGAGTTTTCAAAGCTACGCGCAGGAAATTCAAGAGCAAGGCTGGACTTAATTTACTGGTAAAACCTTGACCTTGGTAGTCTTTATTAACTCCCAGCTCATCATCAAAGTCTCGCTCAATATAACCCGGAATCTGCTCCATACCTTGCTTGACCACGCCTAAGTTCCAGAAGGGTCGGGCATAATGCAGGCGCATCAGCGGCGGCATCACTCCTTCAGGCTCTAAGCCAATTGCCAGCAAAAAACTGGAGAGTGCCTCTTGCCAAGAATGGCGGTAAAGGCTCCACATCAGATTTGGACAGGGCTGGGCCGCCACGCCACCATCCCGAAATTCGCCGTCGTCCAGCGGCCACTGTCGATTTTAGTTGGTACTGTCGTTATGGGCCGAGCCTGCAGCAGATAGACTTGCTCTTGGACAGCGCACCACTCAATATCCATCGGCTGACCAAAATACGCCACAATCTGCAAAACTTGCTCGTGCAGCTTCTGCAAGACTGCCCGAGGCATTTCAACTTTTTCAAACTGGCTCCAGGTCGGATTGTACCAAGGAAGAGTCAGCTGCTCAGGATTAACTTGGCCACTGACCAAGCTATCAGCCGAGCCTTTTACATACTCCAACAGCATGGTCTGGTCCTGATTAGTTGCCACATCAAGGGAAAAGCAGACGCCACTGAAGTCAGGCTTTATCTGCTCCTGAATCAGCACTGCCATGGCAATATCCTGCTCTGCCAGACCCTGACGCTGCCAGTAAGCCAAGGCCTCTGGATTAAAAAGAGAAAGCAGACAGGAACGAATGCCCTGCTCAATTTCTGACAGTGTCCGGCAATTGCCAATCGAGTCATACTGCCCAGCAAACGACATGTTCTGTCCATCTTCTAAAAGAGCACTGCTGCGAACGATATAAGCTTGATTTTCCTGGCAAAAGTCTGCTAACTCCTGTAACCAAGCTGACTCCAAGGGATAATGTTGCAAATGCTCCGCAATTTCCTCCTTGCCCAAATGAATTAATTCTTTAAGTCCCTGTTTTGAGTATTCTGGCAGAGCCGCTCTTAGCCAAGCCATTACTTGGTCCGCTGGCAAAATCAAACCCTTAGGAACCGAATGCCCCAGTTGACAGAGGTTGATTAACTGATTGATTTTACCGCCATAGACGACTGAAGGCTCTTTTTCCAGCCATAGTTCTTTCATCAAAAACTCCCATCTCACATACGATTTTTTCTAAGCTTAGCCCAGTAGAGCAGGCGATTGACTCCTAGATGCGTGCCTGCCCCTAGGATTAAAATGCCCAGCATCTGCTGCCAAGACAGAGGGATATAGAAAAGCAAGAAAATAATACAGCCAATCAAGGAATCAATCTGGTCTATCCAGATAAAGGTCCATTTCCAGCCATTCTCCGCCGTCTTGCCCTCTCTGATTTCCAAACGGCGCTTGATAAAACTATTGGGCAGCTCAAACAAAACATAAGCCAGCCCCAAAAGAGCGCCAAGCATCAGATTAAACAGCACGGTATTTTCGTAGAAAGCATAGACCAAGTGCAGCGTCTCTAGGGTAGGAATACTCTTCAAGAGCAATCCCCAGAGAATCTGAGCCAAAGCTCCCCAGACAATCATGCCAAGGAAACCTTTCCAGGTCTTGTTAGCCCCAAAAAGCCTCTTCCCATCCTTTAAATCAGCCCAGCATCCATTGGTCGATAAGCCGCCTGCAGCAGTGAAGACTTGCAAAAGATCATATTCAGAACTCCAGCCAGAATGACCGGCATCAGGGTGATATATAAGGCAAGAATCGAATGCATACTTATTTCCTATTCTTTTTATGAAAATCAGCTTGAAAAGATTAAGAGACTTCTCAAACTTTTATGAATTCATTATATCATAAGTCTCTAAAAGCCCTTACACAACAAACTGTCAACATCTGTCTCATCTGATAGTCGTGCAAAAAAATTCGCTATTCTACATTCTTATTTCTTTTTGTATCTGTAGCTACCATGATTTTTTTCAAGATATACTAAGAGTTAGTAGCAACTAAACAAGATTATAGATAATATATCAATCACTCTTCCTTTTATTATAAAATGCTTTTAAAACTTTGTAAAGAAGAGCTTTATGATTCAAATTAAAAAACCAGCTTTTCAAGCTGGTTTGTCAGTTTATTCTCTGTCATCATAGCCATTTGGATGACTGGAATGCCATTTCCAAGCAGTTTCGATAATGGTTTCGATATTGTCACATTTCGGCTGCCAGCCCAGAACTTTTCTGGCCTTCTCAGAGGAAGCAATCAGCGTATCCGGATCACCTGGGCGCCGCTCTGCTATTTCCAAAGGAATAGGATGGCCGGTCACCTTTCGAGCTGCTTCTACAATCTGCAGGTTGGAGAAACCAGTCGAAGAGCCAAGGTTAAAGGCATCTGAAGGATGGCCGGCACGTAGATGCTCAACAGCCAAAATATGGGCCTCAGCCAAGTCGAAAGGATGGACATAATCGCGTACATTAGTGCCGTCTGGAGTATCGTAATCATCGCCAAAGACGGCAATCTTCTCACGTTTGCCCTGAGCCACTTGCAGCACAATGGGCAGCAGATGAGTCTCTGGTCCATGGTCCTCCCCGATTGAGCCGTCAGGTTTAGCACCGGCCACATTGAAATAACGCAGGGCTACAAACTTAATGCCATAGGCCTGGTCTGCCCAGCGCATAATGGTCTCCATCATGAGTTTGCTCTCACCATAAGGATTGATAGGCTTTTGAGGAGTCGTTTCCAGAATCGGAACTTCCTCAGGAATGCCATAAGTCGCCGCTGTTGAAGAAAAGACAATATTTTTAACGTCGCATTCCTGCATGACCTCCAAGAGAGAAACCATGCCAGCTGTGTTATTGTCAAAATACTTGAGCGGATCCACCATAGACTCTGCCACCAGTGAAAAAGCAGCAAAGTGAATGACTGCATCGATAGATGGATGTTTGGCAAAGACATCACGCATAAAGTCCTTATCCGCCAAATCCCCCTCATAAAAGACTGCTTTCGGATGGACGGCTGCCCGATGACCAGTCACCAAATTATCAACGACGACTACCTCTTCCTTGCCTGCCGCTACCAGACGGTCTACCATGTGCGAGCCGATATAGCCAGCTCCACCTAATACTAAAATTGCCATAAAACTTCCTTTCCCTGTTACGCTAGATTCATTATAACACATTTCCTAGGGCTGGATGCCGACGGATTGGACGAAGCGCATGAAAGCCTCCTGCCCTTCCTCTGTTCGCTTGTAAACACCCGCATCTTCCAGTACTCGGCTGAAAATTTGACCTACTGAGGCTTGAACCACTTCTGCCACCGTCTCAGCGGTAACATCTGGATTCTGCTCTTTGAGTTCATTGGCCCACTCCTGATGATAGGCAGCAACCTGACAGTCTTCTCCCAACAAGAAAAGTTCCACCTGCTTGAGTTCTTCCTTGAGCCGAGGCGGCAGAATAGCCAGTCCCATAACCTCAATCAGGCCGATATTTTCTTTCTTAATATGCTGCACATCTGCATGAGGGTGGTAAATGCCGTCCGGATGTTCTGGGGAAGTTTGATTGTCCCGCAAGACCAAGTCTAGCTCAAAAGATCCATCTTTCCTGCGAGCAATCGGTGTGATGGTATGGTGCGACTCACCCTCAGACTCTGCCAAGACCTGCACACTCGGGTCAGAATAAGTCCGCCAAACTTGCAAGATCTTGTCAGCCAACTCAATCAACTGCTCCTTATTCTCAGATCTCAGCCGAATGACTGACATAGGCCATTTGACAATACCTGCCTCAACCTCATCAAATTCGCTAAAAGTAAAGCTACAATCCAGCTCTGCCATTTCCATAGGGAAGGTATGACGTCCGCCCTGATAGTGGTCGTGGGTCAGGATGGAGCCACCAACAATAGGCAGGTCGGCGTTGGATCCTGCGAAATAGCCTAGAAAGGTCTCAACGATGTCCAGCAGGCGCTCAAAGGTCAGCCGGCTGATGGACATAGGAAGGTGCTGGCTGTGCAGAAAGATGCAATGCTCATTAAAGTAGGCATAGGGCGAATACTGGAAGCCCCACTCCTGTCCAGCCAAGTCAAAGCGAATAATGCGATGGTTGGCACGGGCTGGATGGTCCAAGCGTCCTTGGTAACCTTCATTTTCCATACAGAGCTGGCAGGCTGGATAATGGCTGTTCTTAGCCTTTTTAGCTGCCGCAATTTCCTTGGGATCCTTTTCTGGCTTAGAGAGATTGATTGTGATTTCCAAATCTCCATATTCAGTCGGTGCTTTGAAAGCAATGTTTTTAGCAATGGCCTTGACCTTGATATAGTCATTCTTTTGACTAAGCTGGTAAAAATCAGCTACAGCTTGCTCAGGATTGGAGGCATAAGTCGTCCAGAAGTCCCGATTGAGCTGGCTAGGGGCAGGTGTAATCAAGTTCATGAGCTCAGCTCCGAGGATTTCGCGCGCAGTCTGACTATCCTCAATCGTATCTAATCGAACCGCCTCCTCGACCAGCTGGTCCTTGAGGTCAATCAATTCATCCAGATCAGTCTCAACTTCCAAAACACCTTCGCCCACTCGTGCTAAGACACGATTGGTTAGGTAGATTCGATCCATTTCCTCAAATGAACTTCCAGCAATGACTTCCGTGATAAATGCATCTAGAACTCCCTGACTCATTGATTCTCCTTCTTACTTTCTAAATAGTCTCTGACAGCATCTAAATCTTGAAAAACTTGTTCTGTTTTATTTAAGAAAGACTGTGCTGGCATTTTTAAGTCTGGAATACAAACAACTGGTATCCCAGCTCTATACGCTGCTTCAATCCCTGCTTCACTATCCTCTAATACTAAGCAATTCTCTGGTAAAACATTCAAATCACTACAGGCCTTTAAAAATATATCAGGGTAAGGTTTGCTTCGCTTTAAATCTTTTGCAAAAACTAGATGGTCAAATAGGGACAGTATACCATTACTATCCAAAATTATTCTAGCTCTAGATTCAACACTTGAAGTTGCTAGAGCGATTGGAATACCTTCTCTTTTCAAAAAAGCAAGCAAATTTTTAGCACCTTTTTTAAATTTACACCTTTGGCTAATATTCGAGCTTCCAGTTCATAAACTTTTTCCAAGGTTTGGTCAAAGTTCCAAGGTAAATCATAGGTATCTAAAAATCGTTGAACATTCTCCTCTTCCCTATGTCCACTGTATTCTCTAGAATATGTTTCTTCTGTAAAAGGAATTCCAAAATCTTTAAGCAATTCTTGATAAACTTTTAGAGAAATGATCTCAGTATCAGCTAATAAGCCATCTAAATCAAATATTACAGCGTCCATTTACTTCTCTCCTAGTCTAAAACTCGTGTCCCCGATGCAACTTCAGCGATATAGAAGCTTGGAGCGTATCCAACTACTTCCTCATAGCGTTTGCCAACTGCTTCTTTGAAAGATTCCACCGCATCCTTACCAACTAAAGCAATGGCGCAGCCACCGAAGCCTGCTCCGGTCATACGAGCCCCCAAAACACCTTCTTGCTCCCAGGCTGTGTGAACCAAGGTGTCCAGCTCTAGACCAGTCACTTCATAGTCATGCTCCAAAGAAACATGGGACGCATTCATGAGACGGCCAAACTTGTCAAGATCGCCTGCCTGCAAAGCTGCCCGTGCTTGCAAAGTCCGTTGATTTTCTAAAACAGCATGGCGAGCCCGTTTGAGACAATTTTCGTCCTCTATCAGATAGCTATACTCATCAAAGGACCATTCATCCAACTCACCCAAGGTTGCGATAGATAGCTTACGGTTCAGTTCTTCAACAGCTTTTTCACACTCAGCACGGCGCTCATTGTACTTAGAGTCAGCCAACTCACGTCGCTTGTTGGTATTCATAATCACTACAACATTGTCCTGGAGATCAAGCGGTACCAAATCATACTCGAGAGTATTGGTGTCTAGGTAAATAGCCCGCTGGTCAGCTCCCATTCCGATAGCAAACTGGTCCATGATGCCAGAATTAACCCCGATAAACTCATTTTCAGTTAATTTACCGATTTTCACTAGGTCCAGACGTTCCAACTGCAAGTCAAAGAGTTTCTCAGCAATGACACCCGTCAAAAGCTCTAGTGATGCAGAAGAAGACAAGCCAGAACCATTTGGAATATTTCCATAAACATAGACATCCATGCCTCGGTCAATTGTATGACCTGCCTCCTGCAGAAAATGCAGAACTCCTTTCGGATAGTTGGTCCAGTTATGCTCAGGCTCAAAGTGCAGGTTTTCCAGCGACACTTCAATAATCCCTTTTTCTTCAAAATTCCCTGAGAAGAATCTCAAGAGCTGATCGTCCCGCTTGCGAGCCGCTCCATAAGTTCCTAGAGAAATCGCAGCAGGAAAAACATGGCCGCCGTTATAGTCCGTATGCTCACCGATCAGATTGATCCGACCGGGTGAAAAGAAAGTGTGGTCCGCTTCTACTCCAAAGACCTTGGCAAAATCTGCTCGGACTTGCTCCTCTGAAATTAGGTTTGACATAAGCTAAACTCCTTTAAAACGAATAATCGATATTGTAATCGTTTTTTTATCTTTATTATAACTGTTTCGAGTAAAACTTCAATAAATTTAGTAAAATTTTACTTAACAAAATGTTTACTAAATTCTTCTTTGTTATTTACTAATTTTTAAGTTATAATTTATGTAGACAGTAAATTAAAAAGGATCAAATCAAATGGCTACTATCAAAGATATCGCCCAGACTGCTGGTGTTTCTCCCGCAACTGTTTCGAGGGTTTTGAACTATGACAAGTCCATGTCTGTCAGCGATGAGACGCGTAAGAAGATTTTCGATATCGCTGAACAGCTCAATTACCAAAAAAGCAAAAGGCAGAAAAAGACTTCACCTCAGACCCACCGCATTGCCATCGTTGAATGGTACACTGAGCTGGAAGAGCTGGATGATCTTTACTACTACTCCATCCGCTTAGGCATTGAAAAGAAAGCCCAGGAACTGGGCTATGATATCGTGCGGATTTTCAACAACGACTCTCTGAGCCAGCTAGAGCAGATTGACGGCATCATTGCCATCGGAAAATTTAGCAGCAAGCAAGTCAAGGAGCTAGAGCAATACAGTCCTGCCCTGGTTTTCGTGGACAGCGATACGCTCGACCAAGACCATAGCTGTGTGACAACGGACTTTGAGCATGCCGTTACTCATGTTCTCGACCATTTTCTTCAGCAGGCTTTCGAGAAATCGGTATGATTGCTGGACGTGAAGAGACCGCAGACGGAACGACAAGTCTTGACGATCCGCGCTTGGCCTGCTTCTGCCGTTACCTTAGTGAAAAAGGTCTTTATCAGCCGGCCTATGTCAAGGTCGGCAAGTTCTCCTCAGAGTCTGGCTACCAGCTGATGAAAGAATTGATTGACCACCAAAAAGAACAGATGCCCAAAGCATTCTTCATAGCCAGCGATGCTCTGACTGTCGGTGCTCTCCGTGCTCTTCAGGAAGCGGGAATAGCTGTTCCCCAAGATGTCCAGATTATTTCCTTTAATGATACATCCATTGCCAAATACGTCTATCCGCCTCTCAGCACTGTGACAGTCTTTACAGAGGAAATGGGCAAGCAAGCTCTGCAAATGCTAGACCAGATGATTAAAACTGACGAAAGCCTCATCCCTTACATGATCAAACTCTCTACCAAGCTGACACTAAGAGAAAGCAGCCTTTAAGCTAGAAAGACCGCCTATGAAAACCTACGAAAAAATCTTTGATATCCTCAGTCAGACTGACGACTATGTCAACGGCGAAAAAATAGCCCAAGAATTGGGCATTTCACGAACTTCCATTTGGAAAGCCATTCAAAAACTGGAGAAAGAAGGCATCCAAATCGAATCCGTCAAGAACCGGGGCTATCGATTGACAGCAGGTGACTTGCTGATTCCTAATTGGATTGAGGAACACTCACCTGTTCAGGTCTCCTTCAATCCTGACTGCCAGTCCACTCAGATGGATGCTAAGGCTGGTATGGAGGCCGGATATCCCGCCGATACTCTCTATCTGGCCGCTGCCCAATCTGCTGGCCGAGGCCGCTTCGGTCGTGCCTTCTTCTGCCCCAACCAGGGCGGCTTTTACATGTCTCTCCACCTCAAACCCAACCTCCCCTTCGACCAGCTCCCCTCCTATACAATCTTGACCGCAGGAGCTATCTACAAGGCAGTAAAAAATCTAACCCTCATGGAAGTTGATATCAAGTGGGTTAATGACATTTACTATCGAAACAAGAAAATTTCTGGCATCCTGACTGAGGCTACAACTTCTATCGAGACAGGACTCGTCACCGATGTCATCATCGGTGTTGGCTTTAATTTTTTCATTAGAGACTTTCCAGCTGAGATTAAAGAAAAAGCTGGCTCCCTCTTTGAAGAGAAACCAGCCATTAGTCGCAATGAGCTCATTGCCGAGATTTGGAAATGCTTCTACGAAAGTGACCCAGAAGAGCTAATCTATCTCTACAAGCAGCGTTCCTTGGTGCTGGGACGACAAGTGACCTTTAGCCAAAAAGGCATGGACTTCCAAGGTTTAGCCAAGGACATCTCAGACAGCGGGCAACTCTTAGTCCAGCTGACAGATGGTCAGGAAATCTGGCTCAACAGCGGCGAAGTCTCGCTAACCAGTTGGTAATCAAAAAATTCAATTTCAAAAGGACTGAGTCATGAGACTCAGTCCTGTTTTCATTATTTCGGTCCTAAATGTTTATCGATTTCATCCACAATCCGCCCCATGACATAGGAAATCTGCAGATTGCGCAGCACCAAAACTGCCCAGAAAGCAGCCATAAAATAGCGCCCCGCCATGATGGATTCATTGAAAAAATAGGTTTCTAAGGCCGTAAAAACAGCCATTACAATAAATTGTCGTCTATTCATAGTTTTATTATAACACGAAAGCCTAGAAAAATCTTTTTTTAATCCTCTTGAATGGTAATTTTTTCTGCTAAAAAGTCAAATCCCTCTGGAATCAGGCTTTCCTCTTCCTTCTCTTCAACCTCGGCCTTGCCATTGCGGCTGCGAGCCGAAAAATCCGCCCGAATTTTGGTCCACTCTTCTAAGGAAATGGCCAAAATCTCTGGTGAAAATCCAGCTGCATTACTGAGGATATTGCCAAACATGGTATTGAGATTGTCCCGCTTCATTGTCTGCTCAGCGTTGAAATTAGACTCAAAAGCTAAGATAGCGTGGCTTTCGTTGGCCGCCACCGGCTGCGATCCTGCCAGCAAGGCCCTATCAGCTCCAGCCAGACTTTCGATAATCTCGCCCCAAGCATTCTGCAGCTTGGTCAGGTTGCTGCGAGCCAGACTAGGATTCTCAACAGCCTCTTCTAGGATGGCATTGACCTTATTGCGGTCTGCTCGATAGCCCTTAGACTTCTGCGGTCGAATATCTGAAGTTTTGACAGCTGATGTAGGTTTTCCATTACCATTAGCCAGATGCTGCTTAAGACTATCAATCTCTTGTCTCAGACCCTTGAGCTCATCAGCTAGATTATCCGGAATCGCTGCCGCTACTGGAAGACTGCTAGTCTCTGCCAGTCGAATGGTCATCATTTCTGTATAAATCTTGGGCTGCAGGCTGTTCTTGATATCTGCCAAACTCTTGGTCGCCATATCTATCATGGCAAAGAGAGTGTCCTGCGGTGTCTTGAGATTTTCCAGAAAGAGCTCGCTAACATGATGATTTTCCCCGCCAGTTTTAACAATGATCAGGTCACGCAGATATTGCAGGAGGTCCGTCACAAAACGGGCCATATTTTTGCCACTATCAAAAATCAGATTGAGATTATCCAAGGCTGCTACTGCATCATGAGCAATCAAGGCTGCTACATAGGCATCCAAGGCTCCTAAGCTGATAGAGCCAGTGATTTCTTCAGCAATATCAGTAGTCAAACGATTTTCCTGAGTTAAGCTAAGAGCCTGATCGAGGATAGATAGGGCATCCCGCATACCGCCCTCAGCTCGACGGGCAATAATCTGCACACCTTCCTTCTCAAAGTCAATCCCTTCCTGCTCCAAAATCCACTCAATATGGCTAATAATGTCCTGTGTCTTGATAGACTTAAACTCAAACGCTGGACACGGGAAAGAATAGTCGCTGGAATCTTATGCAACTCTGTCGTCGCTAGGATAAAGACTACATTTTCTGTCGGCTCTTCCAAGGTCTTGAGCAAGGCGTTAAAAGCCCCTGTCGAGAGCATATGCACCTCGTCAATGATATAGACCTTGTGCTTGGCAAGACTAGGTGCATAGGTAGACTTGTCCCGAATGTCACGAATCTCATCTACACCATTATTAGAAGCCGCGTCGATTTCGATGACGTCTTCAAGGCTCCCCTCAGTGATAGCCTGACAGATATAGCACTCATTGCAAGGCTCACCTTCCTTTTGATTCGGACAGTTCATAGCCTTAGCAAAAATCTTGGCAACACTGGTTTTCCCTGTTCCACGTGGGCCAGAAAAGAGATAGGCATGACTGATTTTCCCTTGCTCCACAGCCTGCCGCAGAGTGGTAGCTACTACCTGCTGCCCCACCAGCTGCCCAAAGGTCTGACTGCGGTACTTTCTATATAAAGCTTGATACATTAGGCTTTTTCTCCAAACATTTCAAAATTCCAAGTCGTTTTTTCAAGCAAAATCTGGACAAACTTTTCCAGATATTCCTGATCTACCTTATCATAATCACCAGTCAAAGCCGAGTCCAAATCCAGCACTCCAAGAAGGCGGCCGTCTTTTACCATGGGCACCACAATTTCGCTCTTAGCCCGGCTATCACAGGAGATATAATTGGCATGCTGGGTCACATCATCTACGATAATCGTCTGCTCTTTTTCCGCAGATTCCCCACAGACACCCTTGCCTAGCGTAATATGGACACAGGAAACACCGCCCTGAAAAGGCCCCAAAATTAGCTCCTTCCCATCAAAAAGATAGAAACCCGCAAAAACAGAATTAGGAAGAGCTTGATTGAGTAGAGCGCTAGCATTGGAAAGATTGGCTAAAGCATTGGTCTCACCCTCCAACAAGGCTTCCAACTGTGCTAATAAAAGTTGATAATTTGAAATTTTTTCTTTTATGTTCATAGAGTCTATTATATCAAAAAGCAGGTCTTTCAACCAAGCTTTTCTTTAATTTTGTTATTCAAAAATTCATCAATCAGTCTATTTACAGTATCGGGTTGGTCGGTATTAGAATTATGCCCCGCCTTATCAATCCATTGAACAGACTTCCCAGTATTTCTTTCATAGGCCTTCAAATATCGTATACAAGACCCTGCACGATCTTCTTTTCCACATATAACCAATTGTGGACATTTCACTTCATAAGGAAGCTTTTTCTCTACTGCTTCTGAAAAAATCTTATATCCGTATCCTGTAAGACGAGCATACCTTTCTTGATCACCATCATAAACCATCATCATATCATACATCAGTTTTCTTCCATAGTCTGTTGTTGATACGCTTTTAGGGCCTGATTTTAAAAGAGATTTCCATGGATACATTCTATAAACTGCCTCCATATTTTTTAAGAGCCACAATTCCATAGCTGTATAATACTTCCTTTGAAGGGATGGTGAATCAATCGTAACAAGACCTTTTAATTTCTCAGGAAAAAGTTGAGCATAAACCTGTCCTACATATCCTCCCATTGACTGACCAATTACTATTGGATTTTCTATTCTCTCTTTGATAAATATTTCATCCAGCCAAGTTGCTAAATCAAATAAAGTAAATCGAGACGAAATGGATAAGATGAAGCGTGTCCAGGTGCGTCCCAAACCAAGACTCTATATGTATCTTTAAAATATTCTATTTGTTTTTCAAATAACCTATGATCAGCAGTTAGCCCTGGTAAAAAGATAAGAGCACTTTGGGATGATTCAACAGCATCATTTGTCCAATAATGAATTATTCCACTTGGTGTTTCATATATTTTTTCAATCAAAGTTCAATCCCCGCATTCTAATTTGTTTAATCTAGTTTATCGCAATTTCACTCATTCCTTTTATTATAGTTTCTCAAGTAGGTTCACTAGAACATATATTCTGATTACTTATCCTCCTCCAAAACTTTCACTTCTTCACCCTCCACAAGCACAGCTTGGTGATTATTGAGGGAAAGCAGATTTAGCTGGGCGCTGTAAGTATCCAGAGTTGCCTGAGCGCTTTCGACAAAGGGTTCTTCGCCAACATGAGGCAGGACATAAAAATCCACCTCGTTTAGTGCCTCTGTATCATTCAGTTCCTTAGCAACTGCCTTATCGTCCATAATCTTATTATAGTCAATGTCTTTGGCTGTGATGATAGCACCAGCAGATTCGCCCACATAAACCATGCCATCCGCAATCTGCTCTTTTATCAAGGACAGAAGCTGCTTTTTCTTTAACTCCTGCAGAAGATAAAAGGTATTGCCACCAGAGATATAGAGAAGCTTACTTTGGAAAATCTTTGCCTGAGCTGTTTCTCTATCACAAGCTGAAATATCCAAGACTTCTACTTGAAATCCCAAGTCCTCAAAGGTTTGCAGGGCTTCGTCAATATAACCCCTATAGTCTTCTACATTTCCAGCCGTCGGGATAAAAAGTACCTGATTGCCCAATTGCTTTTCAGACGCATATTGTCTGAACAAGTCCTTGACTCCCGCAAAATATGAACATAAAAATAATTGTTTCATAGGATACCTCCTTATTTTTTCTTAATTTTATAAAGAATCCATTGACCATTTCTTTGACTATCGATGAGATGCAAGTCCAAGTTAGACAAATAATGCTCCAGTTTTTCTTGCTTTCTAAAGGCTGGCAGGTAATAAGCTAATTTGCTCCATTCACATCCCAGTAAGATGATTCCATCTGGCTTAAGTATCCGCTTAAGTTCTAGGAACGCTTGAGTTAGGTTTGACCAATGAAAATGGATCTGAAATGCTGTAATCAAATCAAATTCTTTGATTGGTATATTAGGTAAAGAAATGCCAGAATAACCAGAAAGCCAATAATTGGATAAATCATCTGTCTCCCCTCTCGTATCTTCCGCCATAAATCTCTTTAGCTTCCTCTGTATAGTTCTTGATAAAATCCGTTTTCGCCTCTGTATAGGCATCACGGTTATGCTCATATTGCTTCCACAAGGATAGCTTAAGCTTTTCATAGTCTTTAGCTACAACAGGGTGCTCCTGTAAATAGTCTCTAAAGTAAAGTTCATCATGATCGCCCTCATAGCGCAGATGCAAATGGAAAACCCGCTCGGCAAAACCACTCGGTGTGTATCCTTTATTGAATGACATCCGCCCTTGACTTTCTGACATAAGCAGATAACCATTTTGCAGCAACGAGTCTCTCGTTACCGCCATATCTGTTTCTTTGGGAATTTCCAGTAAAATATCCACTATCGGCTTGGCCCAGATGGTCTCTACCGATGTTGAGCCAATATGGCTAATCCGAACCAGCTGATTTGCAGGAAAAAAACTCAAAAGCCGAAGCCGTTCCTCCTCATACCAATCTTTCCACTCATCCTGATGCTCTCTTAAAAAAATCGGAAAAAGCTGCCACAGCTCCTCGAGCGACATTTCCTCTAAAGATGGACTCATAAGCACCTCCTTAGGTAATTTATACAAGCGTTTTCTCTAGTTATGATTATAGGAAAAATACACATCCTAGTCAAACCCTGCACTTATTGAACAGATATTTATTTTTTTGTAATATTTTTGAAAAGTTTTAGTTGTCAAACAATCTATTTTTTTAGTAGAATGATGTCGGAGATATATTATTTAAAAGGAGTTCTTTATGAAAAAAAGTTTAGGTTTGGCACTTGGCTTGTCCTGTCAGCCGGCTCTCTGTTGTTACTTTCACAGGCTCTTCCTGCAGAAAATGTTGCTGCCAATCAGAAGAACCAAATTAAGGTCCAGCTGCTTAACCATAGCGATGAAACAGCTATTGGCACTCTGGAGTTGAATGGAGAGTATCAGCTAAAGCTTGGGAAAAAGGACAAGTTCGGTCGGGCTACTGCTGCTCATGTCCAAATGCAGGAGCAACACAAAGCCAAAAAGAAAAAGGAGACCAAGGTCACTTACAATCCCATCGGTTGGCACAATTACAAATTTTACTACGGAAATGGAGATGATCGGGCTTGGCTCATGAATCGAGCTCATCTGATTGGCTTCACTTTCAGCGGTCTCAATAACGAAGGGAAAAACCTCGTTCCGATGACTGCTTGGCTCAACTCTGGCAGTTTCCAAGGACTGGACGACAATAACCCAGACAGCATGCTCTATTATGAACATCGCTTGGAGCGCTGGTTAGAGGAGAATCCAGATCATTGGCTGGATTACAAGGTTACTCCGATTTACACGGACAATGAGCTGCTTCCTCGCAAGATTGAGCTCCAGTATGTCGGGCTTGACGCAGAAGGAAATGTTGTCAGCATCCAGCTAGGTGGCAAGGAAACAATAGACGAGGACGGAATGTCTCATGTCCTCTTGGACAATGTCTCTCCAAATGCAGAGATTGACTACCAAACAGGCACTGCTGTCAATACTATGATTGAGTAGAGTTACAGATAAGAACACAAAAACAGACCATCATTCGTGCTTAGCATAATAATGATGATCTGTTTTTTTATTTATTTTTACCAATACAGACAGCCGTAAACAAGCAAGACTGCAATCATACTGAAAAGCGAGCCAATCAGGTAGTATTCAGCAAAGGACTGGCTTTCTGAAATCTTATTATAGCGGGCGATAGATTTAGCTGTAAAAACTAACCCAATTGCAGTAAACTGCCCAAAAATAAGGGAAAGTCCCATAATCAAGCGCTCCAAAATCCCAATCATGGCACCAGCCCCCGCAATCGTCTCTCCACTGTCTTCTCCCGCCTGATACTTGCTGAAGAAGAGTTTAAAGAGGATATTGACCGGCTTACCAGTAAGGGCGAAGAAAAAGAGAGCCTGCAGCATGAGGTAGCGGTCAGTCAGCCAATTAGGTGCTGAAATTTGTTGCTGCCCTAAGAGAAAATAAAGAGCAAAAATGCTAATCAAATGCAAGATCTGATCCAGTATAAAGGCAAACTTTTGAGCATGATGCCGGACAATCGATGAATTCAGCCTATTCTTCAAGAAGTCAATAAGCGCATGACTGAACCAGACCAAGGCGAAATATAGCAGATAATTAGGTAAGATGAGCCCCAAGAGCAACAAGGGCAGCAGAACAATTCCCAAATGGAGAATTAAGAAATTCATCCTCCGGCTTTTAAGGTCGGCCATTTTCTGACTTTGAAGCTGAAAATCAGCTAGTACATGAGCCAGCAAAGTCAATACAAGAATCGGATTCTGCATGAAAAATTCTGAAAATCCCATAAAATTTGTCATTGTTCAGCCTCCTCTGCTGCCTGTAGAATCATTTTCATAGCTAAACGGCGATTTCTCAGATAAATCTTCAGTCCAGACGACTTGAGCCGCTTACTAAGCGCACTGGGACTAATCTGCAACAGCTCTGCTATTTCTCCATGAGAAAAAAATTCTCGTCATAGATATATTCCATGAGCATTCGCTCCAGAACTTCTCTCGACTGCTATTCCACTTACTCTGGATGAATGAAGTAGCTGCCAGCACCGTATTGACCGCCTGACTGAGCTCTTCATCTCCCAAGGATACAGCTATACGGCTGCTGCCGTAATCATTCTTCTCATGAATAACATCAATGGCCGCGCGTGCCCTCCAGTAGGCCGGACCGTCCGCACCAATACTCTGCTCCCGATTGATATCCGTCACAATCTCCCCCAGACCAAGTCCAAAGCGAATCGGATGAGGAAAGCCCAAGGCAATCTGATCAAGGAGCTGCATAATCTCTGGATTAGGCCGCAGCAAAGCCTGAAACTCATCTCCAGTTGTTACTGTAAAAGGTGACACCAGATAATCCCGATAATCCTGATTTAGCACCGCCATCATGTCCTGCAGATCCTTCTGAGCCTGCTTACGATTTTTCAGCTGTTTGGATTCTATTAAATCTCCAATAAGAGCAATATAAAGCATACCAAACCTCCTTTAAGTCCATTATAAAGGAAAATTTAAAAAATGTCCATTTAAACGGCAACTTTTTAGAATATCCATTGTAAAGGAAAGACTATTTTTTCTTTTTTGGTGCTGGTAAGGCAGGATAGGCAGCTTCAATCAAATTACAGAGAAAGGCAGCATCTTCTACTTCTTTTATATGAAGCATTGGCTTTGCGCCTGGATAAGGAAACTCATAAACCGGATTTTCAAAAAAATCCAGAGCTGGCTGGACTGGCTTGAGCAGCAAGCGATTGTCATAAATCCCGCCGAATAAGCGACCTCGATAATAGAGCAGATATTCCCCCATCATCTTGCGAAAGCTGATTTCTTGGCCTAAGCCCTCCAGCTGCTTCAGGATAAAATCCAAATATTCTTGACTAGATGCCATCGAAATACCTCCACGCATTGATACTTTATTATACCAAATGAATGAAGATTTCCTGACTAAGAGATAAACTCATCTCCTTCAATTCGTAGTCTGTCTATCCTCAAGTAAGCAAAAAAGCTAGAACTTACAAGTCTAACTCTTTTACTTATTATTTTTTTAAAAGTCCTTCCTTGACCAGATAGTCACGCGCAACAGCTTCCGCTTTTTTACCTTCGATGCCAACTTGATAATTCATCTGGCTCATCTGACTTTCCGTAATTTTGCCAGCCAGCTTATTGAGAACACCTTCCAATTCAGGGTGTTTTTCTAGCAATTCAGCCTTCAGGAGAGGCGCTCCTTGATAAGGCGGGAAAAGGTGTTTATCGTCTTCTAAAACTTGTAAATCATAACGCGCAAGTTCTGCGTCAGTCGAATAGGCATCCGTGATTTGAATATCACCCGACTGGATAGCTTGGTAGCGGAGGGCTGGCTCCATAGTTGACACATTGAGGTTCAGTCCATAAACAGATTGAAGTCCCTTGTTTCCATCTTCACGGTCGTTAAATTCCAAGGTAAACCCTGCCTTGAGCTTATCTTGGACTGCTTTAAGATCAGAGATGGTTTTAAGATTGTATTCTTTAGCAACACTCTTAGGTACAGCAATAGCATAGGTATTTTGATAAGCCATGTGATTGAGCAAGACTAGATTGTCCTGTTTTTTGATTCCATCACGTGCTGCTTCAAAAACTTCTTCAGCATCATTGTTGACCTTTGGAGCAGGCTGCAAGAGGGTTCCAGTAATCGTACCGGTAAACTCAGGATAGATATCAATATCGCCTTTCTTTAAAGCCTGATAAAGGAAGTCGGTCTTCCCAAAATTAGGTTTGACCGTAACAGTCATATCCGTATTTTCCTCGATGAGGAGTTTATACATATTCATAAGAATTTCTGGTTCTGGACCTAATTTCCCAGCAATAACCAGATGATCCTTCTCCTGTTTCGGTAGCAAACTTGGCGTATAAGAAGCGCCAAGTCCGAGCATTAAGACTGCAAAAGCTGTAAATACCGTCCGAAGCTTAGCCTTTTCCATCCATTTAAGAAGACTGTTGAAAGAATAGCCAAAACTGCGGATGAAATTGCTCCAATCAAGATCAGACTGGCATTGCGACGGTCAATTCCTAGAAGGATAAAAGAACCTAGTCCGCCAGCTCCAACAAGTGCTGCTAGAGTTGCTGTTCCGATAACCATTACCGTTGCCGTCCGAACTCCTGACACGATGACGGGCATAGCTAGAGGCAGTTCAAACTTTTTGAGTCGCTCCCACTTGGTCATCCCAAAGGCGATTCCAGCTTCTTCTAAACTAGGATCAATCCCATTCAAAGCAGTGACAGTATTTTCTAAAATCGGGAAAATAGCGTAGATCACCAGGGCAGTCAGTGCCGGAAGTGTGCCAATCCCCATGAGGGGGATAAAGAGTCCCAGCAAGGCCATTGAAGGAATGGTTTGAAAAATCCCTGCAATTTGCAGTACCCAATTGGCTGCTTTTTTATGACTATGGAGATAAATAGCGAGCGGAATGGTCAGGAAAATGGCCACTAGTAAGGTCAGAAGAGAGAGCTGGAGGTGTTGCCCTAAGGCTGCCAACCATTCGCCAAAGCGCTCCTGAAAGGTAGAAAACAAATTAGCCATGTTGAACACCTCCAAACAAATCTGCTACAAAGCTGGTCGCAGGTGCAGATAAGATTTCCTCAGGTGTCGCCACTTGACGAATCTCTCCTTCCTGCAGAACAGCAATCCGATTCCCCAATTTCAAGGCCTCGTCCGTATCATGAGTCACAAAGATTGTCGTCATCCCAAACTGGTCATGGATACTCTTGGTCAAGCTCTGCAATTGCTTTCGCGAGATAGCATCAAGAGCAGAAAAAGGCTCGTCCATCAGCAGGATTTTGGGTTGGGCGATAATGGCACGGACAATACCCACCCGCTGCTGCTCACCACCAGACAGCTCGCTCGGCATACGCTGAGCATAGTCATCAGCAGGCAAGCCTACTAGCTCCAACAATTCATCAGTCTTCTGCTGAATATCTGCCTTGCTCCATCCTTTCATTTCAGGAATGAGAGCGATATTTTCAGCCACCGTTAGATTTGGAAAAAGAGCAATAGCCTGTAAAACATAACCAGTAGAAAGACGAAGTTCCCGCTCATCATAGTCTTTGATGCGCTTGCCATCCATGTAAATATCGCCATCTGTTGGCTCTAAAAGACGGTTGATCATCTTGAGCATGGTTGTCTTACCTGACCCAGAAGGACCCACTAAAACCATAAATTCACCATCCTCAATCTGTAAGTTGACATCTCTCAAGACATCCTTTTCTGTATAGCGTAGCGCTACATTTTTATATTCAATCATTCTTTGTCCTCATTTAAAACTTCCCTCGATTGGTCAAGTCTTCTACCTTAGGCATGACTTCTTTATTGTCCCAATGCTCTACAATCAATCCATTCTCTAAACGGAAGATGTCATACTGGGCATAAGCCACCCCATCTATCTGAGCCTGCCCATAGCTAACCACATAGTTTCCTTGTCCCAAAAGCTGGAAAACAAAGTCAAAAGCAACTCCATGCTCAGCTACATAGTCTTTATAAGCCTGACTTCCTTGGCCAATCTCGTGATTATGCTGAATCAAATCTTCTGCCACATAATCACTCCACTGCTCTAGCTCCCCATTTTGGAAAATTTCTGTCAAGAAACGACGAACGGTTTTTTTATTTGCTACTGTCTTGTCCAAATCCGTGATTTCAAAATCTCCAAAGATCTGGTCTAACTGTCCATTTTCTGGAGCGCGATAGTAGTCAATCACATCCCAATGCTCCACGATGCGACCATTCTCATCAGAACGGAAAGTATCCGTCGTCACCCATTGAGCTTCCCCGCCATTGAGATATTGATGGACATGGACAAAGACTAGATTACCATCCTCAATGGTGCGAACAATCTTCATCTCACGCTCGGGATGGCGCTCAAAGAAATTTGCAAAGAAAGCCGCAAACCCTTCTTTCCCATCTGGCACACCTGTCGAGTGTTGAATGTAGGTATCCCCTACAGACTGAGTTTGAGCCTCGGCAACACGCCCATCTTGAATGGCATGAATGTATAAATTTTGTGCATTTTCAACTTGTTTTGACATGATCTAATACTCTTTTTCTTTCAAATTTTCTAAAATACGTTCCTGATAATTTTCAAACTGGCGAATTTCTTCCTCTGAGAAACCTTTATAAAAAATAGCATCCAATTTTTGACTGACACGATGGCCAACTTCTTTCTGAGACCAACCTTGATCCGTCAATTTAACATATTTTTTTCGCTTATCTGAACCACACTGACTAAAGGTCACCAAACCCTGCTCTTCCAGCTTTTTCAGCATAGTCGTCAGCGTATTATTGGCAAGTCCTGTCGCCAGCGCAATGTCTGTCGCCGTCGCGCAGCCCGTTTCACTATTCCATAAAACTGTGAGAATCTTGCCCTGTTCACTGCGATAAAGGGCTTCAGTATCTTGATTCAGTAACTTTTTGAAAAAAATTCGCCCATTCAACAAACGAATATGATAGGCTATCAAATGACTGTCTTTCATACTTCCTCCCAATTTATTTCTATATCGAATCGATTTTTTTAATTATTGTAACACCAGGTATTACATCTGTCAAGCATTTTTGTTCTATTTAGAAATAATTTTAAACTGAATAAAGATTTTTAAACTAAAAACTCCAAACAAAAAACTCAGTGTACAGAGGAAATCCCCCTCTCACACTGAGCTTATTTTTTTATCTTAGTAATATTCACCCTGACGGTAATCCCATGAGTTAAAGGTATCAGACAGGTGCATCATGATTTTGTCAATGTCCAAGCCTTTGCGGATAGCCACAGGCGCTGGTGAGATGGAACGTTGACCACCTTGTTCTGGAATCAGTTTTCCATCCTTGTCAACCATAGAGACCATAACACCTTGCTCATAGCGAGTTTCGATAGTCTTATCTGGCTGAATAGAGGCTACATAGTCATCTGCTTCAATGACTAGGTCAACAGCATTTTCAATGCGATCGCCAATTCCTTCTACCTTACCGCGGTTTCCTTTACCAGATGGATTGGCTGAAGAGGCATAAACCATCTTGCCTTCTTCCCAAAGCTTAGCTGCCAGCTGCTCGCCTGCCTTACCAAACTTAATAACAAAACAGCTAGTGCCACGAACATCTGTCATCAGCTCTTCCCGACCGTCACCATAGGCTTTGAGCTTTTCAAAAGCTTCTGGCTTCCATGGAAGGATACAGCCCAAGAGGATGTCTTCATCCCAATGCTTTTGATAAAAAGCTTCAATTTCCGGATTTAGCTGAGCCAAAGCACGGAGCTCATCCATACTGCCACAGAGTACAACACCTGGCTTATTACGGTTACGAGCCTTAGCTTCGAACTTACGCTCCAAACCTGCCTTATCGCTGGTCATAATGATGTACCCCACCTTGGTCGGGCAAACAATACAGCCGCCATCGCCTTTCAAGATGTCATAACCTTCTTGTGAAAGCTGTCCGTTCCATTGAATGTGTTTTGTCATAAGTTTCTTCCTTTTCTATTAAATTAAGATTTATTTTACCATATATTTTTATCGGATACAAGGTTTTTTCAGAATTTTCTCAATATAGCAAAAATATGGTTACTGCCAATAAGATGGACGATTTTTTTCATATTCTGTAATCAAATCCTCATACTGCAGCGTAATGCCGATGTCATCCAGTCCGTTGAGGAGCTTGTGCTTCCATTCACCATCAATGTCAAAGGAGAATTCCCCCACCGGCGAAAAAATCTTCTGCTGCTCCAAATCCACCGTCACTTGATCCGTCGGCTTCAGATTAGCCAATGCTTGCCGGACTTCCAGTGGCTGGACGATAGGCAGCATACCGTTGTTAAGCTCGTTGTTGTAGTGAATATCCCCGAAAGATCCGGCAATGACTACCTTAAAGCCATAGTCAGCCAAGGCCCAGGCAGCGTGCTCCCGAGAGGAACCCGCTCCGAAATTGTCCCCTGTAATCAGAATAGTCGCCTTGCGATACTCCGGTCTGTTAAAGACGAAATCAGGATCTTCGGTGTACTGATTGTCCAGATAGCGCCAAGCGTACATGAGGTACTTACCAAAGCCTTTTTTATCAATCAACTTGAGAAACTGCTTGGGCAAAATTTGGTCCGTGTCAATATTATCGTTCATGAGAGGAACCGTTGTCCCCGTGTAGATTGTAAATTTTTCCATAAACCTTCCTTACTGGACCTCCGGTAGCTGACGGACGTCTACAAATCGCCCAGCAATGGCTGCCGCTGCGGCCATAGCAGGACTGCAAAGATGGGTCTTTGCTCCAAATCCCTGCCGATCCTCAAAGTTCCGATTACTGGTCGAGGCACAGTGAACTCCGTCTGGCACCTTGTCGGGATTCATCCCCAGGCACATGGAACAACCCGGATCGCGCCACTCAAAGCCTGCATCCATGAAAATTTTATCCAGTCCCATCTTTTCAGCAGCCCGCTTGACCGGACGAGAGCCTGGTACGACGATAGCTGTCAGATTGGGAGCAATGTGCTTACCAGCGACAAACTTAGCTGCCAGCTGCAAGTCACTGAGCCTGGCATTGGTACAGGAGCCGATAAAGATATAACCTAGGTCAATATCTTCTGCTTTCTTACCTGGTGAGAGGTCCATGTAATTATAGGCCCGCTCATCGTTCATATCACGTATTTCTGGGAAGCCGAGCCGAACTCTACTCCCATAGAAGGATTGGTTCCCCAAGTCACCATAGGTGCCAGCTCGGAGACATCAATCTCAATGACCTTATCATAGACGGCATCAGGATCACTGACTAGAGTCTTCCAATCGGCTACCGCCGCCTCAAAGTCCTTAGGAGCGCCCGGCCGGCCTTGAACGTAATCATAAGTCTTCTGGTCGGGGTTCATAATGCCCATCTTTGAGCCAAACTCTATGGACATATTGCAGATGGTCATGCGCTCTTCCATGGTCAGATGGTCAATCGCATCACCAGCATACTCGACCACATGACCGACACCTGCAGCCACACCATATCGGGCAATCAGTGCTAAGATAAAGTCTTTAGAATAGACACCTTTAGGTGGCACCCCAGTAAATTTGACCAACATTTTCTTGGGCTTGACCTGCCAAATGGTCTGCGTGGCAAAGACGTGCTCCACCTCCGAAGTACCGATTCCAAAAGCAATAGCTCCAAAAGCTCCGTGAGTGGCCGTGTGACTGTCACCGCAGACGATAAATTTGCCCGGCTGAGTCTTGCCCGTTTCCGGTCCAACCATATGGACAATCCCCTGCAGTTCCGATCCGTGAGCCGCGTGTTCAATGCCAAAATCCTTGACATTCTCAGAAAGTTTATCAATCTGTGCCTTGGAAATCACATCCCGAATATCATAGATATTGACCGTAGGAACATTATGGTCAAAGGTTCCAAAGGTCAAATCCGGCCGTCTAACCTTGCGCCCTGCATCTCGAAGACCTTGAAAAGCCTGAGGGCTGGTTACTTCATGAATATAATGCTGATCCACATACATAAGCTGGGGCTGGCCTTCTTCACCAGTTATCAGATGCCTTTCCCACAGCTTATCAAAAATCGATTTTCCAGCCATACTAGCTTCTCCATATGTAATATAAAATTCCGATTTCCACTATTATTCCGCAAATCCAAGCCAGCCAGAAATACCATTTTCTGGTCTTGTGGTGAAAGAGTCGACCGCCTAATAAAGCGCCCAAACCTCCGGCTGCCAATGCTGACAAGAGCAACGTCTTCTCTGGAATGCGGTAGTGATTTTTCTTAGCCTTTCGCTTATCCCAGCCATAAAGCAGGAAAACGACAAGGTTCCATAGCAGGCAAATACCTGTTAATATCTATTTCATAAATTATTAATAATTGCCTCCGTCATTTGAGCTGTCCCTGCCTGACCACCCAAATCTCGCGTTAAAATCCCTTGAGCCAAAGTCTTTTCAACCGCTGCTTCAATCGCTTCTGCAGCTTCAAGCTCTGCAAAACTATCCCGCAGCATCATGGCTACAGAAAGGATCATGCTGATAGGGTTGGCAATACCTTGCCCTGCAATATCAGGAGCTGAACCATGGATAGGCTCGTAAAGACTGGGGCCTGCAGCCGAATGACTGGCCGATGGCATAACTCCCAGCGTCCCTGACAAGACACTGGACTCGTCTGAGAGAATATCGCCGAAGAGATTTTCCGTTACCACAACGTCAAACTTAGCAGGATTGGTAATCATGAGCATCGCAGCGCTGTCCACCAGTTGGTGCTCCAAGGTCACATCTGGATAATCCTTGGCCACTTCATCTGCTACTCTACGCCAGAGTTTGGATGTCGCTAGCACATTTTGCTTGTCAATACTAGTCACGCGCTTTCTGCGACCACGTGCAATGTCAAAGGCCTTACGGACAATCCGCTCCACCTCTTCATAGCTGTAGTCGTTGATATCCCGCGCAGATTTATCCTCTAAAATATGCTCACCAAAGTAAATCCCACCAGTCAGCTCACGCACGACCACGAAATCCACACCAGCAATTCTTTCAGCCTTCAAAGGCGACAAATGCTTCAGAGCATCGAAAATCTTAACTGGACGGATATTGGCATAGAGTTCAAGTTCCTTCCGCAGAGCAAGCAATCCTTGCTCTGGCCGAACTGGTGCATTATCATACTGGGGACTGCCGATAGCTGCTAGAAGAATAGCATCCGCCTTCTTGGCCGCTTCTAGAGTAGACTGAGGCAGAGGATGACCTTCCGCATCAATACCAGCACCCCCAAAAGCCTTCTTCGTGATATGATAAGTAAAACCGAACTTATCCGCAACAGCAGCCAGTACTTGGAGACCGGCTTGCATGATTTCTGGGCCAATTCCATCACCCGCCAGAGCTACAATTTCTTTTGTCATAGTCGCTTCCTTCTAATTATTTGCAGGCAGATCGCGGTAGGATACCTGGTGGCCGATTTCACCCGCATTTTCCTTTTGCACAAAGGTATTGGCATGGATATAGGCAATGGCGCTGGCCTTAAGAACATCAAAGTCAATACCAGAGGAGTTGAAAATTGTATCTGTATCCGTATTTTCAACAGCTACCAAGACGCGAGCCTGAGAGTCAATACCATCCGTCACCGCCTCGATGTTATAAGATAAAAGCTGAACAGACTGGTTAAAGAATTGGTCAATGGCATTAAAGATAGCTTCGACGCTTCCTTTACCTTCTGCCACACAGCTGACTGTCTCGCCGTCACCATTAACCAGCTGCACATCCGCTGTGATGGTATGGTCGTCATTAGTCGTCAGCTGCAAATCATCAAAGTGGAAGCCTTCCGGATTTTCGACCGTCGTTCCAGCAATCAGAGCCCGAATATCAGCGTCTGTGACTTCATTTTTCTTATCAGCCAAGACCTTAAATTTAGCAAAGAGATCATTGATTTCAGATTCCGCAAAATCCAGAGCCAATTCTTTGAGTTTTTCGACAAAGGCATGGCGGCCAGACAGTTTGCCAAGCGGCAGTGAATTGCTCTTGACTCCAACCAGCTCAGGTGTGATGATTTCATAGGTCAGTGGATTCTTAAGAACACCATCCTGATGGATACCGGACTCATGAGAGAAGGCATTGCCGCCAACGACCGCCTTGTTCTTAGGCACTGGAATACCCGAGAAGCGGGACACCAGCTCAGAAGTGTTGATGGTTTCATTAAGGACGATATCCGACTCAACCTGATAATAGTCCTGACGAATCTCTAAGGCAACTGCTACTTCTTCCAATGCTACATTTCCAGCCCGCTCACCAATTCCATTGATAGTTCCCTGAACACGACCAGCACCGTGCTTGATAGCCGTCAAAGTATTGGCCGTTGCCATACCAGGTCATCATGGCAATGAACACCAAATACCACCTTATGATCAGAAGTCACATTTGCCACTAGGTAGTCGAAAATATTTGCAAACTCTTCCGGAGTAGTAAAGCCGACTGTATCTGGAATATTGATATAAGTCGCACCTGCATCAACCGCTGTTTGTACCACCTGAAAAAGGAAATCCAGCTCTGTTCGTGTCGCATCCTCTGGTGAAAACTCGACTATATCAAACTTGGAGCGCGCGTAGGAGACATGCTCTTTCACAGCTTCTAAAATCTCTTCCTTAGACTTTTTCAGCTTAAACTCTCTGTGAATAGGACTGGTCGCAATGAAGACATGAATCTGTGGATGCTTGGCATCCTTGAGCGCTTCATAGCAGGCATCAATATCGGATTTGACTGAACGCGCCAGACCAGTAACAGAAGCTTTTGTAATGACTTTAGCAATCTCCTGCACCGCCGCAAATGAATCTGGACTCGCAGCTGGAAAACCGGCTTCAACGACTGAAATCCCCCACTTCTCTAACTGCTTGGCAATAGCAACCTTTTCCTTGATAGAGAAATTCACTCCTGGTGTCTGCTCACCATCCCGGAGGCTGGTATCAAAAAACTCAACTTTGCGTGTCATAGACAACTCCTTTTCTAAAATACATAGACCATTTAGGAAAAACTCTTTCCCAACTTCTAGGTCATGTTCAATGACTGAGACAGTATGAGACAAATTGATTTCATAAAAATCAAGATGTATTCTCACTCCCGTCGTTCCTTTAGAAACCATTTCTTCCTCATCAGAATTTGAGGTAAGATAGGTGAAATAAAAAACATCTCACTTGAGGAACAAGCGAGATGTTGATTTACTCCCGCTTGGTAAGCCAAACAGGACTAATGCTTTTGCACTAGCCCGAGTAACGCAACAACAAAGCAAAGTTTGAAGATTGGGTTGACTTCATGTTTGACTAACTCCTTTTTGAGATGGTTTCTTATTGTTTAGTATTTTAACACAGTATCATAAACCTGTCAAGAAAAAGTCGATATTTTCTGAAAATTTTTAATATGCTGTATTATTTTTGAGGATTTAAAACTGTAAATACGAGAAAAGAGAAGTAAGGTAACTTTGCTTCTTCTATTTTTTCAGCAATCGTAACATGATTCATTCTACTTTCTTCATCTCCTCACATACTGAATGCCTCGGAAAAGGAGAAAGGCTGTTAAAATCAGGGAAACAAGCCAGATGGTCTTCAAGAGGTAAAACTGAATCAGATAGGTAGAGATGATAGCTCCCACTACAAAGCTTGCTAATAGGGCTACAAAGAAAAGGCCTTCTTTCAAATCTTTCCCTTTCTTGTTTCGAGCATAGTTACCAAAAGCTACCATGGTTTTCTTGATATTCCCTGTCATAAAAGAATTGTTATAGACAATGCCATCCACCTCGCCAAAAGCCGTCGCGACCAGGCCCATGCAGAAAGCTAGTGGCGGCACGATATAGAGATGGGGGATATTTGCTGGCAAAAATCCAGCGATAACTGTTGTCAATATCAAAGGGAAAACACTGGACAGCCTGCGCCAAGAATGCTCAAAATGATGCTGAAAAACGGTCATCAGAAAAATACCCAGCATAAAGGCTAGCATAGTTGCCAATTTTACTTCGATTCCTCTTGTCTCTTGATTGATGAGCTCAACTGAAAGGAAAACGACATTTCCCGTCTGCCCTGCCACCAAGGTCCCTCCCCTGCTCAATGAAGGTATAGGCGTCGATAAATCCTGCACAAAAGGTCAAGAGGCAGGCAAAAAAATTTTTGAACGAGAGTGAAACTCTTTTTACAAATTGTTTCATAAACCACCTACAAAAATAAGGGAGTGACCAGACTACGAAAATCATAGATTTCAGTCCGTCCACTTCCCTTGCTAGAATACATTTACAAAAAAACCTTGCAGCTACTGCGATTTACCAGATTTACAAACTGTTATTCACTCAAATGACAGAGCTAGAAAGCTGTCTGTCCTAGCCTTCTCTGGCCTCCTTAAGGATTTTTTCAATCTTGGTCGTAATCAGGTCAATAGCCACCTTGTTAGAAGCTCCCTCTGGAATGATGACATCCGCATAGCGCTTGGTCGGCTCGATGAACTGATGATACATAGGTTTAACGACACCCAAATACTGCTCAATGACACTATCCAAACTACGGCCGCGCTCTTCCATGTCCCGCTTAATCCGACGGATAATCCGAACATCATCATCTGTGTCCACAAAGATCTTAATATCCATCAAATCTCGCAGGCGCTGATCCTCTAAAACCAGAAATCCCTCAACGATAAACACATCCTGAGGATCTTGACGATAGGTCTTTTTTTACTGCGGGTATGCTCCGTATAGTCGTAAGTGGGAATATCCACTGGTCGACCAGCCAAGAGTTCCTTGATTTGCTCAATCATCAGGTCGGTATCAAAGGCAAAAGGATGGTCATAGTTGGTCTTCACCCGCTCCTCAAAAGTCAGATGCGTCTGATCCTTATAGTAGAGTCATGCTCAATCATGGCAATATTTTTCATTTGGAAAAATTAGCCAAAATCGCTCGAGAAACACTGGTTTTTCCGCCTCCGGAACCACCAGTCACACCAATAATAATAGGTCTATTTTTGCATTATAAGCTCCATCTCTTGTTATCTTATCTATTTTACCGCAATTCATGTTATAATGAAAGAGCTAAAATAAAAAAAGTACATGCTTAAAAATAGAAAAAAGGAGGTTTTTATGCTCAAACTTGGAATCATCGGAACAGGTTCTATTTCTCATGAGTTCATCAAGGCCGCTCACTCAACAGGCGACTATCAGCTGGCAGCTGTCTACTCTCGGACTCTGGCTTCTGCTGAGCGCTTTGTGCAAAACTATGAAAATACAGCCGTCTATACTGAAATGCTGGACTTTCTGTCGTCTGATATCGATGTCGTTTATATTGCCAGTCCCAACAGCCTGCATTTCAATCATGCCAAGGTAGCTATTCTGGCTCGTAAACATGTCATTGTCGAAAAGCCTGCGGTTTCTCGTCCCAAAGAATGGCGGGAATTGATCAAGCTAGCTGACGAGCATCAAGTCTATCTCTTTGAAGCTGCCCGCAACTATCATGAGCAGGCCTTTGATACAATCAGTGATTTTCTCAAGGACAAGACCGTCTTGGGAGCCAACTTCACCTATGCCAAGTATTCTTCAAAAATGCAGGCTCTGCTTGCGGGAGAGGAGCCTAACGTTTTCTCAGCTAAGTTTTCTGGCGGCGCTTTGATGGACTTGGGTGTCTATCCAGTCTATGCGGCTATCAGACTTTTCGGCCATCCCCGCTTCGCTCGCTACAGCGCCCAGCAGCTAGCTAATACGATTGATTTAAATGGAGCCGGCTGTCTCATCTATACAGATTTTCAAGTTCAGATTCAGGCCGGTAAAAATATAAACAGCAATCTGCCTGCGGAAATTTACACAGGTCAGGGAACTCTGACTTTAGATGGGATTGAATTTATCAGCTCTGCTATTTTCCAAAATCTGGACGGTCAAGAGGAGCTGCTGCCTATCCAGCGTGCTTCCCATACCATGCTGGAGGAAGCTCAGGCTTTCGCGCGAGTGCTCAAGGGCGGACAGGATGCAGCTTATGAGAAATGGTTGGATGCGGCAGCGGCTGTTCATGAAAGCTTATTTGTCATGCGCAAGGACGCTGGCATTAGATTTGAGGTTGATGATGATTAAGGAAAAATTTCCCCCGAGCTGGCTAAATCAGCTGGCTAAACTAGGCTTTGAAGATTTGACAGCTATTCAGGAGAAGATGTTTGATTCTATTTCTGCAGGCGATACGGTGTTGGGAATCAGTCCGACTGGTACTGGCAAAACTCTGGCCTATCTCTTTCCCAGTCTGCTCAAGCTGACACCTAGAAAAGCACAACAACTCTTGATTTTAGCTCCTAACACCGAGTTGGCTGGACAAATCTTTGAGGTCTGCAAGACTTGGTCGGAGCCTTTAGGGCTGACAGCCCAGCTACTGCTCTCCGGCTCCAGCCAGAAGCGACAGATCGAGCGCCTTAAGAAAGGTCCAGAAATTATCATCGGAACACCTGGGCGGATTTTCGAGTTGGTCAAGCTTAAGAAAATCAAGATGATGAATATCGAAACCATCATTTTGGACGAATTTGACCAGCTGCTCAGCGATTCTCAGTATCACTTTGTAGATAAAATCACCCACTATGCGCCTCGTGACCACCAGCTGGTATATATGAGCGCCACCGCTAAGTTCGACCACGATAAGATTGCTGAAAACACTCTAGAAATCAGCATTGACGACCAAGTTTTGGACAACATCCAGCACTTTTACATGCAAGTCGAAACGTGATAAGGTGGACTTGCTCCGTAAGTTATCCAATGTTGAAGATTTCCGTGGACTGGTCTTCTTCAACGCTCTGTCAGACCTGGGCAGTGCCGAGGAAAAACTCCAGTATCGTGAAGCCAATGCGGTTTCTCTAGCCAGCGATGTCAATGTTAAGTTCCGCAAGGTGATTCTGGATAAGTTCAAAGAACACCAGATTACTCTCCTGCTAGCAACTGACTTGGTTGCTCGCGGCATTGATATTGACTCGCTAGAATGTGTCGTCAATTATGAGCTTCCGCGCGATTTAGAAACCTATACCCACCGCTCTGGACGAACCGGCCGCATGGGCAAGGAAGGCTATGTGATTACCTTCATCAGCCATCCAGAAGAGCTGAAAACATTGAAAAAATACGCCACCGTCCGAGAAATTGTATTAAAAAATCAAGAACTTTATGTAAGGAGTTAAACTGAAAAAGCTTTGGAAATCTAATGTTTCCAAAGCTTTTTGCTTTTACTCATTGCCAACAACGATTTCAAACATCTAACCCCAAGGACCGTCTTAGTCTCTGCCGTAATAAATACGATGCGGCTCTATTTGGCCTTCCAGCAGCTCATCGACCGTTACCAAAGTATAGCCGTTACTCTTCAGATATTCGAGGACACTTGGCAGAGCGTCAATACTGGTCTGGTGAATATCATGCATGAGGATAATTGAACCTGGCTGGGTTTTAGCAATCTCTTGCATAATAGCTTTAGTATTGCGTGTCTTCCAGTCTAGACTGTCCACATTCCACATGATAAAGGACTGGTCAACCGAATTTTGGATTGTAGCATTAATAGCTCCATAAGGAGGCCGCGTAATCGTTGGCTTGATGCCTATGACATTGTTAATAGCGGTCTGGGTATCAAGGATTTCTTTTTGGGCTGACTCCAGAGGTAGTTTGGTTAAGACTGGATGGTCCCATGTATGAATCCCAATCTGATGACCTTCATTGTGCACGCGCTTGACAATCGCTTCATTACCAGCAATGTTTTGCCCAACCATAAAGAAGGTCGCTTTGGCACCGTATTTCTTGAGGATATCCAGAGCCTGCGGTGTTGTCTTAGGATCTGGACCGTCATCAAAGGTCAGAGCAACCATTTTCACATGCTTCTTAGCCTCAAAACTCTGATAAGCTGCCAAGTCATCACCGGTCAGATAGTCCGCATTGATCTGGTCATAAAAGCTAGACAAAGGAACGTCAATGCTGGTTAAGCCTTGCACTTCCTTACTCAGCTTAATAGAAAAATGACTGTACTCATAACGGAAAGACCACTGACCCAACTCCGTTCCATTGAGGGTGTTGAGGATTTCCGTCTGCACCGCCTCATCGGCCTGTCTAAAGGTCAGCTGGCTGGATATTTCGTTGATGAAGATTTCCTTAGCTGCATCAGGATCCTGAAAGAGCTTATCCAGAGTGAAAGGGCTGCCGTCTGCACCGAGGTAGCTGTCAGCAACTTCCCGCTCTTCTCCTTTACTGATTTTCATCTCTTTGACATGATAGTCCTTGCGATGCACCAGTACTTCTTTAACATCCTTCAGGCTCGTTTCTTTTTCCTTAGCATAGTAGAAGGTCAATTCCTCAATCTTATCGCCCTTCTTCTGATTATCCTTAATCGTCTGGCTATCTGCGTCCATCTGCTCCTTAACGCTTGCCATAACCTGACCATCTAGCAGAGGATAAAAGGCCTCTACATAGTGGCTGCCAATCATCTTGCTCTGCTTTTCAGTATTTTCAGCGTGGAAGGTCTCTTCTTGGGCAATCAGCACACTAACTTTCTCTTGCAGTTCCTTTTCTTGGAAAATAGCGTAAATTTTTACAGCACCCAGAAATAGAGCAGCAACAAAAGCTAAGCCTAGCAAGCTGAGAACGATGAGTGTTTTCTTGCCGTGTTTCTTGTTATTTTGTCTTTTCATACACCTGTCCTAAATGAATAAAAATCATCATTTATCTTGCAAAATTAACTTCAGCTAGATGTTAGAGACTCTTCTCACGAATGACTTCCACCTTGTAGCCATCAGGATCTTTTACAAAATAATAATTAGGCGGGTTGCCAGGAAGACCCTTTGGATCTGTCACTTCATAGCCTTTGGCCTTGTGCTCAGCGTGCAGACCTTCCAAGTCTGGCGTGCTAAGTGCCACATGAGCAAAAGCCGTCCCCAATCACATAAGGACCATGGTCATAGTTATAGGTCAGTTCAAGCTCATAATCATCGCCTTCCAAACCTAGATAAACGATAGTAAACTGATAATCTGGAAAATCCTTGCGGCGCAGCTCCTTAAAGCCAAAAGCCTCTGCATAAAAAGCGATAGACGCTTCCAAATTCTCAACACGCAAACAAGTATGTAACATTTTTTTGATGCCATAATTTCACCTCATTCTTTTCTTGTTTATTATTATACCCTATTTTTAGGCAAAACTTATATTAAATTTTTTTAAAAAAAGTAAATAGGTACCAGATAAAAAGCAAGCCAATAAGGCCTGCTAAGAATTGTTTTTCAAAAAATGTTCAATGAAGTCGCTATACGAATTCCATTGAGGCATGAGAATGCTTTCTTTCTCAGCACTTCTTTTGATTTCAAAATATTGGTCAACCCATTCGGCATAACCTGAATGCATATGATTTGTGACCATTTCGGCAACCAAAGGCTGACTCAACATGAACTTCATTACTGGAACTAAGAGAAATAGGGGCAGGGATAGATATTTAGTAGGTTTATAACGATGTTTAGGAATGCCATATCGCTGACAGAGTTCTAAACCTTCTCGCCAAGCGCAAATCATCTTTCGAATTGCTTTTTTATCTTTCAAGAGTGCATCAAAAGACCCCACTTCTGCAACTGCACCTGCCATTACCGCCTCCTGAAGGCAGTGAACCTTCATCCAAGAAGCCAAGTTAGGCATAGCATCAATGCCTATCCCACTAGCTGTGAAAATAGGAGACAACTCTGATGTATAAGAATCATCATCAAGTAACGTAGCTTCTTTGAAAATGATAGCTTGGATCCGACCATCACTCTTTCGCCCTCCTCCAACAGAAGAAGGAAAAGCTAACGACACCTGCTTTCTGTTCAAATAAGAAGGAATCTTGGAGTTGATATTCCAGTTATTCTGTAAAATAAGTAAATGAGCTTTTTCCTTTATAGCCGCTAAATGATTCAATGCCTGCTCTAGTTGCAAACTATTTACCGTTAAGAGAATCAGGTCATAGTCTTGATCAATACTCGTCACCAATGGCGGCTGGAAATGATGTTCTTTATAGACCTGTTCGTCTTTCCTTAAATCTTTAATAGAAAGTGTGAAGCCTTGCTCTAAAGTCGACAGCTTATGTTCTCTAACTAAGACAGTAACTTGATGCTGATTAGACAGTAACCAAGCGTATGTCAAACCAATTGTGCCAGCACCATAAACCAAAATGTTCATATTAAGCCTCTCCCGCTATTTAACAGAACGCTTTTTCGTTTCTTTCAGGAGCAGTTTAACTTCAAAGACCGTACCTTTTGGTTTGTTGTCCTTGACATAAATAGAGCCTTTGAAAGCATCGACAATCTGCTTAGCCAGAGAAAGCCCCAGACCAAAGCCACCTTTCTGACGGGTCCGAGCCTTGTCCACCCGATAAAAGCGATCAAAAATCTTCTTTTTATCTTCATCGCTGATACCAGGACCATTGTCCGCCACTCGGAAAATAAGGTAGCGATCTGTCGAAGTAGCCATGACACTGATTACGCCATCATCATCTGTGTACTTGATAGCATTGTCAAATAGAATGGTCATCAGTTGTTTGAGAAAAATTTGATCGGTCACAATAGGGTGCTTGATCATATTTTCTGAATGAAAGGCTTTTTTATTCTCCCTTGCGATAATACAGTAATTAGCAAAGGTCGTATCAAAAAATTCTGGTTCAACTTCACCATATTGTGGCTTGATGCCATCATCGCGGCGGGCCAGGTTGAGCAGATTGGTCGTCAGCAAGCGCATATTCCGTACTTCATCCAAGCTAGAAGCAATATTTTCACTGCTCTGCATTATTGTAGCTTCAGGCTTACGAAAGAGCGTCTCTAAGCGGCTCTGCAATACTGCCAGAGGAGTCCGTAGTTCGTGACTGGCATTTTCCACAAAGCCTTCTGCTTCTGGATACTTTCCAGCAGAGGCTTGACACTCATCCGAGCAAGGTAAATACTGGCAATCAGGGAAATTCCCCAAAAGCTGACCATGACCATGGCAATCAACTGCTCATGCTTGCTGCTGGTCTGCTCCAGCTGGCTGATACTAGTCATGACCACAGCGTACTTGATATCAGGATACTCATTTTTAGGATCAATATCAAAGAGATAAGCCCGATAGCTCTCCGTTTGGCCAAAGCTGTTACCAATCACAATTTCCTTGATTTGATTTAGATAGGACTTGTTAAACTCTAATGAATTAAAGTCCAGAAAACCATCGCTCTTGCTGGTGGAAATATTTTTATAATCATCATCCAAAAGCAGGGCAAAGGTATTAGAGCTGACATTTGGCGTAGTTAGATTGTTAGGCTTAGGCTCTTCATCTGAATCACCATCTGGCTCTTTACTGCTTTTAGGACTTTTAGTGTTGACCTTATTGCTCGGATCAGACTGCTGACCTGTCGTCCGATAGGCCAAATCAGCTACCGAACTAGGATCATTACTCAGATTCCTCAGATTTTCATCAACTGACGTATAAAGGCTGGAGCGCATAACCTGAATAATAATCAAGGTCATGGCTGAGAAGATTAATGTAAACAACCCAAAATAGCGAATGAAATAAGAGAAATCATCCGCATAAAAGGTCTTCTTGATTTTTATTCAGCATCTTTTTAAAATGTAGCCGACACTACGAAGAGTATGTAGGTTTTTCGCAAATGCCGTTCCTTTCAGTTTTTTACGAATCTTTGAAACGTACACTTCGACAACGGAAACAGTGGTATCACTGTCAAAGCCCCACAGACGGTCAAAAATTTGAGTCTTAGGCAAGATTACATTTTGATTTTGCAGGAAATAAACCAAGAGGTCGAACTCTTTACCAAGCAACTCTACGTCTTTACCAGCCTTCGTGGTTGAATTTGTAGATAGGTTGACAGTTACATCACCATAAGAAAAGAGTATTCTCGTTGAATTTACCAGCGCGTTTCAAGAGCGCCTGGATCCGCATTTTCAGTTCTTCCAAATAGAAAGGTTTTGTCAGATAGTCGTCAGCTCCGAGCTCAAAGCCATGTCCTTTGTCATCCAAGCTTTCCTTAGCTGTCATGATGAGAACAGGTGTTGTAACTCCTTTTGCTCGGAGATCTTTCAGCACTTGGAAACCGTCCTTTTCAGGCAGCATGAGATCCAGCAAGATGAGGTCATAAACACCGCTTTCTGCTTCATATAGACCTTCTTCACCATCAAAAACCTGCATTACATCTGCAAAATCATCTAAAAAATCAAAAACTGAGTTTGACAGTCCAAGGTCATCTTCTACCAATAGAATTTTAATCATTTTTCTTTCCTCCAATAAAACTTTCCAAGATTATGTCTTTTGGTTTTTGTTTTATTTGCTATTCTTATTATATCATGACTTGGGTCAAAATCAGTAAGTTTTTTCTACGACTGCGACGTTTTATTTTCTTTTGTCGACTTATTATTGTTCTTGTCCGATTGTTCATTTGTGTTCGTTGAAGACTTTTTATTGTTTTTCTTCCCGTTGTCATTTTGCTGAGCAGAAGAATTCTTGCTCTTGTCATTGTCAGACTGCTGGCCGTCTTGAGGCGGCATTCCTTGGTCTTGACCGTTCTGTCCTGGACCACCATCCTGCGGCTGCATGCCATTACCTGGTCCACCATTTTGACCATTCTGACCAACTTGTGGCGGCATTCCATTTCCTGCATCCTGGCCATTCTGACTCTGCTCCGGTGCTCCAGGCATAGTAGCTGGCTGTTGAATAGCTGATTGCTGATTGTTTGTACCGTGAATAGCTGTCGCAAGACCATAACCGCCCAGAAGTCCGACTGCTAGAGCACCACCCGTTGCAACCGTCAGCCACCATTTAGTGCTTTTTTCTACAACAATCATTTTTTCCATATCCATTTAATATGTTCCTTCTTTCTTTTGTAAATTTTTCTATCTGTTTCTATCAAACAAGAAGCTAATGCAGCTTACAAGTCATCCCATACACATCCTTTCACTTGAATAGCATTATCATATAGATTTTTTTACTTAAACAGGACTGAATTTTTTTTCTTAAAAAGGCTGAAAGATAGGGAAAAATAGTTTATGAAAAGTGCTTTTTTTCAATATACGGCTATATTTATCTAATAAAAGAAAATCAGCTAATCTTGAAGACAGAAGATTGAGTTTAGCAAATAAAGATGCCCCCCGCCCCATCAGGATGACTCTTTGATGAGACTTAATACCTTTTAGCAAAGCTAGGCAAACCTCGTCTGTAGTTGAAATCTTAATCCCCATCTCTTTCCAAACAGGATGGTAAGGCTTTTCTGAGGGTGTATCCGCAGCATTGGGACAAAAATAGGTTAAATACACCTTTTTCCGCTCCTGTTTTAATTCGCGATTCATTGATTCAATAAAAGAAAAAATCCCTGCGCGACTAGCCACATCTACGCTATAGTAAGGGAAAGCGAGCCGCCCATCTGCAAAACCGCCAGAATGCACAATTGTAGCACCTTTTTCATTTGCTAATAAGGGCAGAAAAATCTTGCTAATCAGAATGGCGCCAGATAAATTGATTAACAGTGTCTGCTCTATGTCCTCAAAGGAATGCGCTGACAAAGACTTTCTTACATCAAAACCAGTTGCATTGATAACAATATCTATACATTCCGACCACTCTTGTATCTCTGATACTACATTTTTTAGAGACTCTTCACTTGTTATATCCACTGATCTTATTGGAATAAAAGACGAAAATTCTTGCACAAATATCTTTAACTTATCTATATCTCTTCCTAAGAGAAATAACCTAGCACCTGCTTGATGAAAAGCACGTGTATAAACTCTTCCCAAACTGCCACTTGCACCAATAATTACAACCTTTTTATTTTTAAAATAATTATCAAACATATAATTCCCCATTCTCTAGTGAGTCTTTTGTGATAAATTCAATAAAACAAGTCCGACAATAACTAGACTTATCCCTAAAAGGCTTACAGCTGTTACTTTTTCGTGCCAAAGCAGAATAGATAATATCGTTGTCCCTACTAGACCTATTGCAGACCAAATAGCGTAAGCTAGATTTAACTGAATGCCCTTTAAAGATAGAGATAAAAAGAAAAAGCACAAGCCATAAAACATCAAAGCAAGGCAACCGAAAAATAGTTTCGAAAAACCTTGAGATAGTTTTAAAAGACTTGTGGCGGCAATTTCAAATAGAATTGCGAGAGATAAATAAAAAAATAGTAAAACATTGTTTTCCTCCTAATATTCTAAATAACTAAAAAGTTAGCAGGAAAATCAATAGAGCTATCCGAGAGATGAAACAAAGCAAGTCCAAAGTGTACAGGCATTTGTCAAAATCATTGATTTTATGCTCGAATCTTTGGAGATAGATAAAGCTTTTCGACCACATAGCTCATCTAATGAAATCTGGTAAAAATCGGCTAGACGAATAAGACTTGCACTATCTAGAATCGTCTTATCATTTTCCCAGTTCGAGATGGTCTGCCGAGTCGTCCCTAGTGATTCTGCAATCTGAGCTTGACTATATCCTTTTTGCTCCCGTATAAGCTTCAATTGTTTTCCTAACATTATCTTTTCCTCCTCATCATACTTATTTTTTAGTTGTTTGGCTAGATGAAATTCTTTAACATTAGTGATTATTGTAGGTAAAAATTCTTTGACATGGCTATTATAACACGATTTACGTTTATCTTAAAATACTTGCCTATCTAAAACATTTGATACATCTATCAACCATTTGCCCCAAAAAATCCTCAGTAAAAAAGACTGGGACGAAATTGTCTCAGTCTTGATTTATCATGTTCAAAAGCTCTGGATGCAGGAGCTGCTTATCTTTTTATGACTCTTTCTTAGAAAGACGGAAGCTGGATGAAGCTAGCAAGGTCGCAAAGCCAAGATAGGTGAGAAGAGTGCTCGAACTGCTTCCAGTTTTAGGCAGTTGACCTTGACTGGTTTGGTAGCTGACAGATAGCTGCATGTTGCTTGCTTGCTTACTTGCAGATCTTGGATACTGCAAAGTCTGGTTTGAAAGATGCTCAAATTTCTGTGCTGTTTGAATAGTAATTTCTGCAGGAGGTGTCGAAACACTAACCTGATTGGACTCTATCCGGTATTGATTATTAATCAGCAAGCTGAAATGATTGGTATAAGTTCTGCCTGAATACAAGAGTCGACCGACTGCTGCTGGAGCTAGGGTCTCGGTCGCAGAATTCAAGTCAGCATTGTAGCCTTCAAGCAGACCTGGTGCAGCAACAAAAGTCAAAATTCTGCTGCTCGGATCATAAGAAACCTCGTAACCAGGACTTTTCGCTCTAGTAGCTTCTAGATCTAATTCAAAACCTTCTGGCAGGCGATCTTCCAATACGAAAGAGTGAATTGGCAAGCGATAAGCAGGCAAAGCATCCGTTACCAGATTAAGGACAGCAAAACTTCCATGGCTAACCTCTTGTTGATGAATATTCTTCTTGGACTCATCCTCCAACTCTTCTCTGACTTTTAACTGGATAAAGAGCTGGTTATAGTGATAAGTTTGAGTCGGCGCTTGCGGACGGCTTGGCAAAGCTTGATAGCTAGGCTCAGCCGGCTTTTGAGGAAGTTCTTTATAGGTCGGCTTGTCAGGCTCCTCAATCAAAGGCAGGTCACTTTCTCTGACAGGTGACTGGGGCTCAGGCTGAAGAACTGGTTCTTTAGGGAGCTGTGGTTCCTGCAGATAGCTTGGCTCCTGAGACAGGTCCTCTAAAGCAATTTCTTCTTCATAAGCAGGCGGTTTCGGTGCTTCTCCCGCGCTTGCTTCAGGATCTTTTTGAGGTTTTTCTGGTTCTTTCAAATAAGATGGTCGTTGAGGTTCCTGTGGCAGTGGATTTTCGACCGGAGCTTGCGGAAGGCTCAGCAAGGGCTGCTCCTTCTCATAGGTCGGCTCTTCAACTGCAGTCGGCTCTGTCAATAGAGAAGGGGAGCTAGGTTCTTCTGGCACTTCCTGATAAACTGGCTTTTGAGGTTGAAGCGGCTCAGGCAGATAAGTTAGCTCTTGCGGCAGACTTTCCAAATCTCTTTCCGGTAGAACTGCTGGCTCCTCAGGCCGATTTGGAAGAGGAAGAGGCTGAGTTTCTGTCGGCTGGCTAGAAGTTCTTGATAGGCCGGCTGATCTGGCTCTTCTGGCAAGGGTTGATAAACTGGCTGACTCGGAAGAGGCTGCAAGGCCTTGACTTCCTCATAAGCCGGTTCCTGAGGTTGAGCAACTTCTGTCGGAGCAACAGGCTTCATTGGAACACCTTTGGCTTTAATATCAGAGTTAAATACAAACCAAGCAGAACCCCGGTTTCGTGAACCAATGTCAAAGGAAATGACATCGCCTTGCGCCTTACCGACAATAGCGCCATACCAGTTATAAGGACTAGTAGGTGTATCCCACTTGTTGTGCTCAAAGCGAGAACCTTCCCGCTCAAAGTTAATAGAAATATCAGCGTGAACACTAGTATCTGGGTGAACATTAATGGCAGAGCCTGTAATAGGAATATATTCACCATTAAAATTCTTGATATATTCAATCGCAACTTTGTTCGTATTTAAAGACGAGAAGCTGACAAGCGAGCCTGTCATATCAAGCCTTTCTCCCGCCTCATCGAAAAACTCAGCTTGAACATTGACCCGAGAATGGCCATAAAAATCCAAGGTCCAGACAGTCAAGGTCGGATCCTTAACTAAGAAAACTGGCAGCTTATCCTGACTCTTCGTTGATTCTTTCAGAGTATAAGTGTAGACAACTTTAGCGATTTTCTTGCCCTGAATACTGGAATTTTTGATATTAGTATAAGTAGCTACCAGAGGCACATCTTTTTGTAAAATGACTTTAGTCTGATGTTCTTTCCCTTTTAAAACACTGGTCAAAGCAGTTATTCCTTGTTGATCCATTCCCCAAGAACGAACCTCATCAGTCAGCTCATCATTGGTATAGGTTCTAATAGAGGGATCAAGCGTCAAGACAGCCTGGGGCTCAGATTTGAAAACAAAAGGCTGGCTTTCAACCTTACTGAGATAACCTTCTTCATTTTTCTTAGCTTCAGCTTCTTGCAACTCTCTCTCAAAAGTTACAAGAGCTGCATCATACTTAGTTTTGGCTGTATCATAGGCAGCTTTTGCCTTCTTATATTCTTCCAAGAGCTTATCAAAGTCAGCTTTCAAGCGGGCATTTTTTCCCTTAATGCTTGCATTTCCTGCTCAATCACTGCGTTCTGCGCTGAAATAGAAGCAAGGTTTGCCTCATAGTCTTCTTTTAGTCTTTGATTTTCTGCTTCAATTCTTGCAAGATCTGCTTTGTAGGTCGCTAAGTCAGCCTGATAAGCAGCTAGTTTATTCTTGTTTTCCGTCTCAATCCGAGCAGTCGCCCCCTGATAGGCAAGTAAGGCTTTCTCATATGCTTCTCGACTTTTCTGGTTGCTTTCGGTGATTCGAGCCACATCCTGCTCATATTGAGCTAATTGATTTTTATAAAGCTCTTGTTTTTCCTGATTTCGCTGACGAATTTGGGCATTTTCAGCTTCAATGGCAGCATTACGGGCTGTTACTCCTGCTTTTTCTGACTCATAGGCAGTTTGCAGCTTCTTATTTTCAGCTTGGACACGCTCAAGTTCAGATTGATAGGCTGTCAAAGCTGCTTGATGATCTCTCGCTTTTGCATTATTGGCCGCCTCGATTTGAGAGCGATGCTTTTGATAAGCAGCTAATTTGCTCTCATAGTCTTTCTCTGCCGCTTGATTTTTTTGACGAATCTCAGTCAATCGCTCTTGATAAGCAGCCAAATCAGCCTGATACTGATCCTTTAAGGCTGCATTTTTCTTCTGAACAGCTAGATTTTGAGCCTCAATCTCTTTGTTCTGCTCTTGGATTTTAGCTAAGGATGTCTCATAAGATTGTTTAGCTGCTTGATTGGCTCTTTGAATGCGTTCCACTTCCTGCTGGTAAGCCCTTAAATCTGTCTGATACTGCTGTTCTAGTTCAGCATTTTCTTTCTGAATCCGAGCCAATTCTTTCTCATAGTCAGCCAAGGCAGCTTGATAAACAGCTTCTTTTTCTCCCTTAACCTGAGCCAATCTGGAAACTTCAGTTTCATACCGTTTGACTGCTTCCTGATAGGCCTTTTCAGCTGCCTGATTTCGTTCTGCAATGGCTGCATTTTCAGCTTGGGCAGCTTTGTTATGAGCTGAGACCTGAGCAAGCTTTTCTTCATAGCGACGCTTTGCTTCTGCATTCTTCTCCCGAGTAGCTTTCAGCTCTGTAGCATAGCTCTCCATAGCAGTTTGGTAGGCTGTTTTTGCTTGAGCATTTTCTTGTAAAATCCGTGAACGCTCCTCTTGATAGGCTGCTAAAGCTGCTTGATAGGAGGCTTCTTTCTCTTGATTGATTTTTACTATACGGCTCAATTCTGCTTGATAAGCCGTCCGTTTCTGCTCATAGTCTGCCTGAAGCTGAGCATTTTCAGCTTGAATACGGCTGGACTCTTGTTCATAGGAAGCTAAAGCCTTGTCATATTGGTTTTTCAAGGCTTGATTGGCAGACTCTGTCTGATTAAGCTCTTTCTCATATGTCTTCAACTGCTCCTGATAAACTGCTGTGGTTTCACGTATTTCCTTGACTTGGGTCGCATAATCTGTTAGGGCTGTCTCCCGTTTACTAGCAGCTTCTTCTGGATCTCTAGCTGTTCCTAAATCAACAGTCGGCTCCTGCTTTAGCTGAACTCCTGCTTTCCCGGCCTCTGCCAAAGCTTGGTCAATTTCTGCATGAGAAACCTCCAAGGGAAGCTTGTCTTGATTAACTGGCTCTGACTGAGCAGGCGCAACAGTTGGCTGGGACGCTTCGGTTGGCGAAAGAGTAGCTTCAGAAAGGGCAGACTGTCCTGCTGCTGAAGATACCTTTTCCTCTGCTTGAACTGATCCGGCAGCTACCAACAAAGCCGCACCCAAAACAGCTCCGCACAAGCCCTTAGAAAGGCGGCTCTTGCGGAAGCCATAGACTATTTTCTTTTCCATTATAAACTCCATTTCTCCTTTAAACAGTTTCCTGTTTATTTCACATACTTTTCTATTTTATCAAAGCAAAGGCATATTAGCAATGTTTAAATACTCAAAATGATAAAGAAAAAGCCTGAGATAGGCTACTATCTCAGACTTTCTAGTCAATTTAATTAAATCCATCAGATCGCAGCTCGAATTGCTTTTTCCACTGCTTCTTTCTCACGCTTAACCAGTTCAACACGCGCAGCGATTTCCTGATTCCCATGCTGATGTTTCGGCTAATCGCCATATCGTCCAACTGCGGTTCAAAGAAGGCTTTGTACTCTGCCAATCTCTTCTCTGTCTTGAAGACCACTGCTGGGCTAATGACAAAGCTATCAAAGCTCATGTCGCCACCTAGTGCTGCCTTGATCCAGTCCCAATTTTCACGCGCCCAAGTCCACACTGCTTCTTGAGTAAAATCTTGGCTGAGGAAACGGGCATACCAAGCTGACAAATCCTGCGGTTTCACAGTAAATTTGTCCTTCCAAGTCGCTAACAGTTCATCCAAGGTTTCCTTGTTCTTCGTATAAGAAAGGGCTGTAGAAAGAGCATTTTTGAAGCTTCCATCATTTGAAGCGACATAGAGGTCCAGATAAAGCTTAGTCAGCTCCTTGCTTTCATGATGCTTGATTTGGTTGACCAATACCTGCAAACGAATAGCAGCAGGGAGTTTTTCCAAATTATCACGATAGCGGTCAAAAATCTGGCTTGCTTGAGCTTTAGCTGTCTCATCGTCAGCCTTAATCATATTACCCACAATTAGCTGACGAACCATCTCATCTTCATCGCTCTCTCCCTCCTGTTTTTCAAAACCAAGACGGTCGAAATTGCTTTGACTAAGTACTTTCAGCAGGGCTTTGTAATCTTCTTCAGTCTGACTGCCCTCATCCACAAGCGGTTCAATCCTTCTAGCACTTGGGAAACAGCTGAAACCACCATATAAGAAGTTTCGTTTGCCAACTTGCTGATAACTGGCAGCAGATCCGCATAGGAAATCATACCTGACTCTGCCAGAAGTCGGCGCTCTTGCACGATTTGCAGCTTGCTGATATTGTCCAAAGAGCTAAGATTATTCAGAAGAGCATCCAGCAACTCACCCTGATAATCTGTAATATAGTGGGCAGTGTTTTCTGTATTGAGACGCAGGGCCCCGTCATTTTGCGCTGCCAGGGCTGCATAATTAGGAATTTCCAGTCTTTCTGTCGTCAGAGTATCAGGAAGTCCTTGCCAGTTACTGTTAAGAGGCACTGGCCAGAGACGACCTTTGTCTTCGTGCTCCCCAATGAAGAACTGCTTCTGGGTCAAAATCAAGCAGTCATTTTCGACCTTAGCAGTGACAACTGGATAACCCGGCTGCTCCAGCCAAGCATCCATAAAGGCAGCTACATCACGGCCAGAAGCTTGAGAAAGAGCGTCCCAAAGATCACGACCGATGGTATTGCCATACTGGTGCTTCTCAAAGTAGGCACCTAGCCCCTTACGGAAGGCATCATCTCCCAGCCAACGGCGCAGCATGTGCATAAGACGACTACCCTTGGCATAGACAATCGCTCCATCAAAAAGAGTATTGATTTCATCAGGATGCTTGACCTCTACATGGACCGACTGGACGCCATCTGTCGCGTCACGCTTGAGGGCATAAGGAGCTCCACTGGTCTGGAAATCTTCAAAAATCTTCCAGCTAGGCTCAATCGCATCAACTGAGACATACTCCATCATATTGGCAAAGCTTTCATTGAGCCAGAGGTCGTCCCACCACTTCATGGTCACTAGATTTCCGAACCATTGGTGGGCTAGTTCGTGTGCAACAACCAAGGCAACTGTCTGACGGCTCAGGGCTGTTGAATTTTCATCCACCAGCAGATAAATTTCCCGATAGGTCACCAAACCCCAATTTTCCATAGCACCAGCAGAAAAGTCTGGCAGGGCCACATGAAGTGACTGAGGAATAGGATACTTGACTCCATAGTATTCTTCATAAAATTCGATACAGCGAACCGCAATGTCCAAAGCAAACTCTAGATTGCTGGCTGGGTGGGCCTTGGTCGCATAGACTCCTACCAAGGTTCCATTCTTGGTTTTAGCAGTAATTCCTTGCATATCACCTGCAGCAAAAGCCAAGAGATAGGAAGACATACGTGGAGTCGTTTCAAACTTCCAAACGCCAGTCGCTTTGCGGTTTTCAACATCAATTTCTGGCATATTAGACAGAGCCAACTCACCCTCTTCTTGGTCAAATTTCAAAGCCAAATCAAAAGTTGCCTTAGCCTCTGGCTCATCCACACTCGGAAAGGCTTCGCGGGCAAAATGGCTCTCAAACTGCGTAGAAATAATCTCTTTTTTCACACCATCTACCGTGTAGTAGGATGGGTAAATTCCCGTCATATTATCCGTAATCTTACCAGTATAAGTTATTGTCATCACTACAGGCCCAGCTGCTTCCAGCTCGATATAAAGAGCTTCATTGTCCTTATCAAGAGTGAAAGGACGAGCTTGGCCAGCCACCTCTACAGCTTCAACTGTTAAATCTTTTTGATGTAGGGAAATCTTACTCGTCTTAGCTTCCCCAGTAATGGTCACCTTGCCTGAAAAAGTCTTGTCGGCACGATTCAGATCCAAAAAGAGATCATAGTGCTCAGGAACAAATGTTTCAATAAAATGTTTAACTGCTTGCATCAGCTTCTCCTCATCTAGCGAACAACGAAGCAAGATTACTCTGCTATCCTTATCCGCTTATAATCTGTTATTATTGTATCATATTTAAAAGATTTCGTTGCAGAATAAATGCAAACAAAAAGACAGGGGAATAACCTGTCTATGTAGTTTATGAAAATGGAAGAAAGGTCAAGAGTTCTTCTTTTCTTTCTCAAGTTCCTCTAATTTTTTTATTATAGATTCGATTTTTCTTCGTGATAAGTTTTTGTTTAGCCGTTCTTCATAACGCTGAATTTTTCTGTCAAAAATTTCTCTATTTTCTTCTATTTGTCTTAATTCATATGAGGGCACGGTATCAGGACTATTGCAACAAAAAGAAAATATCCATTCGCTCATTTCCTCTGAAACATTTTTAGCCTCTCGTCTCATATCTTGGTAATCCCATTCATACTCACTAACTTTCTTTCGAAAAGCTATGTGATCGTCATCAAGACGATCAATCTTTTTCTGAATATCCATAAAGCCTCCTATAAGATAGGGCTGGTCAAACTAGGCTTAGGAACAGCGCCTAGTACCTCCTTGATTGAATCTGCTGCTCCACCTGTGAAAGCTCCAGATAAGTCAGCAGGTACTTGAGTAGAGGCAAAAGTTTTCATAGTATCTGCTTGACTATCTAGCCAACTCTGCAAAGCTTGACTTTCTTCAAGAAGGACAGCTATTTTAGCTGAAATTAAACCACGAATAGCAATACGTTCCTGAATCTTTAAATATTCTTTTTTTATACGTTCGGCTTCAGCTCGATCTTCTGTATTTGGTTCAATCATGCGTTTCCTCCTATTTTTTTGTGAAAATCTGGGCGCCTTTTTGATCAATCGCTACGATATTATCAGCGGCCTTGTTTAAATTACCAGCGATTTCCTTCATTTTAGTCGTATATGCACTTGCTGAGGCAAGGGTAGTTGCTTCTTTTCCATCATTCCAAGCAGTTGATATGCTCAACTCAGATAGTAATCCTTCTATCTCATCAGCAGAAAGATTGTGGGCTAGAGTATAAGCTGCATCTCTCAGTTCTTTGATATGATTTTCAACACTAGATTTAGCACTTTTTATCTTATCTTTAATTTCTTGCTCATATACTTCAGCCTGAAGCTGAGCTGTTTGCGCACTTGTACGAACAAGTTCCTCTCTTAAACTAATTTTTTTGTCGCCAGAGCTGGTTCTTAAAGAAGCATGAAGTTCATCAATGTGTTGTCTATTTATGGCGATTAAATCCAGTTTAGAAGGCTCAGGAGCAAAGTTTCCATATTCCTTTAAATACTCGCTAACATAATACTCAGGATTTTGCTTGCCATCCTCTAATCCATAATTTGCGATTGCTACATTTACTTTGTACGTTTTTTTGCTTTATATTCAGCAATCTTTCGGACCTGTTTTTTTCTGTCATGCCGGAAACGAATTTATTTTTTTTGATATACTTATCAAAATCATAATTATTACCTTTTAAATACGGAGTTTGGATATTATGGCTTTTTCCTTCATAAAGGCGAACTTGACCGTAGGGGATAGCTCCTCCATTTCCATCTATTCCCGTAATTTGCTTCCCAGAATCTGAGTAAATAATCGCATGCTTTTCTAAATAGTTTAGCTCTGATTTTGTAAAATGTCCACTGTCTACGGCCTTTTTAGCACCCCAATCATAGTAATTAACAATTTCTTTAACTCTATATTTTACTGAAAGCTTTGCATTTGGTACTCCAGCCTGACTATGAGCAGAAGAATACCAAATTTGACCACCTTTCACACCTTTATCTTCCAAGCGTTTCTGTGTTTCAGCGAAAAATTCATCCATTTTAGCATATTGGGGACTTAAACCAGAAACATAGGCGGCGTCAGCAGCACCTTCTACTGACCCCAAAGTATTACCTATCTCTTCAAAAGAATTTTTCAATGGATTTACCTTGTTCTGTGTACCAGCTGTTAAGACAATAGTCTTTGAATAGTCAGCTTTCCCACCTACAATAGGAGCAACAGCAACAGCCTCTGTTACGGAGTTTTCAGAATTAATGATTTCGTATTGCATGCCGTCATCGGCGTCTACTGTAGTTCCTTCTTTAATCGTCTTCCAAGTTCTTACCTCTCTATGGAGATTTTGAATATTTTCATGACTTAATTCCATTCCAAACGACTCCCTCTTCTGATTTCAATATTATAGTTTATCTTAGCATTCGGACTCCCAGCTCCATTCTTTTCGATTTTTTTCAATTGACCATCATCAAGTAAACCTTTTATATTATTATCTATAGGAGAATTAGAAGTCAATTTAGCCTCCTTAGGTAATTTATTATAATTAGACACTTCAATATGATCCCCATTTGAATCTCTTAACAAAATATATTCCGTATCTTCATAATCCAAATCTACATAAATGCTATAGGGTATCCCATAGGAGGCATAAGCATGGTTGCCAATTAAAGTTCCAAAAACAGCCCTATTTCCCTCCTCATCATAAATAACTGGTACTACATCAGCTGTAAATGGAGGATTATTTTTACCACCTTCAATGAAAATTGGTGAGAATTCTATTTTAGAAACCCCTGAATAGTTCTCCTTGATGTAAGTCGCAATCTGTTCTTCCAACAAGCGAAACCCATGTTCGATAATTTTTTCTTCTTTTGCATCAAGTCCTGTCGAACTTTTTTGTGAATTTACCATATAAAATACTCCTCCAAAAATTAAAACTGCAAGAACTGTTATTATTGCAAAGATTTTTCTCTTCATCAATTTCCTCCATTTTATTAATCAAATTGCAAACAAATTGCTTACATACATTATATCATAATTAGTAATTTCAAGATATTTTACCTTAATTTTTTTAGAAAAGTATATTCTGTTGAAAAAGGATTTAATACTATCACCTTGACTCCTTCAATGCCATTCTATCAACGCCATTTTTATCGGTCTCCTTTTTTTATGTCAGTATTATAACTAATTTCTGCATCAGGACTACCTTTTTTTCACTTTTTACCACATCTTTTTAGGTGACCAGCATTGACAAGCGCTTCAATATTTTCATCAATTTCTTTAACAGAATTAAGTTTTACATTTTCAGGTAAACATCTACTATCAGATATATCAATAAATTCACTACCAACTCTTATTTCAATGATTTCTTCATCCCAGCCATTAAAATCGAGTCTAATACTACTAAAATCATCATAATGAGCAAATGTTTGATTTCCAATTTTTTTACCTAAATACGCCTTATCTCCATATTCATCATAAACTATAGGAACAATATTGGCATGAAACATATATCGTCCGTCACCTCCTCGAACTAGTATAGGTGAAAATTCTATTTTAGTGACTCCTGAATAGTGTTCTTTGATGTAAGTCGCCAGTTGTTCTTCCAACAAACGAAATCCTCGTTTGTAAAGTTTGACTCCTTTATCGTCTAAAACATCACTAACATTATAGGGTGAGTTTTGGTGTTCAATCCACTTTCTCACACCAAAGATTCCACCTGGAATGAGAAGCATCAGAACTGCCAAGGTGAAAATGATTTTTTTCTTCATAAACATTCTCCATTATGTACTCATATAAAAATATATAAACTTTAACTCTACTCTCGTAGTATAACATAGTTAGTTGTAAGTTAAAACACAAAATAGAATGCTAACCATACTTGAGATTATACAAAAAAGACACGAAATAAATCGTACCTTTTTTATTATTACAACTCAATAATTTTACCTGTTTCAAAGTAAACAACCCATTCACAGATATTCTTGGCATAGTCGCCGATTCGTTCCAAGTAAGAGATAACTTGGAAATAGTCACGGCCAGTCACAATCAGCTCTGGATTTTGTTTGATTTCCTCTGTAGCAAGATCGCGGATATCATCAAAATATTGGTTGATTTTCTCATCCATAGCTGCTACAGCATAGGCTTGATCTACATTTCCATTGAGGTAGACGTTCAGAGTTTCTTCGACGAAATTCTTAACATCGCGCCCCATCTTGCTGATGGCATCTTCTACGGACTCGATGCGAACTTCTCCCTTCATCCGAACAGTAGCTTTGGCAATAGATACAGCGTGGTCACCCATCCGTTCCAAGTCACTGCTAGCTTTCAGCACGGTGATAACGGTTCGCAAATCCTGCGACACAGGTTGCTGCAGGGCGATGATTTCTAGAGATTTCTTCTCCAGTTTCACCTCGTATTCATTGACTTCAGCATCGTCTTCAATGACCTGACGAGCCAGTTCACGGTCATGTGTGACAAAGGCACGCACCGTCCGGTTAATCTGCGATAGGACTTCGTTTCCCATCGCGTAGAATTGATTATGAAGTTTTTCTAAATCTTCTTCAAATTGTACTCTAAGCATAAGATTCCTTTCTGTTATCCGAATTTACCAGTAATGTAATCTTCGGTCTCTTTATGGGCTGGATTGAGGAACATCTTCTTGGTTTCATTAAATTCAATCAAGTCTCCACCAAGGAAGAAGCCAGTTTTTTCAGAAATCCGAGACGCCTGCTGCATGGAGCGAGTGACCAAAAGCATGGTATATTTGTCTTTTAGACTGTAGAGGGTTTCCTCGATTTTCCCAGCTGAGATTGGATCCAAGGCTGATGTCGGCTCGTCCAAGAGAATGATCTTAGGACTAGTAGCTAGCACGCGAGCCACACAAACCCGTTGCTGCTGACCACCGGAAAGACCGATAGCGGAATCATGCAGACGGTCCTTGACCTCGTCCCAGATAGAAGCACCAATAAGGGAGCGCTCTACTGCTTCGTCCAAAACAGCCTTGTCCTTGACACCATTAATCCGAAGTCCATAAACTACATTTTCATAAATAGTCATAGGGAAAGGATTGGGCTGCTGGAAGACCATGCCGATTTCCTTGCGAAGCTCCACTGTATCTGTCCTCGGACCATAGATATTGTGACTGTTATAAATGACCGTTCCTGTAGTTGTTACTTCCGGATTCAGGTCGCCCATTCGGTTGATGGCCTTGAGCAAGGTTGACTTACCTGAGCCTGACGGTCCAATCAAAGCCGTAATCTCATTTGGCATGAAATCAAGTGAAACGCTATTAAGGGCTTTCTTTTTATTATAATAAACCGACAAGTCCTTGACTTGCAAAATAGGTTCTGTCATACGTTTTTCCTTCATTTTATTTTACATTCAACCAAAGACTAAGCTTGTTGAATCGTGATGAATACGGACGGCAGCTTAACCAAAGTGGCCTGAAACATAGTCATTAGTGGACTGAAGCTTGGCATTTTGGAAAATATTAGCCGTCTTATCGTACTCAATCAAGTCGCCCAGATAGAAGAATCCAGTGTAGTCACTAGCACGGGCAGCCTGCTGCATATTGTGGGTCACAATGATAATGGTATAGTTATTCTTAAGTTCAAACATGGTTTCTTCCAGCTGCATGGTCGCAATCGGATCCAAGGCTGACGCTGGCTCATCCATGAGCAGAATGTTTGGCTTGACCGAGATGGCACGGGCAATGCAGAGCCGCTGCTGCTGACCACCAGAGAGTGTCAGGGCTGACTTGTGCAAATCATCTTTGACCTGTTCCCAAAGAGCTGCTTGCTTAAGTGAGGTCTCCACAATCTCATCCAAAACCTTTCTATCTCTGACACCAGCCCGTTCATGAGCAAAGGTAATATTTCGATAGATGGACTTGGCAAAAGGATTTGGTCGTTGGAAAACCATGCCGATATGCTTACGCATTTCATAAACATTGATTTCAGGGCGGTTGACATCAATCCCCTCATAGAGAATCTCTCCAGTCACATTGGCAATATCAATGGTATCGTTCATGCGGTTGAGGCTGCGAAGATAGGTTGATTTACCTGATCCAGAGGGGCCAATCAAAGCAGTGATTTTGTTTTTTTCAAACTGCATATCAATGCCCTTGATGGATTCCTTTTTACCGTAGTAAACATGCAAATCCTTGGTCGACAGGGCTACCTTTTCTTCAGGAAAAGTAATGATATGTTTTTCATTCCAATTATATTCTGTCATTTCTTCTCCTTTAAGCAGAGGTTAATTTCTTATGCAGATAGCTGCCCAGTTTGCGGGCTCCCAGATTAAAAATCAAAATGAAGATTAGGAGAACCGCTGCTGAACCTGCAGAAACAGCCGTTCCATCAGGAATTGTTCCCTCGCTGTTGACCTTCCAGATATGGACGGCCAAGGTCTCAGCCTGACGGAAGATAGAGATAGGGCTGGTGACGCTGAAAATATTCCAGTTGGACCAGTCAAGAGCTGGAGCTGATTGACCTGCTGTATAAATCAAGGCTGCCGCTTCACCAAAGATACGACCGGAAGCCAGTACAATCCCTGTCACAATACTAGGCAAAGCTTCTGGGATGACCACATGCAGAACCGTTTCCCAGCGGGAAATTCCCAAGGCCAAACCAGCTTCACGCTGGGTGTGGTGGACATGGCGCAGGCTATCTTCGACGTTCCGCGTCATCTGAGGCAGATTAAAGACAGTCAGAGCCAAGGCACCAGAAATGATTGAGAAGCCATACTCAAACTGGACAACAAAGATTAAATAACCAAAGAGCCCAACTACTACCGAAGGCAGGGAAGACAGAATTTCAATACAGGTGCGGACAAAGTTGGTCACTGGTCCTTTCTTAGCATATTCTGACAGATAAACCCCAGCCCCCATAGAAAGAGGCACAGAGATAATCAGAGTAATCACTAGCAGAAAGAAGGAATTATATAGCTGAATCCCAATACCGCCTCCTGCTTGGTAAGAAGAGGATTTCCCTGTCAAAAAAGACCAGGAAACATGCGGAAGACCTCTAACTAAGATATAGAGGATAAGAGAGGCAAGGATGGCAACAATGATACTCGCTATTGTATAGAGAACACCAGTCGCCAATTTATCTAATTTCTTAGCGTGCATAGTTTTTCTTACCTCTTTCTTTTGTAATTAGTTTAATCACACTGTTAAAGGCTAAGCTCATCATCAAGAGCACCAGAGCCAGAGACCAGAGAACGTTATTATCCACTGTTCCCATAACGGTATTTCCAATTCCCATGGTCAGGACAGAGGTCAGTGTAGCTGCTGGTGTTGTCAAAGAGGTTGGAATCACCGCAGAGTTACCAACAACCATCTGAATAGCCAAAGCTTCACCGAAAGCACGCGCCATTCCAAAGACCACCGCTGTAAAGATACCTGAGCGAGCAGCCTTGAGTGTCACCCGCCAAATAGTCTGCCAGCGCGTTGCGCCCATAGCCAGACTTGCTTCACGGTAGTGACGTGGCACAGCACGCAGACTGTCCGTCGTCATAAAGGTTACTGTCGGTAAAATCATGACAAAGAGCACAAAAATACCAGACAAAATTCCAAAACCAGTACCGCCAAAGACTGTACGGACAAAAGGCACCACGATTTGCAGACCGATAAATCCATAAACAACAGACGGAATACCAACTAAAAGTTCAATCGCCGGTTGCAGTATCTTTGCTCCTTTTGGAGAAACCTCTGTCATAAAGACAGCTGCACCAATCGCAAAGGGAGTTGCTATCAGAGCTGACAGAATGGTAACGATAAAGGAGCCTAAAATCATTGGCAGGGCACCGAATTCCTTACCAGAAGGATTCCAGACACCACCAAACAGAAAATCAAAAACATTAACGCCGTTGACAAAGAAAGTAGATAGACCTTTCTGAGCAACGAAGATTAGAATCATGGCCACAATCACCACAATCAGTGACAGACAGGCAAAAGTCAGATAGCGGCCAAACTTCTCCAAGCGAGAATTTTTAGAAGGCGATAACAACTTTTTAGTTAATTCCTCATTTTTCATTTTGAATCTCCTTCTATTGCTGTGACATTTCCATCAGCGTCCTTGCTGACTTTCATATCGTTGATTGAGATATAGCCCATGCTGGTAACAACGCCTTTTTGAACATCATCAGACAACATATAGTCTAGAAACTCAGCTGCCAAACCAGTCGGCTTGCCCAGTGTATACATATGCTCATAAGACCAGAGCGACCAGTTATTGGTAGCAACATTTTCTGCTGTTGGCTCATAACTATTGAGTTTCAAGGTTTTAACAGACTCGTCAACATAGGCAAAGGCTAGGTAAGAAATCGCACCAGGAGTTTGCGAAACGATATTTTTCACCATACCGTTGGAATCCTGCTCTTGACTCTGCACAGCTGATTTCCCATCCATGATGACACTGTCGAAGGTTGCTCGGGAACCAGAGCTAGCCGCACGATTGATAATCGAAATCTCCAAGTCCTTACCGCCCAGCTCTTTCCAGTTGGTGATTTCACCAGTGAAATTTTCTGCAGCTGCTCGGACGTTAGATTATCCACATCAACTTCTTTATTGACAATCACAGCAATACCAGCCACAGCGACCTTATGGTCCACCAAGTCAGACGCTTTGATTCCTTCCTTCTCTTCAGCGAAAACATCCGAGTTCCCGATTTCAACAGCTCCTGACTGCACTTGAGACAGACCTGTACCAGATCCACCACCCTGAACATTGACTGTTTTACCGATGTTGTTAGAGCCAAAGTCATCAGCTGCCGCTTCAACTAAAGGCTGCAAAGCAGTTGACCCTACTGCTGTCATAGATTCACCACGGTCAATCCATGATGAACAAGCTGATAAGGTGAGTCCTAAGCCCAGAGCTGTCAGCGCTAAAGCAAATTTTTTCAATTTGTTCAAAAGATTTCTCCTTTAATAAAATCAAGAGGATGGGAAGTATCTTTAGTATTTCTTACTTAGCAGAAAGAAGCTTTTTTTCAATACATTCACATCTTCAACTATATCATATAATACCAGCTTTTCCTAATATTTTATCTAAATCTCAGGCCTTTTGGGAAATAATTTTTCAGGGTTTTTCCAGTGACTTTTGCAAAGCCCAGGCCGTTTCCGCCAAGGACTAGTTGGTACCAGCCGTTTGGCTTCGTTTCTGCCAGTTCAATCGTCTCGCCAGCCACATATTTCTTGAAGTCCTGATTATTTATTTCAACTCGATTTAGAACTTCGCTGGGCTTCATAGCCAAGCCTAGGGCAAAGCTAGGCTCAAAGCGATTCTTCTTAAACCTTCCTAGATGCAAACCGTTACGAGCAATCTTTAGCTTGGACAGGTCTGGCAGGCCAGAAGGCAACAAATAAAGATTGTCCCCAAAGGTCTGCAAGTCTCCGGTCAAGACTTTTTTTAAATGCTTGCTCTCAAAGTCCTGCCATAGCTTTCTTTGCTCGCTCGTCAAACGATTCTTACCTGATTTAATCTTCTTGCTACAATTCTCACCAGTAAAGCGAAAGTGAGCTGCAAACTGACCTTCACCTTTGAAGCGATGCGGATACATCCGAGCTGTCTCAGGAAAGCCAATCCCTTCAGTCATCCCGTTTATCTTAGGAATATCAATCAATTCAAGAGGAAATTCTTCCAATAACCAAGCAACAATGTCTTCATTTTCCTCAGGAGCCCAAGTACAGGTCGAATAAACCAGACGACCATCCTTAGCAAGCATGCTCATAGCAGCTGTTAAAATCTCTCGCTGGAGCTGGGCGCATTGGGCTGGATAATCCGGAGTCCAATACTGGGTAGCATCCGGCTGCTTACGAAACATGCCCTCGCCCGAGCAAGGTGCATCTAAAACAATCAAGTCAAAATATCCGCTGAAAACCTGAGCCAGACGGTCAGCAGATTCATTGGTAACAAGCACATTTCTAGCACCAAAGCGCTCAATGTTCTCCACTAAGATTTTAGAGCGTTTACTATTGATTTCATTGGAGACCAGCAGGCCCGTATTATCTAAAAAAGATAAAAGATGAGTTGACTTGCCACCTGGTGCTGCCGCTAAATCTAGGACCTTCATACCCTTAGATGGCGCTGCTATCTGAGCCACCATCTGAGCTGCTGGCTCCTGCGAATAAACCAGACCAGTCACATGCTCAGCAGACTTGCCAGACACCTTGCCATAAAAGCCCCAGTCTGTCTGAGGAATGGCATCTGAGAAATTCTGTTGGCCTTCTTTCAGAGGATTGCTGCGAAAGGCCGAAATCGGCTCCTCGTCAAAAGTCGCAAAAAAGTCCGCCACTTCTGCGCCTAAAATCTGCTCATATTTTTCTTTAAAACCTTTAGGAAAGTCCATCTACTGCTTCCCCTTTTCTAAATAAGGCTTCAGAGCCGATAGTTTGCACTTAGGCGCCATCATGACAGGCTGCCGAGTCTGGAAATTTAGCTGACTGCCATCTAAGGTCTGGACGATAAAGCCTAGCTTTTCCGCCATAATCGAAGCCGCCGCATAATCCCAAGGCCAGTTGTAGGAAAAATAAGCCAAGAGGCCGCCAGACAGTACCTTGCTAAAGCTAATCCCAGCACTGCCATAAACCCGAACCCCTAAACATTCCCGAGCCAAGTTTGCCAAGCCCCAATCATTGGCTTGCAGCATACCGGCATTAGAAGCCATGAGAAAATCTTGAAAAGGCCGGTCCTCAAAAGCAGGAAGTTTTTGGTCGTTACAATAGACAGCAAAGTCTCCGCCACCATGATAGAGCTGGTCTCTAGTCACATCATAGATCAAGCCAAAACGACCAATGCCCTCTTCAAAATAGGCAATCATAACAGCAAAATCAGCCTTCTGAGTGATAAAGTTGGTGGTTCCGTCAATCGGATCGATCACCCAGACATTGCCATCAGTAATATTATGTCGGAGTCCATTTTCCTCTGCTAAAATAGCATCCTGCGGATAGCGGGCTAGAATCTTAGCCACCAAATCATCCTGAACCCTCCGGTCCATCTGGGTGACCAAGTCAGTGGCACTGGTCTTTTGACTCACATCCAAATCATCATAGAGATGTTCCCTCAAAAAAGCACCAGCTTGGTAGATGATTTCTTTAGCAAAATGAAATTTATTTTCCAAGAGAAATGCTTCCTTTACCTTTACTTTGCCTCTTGAACAGCACGATAAAGCGAATAACCGCTGACGTTTTCAAACTCACGGCCGATTCGCTTCTCTTGGCCCTTGCTAGGAACAACTTGCTTGAAAGCCGCATAGGACTTCAAGAGCTTTTCCGCTTGGACTTTCTGCTCATAAGCTGCTTCTACATCATTAAAAAAAGAGAGCACCGAAGCAAGCTCTTCAGTGCTCCACGATAAATCTAGTGGGTAACTATAATTTTTGTTCATCTTTACTGAATATCTGCCCGCATGGTTGCGGATCTTAACTCTTCCTTACGATAACTACGAGGCAGAAAAGCACGAATTTCATCCTCGTTAAAGCCGATTTGCATCCGTTTGCCGTCTAAAATAATTGGGCGTCGCAAAAGACTGGGATTTTCCTCAATCAACTGAATCAAGGTTGAAATGGACAAATCCTCCACATCCAAATCTAATTTCTGAAAAATTTTTGAGCGAGTTGAAATAATGTCGTCTGTACCGTTCTCTGTCAGAGAAAAGAATGTGTTGCAATTCGGGGAGCTGACAGAGGGCTCGTCATGATATTATGTTCCTGAAAGGGCACTTCATGATTTAGCAGCCAAGCACGCGCCTTACGGCAAGAAGTACAACTCGGCGATAAAAATAATGTAATCATGCGTTTCTCTTCTAATTCTGTATAATAACTACCTCTATTATACTAAATTTTATTTGGCTTGACTATATTTTTTTGAAAATTACTGCCGAATGTCATGAAAATATAAATTTTTCAACTATTTCGATAACCAGTCCAACTTCTAGCGATCCGTTCATCACTCTGCAGCTGAGCAATCAAGCTGTCAATACCATCAAACTTGACCATCTCGCGAATCTTATCCAGCCAGAAAATCCGAATGCTATCGCCATAGATATCCTGAGAAAAATCAAAGATATTGACCTCAAAACGGAGTTCATCACCGTCAAAAGTTACATTTTTCCCAACACTAGCCATACCACGATAGCGCTGACCATTGTGCTCAACATCCGCGACATAAACGCCATCTCCTGGAAGCAGGACTCGATCCAAAGGAGCTAGATTGGCTGTTGGATAGCCAATCGTCCGTCCTCTGGCATTACCATGAACCACAATACCACGAGTAGAAAGAGGGTATCCTAGCAATTCTTGAGTTTTCAGCATATCTCCGACAGTAATCGTCTCCCGAATCCGAGTGGAAGAAATTTTCCGATTATCCAGATTAACCGAAGGAACGATAACAATCTTACCGTTAAAATAATCTCTCAGCTCATGTGACTCTTTGCGGTCTGAGCCAAAATGATAGTCAAAACCAGCTACCACAGCCTTGGCGCGCAAACGAGACACGTACTTCTCAAAAAAGTCTCGGGCTGTATTCCCCGCAAAATGGCTAGTAAAATCAATCAGGTAAAGATAGTCAACACCTAGACTTTCCAGCTGCGCTATCCGGTCTTCAGGACTAGCCAGATGCAGCATGAGTTCAGGCTGATAGCGGACAAAGGCCAGCTTAGGAGACTCTGGGAAGGTTAGTACTGCAATCTTGAGACCTTGCTCCGTTGCAATCTCTCTCGCTTTCTCAAAGAGTGCCTGATGCCCCTTATGCAGTCCATCGAAATAGCCTAGAACAAGGACCGTATCTTCTGTCTGATCAATCCCTTTTTCATCTATAATTCTCTTGGTTATCATCATTCCTCTATTTTACTACGCATTTGCTATTTTTACAATATCCGTTCCGTGCTAAACTGCAAAATAATCAAAAAGATTTTTACCATTCTAAGACAGGATGTTTTTCAAAATCTGAAAAAGCAAAACAAAAGGACAGCAGTTGTGCAGTTGCTGTCCTTTTGTGAGGTTTAATGAAATCATTATAACATGCAAGCGCACATTTCATATTACAAAAGAGTAACAATCTTTTGACAATTCTACTGCGGATATTAAAGGAAGACTTTGCGGGGCTTGTAGGCAGCTTCCCGCTTTTCCAAAATGGCTACTAACTTCTCCTTATAAAAGCCAGCTAGCTCAGCTTCTTCTGACATCAAGCTGATAAAACGGCCGTTCCTCACGTCCTCAACTTGCTCGTCAGAAAGCTCAACCTTCACTAAATCTCCGATTCCTAATTCGAGTGGTTGGAGGAAGGACAAATCATCTACTGCTACTCGCTCTGCTATTTCATCCAAGGTCAAGGCATCATCTAAGCTCATACCTGCTGAGGAAGTCCGTGTCAGCTGGGACATGTGACTGGCAAAGCCAAGCTTGGCTCCCAAATCAACAGACAGGGTTCGGACATAGGTCCCCTTGCTGCACTTGACTCGAAAACAAAAGCGTGCTTGTTCATCTTCATAGGAAATCGGACTGGTGCGCTCAAAACTATAGATGGTCACCTGCCGCTCTGGCCGCTCCACTTCTTGACCCGCTCTTGCATACTCATAAAGCTTGCGACCATTGACCTTGACTGCAGAATACATGGGCGGAATCTGGCGAATCTCACCAGTCATTGACTCCATCGCTTCATCAATGAGAGCTTCTTCTAAAAGCTCTGTCACTGGCGTCCGCTCTAGGAGGTCTCCACTGGCATCCTCTGTCGTTGTTGAGCAGCCTAGTGTAATCTCCCCCTCGTAGACCTTGCCTTCCTCCTGCATAAACTCGACCAAACGCGTCGCCTTGCCCACAGCAATCGGAAGCACCCCGACCACATCTGGATCCAAGGTTCCCCCATGACCAATTTTCTTGGTTTTTAAAATCTTTCGCAGCTTAAATACCGCATCATGCGAGGTCATACCCGCTTCTTTTCTTAAGTTGATAATTCCGTTCATTGGTTAACTTTCTAAAAATAGTAAAACTCTCTTTTGGAAATCCTTATGCCCTTCATAGAGTGCGTGACCACAGTCTGGCAAAATAGTGAGCTGGCTATCTTTGATATGGTGATGCAATTCGAGCGAAGCTTCTACACCTAGAACGTCATCTTCTTCTGCTCCGATGACTAGCGTAGGACAGTTGATCTTTTGCCCAGAACTACCAGACTATCATGTCTTAAGCAAGATATGGCCTGAATAGCAATCCGCTGTTTATCTTTAATGCGACCAAAGATTCCCATTATTCGATAAAGGTATTTAAACTTTCCAAAGGATTTAGGCGTATAAGAGTGACTTGCAATATCCAACATCAGTTCCTTATAGGATCCAGTCTGACTCAACTCAAGCCAGCGAGTAATCCGCTCCCTACCAAGATTATTCAGTTTCGCAGTAGTAACTGTCAAAATCAATTTTTCAACTCTTTCTGGGAAATCTGCTGCCAACCATTGGGCAATCATACCACCTTGAGAAATTCCTAGGACAGCTACCGTTTTCAAACCTAAAACATCCATTGCTTCAGCTATATCAGTCGCCATATCTCGTGTTGTATAATTTTCTGGCAACTCATTGATTCTGCTAAAAACATACACTTGGTAAGCTGTTGCGAATTTCCTATAAGATAGAGCAAGCATTTGCGCCATTCCCTTAACAGTCGCCAAACCATCTCCTAGGCCTGGAATGATGAGCAGAGGCTTCTTCCCTTTTCCAAAGGTCACATAATCCATGCTCTTATCGTTAAAATATAAGGTTTTCCCTTTTGTTGAAGACATTACTTCGTTTCCATTACTATTTTATCATGTTTATTCATGTTGACTTTTTAAATGCAGTGCAAAGCCGGCAGTCACTTTTTCAAATCCAACCGCCTGATAAAACTGATGTGCAGCATTTCGTTCAGAAGTTAATCCACTATTTAGAGTCAGTGCCTTAACTCCTTCTTTTACCGCTTGTTTTTTCAATTCATCGATTAGCCTACTAGCAATTCCTTGTCGTCTTGCTTCTTTTGCAACTGACAAAGCTAAAATACGATAGTAAGATCCATCTGTTTCAAAAAAGAATAGCTTTGCATAACCTAAGAAACCTAAAATTTCTCCGTTTCTTTCAGCTAAAAGCCATAATGCGGCTGAGAAAGAATCGTTTCTAAACGTCGAGCCAGCTTAGAAGCGGTCGTTGGATAGCCCAAGTCTTCGTATAAAGACAGTAAGACTTCAGCATCTTTCATGGTTGCTTTTCGTATCTGCATAGGATCCTCCTAGTCACCCTTCAAAGCTTCAAACTTTGCTTTCATGGTAGGATTTTTGCGCGTCAATTTTTTGACAGAGACATCGTCCAGTTTGTTGTTTGCCAAGCGCAGCTGATTTTCAGAGGTCGTCAGGAATTTCTTGATTTCCTCCATCCGGCGGATAGCCTTGTCAATCTCCTCGATAGCTTTGCCAAAGTTGGTCGAAGCAGACTGATAGTTCTTAGCGAAAGCTACTTTAAAAGCATCCAAATCTTCCTCAAAATGCGTAATATCAATGTTCTGCTCCCGCACCAAGGCCAGCTCCTGCTTGTACTGGAGCGAGTTAAGCGCAGCATTACGCAGGAGGGTAATCATGGGCAAAAAGAACTGTGGCCGGATAACATACATCTTCTCATAGGCATAGGACACATCGACAATACCCGAATTGTAGAGCTCGCTATCAGCCTCAAGAAGTGTCACCAAAATGGCATACTCACAGCCTTTCTCCCGCCGGTCCTTATCCAGCTCTTTGAAAAAATGCTCGTTTTTCTTCTTGGTCGCTGTCTCATCGCCTTCATTTTTCATCTCAAACATTATGGAGAGGATTTCTACACCATTTTCATCCACCTCACGGTAAATGTAGTCACCCTTGCTGCCTGTTCTGGCATCATTGTCCTTGCCAAACTCCGCTCGTGGAAACATGGCCATACGGTTCTTGTTAAACTCGTACTCACAGTGCTGTTCCAAACTCTCGCCAATCATCTTAGTGGACTGCTTGGCTTTAAAATCCTTGTAGAACTCTATGGTCTCATCCTTCTGACGCAGCTCTACCTCATAGCGCTCTTTGAGAGAGGTCTGAGCCAGCGCTGCTTCCTTTTCTTGCAAGACTAGCTGATTCTTAACCTCGTCTCGCTCTTTTTCCAGCGCTGACAAGGTTTTTGAAGTTGATTTTCATGCTCCAAGCGCAAAGTTGTCAGCTGACTTTCCAATTGATGAACTTCCTTATCCTTCTCCTGCAATTGAAGACTAGCTGCCTGCTCCGCCTCTTTCTTTGCCAATTCCTGCTGGGTCTCAAACTGAGAAATCTGACTTTGAAGATTGCTAATTTCCTGCTCTTTATGCGATAGCAAAGCTTGTTGGGCATTCTGGGATTTTTGCTCTGCTAAAGCCAGTTCCTGCTCAATCCGAGCATGAATCTCCTTGTCAAACTCTGCAGTCCGAACCTGCGACAAAAGCTCACTATACTGACTCTCATTGACTGTAAAAACCTCCCCACAGTTGGGGCATTTGATTTCGTTCATGGGGCACCTCTTTCTCTGTAGTTAAACTCTTTATTCTTTTTCTTTTCCGACCCGACAGTTCATGCAGCCTTCATACATTATTTGGAGCTGACAAGGAAAAATCTTATTTCCCATTAATAATTCTCCCTGCCAAAGACACTTTTTATCACTGTAATATTCGTGAATAATTGTAATAATAAATTGCGGATATTCTTTTAGAAAATGTTCTAATGGATAGTAAACACCAGTGAATGCCCGATTTTCTTGACTGTCCAAAATGTAGATTTGACAATAATCAAGCTCAACATTTTCAAAGCAAATGCCAGCTTCATAATACTTTCACCCTCCTGACTATAATCAATCATATAATCAAACTGAACATGCAAATGATTGCTTTCCAGCCAAATCTTCCGAGTGCTCAAATCATGCAAACTAAAGGCCCGGTCAGGAGTCCGCTTCTCTGCTCTTTCCATCTTTCTCCTATTTCTGCTCGTTAATCTTTATGATTATTATACCATCCTTTCTCGAAATTAAAAACAGCAAGCCAAGTGACTTGCTGTTTCAGGTTATCACTCCCCCATCTCAATCCGCCAGCTGGCAGCTGTTTTTCTTTCTTGGATAAATTTACTGTAGATACCTTGTTTGGCTAGTAAGTCTTGGTGTTTGCCTTGTTCGACAATGCGGCCTTGATCCAGTACCAAAATCTGGTCTGCATGCTCAACCGTCTTGAGTCGGTGGGCAATCATGATAATGGTCTTATCGCGAGTCAGTGCCTGAATAGCCTGCATGAGAGCCTCTTCGTTTTCTGGATCAACATTGGCTGTTGCTTCATCCAGAATGATGATAGGCGCATCCTTGATAATTGCCCGAGCAATGGAAATGCGCTGGCGCTCACCTCCAGAAAGACTGGCACCTCCTTCACCAATCTTAGTGTCATAGCCATCAGGCAGCGAGAGGATAAAGTCATGACAGGCGGCTTTCTTAGCAGCCTCTATTACTTCTTCTTGACTGGCCTCCGGCTTGCCAAAACGAATGTTATTGGCAATGGTATCCTCAAAGAGATAGACGCTTTGAAAGACAAAGCTGAAATTACGAATCAGGCTGTCATAGCTGTATTCCCTAACATCATGTCCGTCTAAACTAATACTTCCCTGATCCACATCCCAGAAGCGGGCGATGAGGTTGCAGAGCGTTGTTTTGCCTGATCCAGAAGGTCCGACCAGAGCAGTTGTTGTTTTTTCGGGAATGGTGAGGGAAACCCGGTCAATAATTTTCTTATTTTCATAAGAGAAGCTAACATTTCTCAGATCAATCCGGCTACTCTTAGGCTCAATATCCTGACCACTGATGTCCATCGGCTGGATATCCAAGACTTGATTGACCATATCAACCGACAGATCAACAATGCGCAGGAGAGAAGAGAAAGAGCCAACGCCGTCTAGATTTTCATAAATCATAAAACCACTGACAATCATCATAATGGTTACCAGCAGCTCCATACTGCCATTGAGATAAAAATAGATAGAGAAAAGACCCATAAAGAGACCGGTCAGCTTGGTCACCATGCCCTGGAGGGCAATGTAAGGTGAGGTCACGAGTGTCATTTTAGTATCTAGCTGACTCTTGCCTTCAATAGCCTTGGACAGCTTCTTGGCAGAACGGTTGACCAGATTGTAGTTCTTAACTTCAGCAATACCTTGGCTGTACTCCAAAACAACGGCTACCAGGTCCATATCCGCCTGATACTTGTCATCAGAAACCTTGCCAACTTGCCAACGCATGAGGGTATTTGGCAGGAGAAAGAGGACAAGACCCACCAAGAGAACTAGTCCAACCCGCCAGTCATAGAGAAAAACCAAAATAGTGATGAGGCCAGTTGTCAGAAAGCCCTGCACAGTCATCATAACCACTCGCGTAGCTACGTCAGACAGCCCTTCCAGCGTATTAGTCGTAACACTGGTAATCTTACCCAAGCTATTTTGATTAAAGTAACCCATGGGCAGATAGCGCATGTGCTCGGCAATTTCAATCCGCTTCTGAGCACAGGTATGATAGCCCGCTTCCGTCTGAAGCATGGTAATTTTCAGGGTAATCCAGACGTTTAACACAGTGGATACCAACATGATGCCCAGAGCCAGCCAGAAGGTCCGCATAGAGAGATTCTTCTCAATCAGTCCCATAACGACTAGGCCGATTGCTGGGATACGCAGAGCGATGATAAAGGACTTGATGATGCCCAGATAAATGGATTGATAAAATTTCCTACGGTCCTCTGCCGTACAGAAATCAAAGAATTTCTTCAGTATATTAAGCATGAGTCAGCCCTCCTTCCATCTCATCACTATCCCTAGTAGCTATATGGGCTTGCCACATGGAAGCATAAAGCGGACTTGCTGTCAGCAATTCTTCATGCCGACCTCTAGCTTCAATCCGACCATCATTGACCAGGACTATCTGGTCTGCACTCATAATCGTAGACAGCCTATGGGCAATGACAATCAAGGTCCGTCCCTCAATCAGACGAGCTAGACTGGACTGAATCCGTGCTTCATTTTCCGGATCTGTATAAGCGGTCGCTTCATCTAAGATAAGAATCGGCGCATCCTTAAGCATGGCACGGGCGATGGCAATCCGCTGACGCTCCCCACCAGATAGATGACCGCCGCCAGAGCCTACCTGAGTTTCAAAGCCGTCTTCTAAGTTCATGATAAAGTCATAACAGCCACAGCGACGGGCAATTTCGATGACCTCTTCATCAGAAGCTGCTGGATTTCCCATCAGGATATTTTCCATAATAGTCTCATCAAAGAGATAGTTATCCTGGGTCACGTAAGCAATCTGCCGACTGTAATAGTCTAGCGGAGGCTGTCGAATGTCCAAGCCACTATAGGTAATCTGACCAGAACTGACATCCCAGAAAGAAGCCAGAAGCTTGGCAATTGTAGACTTACCTGAGCCTGATGGCCCAACTAAAGCATTGATGCTGCCAGACTTAATATCTAGCGAAATACCATGCAGTACTTCCTCTTCATCTGTATAGCCAAAGCTGACATCCTCCATGACCAGATCCCTTCCTTTTGGAAGTTCTCGCAGCTCCTGAGGCCTTTTCAAATCAGGCTTTTCCAAAATACCAATGACTTGACCAAAAATAGTCCCGATTTTCCGTAAATCGTCCATGTAGCTAGCTACTAAAATCAGAGGAGTCAGAAGACTGAGCGACAGAATAATCATTAGAATGAAATTGCCGGCAGTCAAGCTACCTTGCAGATAGAAATAACAGCCAGCCGGTAGTAGAAAGAGCAAGCCTGATGGCAGAAAAGCAGTCACAATCCCCATCTCCAGATTGAACTTGCGCATCCACTCAATAAAGCAGTCTGCTCCTTCTCTAGCAGCTGTCACAAACTTATCATAAGAAAATTTTTCCTTGCCAAAGACCTTGATAACCTCAATCCCATTGATGTATTCCACCGCTATATCATTGAGCTTTTTGGTCTTGACCAGAGTATTTTGATAGTCCGCTTCGCTATTGGCAGCCATCCGAACATAGGCCAGCACCACAATAGGAATAGTCAGGAGAGACAGCAAGGTCAGCCGCCAATCAATGATCAGCATGGCAATGAGGACAATAATCGGACCAAAAATTCCAGCAGTAAACTCTGGAATCAGGTGAGCCAAGGTCGTTTCGGTCGCATCCACCCGCTCAACGATAATGTTCTTATAACTTCCTGATGACTGACTGAGTACTGTACCTAGAGGCAGCCTCGCTAGCTTGTCTGTCAGGCGATGCCGCATTTCCGCTAGAATCTTAAAAGTAGCCGTATGCGACAGCATGGTGGAAATACCGTGAAATCCCCAGTAGCCAATCCAGGCCAGACCTGCCCACGCTGACTGCTGCAGGTAAAAATCCCAGTTTTTATTGCCAGCCAAGAGCTGATTAATCATTCCACCAATAAAGAAATAAGGCAGAAATCCTGAAATCACAGAGGCAAAGGCAAAGATCAGACTGAGCACAAAATATATCTTATGAAGGGAAACAAAGTCCCAGATCCAAGCAAGGACAGATTTTTTCTTCATAGAATTTCCTTCTTTCTATCAAAAACCTAGCAAACCTCCCCAGTCAAACAAGTCCATGATGGAATGGCAAAATTCCAGCGCCTGCTCTTGGGGCCAGTCTTGAGCCAAGGGCTCAAATACAGCAGTGTAATAAGCTGTCATGCACGATCGCAGAAACTCATGTTTGACCAAATGATTGATCTTACCCTCTTTGTATGCCAGCTCCAAATAGCGATAAGTCTCGTCTGCAGCCAAATGAGGCAGACGCATCCTGAAGTCCGCTTGCGAAGATCCCTGAGATTTAAAGAGCAAGAGCTGCATAATATCCTTATGTTCATAGAGAATCCGCATCAGGGACTGGAGATCCTCCAAGCGATGGGCCCACATATCAGACAGGTGTCCCTCTTCTAGGAAAGCATAGTCACGTCGCTTCTGCTCTTGTCCATACTGGTCTAAGGCTGTCAAAGTAGGCTCAAGCAGGGCAACAAAGAGACTGTCCTTACTCTCATAGCGCTTATAAAGAGCCCCAGTCGTCAAGCCTGCAGCGCGACAAATTCTCCGCAGTGAAGCATTCTGATAGCCATAAGCTAAGAACTCACTCCTCGCGCTTTCCAAGATTTTTTCGTTTAACTCATCTGTTTCTTTTTTCATGGTTTCAATTCGATAACACCGTTATCGCCTTTCTTATTTTATTATAAATTCTGACAATTTAACTGTCAAGGAAAAAAACAAAAAAAGACCGATAAATATTTTTCATCAGTCTAGTTCTATTCCTTTTTCCTCTTGTAAACATGACAAAAAGGAGCTTGTGAACAAGCTCCTCTAGAATTTTTACTTTTTTATTAGGGGCATAAATCATGCCAGTACAGTCGAAATCTTCCTGTCGGCGAAAGCCGAGCTCTCGATAAAAAAAGCTAGATTTTTTTATCTGACTGCTCCGTTGCCAGCTGGATTTGGTAAACATCCTTAAAACTTTCCAACGTCTGCTGAAGAAGGCTTCGGCCAATCCCCTGACGCTGGTAGTGTGGATACACCAGCAAATCCTGAATAGAAGATAATGGTAAGTCCATCCCCGACAACTCGGATCAAACCAACCAACTCCTCATCGTCATAAGCTGCCATCACAAACAAGGACTGATGGAAGGCCTGCTCTAACTGCTGAGGTCGATTAGTTTAATTGCTCCAACCAACTGAAGCATAGAGGTCTAGTACTGCCGCAAAAATCTAGCTGAGGATTTATTTTATAATGAATCATAGTCCTCTCCTTGTTTTTTCTCTGTTTGTTTGCCTAAACCATTCTAAAGCTTTATCGAACTTGAGTCAGCACTCCATCTTGCATCTCATAGACCTTATCAACCTCGTCCAGCAGGCGGGTATCATGGGTAATCATGACCACGCTCTTATGGAATTTCTGGGTCACCTCTTTGAGCAAATGGACCACGCGCTTAGCCCGCTCTGTATCCAGACTAGCTGTCGGCTCATCAGCCAAGATAATATCAGGACTGTTGTAAAGTGCTCGGGCTATAGCAGCTCTCTGCCGTTCCCCGCCAGACAATTCTTTCGGATACTGCTTGAGAGTTCCTTTAAGATCTAGCAACTCAATCAGACTGTCTAGATCCATTCTTTCCTTTTTAGATAAGCGGTCAATCAGCTGGAACTGGTCTTCGATTTTCAAAAAAGGAATGAGATTGGAAGCCTGCAAAATAAAGCCGAAATCATTGAAACGCAGGGCTGCCCGTTCCTTTTCCTTGAGCTGGGAAGTATCTTTCCCATGCAGGAGAATCTGTCCTTTTGAGGGTGTTTGTAAATGCCCCAGCAAGGTCAGAAGGGTTGTTTTACCCGATCCTGACGGCCCAATAATAGCTACAAACTGCCCTGCTTCCAATCGGAAATCAGTTGGTTTTAGAGCTTGAACCAGCGTATGCCCCTGACCATATTCTTTTGTAACCCCTTTAGTTCTATGATTGACATTTACTCACCTCCGATTGCTGTGATAGGGTCAATTTTCAGAACCCGATGAATGGACAAGAGTCCGCCAGCCAGTGACATGAAAATAATGAGGACAATCAAGCCAGCATAAGCTCGCCAGTCACTGTAAAAAGGCATAGAAGCCGGCAAGACTAGCTGGGTTCCCAAAAGAGCCAAAACAGCTAAGCTGATTCCCAGAGTGGATAGGATGAAAATCTGCCAGAAAATAGAAGCAATAATCTTCCCACTGGCAATTCCTTGAGCGCGCATAATACCGTAAAGATGCGTCTTTTGGATGGTAATGATGTACATAAAAATTCCCAATACCAAAAATGTAATCAGAACCATGGCCCCAATCATAAAGGAAAAAGTCAGTACCTGAGGCTGATAACCAGGGATATTTTCTATAAAATCACTCATAGAGAGCTGACTAAGTCCTGCTTCTTCAATCTTCTGACCATCCTTGACCACAAGTGCACTGATATTCTTAACCTGACTTGAGCCGTACTTTAATTCCCTGAAATCATCTAAATCCATAAAAATTACAGGTTGAGTAAAGAAGCTATTATCCTCTGTGAAACCAACAACCTGATAGAGGCGCTCACTGCCATTGAGCTGGAGCTGGTCGCCTAGTTTTACACCTTTTTGCTGCAGACGCTTATCCGCAATGATTTCATAAGCAGTCTCAGCAGGACGTCCCCTCAATAATGTCAGGCGCTAGAAAACTATCCCAAGAGAGACCAAAAACCTGAGCATTGAGTTTATCAGTCCCATCTTCATAATTGGCCACTGCTGACGTTTGTCCCAAAGCAGCGATTGAGTCCCCTTGAAGCAGGCGGCTGTATTCCTCTTCCTTGAGAGTCGAAGCTATTAGATTCTTATTGGCGTACTCCGACAATACGATTGACTCAGCCTGCCATTGGTCCAAAGCCAAGCGATTGAGCCTAGCCAAACCAACGGAAAGACTGGATAAAAAGAAAACCATATAGGTAATGAGAAAGACCACAGCAACCACCAAACGATAGCGTCCGCGGCTGTAGACAATCTCTTTAAAAGCTAAAAACAAAGCTGTCCTCCTTTGAGATATTCGAGACTATTATACCATAAAGAAACAAACTGGAAAAACTATCCTGTCAATCCCCCTCCATATGCTCTCTGACAAAACCTGCTAAACCAACAGCGGTCACCCTAGCATGAAAATCACTCATTTGCTGAACCTGATAGCGAGGATGAGCCAGCCAGTAAGTCAGAGTTCCCATAAAGGACGCGATCTGATGATTCAGCAGCAAATCTGCTTCTATATCCTCTAAATGTGGATCAGCCAAGGAAATACTCTGCGAGAAAATCTCCCTCAAAGCTTCCTGCAACCGACGCGAACTAGTTGGACTGCCATTCGGCCCTAAAAGAATGGCCAAGTCTTCCAAGTGAGTCTCAAAAAAATGAAAAAGATTTTGTTTCTCATGGATATAGTCTTCCACTTTAAAATCCTTTTCTAACTTGAACAAGCAGGCAGATTCCAGAGCCTCTTGATAATAGGACTGCAAATCATCTAGCAAGCGGTCTTCTATCTTCTCCAGCAGATCATATTTATCCAAATAATGCCGATAAAAGGTACTGCGATTCACCTCTGCCAAGTCAATCAATTGGCGAATACTGATAGCCTCAAAAGTTTGCTCTTTCATCAGCTGCAGCAAGCTAGTCTCTATCCGCTTTTCTGTCTTTCTTCTTTTTTTCTCATACATGCCATTCACCTCAAAATGCAACAGTCTCTCTAAAATTGATGCTTGTATGCCATCCAGCTCCCACTATATAATAAATATAAGCAGAAGACAAGAACAGGAGGATTAAAAGATGAAGATTATTATCAGTCAAAAGGAAGTCAGTCAAGAAAGAATTGAGCAATGGCGGAAGAAGAGAATCCATAAAGCAGCTAAGATACTTAATCTAAAGCTACCCAATACTGACAACACGGAGATTTTAGACCAAGCCCTACTGGAAGCAAATGAAGCTGACATACGAAGAGCTAATCCAGCAAATCGGAAACAAACTCAAATGGAGCCAATATTTGATGAAATGGGCAGCCAAATGGTCCAAGAAACCTAGAAAAAAAGCAATCATCACGATTTTTGCAAGTGGACTGACTGCTGCTTCTTTCAGTAAAAGGCTAGAAAAGTTGATGTTAGAAAAAACAAATGTTCATAAAAGAGTCAATCTTGGTGCCTGTCCAGACCATTATGTCTTGCAGCCCCACGGCAGCAAACTTGAAGTCATTGAGACTGCTGGAAACAGCCCACTGCCAACACAGTTTTTTCTTGACCTTGGTGGTGAATCTGAAATAGAGGAGCCTCGTGATGCGTCTTATCCCTTCCAAACTGTCGGTGCCGCCAGTCTAGCGAATGGTTGCAATATCGGTGGTATTCGCCATCAGTTTCGCGACACAGAAAAAGGCCTAGAAGCCCGATTCTGCGTCGAATTCCCCAGCCTTTGTCCAGACAGTCTTATCAAAGAACACCAGCTCCATCTTGCCGCCGAATGGTCAAAGTGGATAGCTTGGTGCAGAGAGCAAAAAGAATGAATTTCCTTCCACAAAAAACAGCCTACTGCCATCTTAAAGAGACCTCAGCAAGACTGTTTTCTTCTTTACCTAATCAAAGACAATCATGGACTTAATGGTCTTGCGTTCATCCATATCTTTATAAGCTTGATCAATATCTTCCAGTTTGTAGCTTGAAGTAAAGACCTTGCCTGGATTAATATCACCATCAAGAACTGCCTTGAGCAAGATTTGCTTGTCGTAAGTTGTGACAGAGGCTGCTCCGCCTGCCACTGTAATGTTTTGAGCAAAGGTAGAACCGAGCGCACGGTTATTGTAATGAGGAACACCAACGAAACCTAAACGTCCACCATTGTGAAGAACCCCAAGGGCTTGATCAACAGCTGCTTCTGTTCCGACACATTCCAGAGCTGCATCTGCCCCGCCACCTAGAATCTCACGCACCTTGGCAATTCCCTCTTCGCCACGTTCTGCAACAACGGCTGTTGCACCGGATTCCAAGGCCATTTTTTGTCGATCTTCGTGACGACTCATAAGAACGATTTGGGAAGCACCACGCATTTTAGCAGCAATAACAGCGCATTGTCCAACAGCTCCATCACCAATCACGACCACCTTATCACCAGGCTTAACATCTGCCACTCGCGCAGCATGATAGCCAGTCGGCATGACATCAGCCAATGTCAAGAGTGATTTGAGCATGCCTTCTGTATAATCAGAGGGTTGACCCGGAATTTTGATTAGAGCCCAGTTAGCAAATTCGAAGCGCATATATTCTGCCTGCACCCCATTTGACCAGTTATTCCCAATATGAGAATCACAGGTACCGTCAAATCCTGCTCGGCAGGCATCACATTGCCCGCATCCATGAGTAAAGGGAGCAATAACAAAATCGCCAGGTTTAACAGTCGTTACTGCATCGCCAATTTCTTCGACAATTCCAATCGCTTCATGCCCGCTATTTTGATGGCCTGCTTCAATATCTGGACTGCGGTAGCGCCATAAGTCAGATCCACAGACACAGGTCCGAACAATCCGAATAATGGCATCATCTGCCTCAATGATTTGCGGACGGTCAATCTCAGTCAGTCCAACTTGACCTTCTTTTGTATAAACTGCCAATTTCATCGTTTCTTCTCCTTTGATATCTTTATAGTAACTATTATACAACTTAGAGCACCCAAGAAGTCAAATTTTTTTGACACCATTTAAGATAAAATTTTTATATAAAAAGGAAACTCCTTTCTCAGAGTTTCCTAGTTTGATTCCTTACTGCTCATCCTGTTGTCCTGAGCAGAATGAAAAGCGCTTTACTGCTTGGTAAAGGTCAGAGTGTCTGGATCATTATCCAATTCGTCCACAATCAGCTGATTGCCATTTTGACGATAGCTTTTAGCATCATCACCGACAATCAGTCTTTGGTTAGCAGCATCAACTTGTACCTGCTTGATTTCCTTACTGCCATCTACCTCGGTCTCAGTCCAAGTACCAGTCGTACCATTGATTTCTAGGACATGCTGGTCACCATCATGGTCGGTTGCTTGGTAGCGCCCATCTAGACTTGTAGCCTGCCCTGCATTTGATGATGACGAAGGCTGATTAGAGGAAGATGCAGCTGATGACTGCGAAGTCTGATTTTGTGCAGATTGTGATGTTTGGCCTTGAGTATTCTGTGATGAACTAGTATTCCCTCCTTGGTTGGTATTGCCTGAGCAAGCAGCCAATAGGACTGCTGCTGTCAGAGATAGAATTCCGATAAAGGCTTTTTTTGTAATAGTCATATCGCTTTCTCCTTTTTTCTACATTTGTAGTTTATAGTTATATTCTACACTTGTCTGTTTCATTTGTCAAGAAAAAGCAGTTTTTATTATAAGGAAAATATATCTAAAGGAAATGAATCACTCTGACTGAACTTTGCTATTCAGACGCTGCTTGTTCTCTAAGTCTTCCCGAGTTCTCTTGACAAAATAGTTCCCAGTCGTATAATATTTCTATAAAAGATAAAAGGAGAAAATTATGTCAATCAGAAAAGCCCAAGTCAGTGATATTCCTACATTACAAGGACTCCTTCAGCAAGTCCTGCTTGTCCACCATCAAGCTCGGCCGGACATTTTCAAGGCCAAGGGCAGCAAGTTTAGCAATGAAGAATTAGAGAAGATTCTAGGACAAGAGTCCACCCCTATTTTCGTCTTTGAAAGTGAATCCGGAGAAATCCTCGGTCACCTCTTCTGCTCCATCAAGGAACCTGTCAGTCCTGTACTCAATCCCATCAAGACACTTTTTATCGAGGATTTATGTGTAGATGAGAAAGCCAGAGGGCAAAAGGTTGGCGAGCAGCTTTACCGCTTTGCGGAAGACTATGCTCGGGAAATCGGCTGCTATAATCTGACTCTCAATGTTTGGAACGACAATGTCGGAGCCCTGCGTTTCTATGAGCGATTAGCGCTTCAGGCTCAGGAAACAGTGATGGAGAAGATACTTTGATCTTGAAAGACAAATTTTAGGAAGCGCTAGCAATAGTTTTCGGATATACCCTACCAGCAGAATTAACTATTTTATTTGCCGAGAAATTTTCGATACAATAGATAGTAATAGGTAATGAAAGTGAGAAATCTTATGACAAAATCAAAATTTCAACTGGTTGGATCTCTTCTGCGCCCAGAAAATCTGCGCCAGTATAAGACAGAAATTGAGCACCGCGATGATATTCAATACCCCTTCTACGAAAGCTTCCCAGGCTACCATGAGACGGAGACAGCTGACATCAAGGAGATTATCGCTGAGCAAAAGGCTAAGGGTATTGACATCCTGACGGATGGAGAATACTCCAAGTCTATGTGGCATCTGGACTTTGTCTGGGGACTTAAGGGAATTGAGCGTTACATTGCTGACCACGGCTATACCTTCAAGGACCACGACGGCGGGCAATACGAGACCCGTAAGGATATTGGTATCCGCATCACAGCGCCACTCTCTGAAAAAAATCATCACTTTATCGAGATTTATAAGCTAGTCAAGGAAGAGGCTGCTGGTAAAGATACCAAGCTGACTGTCTGGGGGCCTGCCCATGCTTATACTGAGCTAGCTGTCTTTGACCGCTTGGCGGGACCAGGACAAGTTTATGAGACCAATGAAGACTTGAAAAAAGGCTTGATTAAAGCTTATAAGGAATTTTTGGACGACTATAAGGCTGCTGGCGGACAGATTATCCAGTTTGACGACTGTCTCTGGGAACTCTTTGACGAGTCCAATCCTGCTAGCTTCTATACAGAGGGCAATGCCAGTCTGGCTGACTTGGCAGACGAGTTTGTCGCTATTAATAATGAAGTCGTAGACTACGCCCATGAGCTAGGACTGACTGTCTGGACCCACAACTGCCGTGGCAACTACGAAAGCCGCTCTGCTGCTGAGGGTACCTACGAAGCTATCGCAGAAATTCCTACGCGACCAACATTATGATCGCTACTTCCTAGAGTGGGACAGCGATGTAGCTGGTGATGTATCAGCCCTAGCAGATTTAAAGGACAAGGATGCAGAAGTCGTTTTAGGACTGCTCTCCAGTAAGACGACAGGCTTGGATGACGAAAAACGCGTCCTAGACCTACTCGAGAAAGCAGCAACTGTTCTACCGAAAGAGCGACTCCTACTCTCCCACCAATGTGGCTTCGCCTCTTGTGACTCTGGAAACGAACTCACCATTGAGCAACAATGGGCCAAAATAAAACAAGGCCAAGAAATCGCCCAAAAATTCTGGGGATAATAAGCAAAAAAAGCGGTGTGACCGCTTTTTTCTATGTTTTTAAAATCAATTTTGGGCTGAATTAGATTTCTTTGATGAACTCCAGTTTCATCTGCATCTGTTCAACATATTAAATCTTTTAGTATCAGGAAAGTTCAATTCGCTTGAGCCAATTTTCAACCAAGGCCGTAAAGAGAGCCTCTTGATCTATCTGTGCATTGTGGCCAGCAAGATCCATCACAGCATAGGTTGCCCTTGGATAATAGTGAGACAGCTGGGCTAACTGCTGGAAGCCCACGACTTGGTCCTGCTTTCCTGCTATAAAAAGGCTGGGCTCGTCATAGCCCTTTTCCTGTATCTCTTGATCCACTTCAAACGAAAAAGAATAGTTTTCTTGCAGCTTTTGGACAAAGGGAGCATTCATCATCTGAAGCCCTGCTAAGATTTCTTTTTCAAACCGTTGATAAGTTTCTTTAGTCTGTAAAATCGCTAAATCAACGAAATCTTCGCTTTTGCCTGCTATATCAAAACCTACCTCTCTAATTAGCAGGCTGTCTTTTGGAAGAATTCTTTCTTTCGGATTGGGTACAACTACTGGACAAATTAGCAACAAACCATCAATCTGCGAATTTTTCTTAGCCAAAATTCCACGAGCGAGATAACCACCATAAGACTCTCCAGCTAAGAGAAAGCTGTGTCCTCCGATTACAGTTTCTATAAAGTTCAGGAGCATTTCTAAAATCGCATCCGCACTTGCAAAAGCAGGATTGGCATCAGACCTACCCATGCCAGGCAAATCTAAATAAATCCTTTTATAGTCAGCATGTTTCTCAAAAATAGGTTCCAAACATCCTTCCATCAATTCAGATGAACAGCCCAAACCATGAATTGCCAAGACTGGCTTTCCTTGACCAATCACTTTATAATATAATTTATTTCCCTGATAAGTAAAAAACATTTTTTCTCCAATCATACCTTAAAGACGCGTTTTGCTCAAGGTGAAGCCTTTATCGAAACCAGTCAAAATAATATTGTTTATGAGCCTAACAAATTATTCTTATCATCTACACCCCTCAAAGCTACTAGACGAGCAAACTTATTCTTTCCCCTTGATTTCAGAGCTTCATGCCTCATCCCCAAATAACAAGGTCGACTGCTGCAGATAAGGATTAGGGTACTTTACTAGCAGATTCCTTACAGCTGTTACCAAGTCTTTCTGCTCAGCCTGACCGGATTGGTAACGAAGCAAAAGATGCATAAAATCTTCTTTTTCAGTTGTACTGGCTTTTTTCTTAAAATAGCCCCATATATGCTGAAAGGCATTGCTGACCTGACCGCGGTTTTCAGGCAGGGCTACCGCCTGATCAATCAAGTCTTGAACATGTGCTGTTTCCACCGAGTCGCTTTTCAAATACTGGCGAATTTCCAGATAGATCTTACTGGAATGACTGAGAACCAGATATTTATTTCTAGCCCAAAGAGTCTGACATTGGGAGATTTGGTTTGAATTTTCCATAATTACTTTTCCTACTGATTTTTAATTTCGAATACTTCTCGTTTCGTCTACATTATTGCTCGCAACCCAGTAATAAGTTTGCCAAGATAGAAAGCCAATCAACTATGATTGGAATAAGATTTCGAAGAGTATTAATCAAAATCCCCAATCACATGACTGGGGAATAGTTCATTAACGTACCTCTGCGCCGAGTTTTTCGGTCAGGGATTTTTCGATTTTTTCCATGTATTTAGCCACTTCCTCGTCAGTCAGGCTAGATTCTGGATTTTGGAAAGTCAGGCTGTAGGCCATGGATTTGAGGCCAACACCCAGCTTGTCACCAGAGAAGATATCAAAGAGCTTAATATCTGTCAAGCGCTTCACACCAGCTGCTAGGATTGCATCAAGGACCTCTTGGTGCGTGATTTCAGCCTTGAGCAAGAGGGCCACATCACGGCTGACAGCTGGGAATTTAGTGATTTCTGTAAATGGCTGTGCTGGCTGAAGCTGCTCTTCGATAGCAGACAGATTGAGCTCAGCCACATAAGTTTCAGGAATATCGTAAGCCTTGGCTGTCGCAGGATGGACTTGGCCGACAAACCCGACAGGCTGGCCATTGATAGAGATTAAGGCAGTACGCCCAGGATGCAGACTCTTAATCTGGTTGCTAGCTGCGTATTCAGCTGTTAAGCCCAACTTAGCAAAGAGTGCTTCCACAACACCCTTAGCATAGAAGAAATCAACTGCTACTGGCTTGGTCTGGAAGTCTTTTTCATTAACCAGACCTGTCAAAGCAAAGGCAAAGCTATTGATTTCATTTGGCAGTTCTTCCTTAGGATTGCCAGTCTGCTCAAAGATTTTTCCAATCTCATAGAGAGCTAGATTCTTATTCTTACGAGCTACATTGTAGGCTAGGGAGTCCAAAATGCCGGAAACCATGTTCTGACGAAGAACAGAGCGCTCCACTGTCATCGGCCACATGAGCTCAGTCAAGTTGCTAGGATTGAGAGTGAACTCAACCGCCTTTTCTGGCGTCGTCAAAGCGTAGGTGATGATTTCTGTCAGTCCAGCTCCCTCTGCTAAGGTCCGTACTCGACGGCGCAGTTGTTGCGTTGCAGTCAATTCACCAGCAGTTCCGTCATCTTTTGGCAGGCTAGCTGGCAATTTGTCATAGCCGTAAATACGAGCAATTTCTTCATAAAGATCTGCTTCAATTGAAATATCCCAGCGCCGGCGAGGCACGCTGACAGTGAACTGTTCAGCATTTCCTGACAAGCCAAAGCCAAGTCTGCGGAAGACATCCACAATATCTGTATAAAGCAAGTCTGTTCCCAAAACTCGGTTGACATCCGCAAGACTGGACACCACTTCTACATCGCTAGTATCCAAGCTGCCAGCGGATACAATCCCAGCCTGAACAGTCGCTCCTGCCAGTCCGCAATCATGCTTGCTGCCGCATCCAAAGCTTCATTAACAGTTGCTACATTGATGCCTTTTTCAAAGCGGGAAGATGATTCCGAGCGCAGGTTAAGGCGACCGCTGGTCTTGCGGATTGATTTTCCATCAAAGACTGCTGCCTCCAGAACAACACGAGTGGACTGGCCAGAGATTTCTGTTGCTTGACCACCCATAACACCAGCCAGTGCAACTGGCTTATCCGCCACAGTGATGACTAGGTCGCTCACTTCCAGCTCGCGCTCTTCGCCATCCAGTGTCACCAGTTTTTCACCAGCACGCGCTTCCCGCACGACAATCTGGTCACCCTCAAACGTATCCAAATCAAAGGCATGCATGGGCTGACCAAAGTAGAGCAGAATATAGTTGGTCACATCCACTACATTGTTAATCGGACGGATACCTTCGTTCATGAGGAGATTTTGCAGCCACTGAGGACTTGGGCCAATAGTGACATTTTCCAAGATACGAGCCGCATAGTAAGGGGCTTTCTCGGTTTCAAGAGCCACTGATAGGCTGTCAGCTGCTTGCTTTTCATTTTCCACCAGCGGAAAATCTTTAAAATATACTGACTTGTCATAGATGGCAGCCACTTCATGAGCCACCCCACGCATAGACAGAGCATCAGCCCGGTTTGGTGTGATGGAAAGCTCGATAATCTCATCGTCCAAGTCCAGATAAGAGAAGACTTCCTCACCTGGCACTGCTTCTTCAGGCAGGATTTGAATGCCATCCGCAAATTCCTTTGGCACGACAGAATCAGAAATGCCCAGCTCACCGAGAGAGCAGATCATGCCCAGTGACTCCAAGCCACGGATTTTTCCTTTTTAATCTTATAATTGTCGGCAATGCGAGCACCTGGCAAAGCTACCATAACCTTGATGCCTGCGCGAACATTTGGAGCACCACAGACAATCTGACGGTTCTCCTCTTCTCCGACATTGACTTGACAGACATGCAGGTGGGTATCTGGAACATCCTCACACGATACCACCTCACCAACAACAATTTTTCGACAGGCCAGCAGCTGGTGATGTCACACCTTCCACTTCAATTCCTGTCGTTGACATTTTCTCAGCCAGCTCAGCGCTTGCCACATCAATGTCCACTAACTCTTTTAACCACTTATAACTTACTAGCATATTTAAGATACCAAGGGCGTCAAAAACGACTGAAAAATAGGAGATTGGCTAAGCATTCGATGAATGATTGCAGATCTATCTTTTTTCCGAGTTTTTAGCCCGGGTTCAATTCCTTTCTCTATTCTATCGCTGAGGAACTTGACCGACCAAATTTTAGGGATTTGTCTGAAATCCTGATTTCAGAAACAAATCATCTCAAATTTAAGAGCTTTTAGGTCGTATCATTTCCTCTCTTTAAATTTTCTTGTTTATTTCAATTTCTTGCGCAGCAGCCAGTCTGTGTCTACCGTCTCACCAGTGATATAGTCGTGCTGGCTAAATTTTTCAAAGCCGTATTTGAAGTAAAAATCTTGAGCTCTAAAATTCTTTTCCCAGACGCCCAGCCAGACCCAGTCAAAGCCTCGTTTCTCGGCTTCATCTAAGGCAAATTCAAACATTTCCTTGCCCAAACCTTGACCATGATAGACTTTCAAGACATAGATTCGCTGAACCTCAAAGGCCTGTGGCAGTTCTTGCTCCGTTTGAGCTTGTCCCCAGTTAAACTTGAGAAAACCAGCAATTTTATCATCTTTGACAACAAAATAGGTCTCTGACTCAGGATCTGCCAGTTCCTTTTCGATAGTTGCAAGCGACAGCTCATTGTCAAAATAATGAGTCATATCAGCTTCCTTGATAAAAGGACCAAAAGTTTCTTGATAAGTCGCGACCTCCAACTCTCGCAAGAGACTCGCTTCTTCTTTCTTGACTCTGACTAGCATACTGCACTCCTTTCTCAGAAAAGCTGCATTGATGATTACAGGTTTCTACTTAAACTGCTGAGAAAAACGAATATCTCCTTGGTAGAAGCCACGAATGTCGTTGATACCGTAGCGAAGCATAGCTACCCGCTCTTGACCAAGACCAAAGGCAAATCCAGAGTATTTCTCTGCATCAATGCCGCTCATTTCCAGCACGCGTGGATGCACCATACCAGCTCCCATAATCTCAATCCAGCCTGTCTTCTTGCAGACATTACAGCCGGCTCCGCCACACTTAAAGCAGGAAACATCCACTTCAACAGACGGCTCTGTGAATGGGAAGTAAGACGGACGCAGACGGATACTGCGGTCTTGGCCAAACATCTTCTGGACAATCAGCTGCAGCGTTCCTTGCAGGTGGCCATGGAAATATTTTCTCCAACCACCAAGCCTTCAATCTGATGGAACTGGTGGGAGTGAGTCGCATCATCGGTATCTCGACGGAAGACGCGTCCTGGTGAGATCATCTTGAGTGGCCCTTTAGAAAAGTCATGAGCATCCATAGCCCGCGCCTGTACCGGACTGGTGTGGGTTCTGAGCAGGATCTCCTCTGTAATGTAGAAAGTGTCCTGCATATCCCGTGCAGGGTGGTCCTTAGGCAGATTCATCCGCTCAAAGTTGTAATAATCCTTCTCCACTTCAAAGCCGTCCACGACCTGATAGCCCATCCCGATGAAAATATCTTCAATTTCTTCACTAGTCTGACTAAGAATATGACGGTTCCCTACCGGAATTTGACGGCCTGGCAGAGTCACATCCAAGGATTCCTCAGCCAGTTTCAGAGCTACTAATTGCTCTTCCATCTCTTGAGCAGTCTTTTCAAAGGCTGCTGTCAGAATATCACGCGCTTCATTGACGTGCTTCCCGATAATCGGCCGCATTTCTGCAGAGATATCCTTCATCCCTTTCAGGACTTCAGTCAGTGAACCTTTTTTTCCCAAGACAGCTACACGCAAGTCCTGCAGTTCCTTTGATTCTCAGCCTTGAGCTGCTTGAGAGAAGCTAGAGTCTCTTCACGCAGGCTTTTTAGTTGTTCTTCAATCGTTTTCGTCATTTTCCCTCCAAAATAAAAAGCGCGCCAATCTCCATAAGCGGAGCGTTGACACGCGGTACCATCCGTTTTTTATCTGGCAAGCCAGACCTTACTTATCAATCCTAGAGCAAGTGAATTCGCCTAGCTTTCATCTAGAGAGCTTTCAGTCGCTGGCTCCCCCTCCCTGTTAAACTTCCCCTAGGTTACTGGTCTTGCAGATTGCTATTCAGTTATATTTCATTCTAACAGATTTCTAAACATTTCGCAAGCTAATCCAGCTGAATTCTACATTGAACTAAACCTCTACCCTTTCATCCTCTTTTTGAAAATCCAGACAGAAGGGATGAAGAATAGGAAAGCATAGAGCAGAACCCAAAACAGATGAGGCAAAAGCGAATTCAAATCTTGAGCCAATGCCAACTGAACAGCCTTTGCTGCATGGGCAAATGGCAAGGCATTGCAAAATGCTTCAAAACCACCTCCTATCATCTCAATCGGAAGCACTGCTCCACTGAGAAAAACCGTGGCATTGACAAGAATAGTTCCAAAACCACTAACTGCATTACTGCTAGAGAAGGCTGAGCCTAAAAGCAAGCCCAACGAAATAAAGAGCAGAGCTACTGGAATCAAAACCAAGAGGGCGTAAAAAGTTCCCAGATTTAAGGATAAGCCAAAAATCATTGCAGTTGCAAAACTAGCTATGCCCTGTAAAAGAGCCAGAGGCAGAACTGGAATCGAATACCCTAAGATATAATCCACACTTCTAAGCGGTGTAGATAGCAGCCGCATGAGAAAAGAGCTATTGCGATCCGTGGCCATTAAACTACCAACAAAAATAGTTAGCCAGGAAGCACCAAACACCATCATACTTGGGGCAAAATTTTCAATGGAAAATATAGCTGGCATCCCTTTGAGGCTCTGTTTCATAAGGGACAGGGCGATAATCAGAAAGACAGGAAAACCAATTCCCATCAGACTGCTGACATAATCACGCATGATTTCTTTGAAATTTCGCTTAGCAAAAATGAAGGCTCTCATGCTCATTCCCCTCCTTCCGTATAGGACAAAAAGGCCTCTTCAAAATCCTTCTTACCGGAAGCTTGGATAATTTCCTCGGCTGTTCCCAAGATCTGCACCACTCCCTTATCCATAATGCAAAGTCGGTCGGCCAAAGCCTCGGCTTCTTCTAGATAATGTGTGGTCAGAATCACTGTAACTTTTCCCTTTAGTTGCTCAATATTCTTCCATAACTCCCTTCTAGCACGTACATCCAGCCCCAAGGTCGGTTCGTCCAGAAACAAAATCTTGGGCTGACTGATTAGAGCCATTGCAATACTGAGCTTGCGCTGCCAGCCACCTGACAGGGACTTGGCTCGATCATGCTGTCTATCCGTCAGGTCAAATGTCTCCATCAGATGCTCTGTCTTTTGCGCCGCTTCTTCCTTAGAAAATCCATATAAACGAGCAATCATCTCCAGATTTTCCTTGACTGTCAGCTTGGGAGCAACAGCTGTTTCCTGAGGCGAAACATTAATCATTTCCTTGACAGCATCTTCCTCCTTGCGAATGCTATAGCCTAGCATTAGGGCATCTCCTGCTGTCGGCTCAACTAGACAGGACAGCATCTTAATCGTTGTTGTCTTCCCCGCACCATTAGAGCCCAGCATGGCAAAAAATTCACCCTCTTCAATTTTTAGATTCAAACCATCAACAACCGTCTTTGAGCCGTATTGCTTGGTCAAAACTTGCATCTCAACTGCATACATAAGGACATCTCCTTTCATCAGATATGAGGAACTAAAAAACGAAATGTAATTTAAAGATATGAGTTTAACATCTAAAGTTAATCACAACTTACTCATTTAGCTAAAAACTGAGCTATTCTAACTCAATCTCGAAAGAGTTTGGTATGAGTTGTATAACTTCTTATACTTATTATACACCCATTCATTAGTAGTAGCAAATAAAAGCAAAAGAAAAAATCTGCTTAAGCAGATTCCGATTTTATAAATCACTTTTTGAACTTTTGTCTCCATTGAAGGTCTGATTAAATAGATCTTCATAGAGTTCGTAACGCTGGATGGCAATGCCTTGCTGGGCATCTGCAAAGAGGACCAGAGCATCCCCAGGTTGAATTTCAAACATATCTCTCACTTCTTTGGGAATGACAATCTGCCCCTTGGGACCAACCTTGACCGATCCCATATAGCGGTTTTTTTGAATATCTTCTTCCATTCTTTCTTGACTAACTCCCTTTCCGCTTCTATCTCTTCGTAAAATCTACTGGAGCAAACTGCACTTCATTTGCTCTTCTCATTCACTTGAGCTAATTCTATTATACAACTGCGAGAAAGGTTTTACAAGAAGAGACTATCAAGAAAAAGAAGCCTGTCAAACAACAGACTTCCTTTCTTTTCTATTTAATCACTTGTCCTGCTTCTTTCAGAACATCTTCTGGTACAGTAATGCCAAGTTCTTTGGCATTTTTTGTATTGATGACAGATTTACCTGTATCGAAAAATATCTACTGCAGTGTCAGCAGGTTTAGCACCTTTCAGGACTTTAGCTGCCATTTTACCAGTCGCAACACCTAGGTCATACTGGTCTACAACGACAGAGGCAAGGCCTCCTTCTTCTACCATGGCTGTCGCACTTGGATAAATCGGTTTCTTAGCTTCTTTATTGCTGGACACAACTGTCGCAAAAGCTGACGCAATGGTATTGTCAATTGGAATCCAGATAGCGTCAACCTTGCCAGTCATGACATTCATGGTTGAAGCAATTTCATTGGTTGAAGGAACAGAGTATTCCTCTACCTTGTAGCCTGCCTCTTCAGCCAATTTTTTGAACTCTTCTACCTGAGCTTTGGAGTTGTCTTCGCTGCTAGAGTAGAGCGCACCGATAGTTTTGACATCTGGAGTCAATTTTTTAATCAGCTCTAGCTGTTGCTTAGCTGGATTGCGGTCAGAGACACCAGTGATATTGCCACCTGGCTTGTCCAGATTTTTCACTAGGTTTGCTCCGACCGGATCTGTGATAGCTCCCATGACGATAGGCTTGTCCTTAGTAGCTGCTGCCAGTCCTTGTGCAGACGGAGTCGCAATCCCAATCAGCACATCGTTGTCATTGGATACCAGCTGCTTGCTCATAGTAGAGACCTTACTCTGATCGCCCTCAGCATTCATAAAGTCAATCTTAATCTTGTCGCCCTTATAGCCTTCCTCAGCCAGACCATCCTGAATCCCCTTGTAAATCAAATCCAGCGAAGGGTGGCTGACATACTGCAGCACGCCTACCTTGACTGTCTGACTGTCACTACTAGTCTTAGTAGTGTTGCCTTTGCTGTTCAAGCTGGAATAGACAATCCCACCGATTGCCAAAACGGCCAGAAGGCCTAAGATAGTTACTAATCGTTTGTTTTTCATGTTCTTTCTCCATTTCTATGTTTTATATTTTCTATCAATCCCTAGGGACGCCATCGTTTAAACATAGGTAATTCTCCTTGTTTTTTATAATAAGCAACAAAAAACCTCACACAGGCATTCTGTGTGAGGGCGAAAATCGCGGTACCACCTCAATTATGGAAAATAGCTAATATTCCCCATATCTCTGTCTTGTCATCAAACAAGCTGCACTGTAAGGTGTGCCTACCGAATTCTTATTGTTTCAAATTCATTTTTATCAATTAGCCCAATTTCGTAAAGATTTGCTGCTCATTTCCACCAACCACGAGCTCGCTAAAAACAAATTCATCTACTACTTTTCTAATTTCCTATATTTTAAGTTTTTCCTAATAATATGTCAAGACCTTTTTGAAAATTTTTATAAAATGTTCGGATTTGATTTATAGAGGCAGTTATAGGAAAAAATTAAATTGCTTTTTGGCGAGACTTTAGAAGCTTTTAGCTTGGTTTTTTGTTATAATTTTCTGTAGCAACTTTCAAGGAGAAAAACATGTCTTTCGACGGATTTTTTTTACACCACATGACTGAGGAGCTGCGCCGCGAATTGCTGGGCGGCCGCATTCAGAAGATTAACCAGCCCTTTGAACAGGAGTTGGTTTTACAGATTCGCAGCAACCGCCAAAGCCACAAGCTGCTCCTATCAGCCCACTCAGTCTTTGGGCGCGTCCAGCTGACAGATGCCACTTTTGAAAATCCAGCTGTTCCCAATACCTTTATCATGGTGATGCGCAAATACTTGCAGGGAGCTGTCATTGAAGCAATCCAGCAAGTGGAGAATGACCGGATTTTGGAAATCAGTGTCTCCAATAAGAACGAAATCGGCGACAGCGTGGCTGTGACTTTGGTCATCGAAATCATGGCCAAGCACAGCAATATCATTCTCTTGGACAAGGCTAGCGGGAAAATTATTGAAGCCATCAAACACGTCGGATTTTCACAAAATAGCTATCGAACCATCCTGCCGGGCTCAACTTATGTCGCACCGCCTCAGACTGGCAGTCTCAATCCTTTCACTGTGGGCGATGAAAAGCTCTTTGAAATCCTACATACTGAAGACTTAGAGCCCAAACGCTTGCAGCAAATTTTTCAGGGATTGGGCCGGGATACGTCTACTGAACTCAGTGGCCGTCTGACAGCTGACAAGCTCAAAACTTTCCGAGCCTTCTTTGCCAGTCCGACTCAGCCAAGCCTGACCGAAAAATCCTTCTCTGCTCTGCTATTTTCCGACAGCAAGACTCAAATCTCCACCTTATCCGAGCTTTTAGACACTTTCTATAAGGACAAAGCTGAGCGAGACCGGGTCAACCAGCAGGCCAGCGAGCTCATCCGCCGAGTAGAAAATGAGTTGGAAAAGAACCGGAAAAAGTTGGGCAAGCAAGAGGAAGAGCTCCTAGCAACGGAGAATGCAGAGGAATTCCGTCAAAAAGGGGAGCTCTTAACTACCTTTCTCCATCAGGTACCTAACGATCAGGACCAGGTTGAGTTGGATAATTACTATACAGGTGAGAAGATTATTATCTCGCTTGACAAGGCCCTAACCCCCAACCAAAATGCCCAGCGCTATTTCAAACGTTACCAGAAGCTCAAGGAAGCCGTCAAACATCTGACCAGCTTGATTGAGGAGACTCGGGCTACGATTCTCTACCTAGAGAGCGTGGAAACTGCCCTTGCTCAGGCCAGCCTGACTGAAATTGCAGAAATTCGGGAGGAACTAATCCAGACTGGCTTTATCCGCCGACGCCAAAGAGAGAAAATCCAGAAAAGACAGAAACCGGAGAAATATTTGGCAACAGATGGCCAAACTATTATCCTAGTTGGACGCAATAATCTACAAAATGACGAGCTGACGTTTAAGATGGCCAAGAAGGACGAGCTTTGGTTTCACGCCAAGGATATTCCAGGTAGTCATGTAGTCATCACAGGCAATCTCCAACCCAGCGATGAAGTCAAGACAGACGCTGCCGAGCTAGCGGCCTACTTCTCCAAAGCCAGACTCTCTAATCTGGTCCAAGTAGATATGATTGAGACTAGGAAGCTCAACAAACCAACCGGTGGAAAGCCAGGATTTGTCACCTATACAGGCCAGAAAACCCTGCGCGTCACACCAGATGAAGAGAAAATTAAAAGCATGAAAATGTAGAATGACTCTTTTTAACTATGAAACAGACTTAGGAGCAGGACAGTCATTAGCCAGCTGAAGCTTTTTAGTGTCTCTATCAACTCCAATAATTTTTTATAAAAAACAGGTAGAACTTATGTTCTACCTGTTTTTGCGCTCTTCCGAAATTCTTCTAGTTCATTAATAGAATTTCTTCAAGGCTATTTTAATCTTCAGACTTTTTCTTCCTCTTCTCTAATCCAATCAGTCCCAAACCAGACACTCCCGCAAGTAAGCTTGCAGCTAAGTATGAGGTTTCTTCAGTACCTGTCTTAGGAAGAGCTTTTGCACCCTCACTCTTAGAAAGAGACGGTGGTGCAGGTGTAATCGTCCGCTCTGGCTGAACAAGATCTTCTGTCACAGTCGGAATGTAGACTGCTGAAATAATCTGGCCATTGCGGTCTTTGCGAATCACCGTCACGCCGTCAGCTTGACCGACAAAGCCAGTTTCCGGTACAAAGGTCACAGTGCCATCTGGCGCAATCGTGTAAGTACCTTGGCCTGGAACAATCTTTTCGGTGCTGCCATCCTCGAAAGTTGGCGGAACAGTTGGATCCACGTCTCCTTCAAAGATAGGCTTGCCGGTCTGAGGCTGGCCTTTAAGACCCGTGCTGCTGGTATCTTCTGTATCAGTGCTTCCCAAAACAGTTGGGGTATAGGTCGCTGTTACGGCATTGCCATAAATATCTGAACGCTTCACGACAACTCCGCGAGCAGTTCCGACAAAGTCGGCTTCTGGCACAAAGGTCACAGCTCCCAGAACGGTGAATCTGTAAGTTCCCTCACCTGGGACAACCATTTCGGTGCTGCCATCCGCAAAGGTCGGAGCTACTGCCTGGTCAATCGCCCCCTTCAAAGATTGGCGTGCCCGTTTGAGCTTGGCCCTTGCGACCGCTAGATACACTGTCCTTGCTAGTTGATGGTTCAACCACGGTTGGAATATAGCGAGCCGTCACTGAGGTACCGTTCTTGTCACGACGTACAAGGGTCACACCAGTACTCTGACCAAGGAAATCAGCTTCTGGAGTGAAGGTGACTGTACCATCTGGTGTGATGGTATATGTTCCCTGACCTGGAATGGTCTTTTCCTTACTTCCATCTTCAAAGGTTGGCTCGACTGTTTCATCAATTGGAACCAATGGATCACCTGCCTCGAAGACAGGTTTCCCAGTCTGAATATGGCCCTTGATATTCGTAGAGGTCGCATCTTTACCAGTCGGAGCTACCTTAGTATACTCTGGACTATAGGTAGCCGTGACTGGAGTTCCGTTCTTATCCACACGTTTCACAGTGATTGGATCTGGTTTACCTACAAACTGCTTGTCTGGAGTGAAAGTCACTGCGCCATCTGGAGTGATGGTATATGTTCCTTGACCTGGAATAGTCTTCTTCTTGCTTCCATCTTCGAAGCTTGGCTCAACAGTCTCATCAATTGGAACTAGTGGTTCACCACCCGCAAAAATTGGGGTACCAGTTTGCGCAACACCTTGAGGGCCTGTGCTAGTCGCATTGGTGCTGGTTGGAATCACTTCTTTCACTACCGCTTGGTACTTAACTGTAACAGGGGTACCATTGACATCAGTGCGTGTCAATTCGAGTTCTGGTGTTTCACCCTTGAACTGTTTATCTGGGGTAAAGGTTACCTTGCCATTTGCATCCACTTCGAACTTACCGACATTCGGTACTTCTTTGACAGAAGAACCATTGTCAAATAACGGAGTCGAACCAGACGGGAATGGAACAGAGTCATGGCCTGGGGTGAAGGTGACTTTTCCTTCTTGAACCTGACCCTGCAGGCCTTCTGTCTTCTCACCAGTTCCTGTAGGAATCACTTTCGTAAACTCTGGACTGTAGGTCGCTATCACTGGTGTGCCGTTCTTATCAATACGTTTCACAGTAATTGGATCTGGTTTACCCACAAATTGCTTTTCTGGACTGAAGGTCACTGCACCATCTGGTGCAATAGTGTATGTTCCCTGACCTGGAATGGTCTTCTTCTTGCTGCCATCTTCGAAGGTTGGCTCCACTGTTTCATCAATCGGAACTAGTGGATCACCGCCCGCAAAGGTTGGAGTGCCAGTTTGAGGAAGACCTTGAGGTCCTGTGCTTGTTGCATTGGTACTGGTTGGCGTTACCTTAGTAAACTCTGGACTGTAAGTCGCTGTCACTGGTGTGCCGTTCTTATCAACACGTTTCACAGTAATTGGATCTGGTTTACCCACAAATTGCTTGTCTGGGGTGAAGGTCACTGCACCATCTGGTGCAATAGTGTATGTTCCCTGACCTGGAATGGTCTTCTTCTTGCTGCCATCTTCGAAAGTTGGCTCTACTGAGCCATCAATTGGAACCAGTGGATCGCCGCCTGCGAAGGTCGGTGTGCCAGTTTGAGGGACACCTTGAGGACCGGTGCTTGTTGCATTGGTGCTGGTTGGAATCACTTCTTTCACTGCTGCTTGATATTTGACGGTTACTGGAGTTCCATTCGCATCAGTCCGAGTCAATTCCAGTTCTGGCGTTTCCCCCTTGAATTGCTTGTCTGGTGTGAAAGTTACCTTACCGTCTGCGCCCACTTCGAACTTACCGACATTTAGCACTTCTTTAACTGCTGAACCATTATCAAACAGTGGAGTTGTGCCCGCTGGGAATGGAACGGAATCATGGCCTGGAGTGAAGATAACATGACCTTCTTGAACCTGACCTTGCAAGCCTTCTGTCTTAGTACCAGTACCAGTTGGAGTTACTTTAGTGAACTCTGGGCTGTATGTTGCAGTTACTGGCGTGCCATTCTTATCGACGCGTTTTACAGAGATTGGATTCGGTTTACCTACAAATTGCTTGTCTGGTGTGAAAGTCACTGCGCCATCTGGAGCAATCGTGTATGTTCCTTGACCTGGAATAGTCTTCTCCTTACTTCCATCTCCGAAAGTTGGCTCTACTGATTCATCAATTGGAACTAGTGGATCACCACCCGCAAACGTTGGAGTACCGGTTTGTGGAACACCTTGAGGACCTGTGCTCGTTGCACTATTACCAGTTGGAGTCACTTTCGTCACTGTCGGAGTATAAGTAGCGGTTACTTCTGTACCATTCTTATCCACTCGCTTAACGGTAACTGGATTTGGGGTACCTACATACTGTTTCTCTGGAGTAAAGGTGATGGAACCATCTGAGTTGATAGTGTATTCCCCTACTCCTGGAACAGTCTTCTTAGACTGACCGTCTTCGAAGGTCATTGGAGAATCCATATCAATTGGAACAGCAGAGTCTCCAGGAGTGAAAGTAGGTGTCCCATTTTGCAGCTGACCTTGAATGCCAGTTGATTCAGCATTGGTGCTGATTGGAGTTACCTTGGTAACTTCTGGGGTATAAGAAGCAGTTATTTCTGTACCGTTAGCATCGACTCGTTTAACCGTAACAGGTGTCGCCTTGCCAGTAAATTGCTTAACTGGTTTGAAGGTAATCGAACCATCTGAATTAATGGTATAAGTTCCTTGATTAGCCACTACCAAAGTGTCAGTCCCATTTTCCAAAGGTCATTGGTTTGGTCATATCGATTGGAACCGCTTGGTCACCTGGGCTGAAAGTTGGCTTGCCACTTTGCGGTTGACCTTGGAGACCCGGTTGATTCAGCATTGGTACTAGTTGGCGTTACCCGTGTTACCGTTGGCGTATAGGTGGCAGTAACTTCCGTGCCATTCTTATCTACACGTTTAACAGTCACTGGAGCTGGGGTACCCACATACCGTTTGTCTGGGGTAAAGGTGATAGTACCGTCTGAGTTGATGGTATATTCTCCTACTCCTTGAACTGTCTTCTTAGGTTGACCATCTTCAAAAGGTCATTGGAGAATCCATATCAATCGGAACTAGCGGATCACCACCTTGGAAGCTTGGGCTACCTGTTTGCGGAACACCCTGAGGGACCTGTGCTAGTCGCGTCGGTTCCTCTTGGAACCACTTCTTTCACTACTGCTTGGTATTTGACTGTAACAGGGGTGCCATTGGCATCGATGCGAGTCAGTTCGAGTTCTGGTGTCTCACCTTTAAACTGCTTGTCTGGAGTGAAAGTTACCTTGCCATCAGCATCCACTTCAAATTTACCGACATTCTGTACTTCTTTCACTGTTGAATGGTTATCAAACAATGGAGTTGAACCAGCAGGGAATGGAACAGAGTCATGGCCATGGTGTGAAGGTAACTTTACCTTCTTGAACTTGACCTTGCAGGCCTTCTGTCTTGTTTCCAACACCAGTTGGCTTTACAGCTGTCACTGTTGCTTGATATTTTGCCTTCGCAAGGGTACCGTTGACATCTGCACGACTGACTTCAATTTCAGGTGTTTTACCTACAAATGTCTTTACCGGTGTAAAGGTAATATTACCATCAATATCCACTTCAAACTTGCCAACATTTTCAATTTCTTTCACATTGGTACCAGTGTCAAAAACTGGGAGTATTATCTGCTGAAAAACCAACTTCTGGTCTTCCAGCTTCAAAAGTAATCTTACCATTCTGAACCAATCCTTGTGGACCTTCAGTCTGATCGCCAGTTGCGTTTGGAATAACTTCTTCAACAATAGGAGTATATTTAGCTGTCACTTCGGTTCCATTCGCATCTACACGTTTGACCGTGACTGGTGTTGCCTTACCAGTAAATTTCTTCTCCGGCTTAAAGGTAATGGAACCATCTGAATTAATGGTATAAGTTCCTTGATCAGCTACTACTAATGTATCAGTTCCATTTTCAAAGGTCATGGGCTGGGTCATATCGATTGGGACTGCTTGGTCACCTGGACTGAAAATCGGCTTGCCGCTTTGTGGTTGTCCTTGCAGGCCTGTTGACTCAGCATTGGTGCTAGTTGGTGTGACCCGTGTCACGCTGGCGTAGGTAGCCGTACTTCGGTTTCATTTCGTATCTACGCGTTTAACTGTTACTGGAGTGGGGTCCCCACATATTGCTTTGTCTGGCGTGAAAGTATCACCATCTGACTCAATGACATAGTCCCGACCTTGTCTACCTTCTAGTTGTTTGATTATCCTCAAAAGGTCATTGGTCTGGCGTGATATCAGTCACCTTAGCCATTGGCATCCACCTGGGGTCAAGACTTTCGCTTGCCACTTTTTGTTGTCATGATCCCTCTTTAACAGGGATTTTTTAGAAACCATTGTCAAAGAGCGGAGTTGTTTCAGCTGGGAATGGTACAGAGGCATGACCTGGGGTGAAGGTAACATGACCTTCTTGAACCTGACCTTGCAATCCTTCTGTCTTATCACCAGTACCAGTCGGAGTTACCTTGGTAACAGTTGGCGTATAGGTTGCTGTTACTTCGGTGCCATTTTCGTCAACTCGTTTGACCGTCACCGCGGCTGGGGTACCCACATATTTCTTATCTGGAGTAAAGGTAATAGATCCATCTGAATTGATGGTGTATTCTCCCACGCCCGCAACAATCTTCTTAGGTTGATCATTGTCAAAGGTCATTTGCTTGTTGTAGTCAATTGGGACCGCTGGGTCGCCTTCCTTGAAGACTGGCGTTCCTGTTTGTGGAACCCCTTGAGGACCTGATGAAGTAGCAGGTGTGCTGGTTGGTGTAACCTTGGTCACGTTAGGTGTATAGGTTGCAGTCACTTCGGTGCCATTGGTATCAACACGTTTGACCGTCACTGGAGTCGCCTTAGCCAGTGAATTGCTTAAGTGGCTTGAAGGTAATGGTATCATCTGAATTGATAGTATAAGTTCCTTCATTAGCTACTTCCAAGGTGTTCGTCCCATTTTCAAAAGTCATGGCTTTGCTCATGTCAATTGGGATTTGTTGGTCACCTGGGGTGAAGGTCGGCTTACCACTTTGTGCTTGACCTTGGAGGCCAGTTGATTCAACATTGGTGCTTCTTGGTGTTACTTGGGTCACATTAGGTTGGTAGCGTGCTCGGTGTGCTTTACCATCGGTATCACTGACTTGAACTACCACTGGGTCTGGCGTACCATAAAAAGTTTTGATAGGTTTGAAGGTCACTTGGCCGGTATTTGGATCTAATTCATAGGTCCCGACTTGCTGGCCATTGGACATGGCTGGCACCGTGTTGCCTGCTACTGTCTGACCGTTAGCATCCACAAAGCTGGCAGGATGGGTAGCGTCTGGCATGACAGGGGTCGTATTCGCATCATCATCGTTAAAGACTAGCGTTTTATTTTGGTCCAGTCCCTGAAGACCACTTGATTCGTAGTTTGGAATCTTACGAACTGTCGGCACATAACGGCCGTCCATACTAGTCAATTGATCATTTTTATTAGGGTCAGAAGCATCCGTCGAAGTCCAACCAGTTGATGTACCATTGCTGTCAGTCAAGCGAATATTAACTCCGTCAGCAGTTCCAGAAAATTCCGCATTTGGTGTGAAGACTACTTGAACATCATTGCCATTGACGGTCAAGCGATAGGTCCCTTCTGGACGAATATAGTTGCCATCAACAGGCGTCAGAGCATTGCCTTGTTTATCCAGAACCTGAGGCGCTTGGGTACTCATAACTGCATTGACACTGTCGTCTGAACGATCCGTTCCTTTAGGTGTGAAGTGAAGGACAGCAGTTTGAGTCTCACCTGTAAAGCCGTCCGTAGTCTGCTTTTCACCTTTAGGAGGATAAATGTGGTGTAAGAGCATATCTTCTACTTCACCACTAAAGGCAATACCGGTTGGTTGTTCAATATCACCTTTATTAGTCGCAATTCGGAAACGCATACCCAATTTGTCTACTTGACCGCCAGTAATATTTGGGTTGGCATTGAAGGTCAAGGTATAGTCACCAGCAGCTGTAATCTCTTGTAGGTTGCTACCTTCGCTTTCATTGAAGACTCCATCATTGTTGAAGTCTATCCATGCCTTGACATAGGATTTAGCATTGCCATTTGGATTAGCTTTGATTTTAATTGTGTAAGTTCCATTTTTTGCTTTGTCTAAATCAAGCAAATCATTAGAAGCGCTTAATTGATCGTCCGCTAGTAATTGGCTGGCCCCCTCGTCCTTATGCTCCTTTTTATCATCCAGAACCCAGTCATTGGATGACTCAACATCAATATCAGCTGGCGTTGTTCCCAAATAAGGCTGATTAATGAGCACCAGTCACCGAATCACGGCCTGAAATGGTATGGAAGGCTTCGCCATAAGTCGCTGGCGCATCACTGCCATCCACCACTAAGAATCCCATCATCATAGCCTGTTGCCCAGATGATGCTACATAGAAACCTACTTCAGATGCTCCCCGCGTCATCACCACAGGAACAGTCCGTTCGTTAGAACGGTTTGGTCCAAAGACCTGACTTCCCAGACCACCTGTCACAGTATCCGGACTGAGATACTTATACCAGTCTACGCTTTTATCTTTTAGGATTAAAAGACCCTTTCTCTTAACGTCCTCATCATCCAACATTTTTTTGGTGATAACCGTATAGGGTTCTTTGGCTGCACTCTTCATCTTCCATTCACCCATGTATTCCCAACCCGTACCGTTCGTGGTAAAGATTGCGAATTCACCTGGGTTGGCGTCTTCACCATCTGCCATAACCACCGTAGGGGCTACGCGCTTGCCTAGATAGGTAGCTTCAATTTGGAATTTTACTCCCCAGTTGGTTGAGTTCTCTGGGTAAACCAGCTGGGTCTTTCGTCCTTGCGTATTGAACCCTTGATCACGGATGGCAGTCCATTGATTCTGAATAGCTCCTGTCACCGAAGGAGGGGTTTGACCATACTTTGCTGCAGACTTTAAATATCCATTCTGAGCATTTGGGTCATAAGTATTTGCTGTCGGTGTTCCTTCAACCCGTTTTCTATAAGTTTCAGTCGAGTTAAAAGGTTTAAGCTCAGTGACCGTCAGGGTTACTTCATAGCCCGGTGAAATTTCCTTCTTGAAGGTCGTTCCTACTTGGAGTCCACCTCGTGAATCCAATCCTTTCCAACTTGCAGTATCTGAAAAATCAAGCCAAGTAATCTGTTTGGCTAATTGGGTACTATCTTTCTTGACAGATTCCTCCAAGCTTGGTTTAGGTACTCGTGGCGTTGAGGTAGCATCATCTGCCCCAGCCGGTCCAGTACCTATCGGAACTCCTGTTGTTACGCTGTTCTGTTGTCCAGTAGGTGTAGCATCCCGTCTCACACGACGAGACCGATTAGGCTGAGCTAGATCTGCGGTTGCTTCTGACTTTTCAGCCACGACAGCCGCGTTGGATGTTTCTGGGTGAACAGTGATTGGCTGAGTATTTTCAACCGGTTTAGTTGCTGTAGGTTCAGTAGATTCTTCAACTTTCTCAGGCTCTGAGCTTCTTGGACTAGGATTATCATCTGGTCGAGGGGTCTCACTAGCAAAAGCGAGTGCTGAACTTTCTTTTGCTTGTAAATGTTCAGAAGCCACAGTTTCAGCAGAATTCACTGATGATTCGGCTATTCCTGTTTGCGAAACTTCGTTTTGGGCACCAGAATCACTAGCTTCGTCAGCACTAACTTGTGCCGCTGCTCCCAAAAGAAGCAGGGTTGACAAGAGCACAGAACAAACACCGACGTTTAGTTTCCGAATCGAAAACTTACGCAGGTGAGGATTAAATAAATCTTTTTCCCATAATAATCTCCTAAATAATCATCTAAAGTTACAGAGTTTTTATTATACAACATTCTATTTTAGTTATCTATATATAACTATAATTATATAAAAATTTTTTTCTAAAAATTGACATAATCGTTTTAGACTACTTTGTTAAAACAAAAGAAAAAAATAAACCATAGAAAAATCTTATAAATTAAATAAATCTAGGATATTTCAGATTCTCTATATTTAACATTTTAGAAATCTATTACTGAAGTTTTTAAGATTTATCTTTGGATATAAAGAAAAAGATTCACTAAGATCTTTTCCCTTTTTTTTTAATTTCACCCAAATTCTATTTTTTAGTCCTCAGACTTTTTTTCTTTCTCTTCTCTAAGCCAATCAGTCCTAAACCTGATACTCCCGCAAGTAAGCTTGCAGCCAAGTAGGAGGTTTCTTCTGTACCAGTCTTAGGAAGGGCTTTTGCACCCTCACTCTTAGAAAGAGATGGCGGTGCAGGCGTAATCGTCCGCTCTGGCTGAACAGGGTTTTCTGTCACAGTCGGAATGTAAACCGCTGAAATCGTCTGACCATTGCGGTCTTTGCGAATCACTGTCACGCCGTCAGCTTGACCGACAAAGCCAGCTTTCCGGTACAAAGGTCACAGTGCCATCTGGCGCAATCGTGTAAGTACCTTGGCCTGGAACAACCTTTTCAGTACTGCCATCCTCGAAAGTTGGAGGAACTGTTGGATCCACGTCTCCTTCAAAGATTGGTTTACCAGTCTGCGGCTGGCCTTTGAGACCGGTGCTGCCGGTATCTTCTGTAGCAGTGCTTCCCAAAACAGTTGGTGTATAGGTAGCCGTCACAGCATTTCCATAAATATCTGAACGCTTCACGACAACTCCGCGAGCAGTTCCGACAAAGTCGGCTTCCGGCACAAAGGTTACTGCTCCCAGCATAGTGAACCGATAAGTTCCTTCTCCTGGGACAACCATTTCGGTGCTACCGTCCGCAAAGGTCGGTGCTACTGCATGGTCAATCGCCCCTTCAAAAGTTGGCGTGCCTGTTTGAGCTTGGCCCTTGCGACCGCTGGATACACTGTCCTTGCTAGTTGATGGTTCAACCACGGTCGGAACATAGCGAGCCGTCACTGAGGTGCCATTCTTATCACGACGGACAAGGGTCACACCGCTTCCCTTACCAAGGAAACCAGCTTCTGGAGTGAAAGTGACTGTCCCATCTGGTGAGATTGTGTACGTTCCCTGACCTGGAATGGTCTTTTCCTTGCTTCCATCTTCGAAGCTTGGTTCAACTGTTTCATCAATTGGAAACCAGTGGATCACCTGCTTCGAAGATAGGTTTTCCAGTCTGAACATGGCCCTTGATATTTGTAGATGTAGCATCTTTACCAGTTGGAGTTACCTTGGCAAACTCTGGACTGTATGTCGCAGTTACTGGAGTTCCATTCTTGTCCACACGTTTCACAGTGATTGGATCTGGTTTACCTACAAATTGCTTATCTGGGGTGAAAGTCACTGCGCCATCTGGAGCAATCGTGTATGTTCCTTGACCTGGAATAGTCTTTTCCTTGCTTCCGTCGTTGAAGCTTGGCTCTACTGTGTCATCGATTGGAACTAGTGGATCACCACCTTGGAAAGTTGGGGTGCCCGTTTGCGGAACACCCTGAGGACCGGTGCTAGTCGCTGTGGTGCCAGTCGGAGTTACCTTAGTAAACTCTGGGCTATATGTTGCAGTTACTGGCGTACCATTTTTATCCACACGTTTTACAGTGACTGGATCGGGCTTTCCTACAAATTGCTTGTCTGGCGTGAAGGTCACTGCGCCATCTGGTGCAATAGTGTAAGTTCCTTGACCTGGAATCTTTTTCTCCTTGCTGCCATCTTCGAAAGTTGGCTCTACTGATTCATCAATTGGAACTAGTGGATCACCGCCCGCAAAGGTTGGAGTACCGGTTTGCGGAACACCTTGAGGACCAGTGCTAGTCGCATTAGCACCTGTTGGAGTTACCTTGGCGAACTCTGGACTGTATGTCGCAGTTACTGGAGTGCCATTCTTATCAACACGTTTAACAGTGATTGGATCAGGTTTGCCTACAAACTGCTTGTCTGGAGTAAAGGTCACTGAGCCATCTGGAGCAATCGTATAGGTTCCTTGACCTGGAATGGTCTTCTTCTTGCTGCCATCTTCGAAGGTTAGCTCCACTGTGTCATCGATTGGAACAAGTGGATCACCACCTTGGAAAGTTGGAGTGCCTGTTTGTGGAACACCTTGTGGACCGGTGCTGGTTGTATTGGTGCCTGTTGGAACCACTTTCGTGAATTCTGGACTGTAAGAGGAAGTCACTGGTGTGCCGTTCTTATCAACACGTTTCACAGTAATTGGATCTGGTTTACCCACAAATTGCTTGTCTGGAGTGAAGGTCACTGCACCATCTGGTGCAATAGTGTATGTTCCCTGACCTGGAATGTTCTTCTCTTTACTTCCATCTTCGAAGCTTGGCTCAACTGTTTCGTCAATCGGAACAAGTGGATTACCACCTTGGAAGCTTGGGCTACCTGTTTGCGCAACACCCTGAGGACCTGTGCTGGTCGCATTAGAACCTACAGGTGTCACCTTAGTAACAGTCGGTGTGTAAGTAGCTGTCACTTCCGTGCCATTTTTATCAACACGTCTTACTGTGACTGGTGTTGGTGTACCAACATACTGTTTCTCAGGAGTAAAGGTGATAGAACCATCTGAGTTAATAGTGTATACCCCCACTCCCTGAACAGTCTTCTTAGGCTGACCATCTTCGAAAGTCATTGGAGAATCCATGTCAATTGGAACTGCTTGGTCACCTGGGCTGAAAGTTGGCTTGCCACTTTGCGGTTGACCTTGAAGACCGGTTGATTCAGCATTGGTACTAGTAGGCGTTACCTCGAGTTACCGTAGGTTGGTAAACTGCTTCTGCTGTAGATCCGTTCTTATCCCTTACACGAAGACGCGCAGGAGTTGGCGTCCCATGGAAATCAGGTGCAGGTTGGAAGCTAATATCTCCATTAGCTTGAACAGTGTAAGTTCCTTGTAGCTTGCCACTTGCATCATGAACAGACAGACTATTAGCTTGTTGAATTTGCCCATTAACTACAAATTGTGGTCCCTCCGGCGCTAAAGGCACCAGTCGCAGTCTGTCCATTAATACTTGCTTGACCTGGAGTAAAGTTTAGGTGACTCGTTTGAAGTTTCCCTTGTAAACCAGTAGACTGTGTATCTTGACCAGTTGGGGTTGCGGCCTTAACTTCAGCTTGATAAGTAGCGGTTACTTCTGTCCCGTTCATATCAACACGTTTAACAGATTCAGCACTTGGACGGCCAATGTAGCTAGGAACTGGTTGGAAGGTTACGCGACCTGCGTTATCAACCATATAAGTTCCGACATTCGGAACAACCTTAGTTGTTTGACCATTATCAAAAGTTGGAGCAACTGCCTCATTAATTGGCACACGATTATCACCTGGCGTAAAGATCAAATTACCAGATTGTTCAGCACCTTGAATACCTTCAGAGTTTGCTCCTTGTGCTGTTGGAACAAGACGCGTTACTGTTGGTTGATAGGTTGCACGGTGCTCTGTTCCATCGGTATCATGCAATTGTAGGTTAACTAGGGTCAACTGTCCCCACAAACGACTTATTCGGAGTGAAAGTCACACGCCCAGTAGCTGGATCTAATTCAAAGGTTCCCACTTCTTGGCCTTGCGATGTTGCCTTTGCGCTTGTTCCAACAATACGATTGCCATCAGCATCCAAGAAAAAGACAGGATTCGTTGCAGATGGTTGAGCAGGTGTCTTAGCAGGATTGCCATCATTAAAGACAATATCTTGCACTTGAGGCAAGCCTTGTGCATCCGTCGAACGATGTTCTGTGAAATTCAAAACAGTCGGAATATAGCGGGCATCCATGTTATTCAACTTATCGTTGATAACAGGTTCTCCATTATTCTTCGCAATCCAATCTGTACTTGCACCATTAGTATCAACACGGCGGATATTAATTCCTTGAGTAGTACCGATATAGCCAGTGCTAGGTTCAAATATCACATCCACATTTGCACCATTGGCTGTTACTTTATATCGTCCCTCAGCAGTACTGTACCAACCGTCGCCATCTGCTGTTAATGTATTGCCAGCATTGTCCAAAACAAGAGGTGCTACAGTTGTATCAATAGCCGCTTTCTTGCTTTCATCATTTTGATCGATACCTTGAGGTGTAAACTGAAGAGTAGCTTTCTGAGGCTGGCCGATTATTCCTGAACTTTCCTTCTTTTCTCCCTTTGGTGGATAGGTCAAGATGACTTCTAAGTCTTCAACTTCCCCACTAAAGGCTGTTCCATTAGGTTTTTCAATATCTCCCTTATTTAAAGCGATGCGGACCCGCATTCCCAGCTTGCTAACTTCAGGATTGATCATCGCTGGATTATTCTTGAAATTAACAGTATAGTCACCAGCCGTTGTTACTTCAGTAAATTCGCTGGCCTCATTTTCATCAAAAACACCGTTTTGATTGAAATCAATCCAAGCACGAACATAGGCCTTGCTATTACCATTGGCAGAGGCTTGCAGGCGAACTGAGTAGTCACCATTTTGAAGACGATTAACTCGGAAGAGGTTATTTGTCTTACCAGTCAAATCAGAAGGCAAGAGCTGATCAACCCCTTCGTCTGCGTGATCAGTATTTTCATCATGTCTCCAGTCATTACCCGAAGTAGTATCAATATCAGCTTCAACTCGACCCAAGAATGGCTGAGGAGTTCTTGCACCTGTATTGGCATCATAACCAGAAATAGCATGAACAGCATTTCCATAAGAAGCTGGTGCATCTCCTTCATCAACTACCATAAAACCAATCATAGCAGCTTGCTGACCAGAAGAAGCAATATAAATCCCAACTTCTGAAGCGCCACGTGTCATCACAATCGGAACTGTGCGATCTTTAGAAGTATTAGGACCAAAGACCTGGGAGCCTAAGCCTCCTGTTTTTTGATCTGGATTAGTAAAAGCAGTCCAGTCGATTACAGGTATAGTCGCATTATCCCCTATGTATTGACCATATCTGTTAGGGTTCATTGGGGCATAAGTTTCGGTAATTACAGACCCATCTGGCCGAACACGTTTCCATTCTGCCAAGTGTTCCCATCCTTGGCCATTGGTCGTGAAGATAGCATACTCCCCTGGGTTGGCTTCTTCTCCATCAGACATGATAACGGTTGCTTTTACAGGTTTCCCAAGGTAAGTTGCTTCTACCTTGAATTTTATTCCATAGCTAGCACCATTTTTAGGGACTTGTAATTGAGTCTTTCGACCATTGGTGTTAATCCCTTGATCTCGGACGGCTGTCCATTGATTCTGTTCCGAACCTATAATTTTTGGTCTAGCCGAATCTCCTTCGGCTTCTTGCTTTCTATAGTCTTCGTTTACATATCTGAACCAAGTGTTTTTCGCATTCGGATCATAGCTGTTTTCATACTCAGTACCCTTGACGCGGTCACGATAAATCTCTGTTGAGTGGAAGGGTTTTAATTCCGTCACTGTCAGTTTGATACGATAGCCTGGAGAAATTTCTTTTTCATAGACAGTACCAACTTTAAAGGAATCATCCGTATCTAAGTTGCTGATGGCACTTTCTATCACCAAGATCCAGCCAGTTAATCTGCTTCATCAACTCCGTGGGGTTCTTTTTTTCAGAATCAGCCAAAGTAGGCTTCTCAATGGTGTTGTTAGGGTCACCATCTCGCAGACCAGTAGGTGCAGCATCCCGTCTTACCCGACGAGAGCGACTAGGCTGAGCAGTCTCTGTGACTGCTGCTGGTTGAGCAGGAGCTGGTTGGGTATTCTCCTCAGACTTAACTTCTGTAGGAACACCTGCTTGTGAAGAGGCAGTTTCTGCCGCCGGCTGCTCACTTGTTGACTTGCCATCTGAATTAGGCGTTGTAGTCGTTACAGCAGATGCATCTTCTGCCTGAGCTGAAATAGTGGCAGGATAACTTTCCTCAGCTGGTGAATTTAGCGGCTCTGCAGTATTTACTGAGGAATCAGCTATACCTATTTTTTCAGAAACCTCGTTTTGAGTCCCAGAAGAAACAGTCTCATCAGCGCTAACCTGCGCAGCTGCTCCTAAAAGAAGCAAGGTCGATAAGAGCACAGAACAAACACCGACGTTTAGTTTTCGAATCGAAAACTTACGCAGGTGTGGATTAAACAAATCTTTTCCCATAATAATCTCCTAAATAATCATTTAAATTGCAGCCTTTATTATACACTATTCTATTTTAGTTATCCATATATATAACTATAATTGTAAGAAACTAACATTGTAATTAGACACTTTGTCAAAAATAGTCTATTTTTGACAAAAATAGGAAAGATCCATAAACGAATCTTTCCTATTTCAATCTAGAGTCTGAAACCTAATCTCTCACCATTTAATCTTCAGACTTTTTCTTTCTCTTCTCTAAGCCAATCAGTCCTAAACCTGACACTCCCGCAAGTAAGCTTGCAGCTAAGTATGAGGTTTCTTCTGTACCAGTCTTAGGAAGGGATTTAGCACCCTCGCTCTTAGAAAGAGACGGTGGTGCAGGTGTAATCGTCCGCTCTGGCTGAACAGGAGCTTCTGTCACAGTCGGAACATAGACTGCTGAAATCGTCTGACCATTGCGGTCTTTGCGAATCACTGTCACGCCGTCAGCTTGACCGACAAAGCCAGTTTCCGGTACAAAGGTCACAGTGCCATCTGGCGCAATCGTATATGTACCTTGACCTGGAACAACTTTTTCTGTGCTACCGTCTTCGAATGTTGGTGGAACGGTTGGATCCACGTCTCCTTCAAAGATAGGCTTGCCGGTCTGAGGCTGGCCTTTAAGACCAGTGCTGCCGGTATCTTCTGTGGCAGTATTTCCCAAAACAGTTGGGGTATAGGTAGCCGTCACAGCATTGCCATAAATATCTGAACGCTTCACGACAACTCCGCTAGCAGTTCCGACAAAGTCGGCTTCCGGCACAAAGGTCACTGCCCCTAGCATATTGAACCTGTAAGTTCCCTCACCTGGGACAACCATTTCGATGCTGCCATCCGCAAAGGTCGGTGCTACTGCCTGGTCAATGGCCCCTTCAAAGGTTGGCGTGCCCGTTTGAGCTTGGCCCTTGCGACCGCTAGATACACTGTCCTTGCTAGTTGATGGTTCAACTACGGTCGGAATATAGCGAGCCGTCACTGAGGTGCCATTCTTATCGCGACGGACAAGAGTAACACCGCTTCCCTGACCAAGGAAATCAGCATCAGGAGTGAAAGTGACTGTACCGTCTGGTGCGATGGTGTATGTTCCCTGACCCGGAATAGTCTTTTCCTTGCTTCCGTCTTCGAAGGTTGGCTCTACTGACTCATCAATTGGAACCAATGGATCACCTGCTTCGAAGATAGGTTTGCCAGTTTGAACATGGCCTTTGATATTCGTAGAGGTCGCATCTTTACCAGTTGGGACTACTGCTTTCACTATTGCTTGATATTTGACAATAACAGGAGTTCCGTTAGCGTCTAAACGAATTAATCCCAGTTCTGATGTTTCACCCTTGAATTGTTTTATCGGGGTGAAGGTCACCTTGTTATCCGCATCCACTTCGAACTTACCAACATTTGGCACTTCTTTAATATTCTTTCCGTTACCAAAGAGTGGAGTAGATCCAGCAGGGAATGGAACTAATTTATGTCCTGGCGTGAAAGTCACCTGACCTTTTTGAACCTGACCTTGCAGACCTTCTGTCTTAGTGCCAGTACCTGTCGGAATTACCTTGGTGAACTCTGGGCTATATGTCGCAGTTACTGGTGTGCCATTTTTATCTACTCGTTTCACAGTGATTGGATCTGGTTTGCCTACAAACTGCTTGTCTGGTGTGAAAGTCACTGCGCCATCCGGAGTGATGGTGTACGTTCCCTGACCTGGAATAGTCTTCTCCTGGCTGCCATCTGCAAAGGTTGGCTCAACAGTATCATCAATCGGAACTAGTGGGTCCGCAGCTTTGAAGGTCGGAGTGCCAGTTTGCGGAAGACCTTGTGGGCCAGTGCTCGTCACGGTGGTACCTGTTGGAGTTACCTCTTTCACTACTGCTTGGTACTTAACTGTAACAGGGGTACCATTGACATCAGTGCGAGTCAATTCAAGTTCTGGCGCTTCACCCTTGAATTGTTTATCTGGAGTGAAAGTAACCTTACCGTCTGCATCCACTTCGAACTTACCAACATTTGGTACTTCTTTGACTGCAGAACCATTGTCGAATAATGGAGTCGAATCTGCTGGGAATGGAACTGAATCATGACCAGGCGTAAAGGTCACTTTGCCTTCCTGGACTTGACCTTGCAGACCTTCTGTCTTGGCGCCAGTACCAGTTGGAGTTACCTTGGTAAACTCTGGACTGTAGGTTGCCGTTACTGGCGTACCATTCTTATCTACTCGCTTAACAACGACTGGATCTGGTTTGCCTACAAACTGCTTCTCTGGCGTGAAGGTCACTGCGCCATCTGGAGTGATGGTGTACGTTCCTTGACCTGGAATGGTTTTTTTCTTGCTGCCATCGTCGAAGCTTGGCTCGACTGAGTCATCAATTGGAACCAGTGGATCACCACCTGTGAAGGTTGGAGTACCCGTTTGAGGCAGGCCTTGAGGACCGGTGCTGGTCGCGGCGGCGCCTGTCGGAGTCACTTTCTCAACAGTTGGTGTGTACTTAGCCTTCACTGGTGTACCATTCTTATCCACTCGCTTAACAACAACTGGATCTGGTGTGCCTACAAATTGCTTGTCAGGTGTAAAGGTGACAGATCCATCTGGTGCTACTTCAAAGGTACCGACATTTGGAACTTCCTTGCGTTTGCTTCCATCATCGAAAGTCGCTGGAGTATCATCATCCAGTGGTACATTCGGGTCGCCACCGACAAAGTTTGGTTTACCCAGTTTGTGGACGGCCTTGTGGACCAGTGCTGGTTGAGGTGGTACCTGTTGGAGTTACCTCTTTCACTACCGCTTGGTACTTGACGGTTACTGATGTTCCATTGGCATCCACACGAGTCAATTCGAGTTCAGGTGTTTCACCCTTGAATTGTTTGTCTGGAGTGAAAGTTACCTTACCATCTGCGTCCACTTCAAACTTACCGACATTTGGTACTTCTTTAACTGCGGTACCATTATCGAATAATGGAGTTGAACCAGCTGGGAATGGAACAGAGTCATGGCCAGGTGTGAAGGTGACTTGTCCTTCTTGAATTTGACCTTGCAAGCCTTCTGTCTTAGTACCGGTTCCTGTCGGAGTTACAGCAGTCACAGTCGCTTGATAGTTAGCCTTAGCTACTGTACCATTGGCATCGGCACGGCTGAGTTCGATTTCTGGTGTCTTACCGACAAACGTTTTAACTGGAGTAAAGGTGACATTACCTCTCC